>JGI24124J20360_1000547_pt1 | contig 7958 bp, 9 predicted proteins | sample Subbio12Aug_8Aab_FD_20360 | JGI IMG/M metagenome (IMG submission 20360) | reverse complement strand
GGGGCTGCCGCTGCTGCTGCCCACGCGCCACGCCAGCGTGCGCGCGCAGCTCGACCAGTGGCTGGCGCGCCACGGCCTGACGCCGCGCATCGCGGGCGAGTTCGAAGCTGGATCGACGCGGGCTAGGTGAAATGCACCCTCACCGAGACGCTCGTGCCGATCCATTCCGCCTGAGGTGGGCGTCATCGCCGAGTGCCGGGCCTGTGGCAGGGGCGTGCGGCGGCAGTCAGTGCCACTATGGCCAGCGCAACCTCAGCCACGCCGAGGGGGCGGCTCGACCAGCGTGGTCAAGGGGGTGGTGATTGGGCCTGGGAGCTTCGGCCCTCAGCCCTCACCCCAGGGGCGCAGGGACGGCGCGTCCACCTCCACGATTTCTATTCTGCGCAAGTCCCCGGGCGCAGGGTATCTGCAATTCATCTCGGGCGCGTCCAGCCCGAGTTGATCACACATCGAGCTTGATGTCACGTTCCACACGAAATGGCATAGAGCCGGCAAGCAGGTGTGTTGAACCGGGACAAGAGGTTTTTTGCGACTGGCACCTGTCTGCTAAACTATCACCTGCCCCCAGCGCGGTGTAGGCGCTGCCTCCATGGCTACATTAACCGCGGACTATCCGCCCTTTAGGAGGACTGTGCATATGCAACTCTTCGTCTCGGCCGGGCTCATCCTGACCATCGTCCTATGGGGCGTCGTCTCACCGGCCTCGCTCGGCTCGGTGTTCGATACCCTGCTGGCCGTCATCACGCGCAACTTCGGCTGGTTCTACCTGTGGTTGATGCTGGGCATGGTGGTCATGGCCCTGCTGCTGGCCTTCAGCCGCTATGGCAACCTCAAGCTCGGCGCCGAAGATGAAGAGCCCGAGTTCTCCATCGGTGCCTGGTTCGCGATGTTGTTCGCCGCGGGCATGGGCATCGGCCTGATGTTCTGGGGTGTGGCCGAGCCGATCTCGCACTACGTCGCGCCGCCCCCGGGCATCGCCGCCCAGACGCCCGAGGCCGCCAACGCGGCCATGCTTTACAGCTTCTTCCACTGGGGCCTGCACCCCTGGGCGTTGTACAGCATAGTCGCGCTGGCGATTGCCTTCTTCCAGTTCCGCAGGCGCGGCTCGCCGCTGGTGAGCACGGTGGTGCAGTCGCTACCGTGGTCGTGGGTGCGCGGCCTGGGGCCGGTGGTGAACGTACTCGCGATCATCGCCACCGCCTTCGGCGTCGCGGCCTCACTCGGCATGGGCGCCTTGCAGATCAACAGCGGCCTGTCGACGGTGGCCGGCGTGCCGGTGGGGGCGTCCTGGCAGGTCGGCATCATCGTGGTCGTCACGCTGCTGTTCCTGGCCTCGGCAGTCACCGGCGTCACGCGCGGGATCAAGTGGCTCTCCACCTTCAACCTGATCTTGGCGGCGCTGCTGGCGCTCGCGGTCTTCGTACTGGGCCCCACGGTGGCCATCATCGACACCTTCACCACCACGCTGGGCAACTACTTCAGCGAGTTCGTGCGCATAAGCCTGTTCATGACGCCGTTCCGCGACGTCGATTGGGTCGGCGCCTGGACGGTCTTTTACTGGGCCTGGTGGATAAGCTGGTCGCCCTTCGTGGGTCTGTTCATCGCGCGAGTCTCGCGCGGGCGCAGCATCCGCGAGTTTGTCCTGGGCACCGTGCTGGCGCCCTCGCTCGCGTCCTTCGTGTGGTTCTCGGTGTTCGGCGGCGCGGCGCTCAACCTCGAGATCAAGCAGGACGTGCCAATCGCCGAGGCGGTGTCGGCCGACGTTTCCACCGCGCTGTTCGCGATGTTTTACGCGCTGCCGCTTGGCGAAATCTTGGCCGCTGTGGCCACGGTGGTGGTGCTGGTGTTCTTCCTCACTTCGGGCGACTCGGCCGTGCTGGTGCTCAGCATGATGAGCAGTCAGGACAATAAGAACCCGGGCGCGCACGCGAAGATCATCTGGGGCGTGCTGGTCTCGGGCATCGCGATCTCGCTGTTGCTGGCAGGCGGCCTGAGGGCGGTGCAGACGGCCACCATCGTGTTCGCACTGCCGTTCGCACTGGTGATCGTGCTCATGGCGGTGGCGCTGTGGCGCGGCGTGCGCGACGACTGGCGCGAAGAGGACCGACGCGAGCGCACCCTACGCCGGCGCATGCGCGAAATGGTCGACACGCCCAAGACCTGACGCCAAGGCAGCGGAGATGACGGCGGAGATCGCGCTCGCCTTCGGCAAGGGCTTCCTGCGAGTTGAGCCGCGCACCGGTTTTGCCGGCCTACTCCTGGAGCGCCGAGCGCGCCGCGCTCAACTTCGTGCAACTGCTCTCGGCAGTGGCGACCAAGACCCGGGCCCACGTCGAGGCCATCGCCGGCTGCTCGCCCAACCGGCGCGGTGACCGCCGGCCTGGCAATCACCGTCGCCATCCGCGCAACCGGGCGGGGACCGCGAGGGCAAAAGCTTGCGTGGCCGACTGACGCTCCACTGCCGGGGCGAGGGTCAGTGGGCCTGGGCGGTGACGCGCAGCGTCAACCCGGCATGGCGCTGCAGGTGGCTGACGACGGCAAAAAGATTGCGCGCTTGGGGGTTGCCGGTCGGCCCGAACATGCGGATCAGGCTCTTGGGCGAGACTCCGGTCTCGGCGCCGAGTTGCTCGAAGCCAACGGTCGCCTTGATGTAGTCGCGCAGAATCGCCTTGCCGGTGTCGACGTCGCCGGCCAGCATGGTCTCGATGCCTTCCCTCAGCAGGGCAGCGCGGAACTTCGGGTCTGCCTGGGCGCGCCTCAGGATCGTTTCCTTGAAGTCACGGATCAGGGCCATGGATGACCTCACCGATCGCTTGCGGTTATTGGTGGCTTTTATGTTACCAACAGGCAAGCGATCAGGCCTCGGACCGAAGGCGCCCTTGCCCGCGCGAGCGCGAACCGCGGCGCTACGTCGCCACCGACTCGCGCGGTCGCAGGCGGCGCATGCGCGCGAGCCGCCGGCGCAGCCAGATCGCGCGCGTGGCTCAGCAGACCAGGCCGATGAACAGCGCGCCGAAGTCGATGTCGCTGGCGAAGTGCCCGCCCTGCAGCACGCGGCCGGCGCCGATGATGAAGCCGGTGCCGAGCGCGATCAGCGTCCAGCGCCGGCGCACCGCTGGCGCCGAGAGCAGGCCCACGGCCATCAGCACGAAGCCGGTGGTCGCGCTGCCGCGGGCGCTCCCACATCTCCTTAAGCAGCCAGGACACGACGATGCCGTGGCCGATCGCGGCGACGATCAGCAGCAGGACCGAGCGCCGCCACCAGCGCCCGAAGGTCTTGGCAAAGCGCGCCCACAGGCCGATCAGCGTGACCAGCAGCACGACGACGACCAGCGTGCGCCCGCACAGCGGCGTGCCCTCGAACAGCGCCAGCACCCAGGCCTGCTCGCCGAGGAAGAAGGCGGGGTCGCGCGCCGGGTCATGGACCGCGTCGCTGACCGCGATGTCGAACGCCGGCCAGACCACGAACGAGAAGGCCAGCAGGGTGAGCAGGGTCCAGCCGACGACGGCCAGGCGGGTGTGCGGACGCGACAGACGGTTCATGCCCGCCAGTATGCCCGCGCCGACCGACAATCCCGCAATGACCCAGCTCTACGCGGTCCACCCGACCAACCCGCAGCCGCGGCTGCTCAGGCAGGCCGCGCAGATCCTGCACCAGGGCGGCATCGCGGCCATCCCGACCGACTCCAGCTACGCGCTGGTCTGCCACCTCGACGACAAGGCCGCGGTACAGGCGCTGCGGCGCATCCGCGGCATCGACGAGCGCCACCACCTGACGCTGCTGTGCCGCGACCTGTCCGAGCTGGCCACCTACGCGCGCGTCGACGACCGCCGCTACCGCCTGCTCAAGCTGGGCACGCCCGGGCCCTACACCTTCATCCTCGAAGCCACCAAGGAAGTTCCGCGGCGGCTGTCGCACCCGTCGCGGCGCACCATCGGGCTGCGCGTGCCCGACCACCGCGTCGCGCAGGCCCTGCTCGAGCAGTTCGGCCAGCCGCTGCTGGCCACCACCCTGATCCCGCCCGGCGAGAGCGAACCGATGAACGACGCGCAGGCCATCGGCGAGCGCTATGACCGGCTGCTGCACGCCGTCGTCGACGCCGGCGCCTGCCCGATGCAGCCGACCACCGTCATCGACCTGAGCGGCGAGCCGCCGCTGGTGCTGCGCCGCGGGTGTGCGACCGTCGGCCCGATCTTCAGTACCCCAGCAGGTTGCGGCGCACGTGCAGCAGGTGCTCCTGCAGCGCGGCGCGGGCGCGCGCCGCGTCGCGCTCGCGCAGTGCGCTCACGATCTCGCGGTGTTCGGCCTGGTACGCCAAGCGGCGCTCGGGCGTCATGCTCTGCTTCTTGAGTTGCCCCCAGTCGCCCTGCGCGCGCACGATCTTCACCAGCTGGAAGACATCGACCACGAAGCGGTTGTGCGCCGCATCGGCAATCGCCTGGTGCAGCTCGGCGTCCCAGTGCTCGAAGGCTGCGAGCGACGCGGCCCTTTCGGCCTCGCGGCAACAGGCTTCCATGCGCTGGAGGTCGGCCGCATTGGCTTTGCGGATCGCCATGTCGATGATCGCCGGCTCGAGCGCGAGCCGCGCCTCCATCAGCTCGGCCGGGCTGGTATGCCGTGAGGCGTCCCGCGTCGCGGGCTGCCCGAGCCGGGTGAGGGCATGGCCGCTCACGTAGGTGCCGCTGCCCACGGTCTGCACGATCAGCCCCTGCTGCTTGAGCTCGAGCAAGGCCTTGCGCACCGTCGTGCGGCTCACTGCGAAGCGCTCGGCCATCTCGCGCTCGGTCGGCAGACGATCGCCTGCGCGCCAGCGGCCCATCTGCAGTTGATCGAGGAGCGTCTGGCGCAAGGCCGTGGGCAGGCTCATGTACCGCACTGTACCAAAAAATACCAATTCATCGCCAGCCATCGACCTCGGGTATTCCCCGAATCGCAGCGTTGGCTGCACCCACTATTGATCCGGCCCCAAAAAGTGTGAACTTCCTGCGGTTATTGTGCTTCAACTCGGCATGGACAAGGAAAGCGCAAGAAACCAAACCCTGGAGCAGTTGCATGAGCGGCGCAAGCAGGTCGCTTGACTCGATGAGCACTACCCGGCCATCGAAGCGCAAGCCAAGGCTGAAGGAGGCGAGATTCACTGGGGCGACGAGACGGCACTGGTCAACACCGACGTGCGCGGCAGGAGCTACGCCCCGGCAGGTGCAACACCGGTGGCGTACACGGTGGGCAGCACACGCCAGAAGCTGTCCCTGATCGCCAGCGTCACCAACCGGGGCAAGGCGCGTTGGATGATCATCGATGAGGCCTTCAATGCCGATAGGCTGATCGAGTTCATGCAGGCGCTGGTTAAGGATACGGGCAGGAAAGTCTTTCTGATTCTGGACAACTTGAGGGTGCATCACTAGCCAAGCCGGTCAAGGCCTGGCTGGCAGAGCGGATCGAACAGATCGAGGTGTTCTACCTGCCCAGCTACAGCCCGGAGCTCAACCCCGAAGAGCGGCTCAATGCGGATCTCAAGCAGGCCATGGGCAAGCGGGTGCCGGTGCGCACCAAGGCCAAGCTGCGCCAAGCCGCCAACGAGCACATGGCCATGCTGGAGCAATCACCCGAGCGGGTAATGAGCTTCTTCCAAGACCCCAAGGTCAAATATGCCGCCGGTTAAGACTTCTTGGGGCCGGAGCAATAATCCCGGCCCCCCGCTTTTCCTCCCTGAGCGGGTGCCTTGGTGTGTGACAGCAAAAAGGCTTTCAAACCTGGCTCCTTTAGAGCCAGGTTTTTTTTCGTCTGCGCAGGCAAGGCGGGGGGCCGGGCTTCAGTCAAAAATATCGCTGAGCCACGATTTTTTCTTTTTCTGCTTGCTTCCAGCCGCAAAGCCACCCGGCAGGCCACCACCGAGGCCACCCAGCCCGGCCAAGCCGCCGAGTTTGGCGCCCAGTCCCCCCGGCGCAGCGCCGCCGCTGCGCTTGCGAAAGTCGGAGTCTTGGAAATCGGGCTGGCGCAGCGGGGCGTCGTGGTGGCGCGCGCGCCCGGGCGACGGACTCAGGCTGCGCTCGATCAGCTTGTCGAGCTCGCCACGGTCCAGCCAGACGCCGCGGCATTGCGGGCAGTAGTCGATCTCCACACCCTGGCGATCGCTCAGCAGCAGTTCCACATCCACACAGTTGGGGCATTTCATGCAAGGCTCCTTGGGGCCAGTTGAAGGGAGCTTGCAGTCTAGGGCCTTTGGGGCGCGCAATAAAGCAGAATATCGGGCAATCTCGCATCGAACCAAGCTGAACATGAGCCTCACCTACAACTACCGCCACCTGTATTACTTCTGGATCGTGGCCCAAGAGGGCGGCATGTCCAATGCCGCCGCGCGGCTCGATATGGCGGTGCAGACCGTGAGCGCCCAGGTGCGCGAGCTGGAAAAGGCGCTGGGTTGCCAGCTGCTCAAACCGGCTGGACGCGGCGTGGCCCTGACCGAGGCCGGGGTGCTGGCGGCGCGCCAGGCGCAGCAGATTTTCGAGCTCGGCGAGGCCCTGCCCACGCTGCTGCGCCAATCCGCGCTGGCGCCTAGGGTACGGCTGGCGGTGGGCATGGCCGACGGGCTGCCCAAGCTCGAGGTGCTGCGCCTGCTGCGCCCGGTGCTCGACGTGCCCGACCTGCACCTGATCTGCCACGACGGCAAGATCGACGATTTGCTGGCCGAACTGGCCACGCACCGGCTCGACGTGGTCTTGACCGACCACCCGGTGAGCAGCCGTGCGCACCTCAAGGTGCACCACCACCGCCTGGCCAGCAGCGCCTACGGCTGGTTTGCCGCGCCGCCGTGGCTGCAGGCGGCGCAGCGCCCGTTCCCGGCTGCCCTGCAGGGGCTGCCGCTGCTGCTGCCCACGCGCCACGCCAGCGTGCGTGCGCAGCTCGACCAGTGGCTGGCGCGCCACGGCCTGACGCCGCGCATCGCGGGCGAGTTCGAAGACAGCGCCCTGCTAGAAACTTTTGGTGGCCAGGGGATGGGGGTGTTCCCGGCGGCCTTGGCGCTGGCCGAGGCGCTGCAGCAGCGTCACGGCGCGGTGCTCGTGGGCGTGTGCGAGGGCGTGTCGGCCCCCTGCTACGCCCTCAGCCTAGAGCGCCGGGTGGCGCACCCGCTGCTGCGCCGTTTGCTCGAACAGGGGGCTTGAGCGCGCCCGCCGCCCTCAGGCCGGCTGCGGCTGCAAAAACACCCGCGCCTTTTTGGGCGAGAGCAGCACCCGGTCGCCCTCTTTGAGGCCCAGCGCACGCAGGCGCTCGGCCGGGATCTGCGCCTCGATCATCGGGTCGTGCCCGTCGGGGGCCTCGGCGTCCAGCGGCAGCAGCTCCAGCCGCGCAATCGGCCCGACCACGATCAGGCGCTGCAACTCGGCCGCAATCCCCACCGCGCCGGCGCGCCAGCGCTCCACCTCGAGGTCGTGCGGGCGCACGTAGGCAAAGGCTTGGGCGTCCCGCGCCAGCGCGTGCTCGGGCGAGTCGATCGCCACCCCTTCGAGGTGCAACTGGCCCTCGTGGGCGCGGCCGTGAAACAGGTTCACATCGCCCAGAAAACCATAGACGAAGGGGCTGGCCGGGTGCTCCCACACCTGCTGCGGCGTGCCCACCTGCTCGATGCAGCCCTGGTTCATCAGCACCACGCGGTCGGCCACTTCCAGCGCCTCCTCCTGGTCGTGGGTGACGAAGATGCTGGTCACGTGCAGCTCGTCGTGCAAGCGCCGCAGCCAGCGCCGCAGCTCTTTGCGCACCTTGGCGTCGAGCGCGCCAAAGGGCTCGTCGAGCAGCAGCACACGCGGCTGCACCGCCAGCGCGCGCGCGAGCGCAATGCGTTGGCGCTGGCCGCCCGAGAGCTGCGAAGGGTAGCGGTCGGCCAGCCAGTCGAGCTGCACCAGCCCCAGCAGCTCGTGCACGCGCTCTTTGATTTGCGCCTCGCTCGGGCGCTCGCGCC
>JGI24124J20360_1000526_pt1 | contig 8154 bp, 7 predicted proteins | sample Subbio12Aug_8Aab_FD_20360 | JGI IMG/M metagenome (IMG submission 20360) | reverse complement strand
TTGCTATCGAGCATCTTTGCCGCGCAGGCATGGAGCGAACTCAGCGATGAATGGCTCGACGTCGTCTATGTTCCGACGCCGCATCAGGTCGTGAGCCGCATGCTCGAAATTGCCAAGGCCGGACCTGACGACATCCTCTACGATCTCGGCTCCGGCGACGGCCGCATCGCCATCGCCTCGGTGAGAGACTTCAAGGTCAGGAAGGCCGTCGGCATCGATCTCGACCCGCAGCGCATCAAAGAGAGCCTCGCGAACCGCGCGAAGACGGTGGTCGGAGACGGCGTGACGTTCCTGGAAGCGGATATCTTCAAGACAGACTTCAGCGAGGCGACCGTCGTCACGCTTTATCTCCTGAACCGGCTGAACATCAGGCTGCGCCCGATCCTGCTCGGCATGCGCCCGGGGACCCGCATCGTGACCCAAAGTTTCACGATGAACGAGTGGGAGTCGGATTACTCCGAGAAAGTCGAATTCGAGGAGAACGGCACGAAGGGAACGCGGAATGTGTTTCTCTATATCGTGCCTGCCCATATCGACGGCAATTGGACGCTCGACGACGGAACAAAAAGCTGGTCCCTTGCCATCCGGCAGCAGTTTCAACGCTTCGAGGGCACGGCCACAATCGGAGAGCGGAGCGTTGAGATCAGGAGCGGGCGACTCTCCGGCGCCGCGATCGGCTTTACCATCGAGATAGAAGGGCGTCAGGCCCGATACGAAGGCAAGACAGACGGAAACACGATCGCGGGACCCGGCTGGACCGCGAAAAGAAAATACTAGATCCGCGAGAGGGGAACAGAGATGGCAAGCAATTCGAGTACGGTAGCGGCGAAATCCGCGGGACTTTCGGTCTTCGGCGGCGTCATGATGCTGATCGGCATCGTGGTCGGCACCGGAATTTTCAAGACGCCGGCCGTGGTCGCGGCGAACGCTACAAACGATATCAGTTTCATCGGCCTCTGGGTCGCCGGCGGCGTTATCGCCCTGATCGGCGCGCTCTGTTACGCCGAGCTTGGCAGCTCGCATCCGAATTCCGGTGGCGAATATCACTTTCTGAGCAAGGCCTACGGCGAGAAGCTCGGCATGCTGTTCGGCTGGGCCCGTTGCACGATCGTGCAGCCGGGCGCGATTGCGGCCGTCGGTTTCATCTATGGCGAATACGTTTCGGAAGTCATCAATCTCGGAACTTACAGCTTCGCGATTCATGCCTCGATTGCGGTGATCGCGCTGACGGTCGTGAATCTCATCGGGCTTCGCGAAACGTCCACCATGCAGAACGTCATGGCGCTGCTTGCGATCGGCGCTCTCATTCTGGTGGTGCTTGCGGCTTTTTCCGTAGGCCACCAGCCCTCGGCGGCAGCTCCGGCCGCACCGCTTCAGAAGCCGTGGTTTGCGGCGGCGGGATTCGCCATGGTGTTCATCCTGCTGACCTTCGGCGGCTGGAACGAATCCGCATATCTCTCCGGTGAGCTGCGCGACGTGAAGCGCAACATGGCGCGGACTTTGATCTGGTCGATTGCGATCATCACCGCGCTCTATGTGCTCGTGAACCTAAGCTATCTCTGGACCTTCGGTCTTCAGGGCCTCAGGGACTCGAAGGCAATAGGCGCGGACCTCATGCGTCTTTTCGCCGGAGACAGCGGCGCCGTCGTCCTCAGCCTGATGATTACGGCCACCGGATTGAGCACGATCAACGCCACGATCTTCACCGGTGCGCGCGGCTATCAGGCGCTCGGGCGCGACATGCCCTGGCTCGGCTTTCTCGCCGAATGGAAGGGCGACAAGCCCGCGAACGGCCTGATCGTGCAATGCGTGCTCTCGCTGATTTTGATCGGCTTCGGTGCGCTTGCGCGCGATGGCTTCGAGACCATGACCGGCTACACCGCGCCCGCCTTCTGGGGCTTCCTCTTCCTGGTCGGCCTAGCCGTGTACATCTTCCGGATCCGCGGCGATGTCGCAAAAGACGGATACCGCCTGCCGTTCTATCCGGTATTGCCCGCGATCTTCTGCGCGAGCTGCCTCTGGATGTGCTGGTCCGGCATCAACTACGCGCTCTTCCTGTGGAGCAAATCGGGTTACGGCTTTGCTGGCATCGGATCGATCCTCGGCATTCTCGTCATGCTCGCGGGTATTCCGATCGTGCTGCTGACAAAATCGAACAAGCGCTGACGCTACGAAATCTAATCCGCCGGGCAACGCGCTGATCTCGTCTCCAGCCGCCTTGCCCGGCGGCAGCGTCTTATGACCCTTCAGCCCCCGGCTGCCAGCCGGATTCTTTGATTTCGCACATTGCACTGCCGCTTCCGCGACGGTTTTGTAAAACTGTCATAGTTTCTGGCGAAAAGCCTTTCCGGATGAACAAGCGACCGGCTCTGCGCCCCGACACGCCGCTGGATCAGGCTCTGGCTGCGGTGGCGCGCGGCATGCTGACGGATGCGCGCGACGTAATCTCCGACCCGGCCCTTCAGACGGACGCCGCCATCCACGACTTCCGCAAAGCCGTGAAGCGCTGGCGGTCTTTCCTGCGCCTCGTGGAGCCGCACTTCGGCGAGGGTGCCGCCAATCTCAGAAAAACTGCCCGCGATACGGCGCGAAAACTCGCAGGCGCTCGAGACCTGAAGTCCACGCTCGACGCTGTCGACGATCTTCGCGAAAGCGCCTACGAGTTGAACGACCGCTCTTTCGATACGATCCGTACCCGCATCGCCGCGATGCAATCCGCCGCCGAAAAGAGCGGGATCGGCGCCGGCGACCGCGCCCAGATTGCACAGGATGTGTCCGGTTGGCTGACGACGATTTCACTCTGGCCGTTCAAGAGCGTGCGCTTCGACGAAATTTCAGATTCGCTCACCAACGGCTACCGCCGCGCACGCGCTGCTATGCCGGAAAACTGGCGGGAGGCGAACGACGAAGAGCTGCACGAATTCCGCAGGCGCACAATCGATCATCGCTATCAGCTCGAATTGCTCGAGCCGCTTTGGCCCCGCATGGCAAAAATCTGGGTCGACGAAGCGCAACGGCTGCGCGATGCGCTCGGGCAGCATCGCGATCTTGCGCTGCTTCAGGCAATGGCCGGACCTCATCAGCCGCTCGCCCGCTTCCGCTCGAAGCTTCTGCCCGCCATCGCGCGCCGCCAGGAAGCGCATCTTTCCCGCGCCGCCAAGATCGCGGCACGCGTCTTCGCCGAGAAGCCGCGGGCGTTTCAAAACCGTATCGAAGAACTCTGGCGCGCAGGCACCGACAAGGAGAACGGCAAGGAATAGGAGCCCGCCAAATGAAACCGCCGCGCCTCTTTCGAAGCGCGGCGGAAATTTTCGGAAGCCGAAGACCGCTTAGGTCTTCTTGTCCTTGCGGACGGCCAAAAGCAGGTTCGAATCGATACCGCGATGGCGATAGCCGATGCCGAAGTCGAGTTTCGGCGGCTTGTTCTTCGGATGCCACAGCTGCACCGCAGCCGGCTCCGGGCCCATGCCGAAAATCGGGATCGGTCCGATGTAGACACCGTGCGGATTCAGCGCCCACTCGTCCTGCTTGAAGAGACGAACCGGAACGCCGGTGTCGTCCTGCACGATGAAGTCGGCATGTTTCAGGATGAAGTCGCGTACCGTCGAGAAGCCGCCGTTGTGCGGCAGGTAGGACGCGCTCTTGAACAGGGCGTTACCCTGGCCGAACTTCTCGGCGAACTTCAGAAAGCCGCTCGCGGCCACGCCGCCGTTCGAGAGATCGGTCGAGAAGTAGTAGAGCGTACGCTCGGTGCCGTCCTTCGTGAAAAGGATCTTGGTGCCGGAAGCGAGCACACGGCCCTTGAAGCCTTCGGCCGGATGAACGTTGCCGTCGCTGTCGAGCTGGATCAGCGTGGTTTCCTTCAGCGTCGCCCCGTTGCGCGCCATGTAGACATAGAGCGCGGGCAGCACGCCGTTCACGGACTGACCGCGCATACGCGCGTTCATGTCCTGCGTGATGAAGTAGCTGAGCTTGAGCGAGTGCTCGAGCGCCGCGCGAACCGCAGGCAGCGAGTGCACCGTACGCGGATCCACCGTCGGCACGCGGCCGACCGGCTCGAGACCTGCTAGAATGTAGGTCTTCGCGTTCGGATAGAAGTGATTGGCGTAAAGGAAGTCAGGACCGCTGAAGAAGTAATAGAGCGTATCCCGCGACTCCTTCATGTTCGCCGCCGTCCAGGCACGAACCTTCACGAGCTGCTGCTTTTCGACCTGATCCCAGGTGTTGTCGAAAGCCTTGGCATAGTTCTGCCAGGCCGGGTCCTTCGTAAATTTCTCGAGTGCCGAGTCCGCCGGGACGGACATTCCCGCATAGAAGCGGGCGACCTCGCCTGCATTCTGGGCCGGAGCCGGTACTTGCGCCTGTGCAGGCGCCTGAGCGGTCGCTGCCGTAGCTGTCGCCGCGACGATCCCCGCGGCCAGCGCCACGCCCTTTACAAAAATTCGCATGTTTTTACCTCGCGCCACTCCCATGGCGCCCCCAATCTGAATGAGACCTGAATTCCCAGAACGCGCCCGGAGCCCCATCTAGGTCGCGCGGGGCGGCTTATACCGCAACCCGGGCGCGGGGAATACTGGTACTGTCCGCAAGCGGCGGCGACCACGATCCCGTCGCGATTGCGATTTATCGGCTAAAACCTTTCGTGATTCTCCTTCCGTGCCAGAGGGCCTTTCTACAAGCCCGCCGGCCCGGCAAGGAACCCGAAAACCGGCATGGATGCGGCCTCCCGAGTGACCTGTCGCGGCAGAAAGTATCTTCGGATCTGGCTCTTGATCTGGCTCTTGGCCGCCACCACCGCGTTGCTTTCGGGGGGTGCCGTCCAGGCGCAGCTCCGTGCCGGAAAAACCAGCATCTCCGAGTTCGTAACCAGCCCATTTCCGCTGGACGGTTCTTCGGCCGCCGCCACCGAATACTTCAATGAGAAGGACGGCACGAAGCGCGGCCGCAAGACCGCGACCGGCAGGATTTATTGGGAGAACGAGACCTACAACGACCAGCGGGTGCTGCTGCACATCCCCGCGAAGTTCGACATCCGCAAGCCCGGGGTGATCCTCGTCTATTTCCACGGGCATGGCGCGATTCTCGAGCGCGACATTCGCGACCGCCAGCAATTGCCGGAGCAGGTATCGGCCTCCGTCGCCAACGCCGTGCTGGTCGCGCCGCAATTCGCGGTGAACGCCGCGGACTCGAACCCCGGCCGCTTCGCCGAGCCCGGCGGATTTACGCGTTTCCTCAATGAAGCCGCGACGCATTTAGCGATCCTGCACGGCGACCAGCGCTCACTGCGCCAGTTCCAGTCCCTGCCGGTCATCCTCGTTTCCTACAGCGGCGGATACCGCGCGGCGGCACTCGCCATCACGCGGGGCGACACCACAGGCCGGGTGAAGGGTGTGGTCCTGCTCGATTCGCTCTACGGCGAAATGGACAAGTTCGAGAGCTGGGTCACTTCCGACCGCAAGCGCTTCTTCGTCAGCACCTATCTGGGCTCGACCAAGGCGCGCAATCTCGAGCTGATGAAAACGCTTAAAGATCGCGGCGTTCCGGTGAAGGCGACGCTGGACCGCAAGCTCGTGCCCGGCACTGTCGTCTTTATCCCCGGCGGCACCGAGGAAAATCACCGCGACATCGTACAGGACGGCTGGATTCCGAACCCCATCACCGACATCCTGAACCGCCTGCGCGATTTCCGCGCCGCACGTTAAGCCGCGTCACGCCTTCCTGGCGGCGAAGCGGAACGCTTCGTCGCCGTCGAACAGGGTCGGAGCGTGATCGCCATGACGGCGCTCGATCGAAAGCAGTTTCATCTTCGTATCGACACCGCCTGGCGCCGAGAAGCCGCCGGTCTTGCCGCTTGCCGCCACCACGCGATGGCAAGGCATGATGACCGGCGTCGGATTCTTCCCCATTGCCTGCCCGACTTCGCGCGACAGCGAAACATCGCCGAGCTTTTTGGCGATTTCGCCGTAGGTCAGCGTGTGACCGATCGGAATCGTGCGCACGATTTCATAGACGCGCCTGGAAAATTCCGGCAGCGGCGCGTGATCGAGCGTAACATGCGAGAATTCGACCTTCTCGCCGACGATCAGCGCCGCGACATCATCGATGATCTTTTGAATTTCTGCCGGAGGTAGAGCCTCGATCGCTTCCGGGAAACGCTTCTCCACCCGCGCGCGCGTCTTTTCTTCCGTGCCCTCTGGGAGGTTCACCCCGGCGATGCCGCGGTCTGTCCAGACGATGCCGCAGGGGCCTAACGCTGTTTCGAAAATCGCCAAGTATTGGGCGTGCATGACTTCAATCTAACAAAAGGAGGAGTTCGCGCGACCCGATTTCACGGATTTGTCACCGCTGAGCGGCTTGGCGATCCGCCGCCGGAGCGCTTAGATCGCTGATATTTCAGGAGAGATTGCCATGCCCGGCGGTAAACCCTGGTTCCTTGTGATGACTGCGGCAGACGCGAACCAACCCGGCTCGGAATGGAAGCGCGTTGGCGCGGCTTCGTATGGCAAGGTATCGGTGCGGCCGGTCGCGCCCGAAGGCTGGCTCGCGCTCGCGATCTTCATCGTGATCTGGATGATGGGGCCGCTTTTGATCTGGGGTGTGGGGTTCGGTCTCGGAAACCTTGCGGCCGTGCCGGCCGTCATCGCAACGGTCGTATTCGAAGTCGCCGCGGTCGGCGGGTTCGTCTTGCTGGTCTGGGCGAAGTCGACGCGGCTCGGCGCTTAACTTCTCGAAAGCGCTACGCGCGGTCTAAATGCCCGATCGCGCAAAAAAGTACGCGCAATCAATGACGCAAATTGAAGTCGGATACATCCGTACTTCAACTCAAAAAAAGAAAAAGCCGCCCGGGATATTTCCCGTGGCGGCTCTTCCGCGTCGAGGCATTCGACATCGTGAAGAGAGCAAAACTGTTCTCGGCAGGTCTGGCAGCGACTTACTCTCCCAAGCCTTGAGACTTAGTACCATCAGCGCTGAGAAGATTAACGGCCGAGTTCGGAATGGGATCGGGTTTGGGCTTCTCGCTAAAACCACCAGACCGGCCGAAAACAGTTTTTTGAAGCAAGCGTCGTTTGTCTTGTTAGGTTGTAGTTTGGTGTCGTCTTGTCTTTTCTCTCAAAGAAATCATCCGTCATCGCGAGCGATGGACATAGATGATGAGAGCAATCAAGCCGATCGAGCTATTAGTACCGGTAAGCTGAATACATTGCTGTACTTACACACCCGGCCTATCAACGTGGTAGTCTTCCACGGCTCTGATAGGGAGAACTCGTTTTGAGGTGGGTTTCCCGCTTAGATGCTTTCAGCGGTTATCCCGTCCGTACATAGCTACGCAGCACTGCCGCTGGCGCGACAACTGCTCCACCAGAGGTACGTTCATCCCGGTCCTCTCGTACTAGGGACAAATCCTCTCAATTCTCCGACACCCACGGCAGATAGGGACCGAACTGTCTCACGACGTTCTGAACCCAACTCACGTACCACTTTAATCGGCGAACAGCCGAACCCTTGGGACCTGCTCCAGCCCCAGGATGTGATGAGTCGACATCGAGGTGCCAAACACTGCCGTCGATATGGACTCTTGGGCAGTATCAGCCTGTTATCCCCGGCGTACCTTTTATCCGTTGAGCGATGGCCCTTCCACGAGGGACCACCGGATCACTATGGCCGTCTTTCGACTCTGCTCGACTTGTCAGTCTCGCAGTCAGGCAGGCTTATGCCATTGCACTCAACGAGCGATTTCCGACCGCTCTGAGCCCACCTTCGCACGCCTCCGTTACTCTTTGGGAGGCGACCGCCCCAGTCAAACTGCCCACCATGCACTGTCCCGGATCCGGATAACGGACCGCGGTTAGACATCCATATTAGTAAGGGTGGTATTTCACATTTCGGCTCCACTCGAGCTGGCGCCCAAGATTCAAAGCCTACCACCTATTCTACACATGCCGATACGAATGCCAGTGCAAAGCTACAGTAAAGGTGCACGGGGTCTTTCCGTCTGACCGCAGGAACCCCGCATCTTCACGGGGAATTCAATTTCACTGAGCAGATGTTGGAGACAGCGGGGAAGTCGTTACGCCATTCGTGCAGGTCGGAACTTACCCGACAAGGAATTTCGCTACCTTAGGACCGTTATAGTTACGGCCGCCGTTTACCGGG
>JGI24124J20360_1000509_pt1 | contig 8315 bp, 7 predicted proteins | sample Subbio12Aug_8Aab_FD_20360 | JGI IMG/M metagenome (IMG submission 20360) | reverse complement strand
GCGCCGGCAGGCAAAGCCGCGCCCCTCCACGATATCCTCGGCCTCCGCTTCGAGCTCGAGCCGACAGCCTAGCGGGCAGCCAATGCACAGATAGTGATGGTAGCGATAGCGCTCGCTCAAGGCTCATCCCCCTGGCGCGGCCAGATGTCGATCTTAAGGGCCTCACCATGAAAGCGCTCCAAAAAACTGGGTTTGACCTTGATGGTGACCATCTCACCAGGGAAGGCATAACGCAACGGCCTCTGATAGACCGTACCCAGGCGGAGGTTACAGGCCTGCATCGGCCGGGTGACGCGCAGGTAGACGGTGTGCTCACGCTCGCTGGCGATGGTGTGCGGCACGCAGTAACGCACGTTCTCGCCGGGAATCAGGCGGATGTTGTCAGAGAGGCTCTTGTAGCCACTGGCGTAAGCCCCGGCGCTGCGACCAGCCAAGAACGACTCTTGGCTGACAAAGTCGGCTAGATCATGAATGTGTACCACATTGCCGCAGGCAAACACCCCGTCGCGCGAGGTCTCCATGGTGCTACTCACTACTGGGCCGCCGGTCACCGGATCGAGCCGCAGGCGCAGCCGCCGCGATAGCTCGTTTTCAGGGATTAGGCCGATCGACAGCAGCAACGTGTCACAAGGAACGTCCCAGCCCTGGTCGGCCAGCACGTTAAAGTGCGCGTCAACCGGAGCTACCGTCACTTTTTCTACGCGCGAAAATCCGTGGACAAAAGCCACCGTGGTCGATAGATAAAGTGGAGTGCCAAAGTCATGTAGGCACTGCACGATGTTGCGGTTCAAACCGTTGGCGTGCGGCATGATTTCGAATACCCCCACGACCTCGGCGCCTTCTAGCACCAGGCGCCGCGCCATGATCAACCCGATATCGCCTGAACCCAAGATCGCCACCCGCTTACCGGGGAGATACCCACCTATATTGACGAGCTTCTGGGCGAAGCCGGCCGTCATCACCCCAGCCGGGCGCTGGCCGGGGATGCGGATGGCACCACGGGTGCGCTCGCGCGCCCCCATCGCTAGCACCACCGCGCGACTGTCGAGGATGGTGACGCCAAAGTGTGGCGACATAACTTTGAGCTGTTGCTCAGGGTTGATATCAAGCACGTAGGCGTCGGTCAACACCTCGATATCGTGGGTTAGTAGCTGCCCCAAAAAGCGCTGGGCATACTCGGGACCGGTCAGCTCTTCCTTAAAGTGGTGCAGCCCAAAACCGGCGTGGATACACTGCGGCAGAATGCCGCCCGCCTCGCGCTCGCGGTCGATAATCAGCACCCCATCGGCGCCGCCCTCCTTAGCGCCGATGGCCGCCGCCATGCCTGCCGGTCCGGCGCCGACTACCACCACGTCGTACTGCTGGCGTAGGTGTCGGGGCGCAGCGCTAATCATGGTTCAGCCGCTCACAGGCAAGCCAAGAACCGTTGCCGCGCTTGGTCAGGGCGGGGATGGGGAGGTTAAGCTCACGCGACAACAGCCCCAGGCAACGCCAAGTGCAAAAGCCCCCCTGACAGCGCCCCATGCCGGCACGGGTGCGGAACTTGAGGCCGTCGAGGGTGCGGGCTCCGCGCTCAATAGCAGCCAGTATCTCGCCTTCAGTAACTAGCTCGCAGCGGCAGGCGATATGCGCATAGTGGGGGTCGCGTGCAGCTAGAGCTACCTGCTCCTCGGTCGAGAGGGTCGCGAAGCGGATGGGCGCTTTGATATACGGATTAAAAGATTCGTTCGGGATCAGCTCCAGGCCTTCGTCTTGTAAGATGTCGCGCACCAACTCGGCAATCGCCGGCGCAGCGGTCAGTCCTGGCGACTGGATGCCGGCCACATTGATAAAGCCCTTTACTGAGCCGGCGCCGATGATGAAATCCTCATGTTCAGTGACCGCCCGCAGCCCGGCAAACTCGGCGATGCAGTCAAGCTCGCTCAGCCCTGGCACCAGGCGCTGGACGCTGCTGAAGACCTCGTCACTACCGGCGGGGGTAGTGGCTAAGTCACCCTTATCGCTCCAGTGGGCAGTAGGGCCGACCATCAGCGTGCCATCATAGGTAGGAATGACTAAGATCCCCTTGGAAGCGGGGGTGGGGCAGGGGAAGATAAGCCTTGTTACAAAACCGTTCAGACGCTTGTCCAGCAGGTACTCTTCGCCCTTACGGGCACGCAGCCGGAAGGTGCCCGCACCGGCCATAGCGGCGACCTCGTCGGCGAACAGCCCAGCGGCGTTAACTACAAAGCGGGTGTCTAGCTGCCTTTTGACGGTGGTGACCCGTAGGCCGTCAGCGTGTGGAGTGATAGCTTGCACCGGGTCTTCCAGCAACAGTTCAAGGCCGCTGGCGCAGGCGTTCTCAATCAGTGCAAAGCAGGCTTGATACGGGTTCACTACCCCGGCGGTAGGGGCATAGAGCGCAGCCTTGATCTCTTGAGACAGGTTCGGCTCTTCGCAGCGGATGCGCTCGGATTCCCACAGCGCAAGCCCTGGCACCCCCTTGGCCTCACCCTGGGCCTTGAGTTTGTGCAGCGTCTGCACCTGCGCCTCGTCAAAGGCCACCGTCAGCTCGCCGACGCGCTTAAAACCAAAGCCCAACTCGTCGGCGAGCTGGTCCCAGGCCTGGTTGCCGAGCCACTCCAGACGCCCTTTGAGGGTTCTGGGGTCGTCGTGGTGCCCGGCGTGGATGATCCCACTATTGGACTTGCTGGTGCCGAAGCCGACCTCGCACTCCTGCTCGAGCAGGATGACCTTCAACCGGTAGCGCAGCAGCTCGCGCGCGATGGCGCAACCGATGACGCCGCCGCCGATGATGGTCACGTCGTAGCGCATACTGCTCCTTCCGTAACGCGAGTGCGTCGCGCTTCAAGCCTACCGCAGGCGCGGCCCGCTCCGGCAGGGACAAAAATCTGCCATCAAATGACACGATTCAGGTCAGAGCTGATGGAGCGTCCTTCGGCAGGCTCAGGACAGCGTCTTCGCAGCTCATGATGGGCCAAGTGTGACACTCTGCCGCTTGGAGCCGGAAGAACCCCAAGACCCGACGGTTGGGGCCAGGAGCCTTTCGGCGCCATAGAGTTTTATAGGACACAGTCCAAGCCAACTCCTCAAGCCGCGGCGGTAAGGCTACCAGCAACTGTAGCCGCCGTCGACCACCAGATTGGTGCCGGTGGCGAAGCTAGCAGCGTCTGACGCCAAATACCAGACCGCATGGGCGATCTCCGAAGGCTCGCCGACGCGCCCCAGCGGGGTCAGCTCGAGCCAAGCCCGATACCATTCGGGGTTGCTCATGCCTCGCCGCGTCATCTCGGTACCGATATAGCCGGGCGAGACCGCGTTGACCCGCACGCCGCGGCTGGCCCACTCCGCCGCTAACGACTTCGTTAGCATGATGACCCCGGCTTTAGAGACGTTGTAGTGCGCCTGCGGCTGAGGTTTGTTGACGATCATGCCGGACATCGAAGCGATGTTGACGATCGCTCCCTTACCCCGCTCCAGCATCTGCTTCCCCACAGCCCGGCAACACCAGAAGACGCCGTTTAAGTTGACATCCATGACCTGACGCCATTCCTCGTCAGAAGTCGCTTCAGCAGGGGTGTTGAAAGCTACCCCGGCGTTATTGACCAGGATGTCGATGGGTCCAAAACGCTTTAGCGCCTGCTCTACCAGACTAGCGACGCTGGCCGGGTCGCGGACATCGACCTGCAAGAACACCGCCTGGCACCCGAGCCCTTCGATCTCCTGGGCGGCCTCGCGGCCTGTTTCGGCATCGAACTCGGCGACCGCGATAGCTGCCCCGGCTTTGGCCAGGGTGCGGGCAATCTCGCGCCCAATGCCGCGGCCTGCGCCGGTGATGAGGGCGATACGATCCTTAAGGTTGAAGGGATTGTCCATAGCTATCTCCCGAAAATCAGTAGTCAAGTATTCGGGTATTCAAGTATTCGAGTAGGGGCGAACCCTTTCGGGCTGAGGCCCCTCAGGGCGAAGCCTTGGACGGCTGCGCATTATCGCATTATCGCTCTCACTTCGCTCGGGCCGGCGCTTCGCTGACGTTCGCCCTGTTTTCATGCGGGGTGGTAAAGCCTGCCTGATTGTGGCTACGGCAGTTCAATCTGCGCCTTGACAGAACTTGGTGGCATACGGCTGGCAAACTCAAAGGCCTCGAGGCTCTCTTGAAACGCAAATGTTTCGGTAATCAACGGCTTGACGTCGATCTTTCCGCTGGCCATCAACGCCAGCGCGCGAGGGAACACGTGAGCATAGCGAAAGACATTCTCGATCTGAGCCTCCTTGATCTGTGCCGCCACTACATCATAGGCGATAGGTTCCCCTGGCATGCCGATCAAGACCACCTTGCCACCCGGGCAGATTAGCTCGAAGACGCCCGCAGCAGCCTTGCTGTTGCCGCTTGCCTCAAAAACGACATCGGCACCCCATCCTTCCGTGATCTCCTGTACAACGGCGGAGAGACGCCGCTCGTTGACGTTCACTGGCGCAATAGGGCCGAGTTTCACCACGAGGTCGAGTTTGGCCTGCTGTACGTCAGATACAATAACCCTGCTGCAACCGCCAGCCAGAGCCGCCAGAGCCGTGAGGGCACCAATCGGCCCGGCGCCGATCACAACTGCGACGTCTCCAGGTTTGATTTGGGCTTTGTTAACAGCGTGCATCCCGACAGCCAGCGGTTCGACCATCGCCCCTTCCGCAAAGCTCACGTTATCCGGCAACTTGAAGGTAAAACTGGCTGGATGTACCACAGTCGGCCTCAAACAGCCATGCACTGGAGGTGTGGCCCAGAAACGTACCGCCGGATCGAGGTTGTACCTCCCCAAGCGCGTGGCCTTGCTGTTGGGATCCGGAATGCCCGGCTCCATGCAAACGCGATCACCGACCTTGAGCCGCTCAACCTCTTGACCCAATTCAACCACCACGCCCGACGCTTCGTGCCCCAGCACCATGGGCTGCTTTACGACATAAGGTCCAATGTAGCCGTGTTGATAGTAGTGCAAGTCACTACCGCAGATGCCGACCGTGCGCACAGCAATCCGCACATCGTGTGGGCCTAGCGGCTCCTCAAGCTCAATTTCACGCAGCGCGAGCTTTTTGGTTTCCTCTAAAACCAGTGCTACCATGGCGTTCTCCTTTGCCGGACCGCGTTTCAAAATCTCCCAGAGACGGCGTGACAGGTGAGCATCCCCAGTCCACCAGGCTGCGTGGTTACACTGCGTCAAACCCTACGTGATACGGCGCAGCAGCGCCACAACGGCCTCAAGCGCTTCCGGCAGGGCGGCTTCAACGGTATCCGAGAGCGCCGTGCCGTAGCCTAGATCTGCCGCACCCACCGAGACGGCATAGGCAGCGGGGGCCTGGCCGTAGAGCTGCCTGGTCAGCGCCAAGAGCGCGGCGGGATTAAGCTGGTGCGAGAAGGCCTCGGCGCTGGTGGCGTTGTCCTGAGCTTGTCGAAGGGCCGGGGTCACGGGTACCGAGCGCACTACCCCGGGCGGCACGCCGATCTCGACATCGAGGAAGATCACTAGCGCCACGCCGCGCAGCATTTCAGCCAGCTCTGGCGTCAGCTGGTGGTAGGCAATTACCTCGACGCCCACGGGCAATTCGGCCTTGGCGAGCTCATCGGCTAGGCGCCAGCCGAAGCTATCATCAGCGCGGAGCGGATTGCCTAGCCCAAGGATCAGGGTGTGGGGTTCATTCATACTGCCTCAAGGGGGCGTGAGTGTACCGCTTAGTATACGTGGGAAGTGGGATGTGGGATGTGGGACAATCCTACAACCCACAACCTACGACAGGGGCCAAGGGCTTAGCGACTAGAGCGTCTTAGGGTATCGACCACCTCGCCACTAGGACTCACTAACGCAATCTCGAGCGGCATCTGACCCAGAGCATGAGTCGAGCAGCTCAGGCAGGGATCGAAAGCCCGCACTACCGCCTCGACGCGGTTGAGCATCCCCTCTTGCAGCTTCTCGCCATCGACAAAGCGCTGGGCTACCTGCAGCACGCCGCGGTTAATCGCCAGGTTATTGTTGCCGGTGGCGATAATCAGGTTGACCCAGGTAATCAGGCCGCGCTTATCGACCCGGTAGTGATGGATCAGGGTGCCGCGGGGCGCTTCGGTAACGCCTACGCCCTCTAAGTTATTGACGCCGGCCTCGGCCCGGACATGCTCACTGAGGATATCAGGGGCGTTAAGGGTGGCGGCGATGGTCTCTAAGGCATAGACCATCTCAATTAGGCGGGCGTAGTGGTAGTAGAACGAACTCTTAACCATCGGCGCGCCGAGCTTGCGGAACTCGGCCAGTTCGGCGTCGGCCTGGGGGGTGCCGCAGCTAGTTGCGACATTGAGCCGGGCTAGCGGGCCGACCCGGTACATGCCCTGCGGATAGCCGAGCGGGGTGTAGTACGGCGACTTGAGATACGAGAACGGCTCGATCTGCTCGGTCAGGAACTCCTGATAGCGGCTGGGGTCGAAGCCGCCCTCTACGATCTGGCCCTGATGGTCCTTGAGGCGCAGCACGCCGTCGTAGTGCTCGAGCCTCCCTTGGCTATCTACCAGACCCAGGTAGAGGCTATCGAAGTTGGCAAAGCTGTCGATCTCGTCCCGGAACTGGGCCATCATCGGCTTAAACAGTGCTAGCGCACGCTCGAGCGCCGCCAGCGCCCGCGGCACGTCGCCCAAGATGGCCTCACGCGCCGCTTCGCTTAAGGGGCTGCTCACCCCGCCCGGCACCACCCAGGCCGGGTGGATGCGCTTGCCGGCCAGCCTAGCGATAATCTCCTGGCCGAAGCGCCGCAGGAAGATGCCGTCCTTGGCGATCTCTGGGTGCTGTTCAATCAGCCCAAAAAGATTGCGTTGGCTCGGGTCGCTATCAAAACCTAGCAGCAGGTCGGGCATGGAGAGGTGGAAAAACGACAGGGCGTGCGACTGGAAGAGCTGTGCTAAGTTGACGATGCGCCGCAGTTTGACCGCCGTCTGGGGGATCTTGACCGCCAAGATGGCGTCGCCGGCCTTGGCCCCGGCCATCAGGTGGCTGATCGGGCAGATGCCGCAGGTGCGGGCCATCAAGGCCGGCATCTCGTGGAAGGGGCGGCCCTCGGCTAGCTTCTCGAAGCCCCGGAACTGGGTGATGCTAAAAGTGGCGTCCGAGACTTTGCCCGCGTCGTCGAGCTGTAGCGTAATCTTGCCGTGACCCTCGATGCGGGTAACCGGATTGATCTCAATGCGCCTAGCCATGATTATGCTCCGAACCGCGTCAGCTCATTAAGTTGGGGCTGACGGCCCGCTAGTAGTTCAACCAGGGTGTGGTGAATGGTGTCCGCCGAGGGTGGGCAGCCGGGCACGAAGACCTCGACCGGGACCACCTGATGCACCGGCAAGACCGTTTCCAGCAGCACCGGTAGATTATCGGCCGGGAGATTGTCGCCGTAGCTCCGAACAGTCACCGCCGCCAGGCCGATCGGGTTGCGCATGGCCGAGATATTGCCGGTCACCGCGCAGTCGCCCAGCGAAACGATCACCTTGCTGTGGGCCCGGATTTTGCGGATCTTGGCTAAGTCTTCATCGGTGGCGACCGCCCCCTCGACGATAGTCACATCGACCTCGTCAGGGAACTCCTTGGCATCGACCAAGGGGCTGTAGACCAGGGTGATCTTATCAGCTAGCGCCATGAGCCGCTCGTCCATGTCCAAGAGCGACATGTGGCAGCCACTGCAGCCGTCCAACCAGACTGTTGCTACACGGAATTGTCGGGCGAAGCCCTCTTTCATGGCCGCTCCACCTCTGTTCTCGCTTCGCTCGGACCTCGTTGCTCGAGCAAGTTAGTGATAAAGTCTGGACTCTTGATCATTTCAGCAGCGGCCCGGCCCTTCTCGAACAGCGCCCCGGTCGGGCAGACCTGCACGCACTTGCCGCAGCTAGTACAGGTCGTGGCCTCGCCCCAGGGTTGGGCCAGGTCGGTAATGATCAGGCTAGTGGTGCCGCGTCCCAAGATCCCCTTGGTGTGCGCCCCCTCGATCTCGCCACAGACCCGCACGCAGCGCGTACAGAGGATGCAGCGGTTGTGATCGATGGCAAAGCGGGAGTGGGAGGCATCAAGCTCGAGGTGGGGGTTCCGGTACGGGAAGCGTACATGGTCCATCCCCAACGACTGAGCCAGCGCCTGCAGCTCGCAGTGGCCGTTGGATACGCACACCGCGCAAAAGTGGTTGCGTTCGGCAAAGAGCAGCTCGAGGATCATCCGGCGGTAGCGCGCCAGGCGCTCGGAGTTGGTGACGACCACCATCTCCTCGCGGACGTTAACCATGCAGGCCGGTTGCAGCTT
>JGI24124J20360_1000508_pt1 | contig 8332 bp, 8 predicted proteins | sample Subbio12Aug_8Aab_FD_20360 | JGI IMG/M metagenome (IMG submission 20360) | reverse complement strand
CGCGCGCTGCTGATGTTCGTCGGCCTGATGGTGGCGCTGTCGTCGGTGGGCATCGACCTGACGGCGCTGTCGGTGCTCGGCGGTGCGGTCGGGGTGGGCATCGGTTTTGGCCTGCAGCGGCTGGCGGCCAACTACGTCAGCGGCTTTGTCATCCTGACCGAGCGATCCATGCGCATCGGCGACATGATCCGCATCGACAACTTCGAGGGCCGCATCACCGACATCAAGGCGCGCTTCACCGTGATTCGCAACCTGGGCGGGCGCGAGTCCATCGTCCCCAACGAAATGCTGCTCACCAACCGGGTCGAAAACCTGTCGCTGGCCGACCCCCGGGTGTGGCAATCGACCGTGGTCGGGGTGGTCTATGGCAGCGACGTCGATCTGGTCAGCCGCCTGCTGTGCGAGGCCGCGCTGGCGCAGCCGCGGGTGCTGCGCGACCCGCCACCGGTTGCGCTGCTGAGCGCCTTTGCCGCCGACGGGCTCGAGTTCACGCTCGGCTACTGGATCTCCGACCCCGAAAACGGCCCGCTCGGGCTGCGCTCAATGATCAACAAGTCGATCCTGGCCGCTTTTTTGGCCCACGGCGTCGAAATCGCCACCCCGGCGCGGGTGTTGCCGGCCGTGGCCAGCGCGCCGCCCGCCGAAGCGCCGCAGGCGGCGGTGCGGCGCTGATCAATAGGTCTCGGATGGTTTTTCGGCTGCAGTCTTGCTCTGCTCTGGGCGTGCGCTTGGTGGCGCAGGCGGCTTAATCGGTGCGCGGCCAATCCCTCAGCCGCTCACACCCACAATCACGCTCGAGGCCTTGAACAAGGCGCTGGCGCGCTGGCCGACGGCGAGCTGCATGTCGGTGCAGCTCTGCTGCGTGATGATGGCCGCGAGGCTGGCGCTGCCCGACAGTTGCAGCACCACTTCGGCGTTCACGGCGCCGGGTGTGATGCGCATGATCGTGCCACTCAGGCAGTTGCGGGCCGAAAAACGCGCCCGGCTGGGGGTGGCGGCGGTGGTGGCATTGACCTTGTAGGCGGCGTCGTCGTCATCGGCGCACAGCAAGATGATGGACGAGGCCTTGATGAGCGCAAAGGCCTCGGTCCCGATCTGCAGCCCTAGGCTCTGCGTGCTCTCGCGCGTGAGCAGCGCCACCAGCGGCTGGGGGGCGCCGATGTCGAGTTCGATCAGGTCGTTGACAGCGCCGGGCTCGATGCGCACCACACGCCCCAGAAACTGATTGCGAGCGCTGGTTTTCATGGTCATGCTCCTCAAAAGCAGGTAGTCGTCGGCCAAGCCGCTGGCTTGGCGGCTCAGGTGCTCGACAAAGCGCCGGTGCTCGGCCTCGAGGCGGCGGTAGTTGACCACCAGTTGCAGGCCCCGCGGCGTCAAGCGGGTGCCGCCACCGCCCTTGCCGCCGGTCAGGCGCTGCACCAGTGGCTCGCCGGCCAGGGTGTTCATGGTGTCGATGGCGTCCCAAGCGGCCTTGTAGCTGAGCTGGGCCGCCTTGGCCGCGCGCGTGATCGAGCCCCAAGTGCCGATGTGCTCGAGCAAAGCGATGCGGCCGGGGCCGCCGAAGTTGCGCTCGCCCGCCGTCATCCACACCAGCCCCTGCAGCTGTAGGGGGGCGGTGGGGGGTGCGGGTGGCGCTTGAGTTTCTATAGGCGGCGCCGGTGCAGCGTGCGGGGGGCGCTCGCCGGGCACGGCGCGCTCGGCGCGTGGTTTGCGCGGGCTCATGGGGCGCTGCCCGATCGGCCCTCGTGCAGGCGCAGCACCTCGTCGCCAAACAGGGCCACGTCTTGCGGGTCGTGGGTGATGAGCACCATCGGCACTTGCAGGCGGCGCTGCAGCGCGTCGAGTTCGGCGCGCATGGTCTGGCGCAGGTCGGCGTCGAGCGCGGCAAAAGGCTCGTCGAGCAACAAGGCGCGCGGCTCGGCCACCAGCGCGCGCGCCAAGGCCGTGCGCTGGCGCTGCCCGCCCGAGAGCTCGTGCGGGTACTGGTGCGCCAGGGCCCCGAGCTCAAAGGCCTCGATCCAATACTCCACCGCCGGGTGGCGCGCGCGGCGGCGCGGGTTCAGCCAGCCACGGGCGAGCGCAAAAGCGATGTTCTGGCGCACCGTCAGGTGCGCAAACAAGGCGTAATCCTGAAACACATAAGCCAGCCGACGCGCTTGCGGCGGCAAAAAAACGCCGCTGGCCGCGTCGTACAGGGTCTGGCCGTCGATGCGCACATGGCCCGACAGCGGGCGCACCAAGCCGGCAATCGCCTTCAGGGTCTGGCTCTTGCCCGAGCCCGAGGGCCCGGCGATCACCACGCGCTGCGCTTGCGACTTGAGCTGCACGTCGAGCGTGAACACGCGCGTACCCGATTGCAACCGGTTGCGCAGATGAAAGTCGAGCAGCATGGCGGGCTCTAGTTCTGGTGGTGCGCGATGCGCCCCGGCATCAGGCGCGTGGCCGACAACAGCACCGCAATGCAGACGATCGAGGTGATCGCGGCCAGCACGTTGGCCACGTCGTCTTGCCCGGCCTGCACGGCCTCATAGACCGCGATCGACAGCGTCTGGGTCTGGCCCGGAATGTTGCCGGCGATCATCAGCGTGGCGCCAAACTCGCCCAGCGCGCGCGCAAAAGCCAGCAGCAGCCCGGCCATGATGCCGCGCCAAGCCAGCGGCAGCGTCACGCGCAAAAACAGCGCCCATTCCGACACACCGAGCACGCGCGCGGCCTGCTCGTACTGGCCCTCAACCGCCTCAAACGCCGCCCGCGCCGGCTTGAACACCAGCGGAAAGGTCACGATCGCCGCCGCCAGCACCGCGCCCTGCCAAGTAAAAATCAGGTTGATGCCAAAGTGTTGATACAGCCACGCACCTATGGGGCCGCGGCTGCCCACCAGCACCAGCAGGTAGTAGCCCAGCACCGTCGGTGGCAGCACCATCGGCAGCGTGCACAGGGTGTCGAGCAGCTCGCGCCCGACAAAGCGCTTGCGCGCCAGCAGCCAGCCCAGCGCCACGCCCAGCACCAGCGTGATCGCCGTGGCCCACAGCGCCACCTTGAGCGACAGGCGCAAAACTATCCAGACGTCGGCTAGCGCATCCATGGGGCCGGGGGTGTGGATTCGGTTTTCGGGCGCAGGTGGCGCGGGCGTTGTGGGGTGTTGCTGATAGCTTAGGGTTGCAGAAAGCCGTGGCGCTGCAAAATCGCTTGGCCTGCAGGCGAGAGCACAAAGGCGATGAAGAGCTGCGCCGCCGCCGCGTTGGCCGAGCCGGCGCTGCGCACCGTGGGCGCAATCGGGTAGGTGATGGGCGTGGTGGTGGGCACCTGGAGCGCCACCCGCACCCGATCCGGCATGAGCGCAGCGTCGGTGGCATAGACAAAGGCGGCCTCGACCTCGCCGCGCGAGACGTAGTTGAGCGACTGGCGCACATTGAGGGTAAAAATCGCCTTGCCCGACACCGCCGGCCACAGCCCGGCGGCCTCGAGCGCGCGCTGGGTGTAGCGCCCCACCGGCACGCTGTCGGGGTTGCCGATGGCCACCCGGCGCACGGCGGTTTGGGTCAAGTCGGGCAGGGTGCTCAGGTTCAGGCCGCTGTCGGCCGGCACCGCCAGCACCAGCAGGTTGCGCGTGAAATCGCGCCGCTGCTCAGGCACGATCAGGCCGCGCTGCTGCGCCAAGTCCATGGTGAACTCGTCGGCACTGGCAAACACATCCACCGGCGCGCCGCGGTCGATCTGCTGCAACAGCGCCCCCGAAGCGCCAAAGTTGAACGCCACCCGCACATCCGGCTGCTGCGCCATGAAGGCGCGCCCGATGTCGTTGAAGGCTTCGGTGAGGCTGGCGGCCGCCGAGACCGTGATCTGCCCGGCGTGCGCGCCGGCGCTGGCGGCCAACAGACCGAGTACCAAAAAAAGACGGCAGAGGAGGGCGCGCATGGGGACTCGCTTTCGTCGGGGTGGGGGAAGTGGTTGGGCTTGCGGGGAGGGGCTTGAAGGTTGGGGCCTGCAGAGCTGGGCAAGAAGGTCAGCTTGCTGTGCTTGAGGCGCAATATACCACGGTACATAACGCTTTTCGCGTGCCATCTGCGCTGCCGCATCGACAAGCAACGCGCAGGCCTGCAGGGCAGACGGGTTAATCGGTTATAAAACGGTGCAGTACAGCTTGCGGGCTGTGAAGCTGTTTGAGTCTCAATTTACTGGGGGGTGTATGCGCTTGTTGTTGGCTATTTTCTTGCCTTGGCTGCAGTTCTTCACCATCGGGCGCCCGTTCGCCGGCGTCATATGCCTGATTTTGCAGCTCACCCTCATCGGCTGGCTCCCCGCCTCCATCTGGTCGGTGTATGCCCTCAGCCAGTACAAAACCGACCGGAAAATCGCGAAGGCGTTGGGGGGGAGGGGTGGGAAGTGAAGAATCGTTCGAGAGACAGTTGCCCAATTGGTAATAGTTTTACCACGAGCGGTGCGCCGAAGTCACGGATTTAGGCTTTTTTAGGAATCAGTTTGCGGCAGATAAAGTGTGACTACTGCCTGCAGTCGATCTGCAAAATTATAGATGTCGTCGAGGGATGAAAGATTGACAATCTCCTCTTCCTTTTTCTCATTAAAGATTCCAAGACGCAGCTTATCTCGATTATTAAAGCGAAGCCTGCAAATCGGCTTTCTATTGTTGTCATCAAGTAAGATTGCGCAGTAACTCTGTGCGTCGCGCATGACCACTCGTTTGGTTTGGACCAGCCCACGAACGATGGAGCGCACAATGTAAAAACCCTCAAGTTCTTCTGCTGAAGTCACTACCAGTGGTTCCGCTGAGTTGGTGGCCCCTGCGGTAACGACTGGCGCAGGATCAGTAGGTGGCGCAGGATCAGGTATCGAGACGGACTCTGGCGCCATGGCGCCCTTGAGGCGTTCATTGATCTTCTCGCCGAGCAACTGCTCAAAGGCGCGGCGAGTGATTAATGTAAATTGCTCTCGGATTGATGGAGAAAAGCGGCGTGATCCAATCAGTTCGGCTGAGACCATGCGCACAAAGTCTTCGGAAGGGCTGGCCATTAATTCAGCCAATCGAGTCTGGATTGCTCGAGTGTATTTCAGCTCGTTCGCTGTTGTAAGAATGGTTTCTAGATCAAAGGAGGTCTTGGCAAATTTCTTCAACTCGTCCACATCCCGTTCTTTAAAGTCAAGGATGTTGAACTCAAAAAATGGCTTTTCGTCCATCTTGTTCGGTTGCTCTAGATCGGTGAAAAACCGATATACCAGTCCATTTGTGAGAATGCCGAAGCGGGCAGAGGTTACGTGAAAATATCGAAATAACTGGCTGGCATGGTTAATGCTGAGGTCTGCTCCTGCCTTCTTGCACTCAAATAGAATAATCGGCTTGCCATCCTTTAGAATGGCATAGTCGACTTTTTCACCCTTCTTGGTGCCAACGTCTGCAACCAATTCTGGCGTGACCTCTGTGGGATCAAAGACGTTGTAACCGAGAATTTGGATCAACGGCATTACCATTGCATTCTTGGTCGCCTCCTCTGTTTGGATAATAGACCGAGTGTTGGCGATACGTGTTGCAAGAACGCGAAGGTGGTCAATGAAGTCCATCTGAGTCTAGTCCTATGTGTTGTTTGGCGCTAGCCGAGCGCGCCACAGTCCTGCTGCGGTCTTTCGAAGGTGCTTAACAGAGAAGGCAGGTCGCCTTATCCAAGTGGGTGTAAATGTACCACGCTCTGCCAACTGGGACACGGTATCTTGCCGCGATGGAGGGCAAAATCGGTGGCGGTGTAAGATTTTGGCGCATCCTGAACCTCAGGGTCGTTTCTGCAGTCCAGCCCCATGCCGATCATTGGAAAATCGTGCTGGTCTTTGCCAAGATTTCGTCTAGGATGGCTGCTGGCAGGCTTTCCACTCGGCGGCCGTTGCGGGCGTTCAAGTCTAGGACGCGCGGCTGGTCGCAGCGCACCACACCCGTGGTCTGGGTGCCGCTCAGCGGCACGGCAAAGCCAATGCGCCGGGCGAAGTCGCCGCCGCTGGTGATCGGCACGACAACCGGCAGCCCGGTCGCTTGGTTAAAGTCGTCGGGCGAAACGACCACCACCGGACGGTGCCCGCGCTGTTCACGGCCTTGGGTGGGCTCGAGATCGACCCAGTAAATGTCGCCGCGCCTCACAGCAGCTCGCCACCCACGGCGGGCGCATCGACCCACTCGCGCTCCTCGGGCGGTTGCGGCTGTGTGTAGTCGGATGCGGCCAGCAGTTCGGCCATGGTGTAGCGTGGGCGTGGTGTCGGATCGATGATGAGGCAGCCATCCCGAAGGGCCAAGCCCACCGAAGCTCCAGCTTGCAGGTGCAGCTGCTCGAGGAAGGCCGGCGGGACTGCCAACATGACCGAACCGCCGACTTTGCGCAGATTGGTGGTGAGCATGATGCGCTCCTGTTTGAAGTTATCTTTGAGTATAACTCGACCGATCTGCCAGCGCAAGCACACTGCGGTTCGCCACCCACGGCGGGCGCATCGACCCACTCGCGCTCATCTGTCTCTTGTGCGCCGCCGCTCAGGGGCGGCGGTGGCCATGATTGCCGCCGATGAGTTGCAAAGCCGCATGGAGACGGCGCACCTTTTGCGCTCACCCAAAAATGCCGAGTGGCTGCTCTCAGCCCCTCAGCGCTAGCGCGTGCCCGGGCTGCTGACACCGAACCCACTTCGGTCGATGCCAAAGCCGACCGGATCGAGTTCTTGCAGGGGCGCTGCCACTGCTGATCTGGTGTGTCGATCTGGCCGGCTGCCAGCAAGGCATCCCACCAGCAGGGCCATCGCTTGACACCGCAGCCACCAGCCCGTCTATAATGCCACCAAAAAAGAACGGTCGTTCGTTTTTTTGCGTGCGTACAATGTTGACGTTTACGTTAACGTCAAGCGCGGGCGCTGGCGGCCCCAGTGGGCAGCAGGCGCCGGTGGGCGTGCGGTTTTACACTCAATCACACAGGAGCAAGGCATGAAAATTCTGGTCCCGGTCAAGCGCGTGGTGGACTACAACGTCAAGGTGCGCGTCAAGGCCGACGGCAGCGGTGTCGATATCGCCAACGTCAAGATGAGCATGAACCCTTTCGATGAGATCGCCATCGAGGAAGCGGTGCGCCTGAAAGAAAAAGGCGTGGCCACCGAGGTGGTGGCGGTGTCGTGCGGTGTGGCGCAGTGCACCGAAACGCTGCGCACGGCGCTGGCGATCGGGGCCGATCGGGCCATTTTGGTGCAGACCGATGACGAGCTGCAACCGCTGGCGGTGGCCAAGCTGCTGGCGGCGCTGGTGGCACGCGAGCAGCCGGGCTTGGTGATTTTGGGCAAGCAGGCGATCGACGACGACGCCAACCAGACCGGCCAGATGCTGGCAGCGCTGGCCAAGTTGCCCCAAGCCACTTTTGCCTCCAAGGTTGAGGTGGTGGATGGCCGGGCGCGCGTGACGCGCGAAGTCGATGGCGGGCTCGAGACCCTGAGCCTGAGCCTGCCGGCGCTGGTGAGCACCGATCTGCGCCTGAACGAGCCGCGCTACGTGACGCTTCCCAACATCATGAAGGCCAAGAAAAAGCCGCTCGAAACCCTGTCGCCGGCCGATCTGGGTGTCGATACCGCGCCGCGTCTCAAAACCCTGAAGGTGGCCGAGCCGGCGGCGCGCAAGGCCGGCATCAAGGTCGGCAGTGTGGCCGAATTGGTGGACAAGCTGCGCAACGAAGCCAAAGTGATCTAAACAGGAGACCGACCCCATGACCGCACTCGTCATTGCCGAACACGACCACGCCTCGCTCAAGGGCGCCACGCGCAACGCCGTCAGCGCCGCTGCCGCTTGCTGCCCCGAGGTGCACGTATTGGTTGCCGGCCACCAGGCCGCCGCTGCCGCCCAAGCCGCCGCCCAGATTGCCGGTGTGGCCAAGGTGCTGCACGCCGACGGCCCCGCCCTGGCGCACGGCTTGGCCGAAAACCTGGCGGCCCAGGTGCTGGCGCTGGCCGCCGGCTACAGCCACATCGTGTTTGCCGCCACCGCCAGCGGCAAAAACGTGGCCCCGCGCGTGGCCGCTTTGCTCGATGTGGCGCAGGTGAGCGAAATCACCAAGGTGCTGGCCCCCGACACCTTCGAGCGCCCGATCTACGCCGGCAACGCCGTGGCCACGGTGCAATGCCTCGACGCCGTGAAAGTGCTCACGGTGCGCGGCACTGGCTTTGACGCCGCCCCCGCTACGGGTGGCAGCGCCGCCATCGAGGCGGTAGCGGCCGTGGCCGACAGCGGGTTGAGCGCCTTTGTGGGCAGCGAACTGGCGCAAAACGACCGCCCCGAACTGTCGGCGGCCAAGGTGATCGTCAGCGG
>JGI24124J20360_1000497_pt1 | contig 8491 bp, 5 predicted proteins | sample Subbio12Aug_8Aab_FD_20360 | JGI IMG/M metagenome (IMG submission 20360) | reverse complement strand
CGGCGGCGCGCAGCCAAGCGCTGCACGCGCTCAACCCCAAAGACCCGATCCACACCCTGTCGCCGCGCGAAAGCGAAATCCTAAAACTCATCGCCAAGGGCGACAGCAACAAACACATCGCGCGCGCGCTGGGTATCGCCGAGACCACGGTCAAAATCCACGTCCAGCACATTTTGCGCAAGCTCAACCTGAGCAACCGCGTCCACGCCGCCGTCTATGCCAGCGAGCGCGGGCTGAGCTAGCGCTGCGCCCTGCTCCTGCACCCGATCTACTCCCAACGGCCAGGGTAGGCATGCCCCGGGGTCGGCCATGCGGCAGGGGCGCCCGGCATCATTGAGCAGGATGGGCAAAGCGGGCGGCAGCGGACACAGTGCGGGTTGCGGGCCCACTCAACGCTGCATCCTAGGCAAGCAGCCACCCGTGCCCGCTCCCCAGCCCAACGGAGCCCAAACCATGCCCACCCACCCACCCCGCACGAGGGCCACCCCATGAACCCGCGCCCAGTTCACGTTCAGGCGCAGACGCACAGCGGCACCGGCCTCAGGCGCAAGCAATTGTCGGTGGCGATCATGAGCACGCTCGCCTTTACGGTCTGCTTCATGGTCTGGATGATGTTTGGCGTCATCGGTGTGCCGATCAAGCAAGAGCTGCAACTGAGCGCGACCGAGTTCGGCCTGCTCACCGCCACCCCGGTGCTCACCGGCGCGCTGATCCGGATTCCGCTCGGCATGTGGACCGACAAGTTCGGCGGGCGCATCGTCTTTTTCCTGCTCATGCTCTCGACCGTGGTGCCGATCTGGCTCATCAGCCACGCCACCGAGTTCTGGCAATTCTTGGTGCTCGGGCTGTTCGTCGGCCTGGCCGGTGGTTCGTTCTCGGTCGGCACGCCCTACGTGGCGCGCTGGTTCGAGCCGCGCAACCAGGGCTTTGCCATGGGCGTGTTTGGCGCCGGCAACATGGGCGCGGGGCTGGGCAAACTGGTGGCACCCAGCCTGCTGGTGGCCTTTGGCTGGATTTTCGTGCCGCAGGTCTATGCGCTGTCGATGCTGGCCATGGCCTTGCTGTTTTGGTTCCTGACCTACAGCGACCCGCAGCACAAAGTCGATGCGCGCATCACCTGGCGCGAGCAACTGCAGGCGCTCAAAGACCCCACGGTCTGGAAATACTGCCAGTACTACTCGGTGGTGCTCGGTGGTTACGTCGCGCTTTCGCTGTGGATGGTGCAGTACTACGTGGGCGAGTTCGGCCTCGATATCCGCATCGCCGCCTTGCTGGCCTCGGTGTTTTCGCTCTCCGGCGGCGTGCTGCGCGGCGTCGGTGGCTGGCTGTCGGACCGCTACGGCGCCCACCGCACCACCTGGTGGGTGATGTGGGTGAGCTGGGTCTGTTTGTTCCTGCTCTCGTACCCGGCCACCACCTACACCATCCAAACTGCAGGCGGCCCCGTCACCTTCACGCTCGCGCACAACGTCTGGAGCTTCACGGTGCTGATGTTCGTGCTCGGCATTGCCTGGGCTTTTGGCAAGGCATCGGTGTGCAAATACATCGCCGACGATTACCCGAGCAACATCGGCGTCATCATGGGCATCGTCGGCTGCATCGGCGCGCTCGGCGGCTTCGTGCTGCCGATCATGTTCGGCATGCTGCAAGACCTGACCGGCGTGCGCTCGACCGCCTTCATGCTGCTGTTTGGCGTGGTCTGGGTGTCGCTGATCTGGATGTACTGGACCGAAGTGCGCAACTCGGATTACCTCAAGCGCCCCAAAGCCCACACCCCCGCGCCCCCCACCGCACCCTAGTTCTTCGGCACAACACCCCAGGCGCCCTTCGGGAGAATGGGCAAAACCCTGCCAAAGCGGCAGAGTTGATGCCCAACCCCGGCCGCTTTATGGCCGTGGCTTAACCCGAGGGGAATCTTATGGAAGTGATGTTGGCCTACGACCACTCACGCAATGCCCGCATTGCGCTTGAGGCCGTGAAAAAAATGTTTCTCATGGCGCGCGAACTGCCCCGCGTCACCTTGGTCACCGTGATCGAGGAGCCCGGCAGCAACGCCAACTCGGGTGACGAGCTGTTCAGCGCCCAGTACCAAGAGCAAAAAGCCGGCACCGAAGCGGCCGCCGCCGAACTGGCCTTGGCCGGTTTTCCGACCCGGGTGCTGGTGGCCGAGGGCGACGCGCGCAAGATGCTGCTGCAAGCCACCGAGCAGCACCGGCCCGACGTGCTGGTGATCGCGCGCCACTCGTACAAGCCCGATGGCAACTTCATCGCGCGGCGCATCGACGCGCTCTTCGACGAGCTCGACCACATGACCTTTGGCACCGTCAGCGCCTTCTTGGCGCGCCGCGCCCAGTGCCCCTTGCTCATCATCCCGACCCAAGAAGGCTAAGGGCCAACAACCCGCCAGCCCATACCCATCATGCAAGTCGCCGACTTATTTCGCTACAAAAACCCGGAAATCAAAGCCCTCCACCTGACGTGGATCGCTTTTTTCATGACCTTCTACGTCTGGTTCAACATGGCGCCGCTGGCGGCCATGATGCTCCAGTCCGAAGACTGGCTGACGCGCGAGGACATCCAGATCTTTGCCATCGCCAACGTCGCGCTGACCATTTTGGCGCGCGTCTTCGTCGGCATGGCGCTGGACCGCTGGGGTCCGCGGCGCGTGTTCTCCGCCCTGCTGGTGGTCATGGCCATCCCGACCTTCGTCTTCGCCTTTGGCGACAGCCGCGAGGTGTTGTTCGTCTCGCGCTTGGTCATGTCTTGTGTCGGGGCCTCGTTCGTGATCGGCATCCACATGACGGCGCTGTGGTTCAAACCGCGCGACATCGGTTTTGCCGAAGGCTTCTACGCCGGCTGGGGCAACTTCGGCTCGGCCGGGGCGGCGCTCACCATCCCCTCGATCGCCATGTACGTGTTTGGCGGCGACGACGGCTGGCGCTACGCCATCGCCATGTCGGGCACCGTGATGGCGCTGTATGGCGTGTTTTACTGGTTCGCCATCACCGACGGCCCCAAGCCCGGCACCCAGCGCAAGCCGCGCAAGGCCTCGGCGCTCGAGGTCTCGTCCTACGGCGACATGGTGTTGCACATCCTGTTCACCATCTTCCTCACCGGCGTGCTGGCGATCGTGGTCTATCGCATCCATCTGTCGGGCTTCATCGGCGACAACTTGTCCTACGCGCTCTATCTGGGCATCGCGCTCATCATCATCTACCAGGTGGTGCAGATTTTGCGCGTCAATCTGCCCATCCTCAAGCGCGGCGTGCCCGAAGACGACCGCTACCCCTACAAGTCGGTGGCGGCGCTGCACGTGACCTACTTCGCCAACTTCGGCGCCGAAATCGCCGTGGTCTCGATCCTGCCGATGTTCTTCCTCATGACCTGGGGTTTGTCGCCGGTGCAGGCGGGTCTGGTGGCCTCGACCTTCGCCTTCGTCAACCTGGTGGCGCGTCCGTTGGGCGGGCTGGTTTCAGACCGCTTTGGCAACCGGCGCTTCGTCATGGCGGCCTACATGTTCGGCATCGGAATCGGTGCGGTGCTGATGGGCCTGCTCGACAGCAGCTGGCCGCTGGTGATCGCGGTCTGCTTCACGATCCTGTTCTCGGTCTTCGTGCAGGGGGCCGAAGGGGCGACCTTCGGCATCATCCCCTCGATCAAGCGGCGCGTGACCGGGCAGATCTCGGGCATGTGTGGCGCCTACGGCAACGCCGGCGCGGTGTTCTACCTGTTCATCTTCATGTACGTCACGCCGCAGCAGTTCTTCTTCATCATCGCCGCCGGGGCCTTCATCAGCTGGCTGGTGTGCGTGATCTGGCTGCAAGAGCCCAAGGGCGGCTTTGACGAGAACTACGTGCTGTCGTCGGTGGACCACGCGATCGCCGAGGAGAACCGGCTCAAGGAAGACGCGCGCAGCCGCTTGGGCCAGTTCCTGGCCGGCAACCAAGGCGTGGAGCTGAGCCAGAAGAACGACGGCTTCCAACTCACGGCCAAGTTCCGCGACCTCGACGACCTGCGCACCTTGGTGCAGCAACTCGAGCAAAAGGGCCTCAAAGGGCATTAGTTCCTTCGACCGATGGCGGCGCCGCGTGCCATCGCTCTTTCAGAGTCGGCGCGCCAGCCCCTTCGAAGGATGTTCAAGTCGTGCCGCAAGCGGCACAGTCGAACCCAGCCACCGGGGCGTTTGCGCCCCCAGCGCCTGCAACCGATTACGCACGCGCTGCAGCTCATTTTTTAACGGAGAGCACAGTATGAACAACCGAACCAGCGCCCAGTCGAAACCGATCTGGTCGCCCAACGTGACCGAATGGCGCCCCGAGGACCCGGTTTTTTGGAACAGCCGCAAGTGGCTGGCGATCCGCACCCTGATCATCGCCTTCTTGGCGCTGCACTTGGCGTTTGCGGTCTGGTTTACCTGGAGCGCGCTGGTGGTGCGCCTGCCGGGCTTGGGCTTTCAGCTCACCGTCGATCAGCGCTTCTGGCTGCCGGCGATGGCGCTGCTCATGGGCGCGGTGGCGCGCTTTCCGCACACCTTTTTGGTGCTCAAGATCGGCGGCATGTGGACCACCTTCATCTTCACGCTGGCGCTGCTGATCCCGATCTTTGGCATCGGGCACGTGGTGCAAGACCCGACCACACCGTTCTGGGTGCTGCTGTTCTGGGCCGGTGTCGCGGGGCTGTGTGCCGGTGGCCAGATCTCTTCTACCGCGGCCAACATCAGCCTGTGGTTTCCCAAGCGCATCGGCGGCTCGGCGCTGGGCTTCACCATCGGCTTTGGCAACCTGGGGGCCTCGACGGCGCAGTTCTTGGTGCCCGCCGCCATCGGCGTGGGGCTGTTTGGCGCCATTGCCGGCGACTCGATGATGTTCAGGGTGCTCAACCCAGCGACGCGCGAGGTGGTGCGCGAGGTTCTGATGTACCCACAAAACGCGGCCTACATCTGGCTCATCCCGACCCTGATCATGGCCGTGCTGGTGCTGTTTGGCATGAAGAACCACCCGGCGCGCGGCGACTTCATGGAGCAGATGCAGATCGTCAAGCTCAAGCACACTTGGGTGCAGACCATCCTCTACACCTTCACCTTCGGCACCTTTTCGGGCTTTGTCGCCTCGACGCCGCTGCTGATCCGCGAAGTGTTCCACGGCCTGCCCAACGCCCCCGACCCCCTCGCCTACGCTTGGATCGGGCCGCTGGTGGGGGCGCTGATCCGGCCCATCGGCGGCATCTTGTCCGACAAGGTCGGCGGCTCGAACATGACCATGCTGGTGTTCGCGATCATGGCCAGCTCGGCCATCGGCCTGACCTTCCTGACCGCGCCGACCTCGGCCGAGCAGTTCACCCTGTTCTTCATCGTGCTGCTGGGCATCTTCTTGGGTGCTGGCATCGGCAACGCCAGCGTGTTCAAGCAGATCGTCATGATCTTCGAGCCCAAGCAAGCCAGCCCGGTGCTGGGCTTCACGGCGGCCGCGGCGGTGCTGCTGCTGGGCTTTTTTGTGCCGATCCTGTTTGGTCGCTCGTTTGCCATGACCGGCAGCCCCAATGCCGCGCTCTATTTCTTCGCCTTCCTGTACTTCGTGGGCATCGCGCTCAACTACTGGTACTACTGGCGCAAGGGTGCCGAGAAGCCCTGCTGATCCCGCCCAAGCCACCTTTCACACTGGAGACCCAGCCATGAGCCATTTCCTTGACCGTTTGACCTTCTTCAAGCTGGCACGCGAACCGTTTGCCGACGGCCACGGCCGCACCACCGCCGAAGACCGCACCTGGGAAGACGCCTACCGCAACCGCTGGGCGAGCGAGAAGATCGTGCGCTCGACCCACGGCACCAACTGCACCGGCTCCTGCAGCTGGAAAATCTACGTCAAGGGCGGCATCGTGACCTGGGAGACCCAGCAGACCGACTACCCGCGCACGCGCTGGGACATGCCCAACCACGAGCCGCGCGGCTGCGCCCGTGGCGCCTCCTACAGCTGGTACCTGTACAGCGCCAACCGGGTCAAGTACCCGATGGTGCGCGGCCGGCTGCTGGAGCGCTGGCGCGCCGCGCTCAAGGTGGCCAAGACGCCGGTCGATGCCTGGGCGCTGATCGCCGACGATCAGGCGGCGCGGCGCGACTACCAGCAGGTGCGCGGCATGGGCGGCTTCGTGCGCTCGACCTGGGACGAAGTCAACCAGCTCATCGCCAGCGCCAACGTCTATACGATCAAAAAATACGGCCCCGACCGCATCATCGGTTTTTCGCCTATTCCCGCCATGAGCATGGTGTCCTACGCCGCCGGCTCGCGCTACATGAGCCTCATCGGCGGCGTGAGCATGAGCTTTTACGACTGGTACTGCGACCTGCCGCCCGCCAGCCCGCAGATCTGGGGCGAGCAGACCGACGTGCCCGAATCGGCCGACTGGTACAACTCGGGCTACATCATCGCTTGGGGCTCGAACGTGCCGCAGACGCGCACCCCGGACGCGCACTTCTTTACCGAGGTGCGCTACAAGGGCACCAAAACGGTGGCGGTCACGCCCGACTACTCCGAAGTCGCCAAACTGTCCGACATCTGGCTGCACCCCAAACAGGGCACCGACGCGGCGCTGGCCATGGCCATGGGCCACGTGGCGCTCAAGGAGTTCTACTTCCCCGACAGCGGCGTGCGCAGCGCCTACTTCGATGACTACGCGCGCCGCTACACCGACTTGCCGCTGCTGGTGCTGCTCAAAGAGCAAACCCTGCCCGACGGCAGCACCACCCTAGTGCCCGACCGCTACCTGCGCGCCAGCGACTTCAACGGCAAGCTCGGGCAGACCAACAACCCAGAGTGGAAAACCGTGGCCTTCGACAGCAACGGCAAAGCGGTGCTGCCCAACGGCTCGATCGGCTTTCGCTGGGGCCCCGAGGGGCGCGCCGACCAAGGCAAATGGAACCTCGAGGCCAAAGAAGCGCGCGCCAACGAAGAAGTGCGGCTCAAGCTCTCGGTGCTTGAAGACGGCGCCCAAGAACACCAGATCGCCGAAGTGGCCCTGCCCTACTTCGCCGGCCGCGACGTGCCGCATTTCAGTTCCAACAAAATGGGCGGAGGAGACATCAACCGCGTGCGCGTGCCGGTGGTCAAGTTGCCGCTGAGCAAAGAAGACGGCGCGCCCCAGGCACTGGTGGCGACGGTGTTCGACTTGCAGGTGGCGCAGTACGGCATCGACCGCGGGCTGGGCAGCGGGGCCAAAAACTACGACGACAACGCCCCCTACACCCCGGCTTGGCAAGAGGCCATCACCGGCGTGCCGCGTCAGCAGGTGATCACGGTGGCGCGCCAGTTTGCCGACAACGCGCACAAGACGCACGGCAAATCCATGGTCATCATCGGCGCCGCCATGAACCACTGGTACCACGCCGACATGAACTACCGCGGCGTCATCAACCTGCTGATGATGTGCGGCTGCATCGGCCAAAGCGGCGGCGGCTGGGCGCACTACGTCGGGCAAGAGAAGCTGCGCCCACAGTCGGGCTGGATTCCGCTGGCTTTTGCCACCGACTGGGCGCGCCCACCGCGGCAGCAGAACTCGACCTCGTTCTTCTACGCCCACACCGACCAGTGGCGCTACGAGCAGATCGGCGTCCGCAGCTCAAGACCAACCCCTTGCAGGTGGTCAAGGACGCCGCCGCCGCCGGCATGGACCCCAAGGACTACGCCGTCAAGGCGCTCAAGGACGGCAGCCTGCAGATGAGCTGCGAAGACCCGGATGCGCCGCAAAACTGGCCGCGCAACCTGTTCGTCTGGCGCTCGAACCTGCTGGGCTCGTCGGGCAAGGGCCACGAGTACTTCCTCAAGCACCTGCTGGGCACGCAAAACGGCGTGCAGGGCAAAGACCTCGGCGCCGCCGACGCCAAGCCGACCGAAGTCGCTTGGCACGCCCAAGCGCCCGAAGGCAAGCTCGACTTGCTGGTGACGCTCGACTTTCGCATGAGCACCACCTGCCTGTACTCCGACATCGTGCTGCCCACGGCCAGCTGGTACGAGAAAAACGACCTCAACACCAGCGACATGCACCCCTTCATCCACCCGCTGTCGGTGGCGGTCGATCCGGTCTGGCAGAGCCGCTCCGACTGGGAGATCTACAAGGGCCTGGCCAAAGCGTTCAGCCAGGTCTGCGTCGGCCACTTGGGCGTAGAAAAAGAGCTGGTGCTGACGCCGCTGATGCACGACAGCCCGGCCGAGTTGGCGCAGCCCTTCGACGTCAAGGAGTGGAAAAAAGGCGAGTGCGATTTGGTGCCAGGCAAGACCGCGCCGGCCATGACCGTGGTCGAGCGCGACTACCCCAACACCTACAAGCGCTTCACCGCGCTCGGGCCGCTGCTCAACAAACTGGGCAACGGCGGCAAGGGCATGGCTTGGAAAACCGAAACCGAAGTCACGCAGCTGGGCGAGCTCAACGGCATCACGCTGGAAGAAGGCCCGACCAAAGGCATGCCGCGCATCGTCAGCGACATCGACGCCTGCGAAGT
>JGI24124J20360_1000493_pt1 | contig 8521 bp, 5 predicted proteins | sample Subbio12Aug_8Aab_FD_20360 | JGI IMG/M metagenome (IMG submission 20360) | reverse complement strand
CGCTGCGGCTGCGCTGGGGGGCGCCGCGCTGGCCGCGGCCAGCAGCCAGTCGCCGCGCGAGACGTCGAGCTCGCGGTCCAGCAGCACACCGGCGCTGTGCCCGGCGGCAACGGCCTGGGGCTGGCGGCAGCGGTCTAGCACCTGCGCCACGCGGGCGCGCAGGCCGCTGGGGAAGACCTGCACCTCGTCGCCGGCCTGGATGCGCCCGGCCGCAACCCGGCCCCAAAAGACGCGCCGCCCGCTTGGGGCTGTGGCTGCCGCCGCATGGGCCACACCAGCCACGGGCAGCTCGGCCGCACCCACATCGGCGGCGCCGGGGTTTTCGACCCACNGCNNCGGGCAGCTNGGCGGCCNCNNNCGGCGGNGCCGGGTTTTTCGACCCACTGCACCGGGAATGCCAGAGCGGCCTCCGGCGGCGGGGCGGTGTTGGGCAACTGCTCCAGCACTTCGAGCAGAGTGGGGCCGTGGTAGCCGCACCAGCCCTCGTGCTGGTGGCCGCGATCGACCACGTTCCAGCCGTGCAGCGCCGCAATCGGCAGCACGGCGTGCACCGCCAACCCGGCTTGCTCGGCAAAGCGCAGCAGCGCGCTGCGGATGTGGGCAAAGGCCAGCGCTGCATCGGCTACCGCATCGAGCTTGTTGACGGCAAACACCAGGCTGGGCACGCGCAGCAGGTGGCAGAGCAGGGCGTGGCGGCGCGTTTGCGCCAGCAGCGCCAGGTCGGCTCGCTGCCAGTCGAGCTTGGTGGCATCGACCAGCAGCACGGCGGCGTCGGCGCTGGAGGCGGCCGTGACCATGTTGCGTGTGTACTGCTCGTGCCCGGGGGCGTCGCCGATGATGAACTTGCGCCGCTCGCTGCTGAAATAGCGGTAGGCGACGTCGATGGTGATGCCTTGTTCGCGCTCGGCGATCAGGCCGTCGGTCAGGCGCGCCAAGTCGAACTGTGCGCCTGCATCGGTGCCTGCGTCGGCACCCGCACCCGCACCCGCACCCGCACTGCTGTGCCCGCTGTGCGTGATGCCGGCCAGGTGGTCTTGCAGCACCGCCTTGCTGTCGAGCAGCAGGCGGCCGATGAGCGTGCTCTTGCCGTCATCGACCGAGCCGCAGGTGATAAAGCGCAGGGCGTCCATTAAAAATATCCTTCGAGTTTGCGTTTTTCCATCGAGGCCTCGCTGGTCTGGTCGTCCATGCGGGTGGCGCCACGTTCGCTCAGTTGGGCGTTGAGAGTCTCGGCGACGATCTGCCCCGCCGTGGCCGCCGAGCTGGCAACCGGGCAGGTGCAGGTGATGTCGCCCACGGTGCGAAAGCGCACGCTGCACTCGATCACGTCCTCGCCCGGCAGCGGCGGGGTGAGCTCGGTCACGGGCACCAGCAGGCCACGGCGCTGCACCACGGAGCGCGGGTGCGCGTAGTACAGGCTGGGCAGGGCGATGCGCTCGCGCTCGATGTATTGCCAGACGTCGATTTCGGTCCAGTTGCTGATCGGGAACACGCGGAAATGCTCGCCCGGTTGCAGCCGGGTGTTGTAGAGGTTCCAGAGCTCGGGGCGCTGCGCTTTGGGCTGCCACTGGCCGAAGGTGTCGCGGTGGCTAAAGAGGCGCTCTTTGGCGCGCGCTTTTTCTTCGTCGCGCCGGGCCCCGCCGATCAGGGCGTCGAAGCGGAACTCGTCGATCGCCTCCAGCAGCGTGACCGACTGGTGCGCGTTGCGGCTCTGGCCGGGGTGCGCCAGCCGCACGCTGCCACGCGCCATCGAGTCTTCGACCCGGCGCACGATCAGCTCGGCCCCAAGCTCGTGTGCGCGCTGGTCGCGAAAGGCCAGCACCTCGGGGAAGTTGTGGCCGGTGTCGATCATCAGCAGCGGATAGGGCAGGCGGCCCTGGCCAAAGGCTTTTTCGGCGCAGCGCAGCAGCACCAGCGAGTCTTTGCCGCCGGAAAACAGCAGCGCCGGACGCTCGAAGGCGGCGGCGACTTCGCGCAAGATGAAAATGGTTTCTTCTTCCAGTGCGTCGAGGTGGCTGTTGTCGAGCCGGGGTGCGGCTGTATGTGGCTCGGAATTTTTGGCCGAATCCGGCGTGCCTTCTTTGGCCGCATGCAGGCCGCATTCTTTGGCGCCGTCTTGCTCCCACCACCAGCGCCCGGCGCGGAAATCTTCACCCACGCTCACGGCGCGGGTGCAGGGCGCGCAGCCGATGCTGGGGTAGAAGCGGTCGTGCAGCGGGTTGTAGTCGAGGTTGTGGCGGGCGATGTGGTGCCAGACATCGCCCCAGCTCCAGTCGGCCAGCGGGTTGAACTGCAGCAGCCCGGCGCTGGGCCGGTCGGCGCGCGCGGGGGCTAGGTCGCTGCGGTCGATCAGCGGCACCTCGGCGCGGGTGTTGGATTGCTCGCGCCGCAAGCCGGTGATCCAGCCGCGCTGGCCCTGCAGCGCCCGGCGCAAAGGATCGACTTTGCGGATGGCGCAGCAGGCCTGGCGCAGCGCCACGCTGCGGCGCATGGCTTCGGGGCCTTCGCGTTCTACGAAAGCCTCGGCCGCGCCGGGTTGCGGGCGGTAGATGTGGACGGGCTGCGCGCCGGTTTGTGCCGTCGCCTGGGCGGCGCGGGCCTCGGTGCGCGCCAGCAGCGCCAGCGTTTCGGGGTGCAGGGCGCCGGTGTCGAGCACGAACATCGGGATCGGCAATTGCAGGGTTTCGATCAGGTGCCGGATCACCACGTCTTCGGCCCCAAGGCTGCTGGCTTGCACCAGCGGCTGGTATTCGCTGGCGGCTTGTTGCAGCAGGGCGCGGCTGCGCGCCAGTTTGGCCTCGAAATCGGCGCTGGGCTGGGCTTGTTGCAGGGCCAGTTGGGCGTTGCTCATGTATGCGCTCCGGTGGCGGTGGGGGTGAGGGCGGCGGCAAAGCGGGGTTGCGGCTGCTGCGCGTCGCCTTGGTAAAAGCCGCCAAACTGCTGCAGCAGGCGCTGGCCGTGCGCGAGGTTCTGGTCGGCGCGCAGCAGGGCTTCGTCAAAGCCGCAGCGCTGCAGTTGCAGCAACTGGTCGATCAACACCTCGCCGGTGGCGCGCAGCAGGCCGCGGTAGCCCAAGCGCCGGCGCAGCAGCACCGCTTGGCTGTAGGCGCGGCCGTCGGTGAACTTGGAGAATTGCAAGTCGATGCGCTGCACGCCTTCAAGGTCGAGCGCGCCTGCGCCCGAGAGGTGCTCGGCCAGCAGGTCGAAATCGGGGGGCAGCGTGAGCACGCCGGTGGGGTGGGCGCTGGAGTCTGCGCTCGCAGCGGCGGTGGTGTCGGCAAGGGCCGCTGCGGCCTCTGGTGGCGTCAGGAGTTTCATGAGGGGAGAGGGCAAACGGTGGTTCAAAGCGCCACGGCCGCACTGCGCAAGCCTAGGCCCTCTTGGGTCTGATGGGCGGCTTGGGCTTGGGCTTGGGCGTGCGCGGTCGCGTGCGCCAGCACTTGCGCCGTGGCCACGCGCACCGCGTTGGCGGCGGCCTTGAAGGGTTCGTGACCGAGGCGCTGCAGGGTTTGCACGAAGCGCTCACCCGGCGCGCGCAGTTCTTGGTAGGCTTCCAAAATGGCCTCGATCGCGTCACAGACCTCGCTGGCGGTGAAGGCCGGCCCCAGCACCTTGGCGGCTGCGGGCGCGCCGCTCAGGCGCGCGCCGTCGGAGCCGCCGAGCGCGATCTGGTACCACTCCTGGCCGTCTTTGTCCACGCCCAAAATGCCGATGTGGCCGCTGTGGTGGTGCCCGCAGGAGTTGATGCAGCCGCTCAGGTGCAGGTCGATCGGCCCGAGGTCGTGCAGTTCGTCCAGGTCCTGGTAGCGTTGGCTCAGCGCTTCGGCGATGGTGAGCGAGCGCGCATTGGCCAGATCGCAGAAGTCGCCGCCGGGGCAGGCGATGAGGTCGGTGAGCAGCCCGATGTGCGCCTGCGCCAGCCCGAGGCGGCGCGCGGCGCGCCAGAGCTCGGGCAGTTCCTCGCAGCGCACCCAGGGCAGCAACAGGTTTTGCTGGTGCGTTACGCGCACTTCACCGGCGCTGTAGCGCTCGGCCAGTTCGGCTACGGCCTCGAGCTGGCTGGCGCTGGCGTCGCCCGGGGCCTGGCCCAGGCGCTTGAACGAGAGCGTGACGGCGCGCAGCGCCGGGTTCTGATGCGTGTGCACGTTGCGCTGCAGCCAGCGCTCAAATTCGAGGTCGTCTTCGGCGCTCAGGCGCAACAGGCGCGCCACGCGGTCGTCGGCGCAGGGCTGGCTTCCGAGGCGCGCCGGGGGCGCAAAGCAAGCGCTCACGCGCTCCAACTCGGCCGCGCTGATGGTGTGCGGGGCCCCGTCTTGCACCACGATGCGCTGGTACTCGGCCTGCACCTCGTCGAAAAAACGCTGCCCCTGGGCGCGCACCAAAATCTTGATGCGCGATTTGTATATATTGTCGCGCCGGCCCCAGGCGTTGTAGACGCGCACCAGCGCTTCCAAGTAGTTGAGCAGTTGATCCCAAGGCAAAAAATCGCAGATCGTGCTGGCCAGCACCGGCGTGCGACCCATGCCGCCGCCCACCAGCACCTTGAAGCCCAGCGCACCGGCCGCGTTGCGCTGCAGTTGCAGCCCGACGTCGTGCCAGTGCAGTGCGGCCCGGTCTTCCAGTGCGCCGACGATGGCGACCTTGAATTTGCGCGGCAAAAAAGCAAACTCGGGGTGCAGCGTGCTCCACTGGCGCAGGATTTCGGCAAAGGGGCGCGGGTCCGCCACTTCGTCCGGGGCGATGCCGGCCAGTGCGTCGGTGCTGATGTTGCGGATGCAGTTGCCGCTGGTCTGAATGCCGTGCATGCCCACGCTGGCCAGCAGCTCCATCACCTCGGGCGCGTGGTCGAGTGCGATCCAGTTGAACTGCACGTTTTGGCGCGTGGTGAAGTGGCCGTAGCCGGTGGGCAGGCGGCTGGCGATGGCGCGGCCGTCGCGCAGTTGCACCGTGCCAAGCCGGTTTTGCGCCGCCACGGCACCCTGGAACACGGCCGCGCCGGGCTGGTCGTACTCGCGTGCAATGCGCGCCAGCACCCGCACCTGCGCGCTGGAGAGCTCGCCGTAGGGCACGGCCACGCGCAGCATGGGGGCGTGGCGCTGGATATACCAGCCGTTTTGCAGCCGCAGCGGCTTAAAGGCTTCGTCCGAGAGCGTGCCGTCGCGGTGGCGCTGCCACTGGTCGCGAAACTGGGCCGCGCGCTGGCGGATGAACTGGCGGTCGAATTCGGTATATTGGTACATGGATCGCAGGCTAGACAAGGGGATGGCCGTGTACGCGGCTTGGAGGCGGATGTTAGCGCGCCTTTAATAAAATCAAACTATTGTTTTTTCATGGAGCTGCAATACTTGGTTATAAAGGATCTTTGTTAAACCCGTTACTGCCTGCAGCAGCAGCCGCTGGCCGTGCCCGCCGCCGCCGCCACCCCTTGCGTGCATGGCCGCAGTGGGTCATGATTCGGTCATTGCTGTGTCACCTAAGGGTGCTATTTTGAACGCCATGAACACCATGAACACCATGAAACGAACCGAGATTCTGCACCCGCACGGCGCCGCTGTGCCCCAAACCGACCGGCGTGGAGCCAGTGAATCCTTGGCCGCGCGCAGTGCGGCGGCGCTGGACGCACAAGCCATGACCCAGATGGCCCATTGGGCCTCCGGGGTCTCGCCGATTTCGCTCGCTTTGGCCTGGACCGATTGGGTGCTGCATCTGGCCTCCTCACCCGGCTCACAGGCGCGCCTGGCGCGCCGTGCGGTCGAGCAAGGCATGCGCTGGACGCAAGACTGCGCTCAGGCCGTTCAGGCCGTTCAGGTCATTCAACCTTCGTCGGGGCCACAGCCCAGCGCGCAGCCACAGTCCGATGCCGCCGCCGCCAATCCCTTCGATCAAATGCTCGATGACGACAGCCGCTTTAGCGCCCCCGAGTGGCACAACTGGCCTTGGCGGGGGCTGGCAACGGCCAATATAGTCAATGAAAAGTGGTGGCAAGAGGCCAGCAGCCTGCGCGGCATGCAAGACCACAGCCGCCACCAGATGCATTTTTATGGGCGCCAGTTGCTCGATCTGGCCGCACCCAGCAACTGGCTCTGGAGCAACCCGCAGGCGCTGCAAGCAGCGTGGCGCAGCGGCGGCCAGACGCTGGTGCGCGGGATGGGGATGGCGCTCGACGAATGGCGCCAGCAAAAAGGCTTGCCGGCGCTGCGCTCCAACGGCGCCGAGCCGGGCGTAGGCCGCGGCCTGGCCATGACCGAGGGCGAGGTGGTGCTGCGCAACGACTTGATCGAGCTGATCCAGTACCGCCCCAGCACGCCCCAGGTGCAGGCCGAGCCGGTGCTGATCATCCCTTCGTGCATCATGAAGTACTACATCCTCGACTTGTCGCCGCACAACTCGATGGTGCGCTGGCTGGTGGCGCAAGGGCATACGGTGCACATCGTGTCGTGGCGCAACCCCGATGAAAACGACGCCTTGCTGGGCATGGACGATTACGTGCGCGATGGCGTGTTGGCTGCCCTCGATTTCATCCACGCGCGCGACCACGAAGCGGTGCATCTGGTCGGCTACTGCCTGGGTGGCACCTTTGCGGCCATTGCGGCAGCGGCGCTGGCTGGGGGCGATGCGGTGCTGAGCACGCAGGATGTGCAAGACCTCCAATCGCCCTTGGCCAGCCTGAGCCTGCTGGCCGCCGAGGTGGACTTTACCGAGCCGGGCGATATGGGGGTGCTGATCGACGAAGCGCAGGTGCGTTTGCTCGAAGACATGATGGCCAGCAAGGGTTTCCTGACCGGCAAGCAAATGGCGGCCTCGTTCCAGTTTTTGAATTCGCGCGATTTGGTCTGGTCCAACCAGACCCGGCGCTGGTTGCTGGGTGAGCAGGACTTGCCCAACGACCTGATGCTCTGGAACGCCGATGTCACGCGCTTGCCAGCCTTGATGCACAGCCAGTATCTGCGCGGCTGTTATTTGAACAACGATCTGGCCGAAGGGCGCTACCTCTACGAGGGGCGCCCGATTTCGCTGCGCGACATTCGCATTCCGGTGCTGGCCGTCGGCACCGTAAAAGACCACGTGGCCCCGTGGCGTTCGGTGTACAAGGTGCACCGCCTGGTGTCGGGCGACGTCACCTTTGTCCTCACCAATGGCGGGCACAACGCGGGCATCGTTTCGGAGCCGGGGCGTGCGCGCCGCCATTACCACTGCTTGCACAGCCACTCGCACCAGACCTGGCGCACGCCCGACGAGTGGCTGGCGCAGGCCCCGCGNTTTGAGGGCAGTTGGTGGCCGGCCTGGAGCCAGTGGCTGGGCGAGCAGGGCAGTGGCCGCCAATTGGAGGCGCGCACGCCCGTGCACGACCCGGCCTTGGGTGCCGCACCGGGCCAGTACGTCAGGGTTTGCTACGGCGACTAAAAGCGCTGCGCCAGCAGCATCTGCGCCAGCCGTGGCTCCAGCGGCCACGGCTCGCCGTGCAACTGCGCCGCCAGCNCCTCGCCAGCCAGCACCGACAGCGTCAGGCCGCGCGCCCCCAGCCCGGTGAGCACGTGCAGCCCCGGCCAGCGCAACGCATCCAGTGCGCCCACGGCAGGTAAGCGATCGGGCAGGGTGCAGCGCACCGCGGCCCAGCCTTGGGCCTTTAAAAAAGCGGGCTGCATCAGCTCCCCCAAGCGTGGCAGCAGGCGCTGCAAGCGCGCCTGGTTGGCGGCATGGTCGGCTGCGGTCACCGCCGCCGAGGTGTTGCTGCGCTCGAAGGTGGAGCCCACGATCCACATGGGCGCGCCGTCGGGCCCGCCCATGCCATGCAAAAAGCTGCCGTAGCCATTCACCGGCCACGGCGGCAGGGCGGCCCGCGCCGCATCGGGCAAATCGTCCAGCGCGCCCCAACTGACTTGGCCGCGCAGGGCGTGCAGAGGCAGGGGGCTGCCTGCCTTGGTGCCTGCCTGGCTACCGGCCCAATCGGCAGCGGCAAGCAGTGCGCGCACGGCAAAGCCGGCTGCCAGCACCACCAGCGGTGCCTGGGCCAAGGTCTGCCCGTGGGCGTCGAACAGCGTCCAGCCATCGGGCGTGGGCTGCAGGCCTGCCACCGCGCAGCCCCCGCGCCACTCAATGCCGGGCTGCGCCAACTGGGCTTGCACCAGCCGCGCCGGCCGCATCCATGCCCCACAAGGGTGCCACAGGGCGCTGGTGGCGGGTTGCAGTTGGTCGAGCTGCGCTTGGGCGAGGCGCTCCGGGCTGGCCTCCACGCTCCAGTCGTCCATCCCGTTGGGGCTGCCCGGGGCGCAAGGCGGCAAGGCGCGTGCATGTTCCACCCGGCGCTCAAGCACACCGGTGGCGGCCCAGTCGGTGCCAGCGGGCAGCAGGGCCGTCAGGCGCTCCAGGGTGGCGCGCACCCCGGCGCGGCTGATGCGCGACAGCGGCGCATCGTCGGGCGACACATGGGGGGCGATCAGGCCGGCGGGCAGGGCCGAGGCACCGGCGGCCGGGGTGCTGGCGGCGTCGAGCACCTGAACCTGCCAGCCGCGCTGCGCCA
>JGI24124J20360_1000488_pt1 | contig 8582 bp, 16 predicted proteins | sample Subbio12Aug_8Aab_FD_20360 | JGI IMG/M metagenome (IMG submission 20360) | reverse complement strand
GCCTGACCGAGGCCATGGTGCGCTACGCCGTGCGCCACGAGTGGGCGCTGACGGTCGAAGACGTGCTGGCGCGGCGCTGGCGCGCGCTGTTTCTCGATGCCGTCGCCGCCGAAGGCATGGCTGGCGCAGTGGCCGCTATCGTGCAAGACGAGTTGCAGCGCGCTGGCGCACCGCACACCGACCCCGGCTTGCAAGCCTTTGTGGCGCTCGCGCAACGCTACCGGCTCAACTAATCGCGCCGGACGCACAAACAGCGCTTGACCCGATCGCGCTAGTGTGCGACAATGCAAGGCTTCACCCAAAAAGGTGGAGACTTCTTGCCCAGCGAAGCGGGCGCCTTGGTCTGTATCAAGGTGGCTGCAACGACGGGCCCAAGACTGATCGCTGCAGGCCGCTGGGGCCTTCGGGATTCAAGTTGGGACTTAAACAAAATGATTCAAACGCAATCTCGACTCGATGTTGCCGACAACACGGGTGCCAAGTCCGTGATGTGCATCAAGGTGCTCGGCGGCTCCAAGCGCCGTTACGCCAGTGTGGGCGACGTCATCAAAGTCAGCATCAAAGAAGCCGCGCCGCGTGGGCGCGTCAAAAAAGGCGAAATCTACAACGCCGTGGTGGTGCGCACCGCCAAAGGCTTGCGCCGCCCAGACGGGGCTTTGATCAAGTTTGACGGCAACGCCGCCGTGCTGCTCAACGCCAAGCTCGAGCCCATCGGCACCCGCATCTTTGGACCGGTGACGCGCGAACTGCGCACCGAGAAGTTCATGAAGATCGTTTCGCTGGCCCCGGAAGTTCTGTAAGAGGTCTCGCAATGAACAAAATTCGCAAAGGCGACGAAGTCATCGTCATCGCCGGCCGTGACAAAGGCAAGCGCGGCAAGGTCACGCAGCGCGCCGACGAGACGCGCCTGCTGGTCGAGGGCGTCAACATCGTCAAGAAGCACGCCAAGCCCAACCCGATGAAGGGCATCACCGGCGGCATCATCGCCAAGACGATGTCGATCCACCAGTCCAACGTGGCGATCTTCAACCCGGCCAGCGGCAAGGCCGACCGCGTGGGCATCAAGGTGCTCGAAGACGGCAGCAAAGTGCGCGTTTTCAAATCCAACGGCGCTGAAATCAAGGTGGCATGAGCATGACACGCTTTCAACAAATTTACCGCGACAAAGTGGCCCCGGCGCTCAAAGAGCAGTTTGGCTTCGAGTCTGTGATGCAGGTGCCGCGCATCACCAAAATCACCCTCAACATGGGGGTGGGTGAGGCCGTGGCCGACAAAAAAGTGCTGGAAAACGCCGTCGGCGACCTGAGCAAGATCGCCGGTCAAAAACCGGTGGTCACCCGTGCTCGCAAGGCCATCGCCGGTTTCAAAATCCGCGAAGGCCAGCCGATCGGCTGCATGGTCACGCTGCGCGGTGCGCGCATGTACGAGTTCCTCGATCGCTTCGTCACCGTGGCGCTGCCGCGGGTGCGCGACTTTCGCGGCATCTCGGGCAAGGCCTTCGACGGCCGTGGCAACTACAACATCGGCGTCAAAGAGCAGATCATTTTCCCCGAGATCGAATACGACAAGGTCGATGCCTTGCGTGGGCTGAACATCAGCATCACCACCACCGCCAAGAACGACGCCGAGTGCAAGGCGCTGCTGTCTGGTTTCCGTTTCCCGTTCAAGAACTGAGGTGCAGCGTGGCCAAACAAGCTTTGCTCCAGCGTGAACTCAAGCGCGACCAACTGGTCGCCAAGTTTGCCAAAAAGTACAACGAATTGAAGGCAACCGCCAAAGACGCCAAGCGCAGCGACGAAGAGCGCGACGCCGCCCGGCTGGCGCTGCAAAAACTGCCGCGCAACGCCAACCCGACGCGCCAGCGCAACCGCTGCGAAATCACCGGCCGTGCCCGTGGCACCTTTAAGCAGTTCGGTCTGGGGCGCATGAAAGTGCGTGAAATGGCCTTTGCCGGCGAAATTCCCGGCATCACCAAAGCCAGCTGGTAAGGCGCGAAGGAGTAAACATTATGAGCATGAGTGATCCCATCGCCGATATGCTGACCCGCATCCGCAATGCGCAGATGGTGGAAAAACCCACCGTCGCCATGCCGGCTTCCAAAGTCAAGGCCGCCATTGCCCAGGTGCTCAAGGACGAGGGCTACATCGACGGCTTCCAAGTCAAGAGCCAAGACGGCAAGAACGAGCTCGTCATCGGCCTCAAATACTACGCCGGGCGCCCGGTGATCGAGCGCATCGAGCGCGTCAGCCGCCCCGGTCTGCGCGTCTATAAGGGTTCCAAGTCGATCCCCCAAGTCATGAACGGCTTGGGCGTGGCCATCGTCACCACACCGCAAGGCGTGATGACCGATCGCAAGGCGCGCGCCGCCGGTGTCGGTGGCGAAGTGTTGTGTTACGTCGCCTGATGCGAGAACGAAGGAGTATCTGAGATGTCTCGTGTAGGTAAAACACCGATCGCCATTCCGGCCGGGGTCGAAGTGGCGCTGCAGCCCGACGCCATCCGCGTCAAGGGCGCGCTGGGCGCCTGGCGCTGGCCCCCAATGCCCAAGTGCAGGTGCAGCATGCCGATGGCCGCCTGACCTTTGCCGCCGTGGGCGACAGCGCGCAGGCCAAGGCCCTGTGCGGCACCATGCGCCAGTTGGTCAACAACATGGTTCAGGGCGTGAGCAAGGGCTTCGAGAAGAAGCTCTCGCTGGTGGGCGTGGGCTACAAAGCCAGCGCCAGCGGCAACAAGCTCAACCTCGCCGTGGGCTATTCGCACCCGGTCGATTTCGTGATGCCCGAAGGCGTCAGCGTGACCACACCGGCCGCGACCGAATCGTGCTCAAGGGCGCCGACCGCCAGCGCGTGGGCCAGATTGCCGCCGAAATTCGCGCCGTGCGCCCGCCCGAGCCTTATAAAGGCAAGGGCATCCGCTACGTCGGTGAGAAGGTCGTCATCAAAGAGACCAAGAAAAAATAAGGACAGCGAACATGTTGACGAAAAAAGAACAGCGTTTGCGCCGTGCCCGCCAGACCCGCATTCGCATCGCCCAGCAAGGCGCACTGCGCCTGAGCGTGAACCGCAGCAACCTGCACATCTACGCCAACGTCATCTCCGAAGACGGTGCGCGCGTGCTGGTCTCGGCCTCGACGCTGGAAGCCGAAGTGCGCGCCCAGATCGCTGCGGCCAACGGCAACGGTGGCAACAGGGCGGCGGCCGAACTGGTCGGCCAGCGCATCGCCGCCAAGGCCAAGGCCGCCGGGATCGAGAAGGTGGCTTTTGACCGTTCCGGTTTTGCCTACCACGGTCGTGTCAAAGCCCTTGCAGAAGCCGCGCGTGCCGCCGGCCTGCAATTCTGATTGGGGATGCTCAAATGGCAAAGATGCTTGCGAATGTAAAGAGCGAGGCCAACGACGACGGCCTGCGCGAAAAGATGATCGCGGTCAACCGCGTCACTAAAGTGGTCAAAGGCGGGCGCATCATGAGCTTTGCCGCCCTGACCGTGGTCGGTGACGGCGACGGCCGCGTCGGCATGGGCAAAGGCAAGGCGCGCGAAGTGCCGGTGTCGGTGCAAAAAGCCATGGACGAAGCGCGCCGCAACCTGTTCAAGGTGGCGATCAAAAACGGCACCCTGCACCACGCGGTGCACGGCCGCCACGGCGCTTCCAGCGTCATGATGCTGCCGGCCAACAAAGGTACCGGCATCATCGCTGGTGGCCCGATGCGCGCCGTCTGCGAGGTGCTGGGCGTGACCGACGTCGTGGCCAAGAGCCACGGCTCGACCAACCCCTACAACCTGGTGCGCGCCACGCTGGACGCGCTGCGCCGCTCCATGACGCCCTACGAAGTGGCGGCCAAGCGCGGCAAATCGGTCGAAGAAATTCTGGCCTAAAAGGGACACCGCATGACTACCGCCTCCACCCTCACCATCAAGCTGGTGCGCAGCCCGATCGGCTGCCGTGCCGACCACCGCGCCACCGTGCGCGGGCTGGGCCTGCGCAAGCTCAACAGCGTCAGCGTGTTGCAAGACACCCCGGCGGTGCGTGGCATGATCAACAAGATCAGCTACCTGCTGCAAGTGATCTGAACGGACTTCGACTATGGAACTCAACACCCTCAAGCCCGCTGCGGGCTCCAAATCGGCTCGGCGCCGTGTCGGTCGGGGCATCGGCTCCGGCTTGGGCAAAACCGCCGGTCGTGGCCACAAAGGCCAAAAATCGCGCTCCGGCGGCTACCACAAGGTCGGCTTTGAAGGCGGCCAGATGCCGCTGCAACGCCGCCTGCCCAAGCGCGGCTTCAAATCCACCACCCTGAAGTTCAACGCCGAAGTCACGCTCGACGACCTGCAGGTGCTGGGCGCGGCACAAGTCGATCTGCTGTTGCTCAAGCAAGCCGGTCTGGTGCCCGAGCTGGCGCGCAAAGGTCAAGGTCATCAACACCGGTCAGCTGTCGCTGGCGGTGCAGTTGAACCAAATCGGCGCCACCGCCGGTGCCAAGGCAGCCATCGAAGCCGCTGGCGGCTCGGTCGCGGCTTGAAGCTTTAAGCGCGGGAATCTACACCTGTGGCCACCAACGCTGCCTCCCTAGCCCGAACCGGAAAGTACGCCGATTTGCGTCGGCGGCTGTTCTTTTTGCTGGGCGCGCTGATCGTCTATCGCATCGGCGCACATCCCTGTGCCGGGCATCGATCCAGACCAACTGGCGCAGTTGTTCCAGGGCCAGGCGGGCAACATCCTGAACCTGTTCAACATGTTCACGGGTGGCTCGCTGCAGCGCTTTGCCGTCTTTGCCTTGGGCATCATGCCCTACATCTCGGCGGCGATCATCATCCAGCTGCTCACCTACGTGGTGCCGACGCTGATCGCGCTGCGCAAAGAAGGCGAGGCCGGCAAGCGCAAGATCACGCAGTACACCCGCTACAGCACGCTGGCGCTGGCGATTTTCCAGTCCTTTGGCATTGCGCTCGCTCTCGAGGGCATGCCGGGCATGGTGGTCGATCCTGGGTTCGCCTTTCGCTTCACGGCGGTGGTGAGCTTGGTGGCTGGCACCATGTTCCTGATGTGGCTGGGCGAGCAGATCACCGAGCGCGGCGTCGGCAACGGCATTTCGATGCTGATCTTTGCCGGCATCGTGGCCGGTTTGCCGAGTGCCATGGGCGGGCTTACCGAGCTGGTGCGCACCGGTGCGATGGGCATTTTGTCGGCCATCTTCATCCTGTTGCTGGTGGTGGCGGTGACCTACTTCGTGGTCTATGTGGAGCGTGGGCAGCGCAAGGTGCTGGTGAATTACGCCCGGCGCCAGGTGGGCAACAAGGTCTATGGTGGCCAGTCGTCGCACCTGCCGCTCAAACTGAACATGTCTGGCGTGATCCCACCGATCTTTGCCTCCTCGATCATTCTGCTGCCGGCCACGCTGGTGACTTGGGTTAGCGCCGATCAGGGTATGAACTGGTTGCGCGACATGGCGGGCGCGCTCTCACCTGGGCAGCCGATCTACATTGCGCTCTATGCGGCGGCGATCATCTTCTTCTGTTTCTTCTACACCGCGCTGGTTTTCAACAGCCGCGAAACCGCAGACAACCTGAAGAAGAGCGGCGCCTTCATCCCGGGCATCCGCCCAGGAGACCAGACCGCCCGGCACATCGACAAGATCTTGGGTCGCCTGACGCTGGTGGGCGCGCTCTACATCACGGCGGTGTGTTTGCTGCCCGAGTTCCTGATCCTGTATTACAACGTTCCGTTCTACTTTGGGGGCACCTCGCTGCTGATCATCGTGATTGTGACCATGGACTTCTGGACCCAGGTGCAAAATTACATGATGTCTGAGCAGTACGAGTCCTTGCTCAAGAAATCCAGTTTCAAGGGCGCCCCCGGGGTCTGATATGTCCAAAGACGATGTTATCGAGATGCAGGGCGAGGTGGTGGAGAATTTGCCCAACGCCACCTTCCGCGTCAAGCTTGAAAACGGCCACGTCGTGCTCGGGCACATATCCGGCAAGATGCGCATGCACTACATCCGCATCCTGCCTGGCGACAAGGTCAAGGTGGAGCTCACGCCCTACGACCTCACACGGGCGCGGATCGTGTTCCGCAGCAAATAGTTTTTCTAGAATTTCGTTCAGGAGTAAGACATGAGAGTTTCGGCTTCGGTCAAAAAAATGTGCCGCAACTGCAAGATCATTCGTCGTCATGGCGTGGTGCGGGTTATCTGCACCGACCCACGGCACAAGCAGCGTCAAGGCTGATTCGATTAGAGGACCATCATGGCACGTATCGCTGGTATCAACATTCCGCCGCAAAAGCACGCCGAAATCGGCCTGACGGCGATCTTTGGCATCGGGCGCACCCGCGCACGGCAGATTTGCGAGGCCTGTGGCATCGCATACTCGAAAAAGATCAAAGAGCTTTCCGACGCCGAACTGGAAAAGGTTCGTGAAGCGGTCAACACCCTGACCATCGAGGGCGATTTGCGCCGCGAAACCACGATGAACATCAAGCGTTTGATGGACATCGGTTGCTATCGCGGTTTCCGCCATCGGCGCGGCCTGCCGGTGCGCGGCCAGCGCACCAAGACCAACGCCCGCACCCGCAAGGGCCCGCGCAAGGCTGCCCAGTCGCTGAAGAAATAACCGCCCACAAGGACACCCGCTATGGCCAAGCCCCAAGCCTCCAACGCCGCCGCCCGCGTGCGCAAAAAAGTTCGCAAGAACATCTCCGACGGCATCGCCCACGTGCACGCTTCGTTCAACAACACCATCATCAACATCACCGACCGCCAAGGCAACTCGCTGTCGTGGGCGTCGTCGGGTGGTCAGGGTTTCAAGGGCTCGCGCAAATCGACCCCCTTCGCAGCCCAGGTGGCGTCCGAAGTGGCTGGCCGCGCGGCCATCGAGCAAGGCATCAAAAACCTCGACGTCGAAATCAAGGGCCCGGGCCCGGGTCGCGAATCCTCGGTGCGCGCTTTGGGCGCCCTAGGGATCCGCATCAACTCGATCGCCGACGTGACCCCGGTGCCGCACAACGGCTGCCGCCCGCAAAAGCGCCGCCGCATCTGAGTTCGGCCTAAAACCTTAGCGCCGCCTCAAGCCTTTGCGCTTGACCTAGAGCCTGCTGTATTGCTATAATCTGCGGCTCTTTGTTTGGGCCACTGCAAACCTTTGCGGTGGCATTTTCGTTTCAAGCCCACCGCCGTTGGCCCTGAAAGGGCGCGGCTCCCGCTCCAGTCTGTAAGGCAGGGGCGGCAGATAGATCAAGGAAAATCACGTGGCACGTTACCTCGGCCCCAAGGCCAAACTCTCCCGCCGTGAAGGCACCGATCTGTTGCTCAAGAGCGCGCGGCGCTCGATCAGCGACAAGGCCAAGTTCGACTCCAAGCCCGGCCAGCACGGCCGCACCTCGGGTCAGCGCACTTCCGACTTCGGTCTGCAGCTGCGCGAAAAGCAAAAAGTCAAGCGCATGTACGGTGTGCTCGAGCGCCAGTTCCGGCGCTACTTCGCCGAAGCCGACCGCCGCCGTGGCAACACCGGCACCAACCTGCTCGGCCTGCTCGAATCGCGCCTCGACAACGTGGTGTTTCGCATGGGCTTTGCCTCGACCCGCGCCGAAGCGCGCCAGCTGGTCTCGCACAAGGCGGTGTTGGTCAACGGCCAGAGCTGCAACATCCCGTCGGCGCTGGTGAAATCGGGCGACGTGGTGTCGGTGCGCGAAAAATCGCGCAACCAAAACCGCGTCAAAGAGGCGCTCGAGTTGGCCAAACAGATCGGTTTCCCCGCTTGGGTCGAGGTCGCGGTTGAAAAGGCCGAGGGCACCTTCAAGAAAGTGCCGGACCGCGACGAGTTCGCCGCCGACATCAACGAATCGCTGATCGTCGAACTGTATTCGCGCTAATCTGTGGTTTGAAACCATATCCGAGCCCGAGCGCCGCATTCAGCTGGCGTTCGGGATTTTGTACTCCAGCAGCCTTATCGGTGTAACGAGCCGAGGGTATTGAAGGAAGTCCGAATGCTGAACAATCTCCTGAAACCCAAGAACATTCAAGTCGAGCACCTCGGCCCCAACCGCGCCGAAGTCACGCTCGAGCCCTTTGAGCGCGGCTACGGCCACACGCTGGGCAACGCGCTGCGCCGGGTGTTGTTGGCTTCGATGGTCGGCCATGCTCCCACCGAGGTCACCATCTCGGGTGTGTTGCATGAGTTTTCTTCGATCGACGGCGTGCAAGAAGACACTGTTGACATGCTTCTCAACCTCAAAGGCGTGGTGTTCAAGCTCCACGGCCGCGACGAGGTCACCTTGAGCCTGCGCAAAGAGGTCGAAGGCTTGGTCACAGCGGGCGACATCCAGACCCCGCACGACGTGGAAATCCTGAATCCGCAGCACCCCATCGCCACCCTGAGCGCGGGCACCAAGCTCGACATGCAGATCAAGGTCGAGAAGGGCCGCGGCTACGTGCCCGGCAACCTGCGCCGTGGCGAGGACAGCACGCGCTCGATCGGCCGAATTTTGCTCGATGCCTCTTTTTCGCCGGTCAAGCGCGTCAGCTACGCGGTGGAAAACGCCCGCGTCGAGCAGCGCACCGACCTCGACAAGCTGGTGCTGGACATCG
>JGI24124J20360_1000478_pt1 | contig 8704 bp, 5 predicted proteins | sample Subbio12Aug_8Aab_FD_20360 | JGI IMG/M metagenome (IMG submission 20360) | reverse complement strand
AACAACTCGATCTGCCAACGGTTTTTGTAGATGGCGGCGATGGTGAGCGCGGGCGGTTCGAACAGATTGGTCAGGAAGACCAGACGCTTGCCGGTTTCGGGGTCGCGGAACGACACGCGGCGCAACCGCTCGGGATAACTGGCCTTCGACTTCGGCGTTTCCAGCAGGATCGTCTGGTCGGCGCGCAATCCCGTCGCCGCATCGACCGGCCGCGACTCGATCCGGCGGTAACGCAGGTTGTCCTTGGCGCGGATGACGAAGCCCACCTTCTGCTGGTGCAAGGCGAACAGTCGGGCGAAATCCAGATAGCCACGGTCGATGACGAGAATCGAGCCGGGCGGCAAGACGATCTCGTCGAGCAGGCGCACATCGTGCGCTTTGCCCGTCGTGATGGCCAGGAAGACCGGTATGGCGCCGCGCAGGTCGATAATCACATGCGCCTTGACCGCCGCCTTGGTCTGCCGGAAGTCGGCCCAGGGAAACAGCGACAGGCACAGATCGATGGTAGTCGAATCCATGGCATAGACCGGCCCCTTCAAGCCAAGACCGATATCCTCGTCCTTGTACAGCGCCAGAGCGATCACGATCAGGCGTTGGCCCAAGGCTTCGAACAGGCTAGTCCCGCCGCTCGGCCGCATCGGCCAGCGTCGAGCGGGAAACCGCGCCGCGGATTCCAATGTGATAGAGCTTCGAGCGTTGGGCGTTGAGGCAGGCGATCAGGTCGCGCAGCCCCGAGCGCCGCGTCAGTTGCGCATAGGCCAGGCAGATGAAATGGTTCCAGGCAGGAAACGTCGAAACGCCTTTGTTCGCCTGATACACGTCGACGAGATGCTCGAAGTGGCTGAAGGGAACGAATTCCAGCAACTGCGCAAACACGGTTCTGCCTCGGTTCATGGCCCAGCCTCGTCTGCCGACAAAGCTGGCGACGATACGGCAGTCGGCGGCGCCGCGATTTCAAATCGCCGGAATCGCCAATCGGCTGGAAACCAGCGTCAGATAAGGCTTGCCACATGTTGATCGTTCAAACTACCGGACAGTAGTGAGTTATCTTCTCCAAATACCTCATCCATCAACGCTCGGACTCGGTGCACATTCTCATCGCCGATCTGGACAAATATGGAGCCGGAAGCGGTGAGCAGATCGCGCGCGACAGTGAGGCGGTCGCGCAGATAGGTCAGGTAGCTGTGAATGCCATCGCGCCATGTATCCCGAAACGCCTTCACCTGCTCTGGTTCACGGGTGATGTGGTCGGGCTTTCCATCCGTTACGTCGCGAGTGGTGGTGGACCATTGGAAGTTGCTGTTGAATTTGATGCCATAGGGCGGGTCGAGGTAGATGCACTGCACCTTGCCGCGCAGACCCTCGCGCTCGGCGAGGCTGGCCATGACCTGTAGCGAATCGCCGAGGATCATGCGGTTGGTCCAGTTCTGGTCGTGCTGGTAGAACTCGGTCTTGTCCACGCCCTTGGCGATGCCGTTGAAGTCGGCGAACAGGTCAGCCGTAATCTGCCCGGCCTCGTGCTCGCGTTCTTTTGTAGTGCGCAGCAGATCGTCGATCAGCACCTTGGGGTGCACCTTCTCTTGAATGTAGAGCGGCGGCGCATGCACAACGAGATCGCTCCAGTCCTGCTCGTCCTTGCCGCGCCAGACCAGTTGCGGGTCGAGGTCGCGGTTTCTGGACGACGTCTCCGCAGACATCGCGGAAACGTCGGGGCGCGGGTAGCGAATCTGCCGGGTCTGTTGATCGTCCGTGGTCAAAACGGACTGCAACTCGGCGGTCGGGATGTTCTTGCGCTTCTGCTCGTGCTTGAGCGTTTCGACGGTCTTCGGATTTGATGGTTTGGCCATGGTGATCAATCGATAGTCAGGAGTCGAGCGCGTCGGGTTTCTTCAGGGCCTTCTTGTCATCCGCCAGCAAGCGGCGTTCGACCTTTTTCACGTCTTCCGCCGGCGGCAGGGTTTCCGGTCGGATGCCGCGTTCCAGCAATGTCTTGCGCACAGCCTGGTTGTTGGTGATGTGCTCGTTGGAAATTGCGGCCTCGCTGTTCATCCGATGCTGGCGGGCGTTGAAGATGGTGATCTCCGCCGCAAAGTCCTTGGCCTTGAGCACGATCGTGGGTGCGAAATCAGCGAGAGGCCGGCTATCCGGCACTTGCCATTGGGCCTTCATGGCCTGCGTGGATTTACCGAACAAGGCGTGGTCGCCCTTGCTGCGGATGAGGGCGAAGTCCTGATTGCCGCCGGTCTGCTCGTAGATGACGGAGGACAACTCCTTTTCGGTGGCTGAGAGTTTCTTTCTGGCCTGGACGCGCTCGGCTTCCAGCAGACGTTGCTCGATCAGTTCGGCCTTGCGGGTCTGAATAGCGAAGTAAGTCTGCGCGAAGGCAATCTCCTGCTTTTTCGGGTCACCGTTCTGTGCGATCAGGTAGCAGGCATAGCGGGTGAGCATGATGTCAGGGACTTCTTTCTCCGCACCCTTCGGCATGGTGATCGTTTTGCCGACGTCGGCAAAATGATCGGACACCGCATGCCCGGAGACTTCACAGGCAGTTCTTGCCTTGGAGACGACGTTCAGAAAGTTGTCCCATTTGGTATAGCCAAGCAGGTATTGCAGATCACGGGCCAGCCAGAATTCGATGCCGCCATCCGTCCTTTGGGCATTTGCCTCGAAGGTATCGGTCAGCGTCTGGACGATTTCGGTTTTCATTGATGGGCAACCCCTTCGATCATCTTGTTGAACTCGCTTTCGACCTTGGCCTTGAACTCGGATTCGATCTGATACACCTCGGTGAACTCGGCGAAGGCCCAGCGGCCATAGGTGCTGAGATGATTTACGCCGGGCACCCAGTAGGCGTCCATGGTGGATTTCTTTTCTATAGCGTCCTCACCTCGGTAGCCTTTGATCTCGACCACGAGGTTGAGTAGATCGTCGTCGCCATGGCCGTCATCCACCCGCACGATGAAGTCGGGCAGGTATTTGCGCATTTCGGAGCCGTAGCGATACGGCACTTCGAGACCGAGGCCGTGGTTCTTCACATAGGCGCGCACCTTGGGATGCGATTCGGCGACGCGGCAGAATTCGCCTTCCCAGTCGCTGTCGAGCACGACCCAGTTGATGTGGCAGGATTTGGAACTGGTTTGCCAGCGGTCGGTCTTCGAGGTGTTGAAGCGGACGTGCCGGGTCGAGCCGGTGGGGTTGTAGGCGTCGAGCAGCGCCTTGATCGGACGTTCGTCGAGGAACTTCCGGGTGATCGCGGCGGTGATCTTGTTGCACGCCATGTCGGCCAGTGCCTGATACATGAGCAGCGCGGGATAGGTGCCGCCCTTGCACACCAGGCAGGTGTCGAGCCATTCTTTGGTGATGCGTTTGAGCTGGCCGAAGAGGTGTAGCTTCGGCTCTTCGCCAGGGTCGCGCCATTTGGTGTAGAGCAATCGCTGGGTTAGATTGAACAGCACGGTGGAGGGACGGACATCGCCCAGGTGTTCCACGGTGAAATCTTCCGGCTTGCCGATCAACCCGGCATTGACGGTGGTGGTCGGCCCGACGAGTTCGGGGCTGAGCGTCAAAATGGATTCGGCGTTGAAGTCTGCGGCAAGCCGTTCTTCCGGTAACTCGACGCGATAGCCCTCGACGCGGGGGAAGATGATTTCCAGCGCATCGCGTTCCGGCCGCATGGCCTTGACCTGCACGGTCTCACGCGGCGGCTGCGGTGGCGCGATGACCGGCTTGGCGGTGAAGTCGAAGGGGATGCCAAAGACGTCGGCGTATTCGACGTTGAACAGTCCTTCCTCGTTCAAATCGTAGGACTGGCGGCGCAGCGCACGGCCGATCACCTGCTCGCACAACAACTGAGTGCCAAAGGCGCGAATGCCGAGAACGTGGGTGACGGTATTGGCGTCCCAGCCTTCGGTGAGCATGGACACGGATACGACGCAGCGGATGGAGCCGCCAAGCCGCTCTGGCTTGCCGACGGTATTCATGACTTCGCGCAGCAGTTCCTGATCGGTGATGGTGTCGCCGGCACGAGCATCCTGGGCGCGCTCGACAATCTCACGGCGAAATTGCGCTATTTCGTCTGCCGCCATGCCGCGAAAATTCTCGTCTAGCGCATCGCCGGCTTCGAGCTGCTCGCTGTCGATCAGGAGCGTGTTCGGGCGCGGCAGTGGATTGCCGGTGGCTTCGTCATAATTGCGGAACAGGGGCAAGGCGCCGAGGAAGGGCGGCGGTGTCGTGCCGTCTTCGTTGGGCATGCGCTGGAAGCCGGAAATGAAGTCATAAACCAGCTTGGAGATGGCGGTGTTCTGGCAGACGATAATGAAACAGGGCGGCACCTTGATGCCACTCTCCACCCATTTGTTGAAGGTCTTCTCGTAGTGGCCGTAGAGGGCTTGCAGCGCGGTTTGCAACAGGGTCGGCAGGTTGAGCGGATCGAGTTCACCGGCGACGGTGCGCCCCCCTCTGGGCAATCTGGGTTGCGCGTCCTTGAGGTTTTCCCAAAGGTTGCGGAACATCGGCATTTCCTGCCCCGGGATGTTCTGGGCCACCGGCACGCGCGGTAGTTTGACGATGCCGCACTCGATGGCATCCATCAGCGAAAAGTCGCTCATGGTCCACGGGAACAGCGTGCCTTCGGCGTAGCCGGAACCACTGAGAAAGAAAGGCGTGGCGGACAGGTCCATGACACGGGCAACGCCGAGTTTGCGCTTTACGGCTTCGAGGCCGGTAATCCACAGGCGCGCGGCCTCGTTGTTCTTCTCGGCTTCTTTCTTCTCGTCGCCTTTCAGGGCTTCTTCGTCGGCGTCTGTCGGTTTTTCTCGATAGCAGTGATGCGCCTCGTCGTTGATGACAAGGATGTTCTTCATGCCCATCAGGTCGGGCATGACGCGCTGGAGCATCTGGCCTTCGGTTTCGAGTGTCTTGGGTTCTTCGCCGGTGCGGCCCTGGAGCAGTTGGCGCCCGCCCTTGGACAGATCGATGCGTTCGCGCATCTTGAAGGCGTGATAGTTGGTGATGACGATCTTGGCGCGTTTCACGTCGTCGAGCATGTCGCCCGGCACCAGTTCGCGGTCTTTGTAGTAACTGTTGGGGTCGTTGGGTTGCAGCACGCGCAACCTATCCTTGATGGTCAGGCCGGGGGCGCAGATCAGAAAACCGCGCGTGAAGTTCTTGCTCCCCGGATGGCGCGCCGCATTGATGGTCTGCCAGGCGATGATCATGGCCATGACCGTAGTCTTGCCGGCGCCGGTGGCAAGTTTCAGCGCCAGGCGCATCAATTCGGGATTGGCGTTCAGATTTGCCGCAGCGAGGTTATCGAGAATGTGCTTGTGTTTCTTGATCTGCGGAGCAACCTCGGTAAGCCAGATCGCGGTTTCCACCGCTTCCACTTGACAGAAGAACGGACGGATGTCGTTGAACTTGTGATGGCGCCAGTGTTGCAACAGGCGAACTGTCTCCGGCGTGACCTGCCACTGATTGGGATTGGGCAAGGCGCGCCAGGAATCGACTTGGCTGCGTACTTCATTGATGATGGTCGTGGGGTCGTATTGCTGCTCCTTCGTTGACAGCCCGGCGTCATCCTCGAAAACGAATCCTTCCTGCTTGGCAGCGCCCTTGCGCTTCTTGGGCTTGGGGATTGGTGTTATGAATTTCGCGCGCCGGCGAGTCTCGATGATCTGCTGCGTGGGTTGCCCATCATCATCAAGCTCCCAATGCCGCGCCGGGCAAGCATAGGGGGAGTTGAGTATCGGATGGTCAAAGAAGGGGTTCGACATGGGCATGACCTGGAGGCGGCGTTGGACTGGTTTGTTCGGGCTTCATCATCAGGCGGGTCCATCTACCTTCTTGGATTCCGAAGAAGTCCGCTATTGTCCAACAATATCCATCCGAGAGGAAAAGAGTTATGCATTTCCCATGCATACGGGGCCGGGGTCTGCGGAAGGGTGCGAGTCGCGTGACCGCCACGGGTGACGCAAGTGACGCGGTTTGCTACATTTTATTCACTGCGCGCTGCGTGGCCTTCGCGTGTCACGAATCCTGCACTGAAACGCGCAAGGCGTGATGGAGGGGTGGTTGGAAATGTTGGCGCTGGCGTCACTTGCGTCACTGCCGATCACCCGCGCGCGGTGTCGTAGGTGCTGGCGCCGTAGCCCGGCCCCATTTGTGGCTGCACGCCGGCAATCATGCGCGTGCCGCCTGTGCCGCGCCCAGGCTCGAACCCAAGGCGCTTGAGCCGATTGGTGAAGTTGTTGCGGTTGAGCGTGCGGCGCACGCCGGCCGCCTCGGCCCAATTCCGATAGCGGCTGAATAAGTCGGCGCTGGCGGCACGGCAATGCAGGCCGGTTTCGCAGGACTCATCGACGAATTGCGCCACCTGGTCGGCTTCCATGCGCCACTGGCGCGCAATGTCGGCGCTGCTGGCGCACTCGGTAAATGCGTTGTTCTCGATCAGGCGTTGCAGGCCGGCCAGCGCGAGATTAAGGATGCCGGGCAGTTCGGCTTTGAGCTTGTCGAGCAGATGCACGTCGCGATTCGCGCCCTCGAACTTGTTGTTGAAGGTGATGACGATGGCGCGGCGAAACAGTGCGTCGGAGAAATCCCGCGTGTGCGGCAGGTGGTTGGTGCCGAACCAGTGCTTGGCATAGGGGAGAAAGTCGAACGGGTCTTTGTGCTTGTGCTCGGCAGTGGTCATTTCGCCGGAGACCAGCGATTTGAGCTGGGCATCGGCGATCTCTGCACCCTCGGCAATCTCGGTGATGATGTTGGCCAGACGGCCTTGCAAGTGGCCACGCTGGAAGCGGTTTTCAAACTGGCTGGGCTGCACGGCGCAGACGTGCTCGCGGCCCACCAGTGATTCGATGACGTGAAGCAAAACAGATTTTCCGTTCGCGCCGGCGCCGATGAGCATGAAGAACTTTTCGAGGTGGCAGGAAGGAATGAAGGTATAGCCCAGCGCCTCAAGCACCACGCCAGCCTTGTCGCCGGCATCCAGGTCATCGTTGAATATCTCGCGCAGGAACTGCTCGAAGCGCGGCGCAGCGGCGTCGGGGTTATAGGCGACGGGCAGCATGGCGGTCCGGTAGTGTTCGCGCTCGTGCGGCAGCAGCACCCAGCGGCCATTCTGGTAATCCAGTTCGCCGTTGGCGCAGTTGATGGTCTGCGGGTTTTCGTCGAAACGGTGGCTTGGCTGGTGCGCCTCGGTCTTTACCATGTCGAGCACGGAATTGACTACGGCAGCGGTCAGTTCGTTGTTTGCAGTGACGTCGTGGATCTTCTGCTTGATCTCTCGGTCGTTGATGCGTCGCCAAACGCCATCACCGCGCCAGCGCCAGAGATAGCCGCTGGCGTCGAGCAAGTTGCCGGCGCCGAATGACTTGATGACTTCGCGCGCGGCCTTGAGGTGGTCCATGTCGCGCGTGGCGCCGACGTGTTCGTAGAGCTTGGCGTCTTCCTTGAGGCTGGCGACGGATACATGCGATTTCTTGGCGATGTGCTTGCGCAGCGAATGGCGCTCGGTTTCCTTCAGGTCACAGGTGCTGACCAGTTCGGCAAGCCGGCCGGTGAGTTCGTCGAAATCGTCGGTGGCGTCGATCATGGCGGCCAGATCGCGGCGCGAATGCTGCGGCTGAGAGGCGGCTGCATCGGGGGCGTAGCGACTTATGGACTCGGCAATGCGGCGTACGTCGGTGGCGCCGAGCGGGGACTGGCAGCGCGCGGCGTTTTCCTGTTGCAGGGCGGCATCGATGGCGTCAGGCGACATGCCGCGTCGGCGCATGGTTCCGGCCAGGCTGGTCAAGGTGCTGTTGCGGCTGCCTTCGGGCACGGTTCCGGTAGCTTCCGCAAAAGTCGGCGCTGGCGAGACGGCGATTGGGATGGCGGGCAGGGTTGTCGGCGCCGCCGGAAGCCCCAGCCCGGCCTCCAGTTCCGCGACCGTATAGGGCTCGACGGTGTTTTCGGCCTGGATGCGCGTCTGGAATGGTTCGGCCTTCTGGTGCCAGTAGCCGGGCAGGCGCATCACGCGCGGCAAGTCCTTAACCTTGGGGTCGCTGGCGAACTTGACGGCAATCGCCGCTTGCAGCGGAGTGAAACGATCGAGGGGGCAGTCCTTGATCAGCCAGTAGGCGTGATAACGGCCGGGGGACGATTCGATTATCAGGTGGGGCTCGGGCTGGGCGACCAGCACGGGATCGAGCGGTGCGCCGTCGAGGTCGGCGAACAGGGCGCGCACGCGCACCACATTTTCAGATTTCCGTCCCAGGCCATCGCCCGCATTGACCATGAGGAATACGCCTGCACCAGCCTGATTGAGGGCTTGCAGGGCATTACCGTGGTCCGCCAGTGTGCCATGCAGGATGCGGGCAAGGTGGCGCCCGTCGCTGCGGTCGGCGAATGTCTGGAAGGTGATCGGGTCGCCATCGGTCAGGAGCGTCAGGAACCGCTCCGCCGTAACCAGATCGGCGGTCAATCCATTGCCGGACACGAATCAGACCGATTGCCGCTTGGCTTGGGCTGTGCTGGTCAGGCGGCCCTGTGCGTTCATCCACTCGTCGATGTCGGCCGTGAAATAGAAGATGCGACCGCGCTTGACGAACTTGGGGCCGTTGCCATTTGAGCCGCCCCCGATTTTTCTGGACACGAATTTGGGGTTAAATCGTGTCTGAAAAAGGAGTTGGGAAATGGTGAAGGAATCGAAAGTGGAAGGGGTGCG
>JGI24124J20360_1000460_pt1 | contig 8954 bp, 7 predicted proteins | sample Subbio12Aug_8Aab_FD_20360 | JGI IMG/M metagenome (IMG submission 20360) | reverse complement strand
GCTGGCGTTGACCAAGAACAGGCGCTGGTTGATGGCCGCCACCTGCACCGGTTGCGCGGCCCAGCCCAGCAGCCCACGCACCGCCTCGGCCGGGTCGGTGGGTATGCCGTGCGTGCGCGCAAAGTAGTTGAAGGTGCCTTGGGGTACGGCCCCCATGGGGCAGCCGGCCGCGTGCGCGTACTGCGCCACCGTGTTCAGGGTGCCGTCGCCGCCCACGGCCACCACCGCCGTGCCGGTGGCCAGGGCCTTGGCCGTGGCTTGTTGCGCCACCGCGGTCAGCTCAGCCGGCTGGCAAAAGTGCAGATCCCCGCGCCGTCCGGCGGCCTGCAGCGCGCTGTCGATGAGCGCGCCTTTGGTGTCGGCGGCACTGCTGCCCGAGGCCGCGTTGATGACGAACTGCAGCGCCGCGGCGGGGTCGATGGCGGGGCTGGGGCTCATGGCGCGCACGCCATCCAGATGGAGGCGATCGGATTCAATCGGATTCAATCGTGGCGCAGCAGGTCGCCAAAGACGGTGTGCTCGCCCTCCCGGCGATCGGCACCGGGTGCGTCGTACAACACCAGCCAGCTGGGCTTGCGCCCCGCAAGGTCGGCCGGCAGATCGCAGATCGCTTCGGCGCGGTTGCTGCCCGGGCCATGCGGCAGCACCACCGATTCGCTCAGCGCCGACTCGAACCGCACCGGCTCCAGGTTGGCTTCGAGCAGCGGCCGCGCGGCCGGCCATTTATAGACGCGGATTTCGCCGTTGAGCACCATCGTCGGGCCGGCCAGCAGGTAGAGGTCGTCGCCAGAAAAATGCAGGTCGCGCACACCCAAGCCATCGAGCTGCAAAAAGTGTTTGCGCAGCAGCGTGCCGCTGTCGTCCAGCGGCACCAAGCGCAGTTCGTCGCCGCGCGCCTGCACTTCGATCTCGAGCAGCGCCGACCAGCCGCGCAGCACCGGCCCGCGCAGACCCAGCAGCAACCGGCGCCCAAACACCGCGAGACCTTCGATGTCAAAGCCGTTGTCCTTACCCGGGATTTGCAGGTAGGGCCCGAAGTGCGGGTCGTCGGCCAGCGCCCGCGTGAGCAGGTTGTGTTGGGCATCGCCCTTGAGGCGCAAGGCGCGGCGGCCATCGGCGGCTAGGCGCACCAAGCAGGGCGCGCCGCTGGCGTCGGGCTCGATCGGCAGGCAGGCCAGCAGGCGCCGGTTGCCGTCCAAGGCCAGCTTGGCCAGCCGCCGGGCGTTGTCGGCGTGGCTGCGCTCGGGCTTGGCGTTTTTGCGCTTCAGGCCGTGCGAGCCCACCAGCCACAAAAAGCCGTCCACCACCGCCATGCCCTCGATGTCGGCCTCTTCGTCGGTGGCGCCGGGCAGATCGAGCAGATCGGCCAGCGGGAAATCGCACACCTCGCCAAAGCGCAGCGTCTCACGCCCCACCGGCTCGAGCCGACGCAGGCGCTCGACGCCACAGGCTTCGTCGCCCGCCACCCAGAGCCAGTCGCCAGTGAAGGCCGCCCCCGAGAGGTTGGTTTTGACCAGACAGTCGGCGCTGAACTCCAGCCGCACGGCATTGGCGCTTCGGGTGTTGGGCATGGGGGCTCCGGGGTTGGTGGCGTGCACGGACGCACGGTTTAGCGCTGTATAGCATACATTTTGCGCCAGCGCGCCAGCAGCGGCCACAGCAACAACAGCAGCGCCAACCCCACCGCCGGCAGCACCAGCGGTTGCGCCAGCAGCACCAACCCATCGCCGCGCGCGTGCATGAAGGCGCGGCGCAGGTTGTCTTCGAAGATCGGCCCGAGCACGACGCCAAAGACGATCGGGGCCAGCGGATAGTCGGCCTTGCGCAGCACATAGCCCAGCAGACCAAAAGCGGCCAGCAGCGCGACATCGAAGGCCAGCCGGCTTTGGGCATAGACCCCTAGCACGCCCACCAGCACGATCAGCGGCGTGAGCCAGCCCAGCGGCAGCGCCAGCAGCCGCACCCAGAGCCCGATCAGCGGCAGGTTGAGCACCAGCAGCGCCAAGTTGGCCAACACCATGCCCCAGATGATGGCCTCGAACAGCTCCGGCGAGCGCTCAAACATGACAGCGCCGGGGGCGATGCCGTGCAGCATGAAGGCCCCCAGCAGCACCGCCATGGCCGGGTTGCCGGGCAGCCCGAGGCCGATCAGCGGCACCAGCCCGGCTTGGGCGCTGGCGTTGTTGGCGGCCTCGGGCCCGGCCACGCCCGACAGCGCGCCGTGCCCGTACTGGGCGCGGTCACGCGCCACGCGCCGCTCCAGTGCCAAGCTCATCATCGAGGCCAGCAGCGTCTTGCCGCCCGGCAGCATACCCACCAGCGCACCCACCGCCGTGCCGCGCAGCGCCGGCGCCAAGCTGGCGCGCAGTTCGCTCACGCGCGGCCAGATGCGGCCGATGGGGGCGATGCGCGTGCCGGCGCGCAGCCCGGCGTGGCTGGCCAGCACCTCGCCCAAACCAAACAGGCCCACGATCAGCGGCACGAGGCCGATGCCGTCGCGCAGTTCGGCCAGCCCGAAGTTAAAGCGCGGCGCGCCGCCGCCAAAGTCGGTGCCCACCAGCCCCAGCATCAGCCCCAGCAGCAGCATGGCCAGGGCCTTGAGGCGCTGCGGCTGGCCGATGCAGACCAGCGCCACCGCCGCCAGCAGCACCAGCGCCGCCACGTCGGCCGGGCCTAGGCCCAGCGCCAGCCGCGCCAACGCCGGCGTCAGCGCCGCCACCAGCGCCGCGGTGATGATGCCGGCCAGAAACGACGCCAGCGCCGCCACCGCCAGCGCCACCCCGGCCTGCCCCTTGAGCGCCAGCCGGTGCCCTTCTTCGGCCGTGACCACGCCCGAGGCCTCGCCCGGCAGCTTGAGCAAAATGGCGGTGGTCGAGGAGCCATACTGGGCCCCGAAATAGACCCCGCACAACAGCACGATGGCCGCTTGCGGCTCGAGCAGAAACGAGGCCGGCAACAGCAAAGCCATGGTGGCCGCCGGCCCGATGCCGGGCAACACCCCGACCAGCGTCCCCAACCCGGCACCGAGCAGGGCCGGGCCCGCCAGCGCCCACGCCAGTTCGAGGCTCATCATGTGGCCAGCGCCGGTGGCAGCAGTTGAAACGGCACCTGCAAGCCGAGCACAAACACCAGCAGCCAGAGCAGGCTCAAGGCCGAGGCGATCAACAGCGCGTGCGGCCAGCGGTTGGCGGCGGCGCGCGCCGCCAGCAGCGCCAGCAACCAGGTGGCCAGCGCCACCCCCAGCACGGGCACCAGCAGGGCAAAGCCCAGCACCGCGGCCAGCGTCAGGGCGGCGGCGCGCGGCTGGCCAGCGTTGGGGGCCGCGGCGGCGCAGACCGCCGATTCGGTCTCAGCGGCGCCGGCTGCCGTTTCGGCCTCGGCCCAGCCGGCCCGATGGCTGCGCCAGAGCAGCAGCAGCGCCACGCCCAGCAGGGCAACGGCCAACAACCCCGGCCAGTAACCCGGCCCCATGCGCGTGAAGCTGCCCAGCGCCAGTTCGGGCCGCTGCCCGACCTGCGTCAGCACCCACAGCGCCAGCAACAGCAGCGCCCAAGCCACCGCGCGCAGGCCCCAGAGCTGGGCGGTGGGTGCCAGCTCCAAGGGGCCTAAGGGGGCCGAGGAGGTGACGGTGTCCCTACTGCTGGCCGCGTCGGCGTTGCCAGACCAAGCCCAAGCCGCAGCGCCAGCCACTGTGTGGGCCGGGCTGCAGGGGGCATCGGGTGGGGGTGCGGGCGCGGGGTTATCTGACGGCCGCATACTGATCAACAACAAGAACCATTCGCATTAGCATTATTTTATGGTCTAATGCCGTTTCCGTCAAGGCACGGACTGTGGCCGTTTGCGTCGCAGATCGCCGCCCCATCCAAAACCTATTTTTTCGGAGTTGTCTGCATGAGCACCCGCCGTACCCTACTCAAATCATCGGCCGCTGCGGCGGCCCTGATCGCTGCACCGGCCTTGGTGCGCGCCCAGAGCTTCCCCTCGCGCCCGCTGCGCCTGATCGTCGCTTCGGCGGCTGGTGGCAACGCCGACGTGGTCACGCGCCTGATGGCGCCCGAGCTCGAACAGCGCCTGGGGCAGCGCATCGTGGTCGAAAACCTCGCCGCTTCGTCGGGCATGCAGGGCACCGAGGCGGTGGCGCGCGCCGAGCCCGACGGCCACACGCTGCTGGTGGGCACCGCCTCGCAACTGGTGTTCAATCTGGCGCTGTTCGACCCCATGCCCTTTGACCTCGTGGGCAGCCTGCGCGGCGTGGCCATGATCAACAAGGTGCCGCTGGTCATGCTGGTCAACCCCAACGATCCGGCCGCCAACATGCGCGACTACATCGCCCGCCTGCGCGCTGCACCGGGGCGCTACCAGTACGGCTCGGGCCCGCGCGGCACCACCACCCACATCACCGGTCTGATGTGGGCGCGTGCGGCCGGGGTCGAAGTCCAGCACGTGCCGTATCGCGCCGGTGCCGAGGGGCTGCGCGACCTCATGGCCGGGCGCATCTCGCACCAGTTCGACGTCGCCGTGACTGCCATTCCGCACGTGCAGTCGCGGGCACTGCGCGCCTTGGCCGTGACCGGGCGCCAGCGCCTGCAGGTGCTGCCCGATGTGCCCACCGCCGCTGAGCAGGGCCTGCCGGGCTTCGAGGGCTTTACTTGGAACTCGATCGCCGCGCCGGTGGGCACGCCGCAGCCCATCGTCGAGCGTTTGAACCGCGAAATCGCCGCCGTGCTCGAAGTGCCGGCGCTGCGCGAGCGCCTGGTGGGTTGGGGCAGCGAGTTCACCGGCCCCATGAGCCCGGCGCAGGTCGATGCCTTTTACGCCGAAGACCGGCGCATCTGGGTGCCGCTGGTGCGCGAAGCCAGCCGGGCGGTTTAATCCAGATTCAAGCCCCACCCGCCAAGCGCGCAGCAAAAAGCGCGCGCTTGGCTTGGGCGGTTCAGCCTTTCAGTGGTGCCCGTTGCAGGGCAGCGCTTGGGCTGGCGGTGCGCTGGCAGTGGCGCCGCGCTCGAAGGTGACGACGTGATCCACCGCTGCCTTGATGCCGATCCACTCGCCCACGGCGTGGTCGTGGTGCGAGGGCACGTGCGTCATCACCGTCTCGCCGCTGTTCAGTTGCAGGGTGTAGAGGAACTCGGAGCCGCGAAAGGATTTGCGCACGATGCGCGCCTTCACCGGTGCGGCATCGTCGTGCAGGATGTCGTCGGCGCGCAACAGCACGTCGCACAGGCCGTCGGGGTAGGCGCTGGGCAGCGGGCATTCGGCCACGTCCTGCAGCGACCCCAAGGGGGTTTGCACCTGCACCTCGGAACCCATCTGGGCGATCTGCGCCGGGGCAAACACACCGTGGCCGATGAATTCGGCCACGAAGCGCGTGGCGGGGCGGTGGTACAGCGTGTAGGCGCGGTCCCACTGGTGCAGCTCGCCCTGATGCAAGACGCCGATCATGTCGCCGATGGCAAAGGCTTCGAGTTGGTCGTGCGTCACCAGCAGCGCGGTGGCCCCGGCGGCTTTCAAAATCCCGCGCACTTCGTGCGCCAAGCGCTCGCGCAAGTCCACATCGAGGTTGGAAAAGGGCTCGTCGAGCAACAGCAGGCGCGGGTTGGGGGCGAGCGCGCGGGCCACGGCCACGCGTTGCTGCTGGCCGCCCGAGAGCTCGTGCGGGTAGCGCCCGTGCAGCCCCTCGAGCCCGACCAGCGCCAGCACCTCTTGCACCCGCTGCAGCCGCGCCGGCTTGGGCAGATGGCGCAGCCCGAAGGCCACGTTGGCGCGCACGTCGAGGTGCGGAAACAGCGCATAATCTTGGAACACCATGCCGACGCGGCGCTGCTCGGGCGGCATATGCGTCTGGGCGTTGCTGACCACTTGCCCCCCGAGATCGACCTGCCCACCGCTGGCGCGCTCGAGCCCGGCCACGGCGCGCAGCAACGTGGTTTTGCCGCAACCCGAGGGGCCGATCAGCACCCCGATCTGGCCCGCCTTGAGACCGAAAGAAACCGAGCGCACCGCAGGCTGGGCGGTGTGGGGGTATTGAACCGAGAGTTGGGACAGGGTCAGGAACATGGTTCGTTATTCTAGACGATTGTTGTTCTCATTCAAGTAGCTTGGGCTGCTGCTGATCCACCCGCTCGTCATGCGCCGGGTCGCCACCCAATTTATACTGATCACAATATCCGCTCGCCGCTCGCCGCTCGTCCTGAACCCATGGCCAAACCCAAGCTGAAAAAAATCCCGACTGCGCAAGTGCAGCTGGGCATGTACATCGAGGGTTTTTGCGGCTCTTGGATGGATCACCCGTTTTGGCGCAGCAAGTTTGTGATCACCGACGCGCACGAGTTGCGCCTGGTGCATGAGTGCGCGATCAAGGAGGTGCTGATCGACGTCAGCCAAGGCTTGGATGTCGTGCCAGCCTCTGCCAGCAACGCCGCCGCAGAACCCTCGCTACCCGCTACCGACCCGGAGCCGCCGCCCGCTCCCGATACCCAAGCGGCCTCGATGCGCGCCGAGTATCAGCGCGCCGCCGCCATCTGCAAAGCCGCCACCGGCGCGGTGCGCCACATGTTTGCCGAGGTGCGCATGGGCCGCGCCATCGACCCAGAGGTGGCGCGCCAAGTGGCCGAGGAGATCACCGATTCGGTGTTGCGCAACGGCGGCGCCCTCATCAGTCTGGCGCGCCTGAAAACCGCCGACGGCTACACCTACATGCACTCGGTGGCGGTGTGCGCGCTGATGGTGGCGCTGGCGCGGCAGTTGGGTTTGAGCGAAGCCGAGACGCGCGCGGCGGGCTTTGCCGGCCTGATGCACGACCTAGGCAAGGCCGACGTGCCGCTGGAGGTGCTCAACAAACCAGGCCGCCTCACCGAAGCCGAATTTGACCAAGTGCGCCTGCACCCAGAGCACGGGCACCGGCGCTTGCTCGCCGCCGGCGTCGATGACCCGGTGGCGCTCGACGTCTGCCTGCACCACCACGAGCGGCTCGACGGCAAGGGCTACCCGAAGCGGCTGGCGGGCGAGGCCATCAGCCGCATGGCGCGCATGGGGGCAGTGTGCGATGTCTATGACGCCATCACCTCGAACCGGCCCTACAAAGAAGGGCTGGGACCCGGCCGAATCGCTGGCCAAAATGGCGCAGTGGACCCACGGCCACCTCGATGCCGCGATTTTTCAGGCCTTTGTGCGCAGCCTCGGCATCTACCCCACGGGCTCGCTGGTGCGGCTGAGCAACGGCAAGCTGGCGGTGGTGGTGGAGCAGTCCAAGGCGTCTTTGCTCAAGCCGGTGGTTAAAACCGTGTTTTCCACCACGAGCAACGAGCGCGTGCAGTCGCAACTGCTCGACCTCTCGGCACCCGACTGCCGCTGGCAGATCGAAAAGCGCGAAAACCCCAAAGACTGGAAAATCCCCGACCTCGACGCGCTCTGGATGGACGAACTGGCGCAGCCACAGGGCGGGTAGGGAGTTTGGCCCCACCGACAGGAATCGAACCTGTATTTGCCGCTTAGGAGGCGGCCGTTCTATCCATTGAACTACGGCGGGCGGGCGCAGCGCAAGATTATCCCCGATGCCCGCCGGTGGGCGATAGGGCGCTACTTCGAGAGCACTCGCATGGCCTCTTCGAGCCCGCGCAGCGTCAGCGGGTACATGCGCTGGCCCAGAATTTGCTGGATCAGCTCGATGCTGCGCTGGTAGGGCCACAGGCCCGCCGGTTGCGGGTTGATCCAAGCGTGGCGCGGGTAGTGGTGCGCGAGGCGCTGCAACCAGTCGGCCCCGGTTTCGGCGTTGGCGTATTCGACGCTGCCGCCGGTCTGCAGGATTTCGTAGGGGCTCATGGTCGCGTCGCCGACAAAAATCAGCTTGTAGTCGCGGTGGTAGGTGTGCAGCAGGTCGAGCGTGGCGGTGCGCTCGCTGTGGCGGCGCTGGTTGTGCTTCCAGACGAAGTCATAGACGCAGTTGTGGAAGTAGTAGATTTCGAGGTGCTTGAACTCGGCTTTGGCGGCTGCAAACAGGGCCTCGACTTGGTGCACGTGTTCGTCCATGCTGCCGCCCACGTCGAGCAGCAGCAGCACCTTGACCAGGTTGTGGCGCTCGGGCACTTGGCGCAGCTCGAGCCAGCCGGCGTTGGCGGCGGTGGCCCGGATGGTGTCGGGCAAGTCGAGCTCGAGCGCGCTGCCTTGGCGCGCAAACTTGCGCAGCCGCCGCAGCGCCAGCTTGAGGTGGCGCGGCCCCAGCGGCGCGCTGTCGTCGTAGTCGCGCCAGAGGCGCTGCTCCCACACCTTGACGGCGCTGCGCTGGCCCCCGGGGCCGCCGATGCGGATGCCCTGCGGGTTGTGGCCGCCGTGGCCAAAGGGGCTGGTGCCGCCGGTGCCGATCCACTTGCTGCCGCCGGCGTGGCGTTCGGTCTGCTCGGCCAGCCGCTGCTGCAGGGTGCGCATGAGTTCGTCCCAGTCGAGCTTCGGGGCGTTGGCCTTTTGCTCGTCGCTCAGCAGCCGCTGCAGCTCTTGGCGCAGCCAGTCGGCCGGGATGGCGCGCGCGCCCTCGCCCACCACGGCCTGCACGCCCTTGAAGTGGGCAGCAAAGGCGCGGTCGAAGGGGTCGAACAGCGATTCGTCCTTGACCAGCGTGGTGCGTGCGAGGTAGTAAAAATCATCGAGTGAGCAGGCCTCGGGGTTGGCCGGGCCCACCAAGCCGGCTTGCAGCGCCTGCAGCAGCGTGAGGTATTCGCGCACCGACACCGGCAGCCGGGCGGCGCGCAGGGCATAGAAAAAATCGATCAGCATGGGTGGGCTGGGCTGGGCTGAGCGCGCAAAAGCGCCTCAGCGGTGGCGCTGGTTCATGAACACCAGGCGCTCGAGCAGGCCGGCGTCTTGCTCGTTTTTGAGCAGCGCGCCCACCAGTGGCGGCACCACCAGCTGCTGCTCTTTGCCGTGCAGCGCCTGGGGCGGGATGTCTTCGGCCAGCAGCA
>JGI24124J20360_1000432_pt1 | contig 9371 bp, 8 predicted proteins | sample Subbio12Aug_8Aab_FD_20360 | JGI IMG/M metagenome (IMG submission 20360) | reverse complement strand
CGGCATCGAGTGCCAGCATCCAGCCGCCGATGGCGCCGGGCACCGTACAGGCGGCGAGCGGCCCGCGCTCGGGAACCGTGTCGTGACCGGCCGCGCGATAGCGCTCGATCGTGGCCTTGGCACCGGCAAATCCACAGGCTTCGATGTAGCGCACGTGCCCCGAGGGCTCGCGGATCAGCCAGAAGCCGTCACCGCCGATGTGGTTCATGTGCGGGTAGGCACTGACGATGGCCGCAGCGGCGGCGACAGCGGCCTCGATGGCATTTCCGCCTTCGGCCAGTACTTCGCGGCCAGCTTCGGCGGCGAGCGAGTGAGGGGCAGCGACAACGCCGTAGCGGCCTTCAGCGCGGTATTCGGTCATTTTCTCTCCGGAGAACTTGCGGCGGGAGCGGCAAAGCTTGGCTTGATTCAGCCCCTCTTTGTCGCCAGATTGCCCGCCATTCTAAGGCTTTGCAGCGGGATCACCACCTCCCGCCACGCCAACGCCGTATTCCGGAGACGCAAGACGATGAGCGACGCCGTGCAGAAGCCCGCCCGCATCAACTGGACCAACCTCACGACCATCGCAAGCGCCGCGATCCTCATCGGCGTCGAGGTGATCGGCATCGGTCTCGCCACCGGCTGGGCGCTCGCCGCACTCTTCGGCTTATCCAAGACGATCGAAGCGGTACTGATGGCCGTCTTCGCGCTCGGCGCCGGCTACTTCACGTGGTCGTTCGTCCGGAACGCGGCGAAGATCGAGCCCATCGTCGAGCGCGGATAGCGCCTCACGCTCGCCTCGCGAGCGTCAACTTCTTAACGAGACATTTCCAGACGTCCTCGCGAGCACTCCTCGACGCCTTCGCGCATCAAAAAACTGCGCTCTAGAGTCGATTCTCTCTTGCATCGAGAGTCTGTATCTCTTATTTGCGACTTGCCCAATTTCGCACGTGCCTGTGGTCGTGTGCTGGTTGACGGAGATCCCGGACAAGAGGCCGGAAAGACGTCGGGCAAACCAGTAGCCGGAGGGAACCGGCGAACCCCGCTCTCCGCGAGGGACGCGACTTAAAGCAACGACGTAAGGGCTTTTTTGGTCCAACGCGGCGCCCCGAAGGTGGCCGCGGAAAACCGAAGAGGCACTACCTCCTTGCCGGACGTGCGGAAGGGACACCCTTCCAATCAATGGCGCTTCTGCCGGCCTAGGCCGGATGTTCGAGCGGGCAGCAGGCCGCTCGTGGCGTAGTCGCGCGATCAGCGCGAAGACACCGCGGGAAGCACGCTGTCCAAGTCGTTAACGAATGTCTTCTGGAAGGGGACACCGAAATGACCGACCGCATCCGCAAATTCCTCCGACGCAACCGCGAGGACGGACCCCGTCTCGTCGTCGACACCGACGTCGTGCGTTCGAACTACAATGCCTTCGCCAAGGCGTTGCCGGACACCCGCGTCTTCTACGCGGTGAAGGCAAACCCGGCGCCCGAAATTCTGAAGCTCCTGAACGACATGGGCTCGTGCTTCGACACCGCGTCGATGGGCGAGATCGACCTTGTCATGCAGGCCGGCGGCACCCCCGACCGCATCTCCTTCGGCAACACGATCAAGAAGGAGAAGGACATCGCCGCGGCCTACAAGCTCGGCGTGCGCCTCTTCGCGGTCGATTGCGAAGCCGAAGTCGAGAAGATCGCGCGCGTTGCGCCCGGCTCGAAGGTATTCTGCCGCATCCTCTGCGACGGCTCCGGCGCCGAGTGGCCGCTGTCGCGCAAATTCGGCTGCGCGCCCGAGATGGCGCCGCAGGTGCTCGAGCACGCCCATAAGCTTGGTCTGGTTGCGCACGGCATCTCCTTCCATGTCGGCTCGCAGCAGAACAACGTGAAGGCGTGGGATCGCGCGTTGAAAACGTCCGGCCAGATCTTCCGTGACATGGCCGAGCGCGGCATCAACCTGTCCATGGTCAACCTGGGCGGCGGGTTCCCCGCGCAGTACCTGCGCGACATCCCGAAGGTTCAGGAATACGGCCAGGCGATCTTCCGTGCGCTGCGCAAGCACTTCGGCAACCGCATCCCGGAAACCATCATCGAGCCGGGCCGCGGCATGGTCGGCGGTGCCGGCATGATCGAAGCGGAAGTCGTGCTGATTTCGAAGAAGTCGGCGTCGGACAACCAGCGCTGGGTCTATCTCGACATCGGCAAGTTCGGCGGTCTCGCCGAGACGATGGAAGAGGCGATCCGCTATCCGATCCGCACGGAGAAGGACGACGACGTGATGGCGCCCTGCGTCATCGCCGGCCCGACCTGCGACTCGGCGGACGTGCTCTACGAGAAGACGCCGTACCTGCTGCCGGTTTCGCTCGAAATCGGCGACAAGGTACTGATCGAGGCGTGCGGCGCCTACACGACGACCTACTCGTCGGTCGCCTTCAACGGCTTCGCGCCGCTGAAGTCCTACGTCATCTGATCTTCGCCTGAACCGCTAAGATGTACCTCCGGGGCTCGCGCAAGCGGGCCCCGGATCGTTTTGGGCGTTTCGAGATTTTCCCCATTCACCTGCGGCCCGAGATTCGTCATCGAGCGATCAAGCCGCTAAACAAATCCCGAACTTTCGGCTTCCGACGGAGGAATGAATGAGCAAGTGGCCGGTCTACCACAAGATCGACGGACCCATCGTGATGATCGGCCTCGGCTCGATCGGTCGCGGGATGTTGCCGCTTCTGGAGCGCCACTTCGAATTCGACAAGAAGCGCTTCGTCGTCATCGACCCGGTCGATGACGACCGCAAGCTGCTCGACGAGCGCGGCATCCGTTTTATCCACGCGGCCGTCACGCGCGACAACTACAAGACGCTCTTGAAACCCCTCCTCACCGAAGGCGGCGGGCGCGGCTTCTGCGTGAACCTCTCGGTCGATACCTCTTCGCTCGACATCATGCGCTTTTGCCGCGAAATCGGTGTCTTTTACATCGATACCGTGGTCGAGCCGTGGAAGGGCTTTTACTTCGATAAATCCATGGGGCCCGATGCGCGCTCGAACTACGCGTTGCGCGAGACCGTACTTGAGGAGCGTCGGAAAAATCCGGGCGGCATCACCGCCGTATCGTGCTGCGGCGCGAACCCCGGCATGGTGTCGTGGTTCGTCAAACAGGCGTTGCTCAACGTCGCCGCCGATCTTGGCCTCGGCAATGAGGTGCCGAAGGACAAGGACGGCTGGGCGCGGCTCATGATGAAGACCGGCGTCAAGGGCATTCACATCGCCGAGCGCGACACCCAGCGCTCGAAGAAGCCGAAGCCGATGAACATCTTCGTCAACACCTGGTCGGTGGAAGGATTCGTCTCGGAAGGCCAGCAGCCCGCCGAACTCGGCTGGGGTACGCACGAGAAATGGGAGCCGGAAAATATCGGCAAGCACGCCAGAGGTTGCGGCGCTGCGGTTTACTTGAAGCAGCCCGGCGCGAACACGCGCGTGCGTTCGTGGTGCCCGACGCCGGGCGCGCAATACGGATTTCTCGTGACCCACAACGAGTCGATCTCGATCGCGGACTTCTTCACCGTGCGCGAGGGCGATAAGGTTCTCTATCGCCCGACCTGCCACTATGCCTATCACCCGGCGAACGACGCTGTGCTCTCGCTGCACGAGATGTTCGGCTCGGGCGGCAAGTTCCAGGAAGAGTGGTTCATTCTCGACGAGAACGAAATCGAGGACGGCATCGACGAACTCGGCGTGCTGCTCTATGGCCACGGCAACAACGCCTATTGGTACGGCTCGCAGCTTTCGATCGAAGAGACGCGCGAGCTCGCGCCTTACCAGAATGCGACCGGTTTGCAGGTGTCTTCCGCTGTGCTGGCGGGCATGGTGTGGGCGATCGAGAACCCCGACCGCGGCATAATCGAGGCCGACGAGATGGACTTCAAACGCTGTCTCGAAGTGCAGTCGCCGTATCTCGGCCCGGTGATCGGGACCTATACGGAATGGACGCCGCTCGACAATCGCAACGTCCTCTTCAAGGAGGACATCGACGAAAGCGATCCGTGGCAATTCAGGAATATTCTGGTGCGGTAGCACCAAACAAAAATGGTCGTCCCCGCGAAAGCGGGGACCTATACTCCTGATGTTTATTAGGTCAGGCGGTTATGAGTCCCGGCTCGCGCGCTTGGCCGGGACGACAGCTATAGGTTCAAAACCCCCGCCTTCCCCTCGTCCGTACCGTAAGCGAGCGACACGCCGTTCTTGTGCCACGCCAGCGCGGTCACTTCGCCGCCTTCAGGACCACGAATGAGAATCTCCGCGGCGTCCGAGATCCGCACCATCATCACCATGCCGTCGGTGTAGCCAACCGCAACCGCTTCTTTGTCCGGGTGGCACGCAACGCAGGAAACGCGCGAGCCCTCGCGCGCAGGCGCCACCATGCCCGGCTCCCTTCCCATCGGCCCGTCTTTCGTTCCGAACGGCCACAGGATCACCGACTCTGCGCCGGACGTGGCCAAGAGCTTGCCGTCGTGACTGAACGACATCGAGCGCACGCGCGACGGGTAGCCGGACATGCGCATGTGCTTGTTGTCGGCCAGACGCCAACCATGCATCGCCGGTTCCTGCATGGTCGTGACCAGGAATTTTCCGTCCTGCGGCCACACCACGCCCAGATGCGAGCCTTTCCACTCGAGGAAATCCGGCTTCGCATCCAAGTTCGGAAACCAGAGCGACACGCCGTTATAATGCGCGACCGCAAGACGAAAGCCCTTCGGCGCAAAAGCGAGCCCGCCGACCGTCGAAGCGACCTCGAGCGAGCGCTCCCCCTTCTTCGTTCTTACGAAAGCGGTCTTGCCGGACGACCACGCAAGCGCGCCATCCGGCCCCAGCGCAACATGGTCGATCCACTTGTTCTTGACCTCGGCAAGAGTCTCCACAAGACCTTCGGCATCCGTCGCGGCGAGCCGGCCGTCATCGCCGCAGGTGTAAATCTTTTCGCCGTCGCACACGGCTTCAAGAATCCCCGCGCCCGGATGGGTGGCGACTTTCCTGCCGGAAGCGAAAACGATCTCGCCCTCGCCGGTCGCGAACACCGCTTCCTCACCGAGAAAACCGCAGGCGACGACATGCGCGCCGGCCTCATAGGGCGTCACGATTTCGGCGACGGAACGGATTACATCTTCGGACATGTACGCTCAGAAAATCAGCGCGGATCGTCTTTGCAGACCGCCTGGCTGAACGGCCCCTTGGGTTTCAGCCAGTCCCCGCACTTATCGCAGCCGGAAACCGAGACTGCGAACGCGCCGAGAAGCAAGAGCGTGGAAATGCGCCTGATCATGCCTCTCTATACCCGGCCCCAGGCCGCGCTCCAACCTACTTCGCGATACAGGCCTCGAAGCCTTCGCGCAGCGCCTTTTCGTTGAGGTCGCGGCCGATGAATACCATGCGGCTCTCGCGCTTTTCGCCGTCGCGCCAGTCGCGCTGATGGTCGCCCTCGAACATCATGTGAACGCCCTGCATCACATAGCGCTCCGGATCGTCCTTGAAGGACAGGATGCCTTTCGCGCGCAGAATGTTCGGCCCCTGAACCTGACTCACATTGTCGATCCAGGCGAAGAAGGTTTTCGCTTCCAGCGGCTGATCGGTCGAGAACGAAAACGACTGCACGTCCTCGTCGTGATGATGATGCCCGCCCTCGAGAAAGTGCGGCTCGATCGCGAGAATGCGGTCGAGATCGAACGCGCCCTGCGAGAGCACATTTTCGAGCGCCAGTTCGCTGCGGGTGGTGCGATGGATTTTCGCGAACGGATTGATCGCGCGGATGCGAAGTTCGACGTCTTTCAGCTCGTCCGGCGTCACCAGGTCGGTCTTGTTCAGGACAATCACATCCGCAAACGCGATCTGGTTTTTCGCTTCCGGCGCGTCCTTCAGGCGGTCCTTGAGCCACTTCGCATCGACGACCGTAACCACTGCGTCGAGCGCGGTCTTGCCGCTCACGGTCTCGTCGACAAAGAAGGTCTGCGCGACCGGCGCGGGATCGGCGAGACCCGTGGTCTCGACTAAGATGCCGTCGAACTTGCCCTTGCGCTTCAACAGGCCGTCGATGATGCGGATGAGGTCGCCGCGCACGGTGCAGCACACGCAGCCGTTGTTCATCTCGAAAACTTCTTCGTCGGCCCCGACGATGAGGTCGTTATCGATGCCGATCTCGCCGAACTCGTTCACGATCACGGCGTACTTCTTGCCGTGCGGCTCCGAGAGAATGCGGTTGAGCAGCGTGGTCTTGCCGGCGCCGAGATAGCCGGTCAGCACCGTTACCGGGATTTTATCGGACATTTTTGAAGCTCTGGCAGTTGAAGCCGGGATATAGGCGTGCAGACCGGCCCGCTCAAGCCTCAAGATGCCGGCCCGGAGACAGTCTTTTGCGCAAGCCCCCCACCGGCCCGAGCAGCACAGAAAACGCATAGAAGACACCCGCCGCGAGAATGACGGCAGGTCCGGTCGGCAGATTGAAGTGGAATGAAACGAGCAGGCCACCGATCCCCGAAACCATGCCCATCACCACCGAAATCGCAGCCATGCGGGTGACGTCCTGCGTCCAGAAGCGCGCGGCGGCGGCCGGCAGCATCATCATGCCTACCGCGAGCAATGTGCCGAGCGCGTGGAATGCCGCGACGAGATTGAGCACGACGAGCGTAAGGAACAGAAGATGCACGGCGGTCCCCGAGCCACTCACCGAACGGAGAAACCCGGGATCGACACATTCGAGCACCAGAGGCCGCCAGATCAGGGCGAGCGCGAGCAGACTGAAGGTCGTGAAGGAAGCGATGACGTAAATCGTCGGATTGTCGAGCGCGAGTACCGAGCCGAACAGCACGCGAAAAAGATCGACGTTCGAGCCTTTCAGCGAGATCAAAGTCACGCCGAGCGCAAGCGACACCAGATAGAACGCGGCGAGCGCCGCGTCTTCTTTCAGTTCCGTGAAGCGCGCGACCAGACCGGCGAGAACCGCGACCGTGATGCCGGCGGCAATGCCTCCCGCCGTCATCGCGAAGAGATCGAGGCCAGCCAGCAGAAAGCCCAGCGCCGCGCCTGGCAGAATGGCATGCGCCATCACGTCGCCCGCAAGCGACATGCGCCGGAGCATCAGGAAGATGCCGATGGGTGCCGCACTTAAGGAAAGGATCACTACGCCCGCCAGCGCGCGGCGCATGAAATCGAATTCGGCGAATGGCGCGATGAACAGCCCGTACATATCAGCCGCGCTTACGCCGCGTCTTCACAGATGCCGGCACGGTCGTCGAATGCCTCGCTCATGCGGCGCGCCTTCAGAAGATTCTCCGGAGACAACGTCTCGGCAGTCTTGCCCCAGGCTACCGGCTCGCGCGCAAGAAGAAGCGCCTCCGGGAAATGCCGCTTCACCATCTCGAAGTCGTGCAGTACCGCGACCACCGTACGCTTCTCACCATGCCAACGGTGCACAAGCTCGAGCAGATCGGAAACCGTCTTGGAATCCAGCGACGCGAACGGCTCGTCCAGCAGGATGATGCGCGCGTCCTGCAACAGAAGCCGCGCAAACAATGCGCGCTGCATCTGGCCGCCCGACAGCGTGCCGATCGCGCGGCTCTCGAACCCGCGCAATCCCACGGCTTCGATCGCCTGCGAAATCTTCCCGCGATGTGCGCCGCCGATGCCGCCGAGCAGGCCCGCGCGCTTCCACAAGCCCATCGCGACGAGATCGTAAACCGAGATCGGAAACGAGCGGTCGATCTCCGCGATCTGCGGGAGATAGGCGATATCGTTCGCATTCAGGCCGTTGCGCGAAATCTTTCCGCCGAGCGGACGCAAAACGCCGACGATGCCTTTCAGCAGCGTAGATTTACCGGCGCCGTTCGGCCCGACGACTGCGAGCAGCGATCCTTCGCCGATTTCCCCGCTCAGATGATGCACCGCGGGATGGCGATCATAGCCGAGCGTCAAGTTCTGGAATGCGAGTGCGGCTGTCATGTTGATTCCGGATTCCTAACGCGCGACCAGAAAGACCAAAAGCCAGATCAGCACCGACAGCGCCAAGGCAATGCACAATCGCGCGCCTGCGGAGAGACGCAGAAGCGAGATTCCGGTCCCGGCCTGCGCGCGATGTCTGTGCACGTGCGCATGGGCATGCGAGTGCGAATGGGCGTCGTGATGCGGCGTCGTCATTGTTACAATATATCAAATGCTTAGAGATGCGGCAAACATTCGGCATTGCAACAAAAGCCGGGACTTTTCGGGTTTCCTGCGGGATATTTCCCCTCGCCATCCGAAGCCGTTGCCGGTAAGGAAGCCCTTCAACCTGCCGGCCGAAATCGGCGGGACCGATAAACTACTGGGAGGTTTCAGGAATGAACTTCGGACGTAAATTCGCCCGCGTAGTCGCCGTCGCTGCGGCTTTCGCGATAGCGCCCGTTGCGGCGCAGGCGCAGAATTTCATCAACATTCTCACTGGCGGCACTGCCGGCGTCTACTATCCGCTCGGCGTTGCGCTCTCCAAGCTCTACACGGACAAGATCAAGGACTCGCGTCCGTCCGTGCAGGCGACCAAGGCTTCGGTCGAAAATCTCAACCTGTTGCAGGCCGGCAAGGGCGAAATCGCCTTCACGCTCGGCGACTCGCTCGCGCAAGGCTGGGCCGGCGACGCCGATGCCGGCTTCCGCTCGAAGCTGGACAAGCTTCGCGTCGTTGGCGCGATCTACCCGAACTACATTCAGATCGTCGCGTCCAAGGAAAGCGGCATCAAGACGCTCGCTGACCTTAAGGGCAAGCGCCTCTCGGTCGGCGCGCCGAAGTCCGGCACCGAACTGAATGCTCGCGCGATCCTCGCCGCCGCCGGCATCAAGTACGAGAACCTCGGCAAGGTCGAGTATCTTCCGTTCGCCGAATCCGTCGAACTCATCAAGAATCGTCAGCTCGATGCCACCCTTCAGTCGGCGGGCCTCGGCGTTGCTTCGATCAAGGATCTTGCCAACTCGGTCGAGATCGTAGTCGTGGAAGTCCCGGCTGCGGTAATCGCCAAGGCTGGCGCGCCGTTCCTGGCCGCCACCATCCCCGCGAATACCTATCAGGGTCAGTCTGCCGCGGTGGAAACGGCAATCGTTCCGAACTATCTGGTAACGCGCTCCGATCTTTCCGAGGACGCCGTCTATCAGATGACGAAGGCACTGTTCGACAATTTGCCGGACATGGTCGCCGCCCACGCGGCTGCCAAGTCGATCAGCCTCCAGAATGCCGCGAAGGCGCCCCCGGTGCCGCTCCATCCGGGCGCCGCCAAATACTTTAAGGAAAAAGGCGTAGGCGGCTAAGCGCCGTAATAAGACGGCCCGCGTGACGAGCGCGGGCCGTTTTTGCATTTCTGGCAGCAGAATAATCAAACCGTAAACGTGCCTATCGGGGG
>JGI24124J20360_1000424_pt1 | contig 9498 bp, 10 predicted proteins | sample Subbio12Aug_8Aab_FD_20360 | JGI IMG/M metagenome (IMG submission 20360) | reverse complement strand
TTGCCGATTGGCTGGCCAGCCTTCTCGAGCGCCGCGACCAGCCGCTGACCCCGGTGCAGACCAACCGCCTGCAGGAGGTCGTGCGCCAGAATGCCAGCGCCGGGAACGCCGGCCTCAGGAACTGGTCCGACTTCGCCTCGCTCCTCGTCTCAACCGATGATGAGGGCGATCTCTTCGAGCGAATGCAGGAATGGACAGCCGATGGCCGTTACGGCTGGATCTTCGGGGCGAACGCGAACGACACCTTCCAGATCGGGGGCAGCACCGACGCTGACGTCGCAGGCTTCGATCTGACCGGCATCCTCGATTCCGAGAGCGAGCGGGAACGCATGGCGGTCCTCTCCTACCTCTTCCGCCGAGTCGAGCGCGTGATCGAAGACCGCAAGCCCACGATGATCGTCATCGACGAGGCCTGGAAAGCGCTCGACAACGCGTATTTCGCGGAGCGGCTCTCGAACTGGCTGGTGACCGCGCGAAAGCAGAACGCGGTCGTCGTGATGATGACCCAGTATGCCAGCCAGCTCGAGCGCACCCGGACCGGCAAGACCATCGTGGAAGCCGTACCGACGCAGGTGCTCCTGCCCAACATCCGCGCTTCGGCTGCGGATTACGCGATGCTCGGCCTCAGCGAGAAAGAACTCGATGTGCTCCTCGGCGTTGGTTCGGCCTCGCGCCTCGCGCTCGTGCGCGATGACCGCGGTGCGGTGGTGATCGACGCCGATCTGGGCGCGCTCGGCCCCCTCGTGACCATACTTGGCGGCATGGAGAAGGGAGAGGCCCTTGTCGGCCCTGACTACCGTGACCGCCCTGATTTCTGGAGAGTGACATGATCCGTACCATCATGCGCAGCGCCGTGCTGCTTGGCCTCGGCCTGACCCTGACGGCCTGTGCGCAGCATAACCCCGCAGCGGCCAACTGCTTCAACTTTCGCGACGCACCCGCGCAGTCGGCGAACGCGACGACGACGATCTCGACCATGGGCGCCACAGTCACGCGCCGCGACACGGTCTGCGATTTCGTGATGCTGGGAGCGGGCAGCTAACCCCATGCGGAGCTGGCTTACCTTCTCGATGGTCAGTCTTGCACTGGCAGGTCCCACAGCGGGGCTAGCGGTCGCCCAGGGCGTGCCGACTTTCGACCTGCGCCTTTTCGCAGAGCGGCAGGCGATTCTTGAGCAGACTGATCGCGATCTGGCGCTGCAACAGGACCGGCTGACCCGTGAAGAGGAGCTGGCCGAGATCGAGCGCCAGCAGCTCGCCTCCCTCGAAGGGCTCATGGATGCAATGTCCCTCGACTCAGGCGATGTAGCAGGCACAGTGGCTGGGCTCGAGGCCGGGCAGGGTGCGGTTGACGAGGTCGAAAGCGCGGCGGCCAGCCTTTATGCGCCCGAGGACAACAACCCGGCCGCAGCCCGGATGTTCGGCGATGCCCGGGAAGGGATCGAGGAGCTGATCATCCGCGCCGCGCGCGACACCCATAGCCTGCCCGGGGTGAGCCGCGCGGGGCTGTCGCTGGTCCAGTGGCGCTGCCTGCTGCAAGCGCTGATCTGGCAGGAAAGCCGGTTCCAGATCGGGGCACGCTCCCCCGTTGGAGCTTTCGGGCTCACGCAGATCATGCCCGCTACCGCTAGCGATCTTGGCATCAACCCGGCCTATTACGACGACCCGTACCTGCAGGTCACAGGCGGTGCGCGTTACCTCGCGATGATGCTGAACATGTTCGATGGCAACATCATCCATGCGCTTGCCGCTTACAACGCAGGCCCGGGCAACGTGCAGGACTACGGCGGCGTCCCGCCCTTCGCGGAAACCCAACACTACGTCGTGGTGATCCCGCAGCAGTACAACAGCTACCTCGCCGCCGTCGGCGGGATCGATGCGCTCGGCACCATCGACCCCGTCCTTCTGGCGAACGCGAGCTTCAGTCTCTCCGCCCATGGCGCAGGCGTCTACGGCGACTACTCCTTGGTCTCGGTCCGCGCAGCTGCCTTGCGGGTGCAGGACATCATCACCCGCATCGGTGAGACCGAGGACCTGCACGAGGCCATCGCACTCAACACTTACGCCCGGGCCGAGCTTGCCCGGCTGGTCGCGATCCGGACCCGGATCAAGGCCGCTCACACCCAGCCCCTAAGCGAGGAACAACTCGCCATGGCCGCAGCGCAAGCGGCCGAGCGGCAGTTCATGGATTTCACCTTGGAGAGTTTGCGATGATCAAGCGCTTGTCCCGTTCCCTTGCCACCGGTGCCGCGACACTTGCGCTTGGCCTCGCTTTTGCAGGTCCCGTCGCGTCACAGGGCGTGCCCACGGTCGATACCCAGAACATCGCCCAGGAAATCCGCCAGCTTCAGCAGATGCTGCAAGATTTCGGGATCCAGACTGACCTTTTCGACAATGCGCTGGCGCAGCTTGACCTCCTGCAGCAGCAGTTCGACCAACTCGAGGAGATGTATGCCTCGCTGACCGGGCCACGAAGCATCCTCGGCCTCGCCATGGGCGGAGATCTCGACAACCTGCTTCAGGCCAACTTCGAAGATATCCCTGGCCTTATCCGCGGCATCCAGGCCGGCGATTGGTCGAGCCTGATCGGCCCCAATGCGGGTCCGATGCGCACGCAGATGGAACAGGCACTTGCCAGTGCTGGCTTCGACGAGGACACGCTCAACGAAATTGCGACGAGCGGGAATCCAGGCGCCGAAGGCGTGGCAACCCGTGCAACGACAGGCGCTGTCCTGTCGGCTGCGGCCCAGAACAGCCATGCCGAGGCAGCACTTTCGCTCGAGCGCGTCGAGCGCCTGGTCTCCATGATCCCCGAAATGGAGGACCTGAAGGCGTCGATGGACCACAACACCCGCGTCACGGCGGAACTCGCCATCGCTATGACGCGGATGTGGGAACTGGAAGCGATCCAGACCCTTGGCGCTGGCAATGCCGGTGTGGTGGATGCCGCCACTGTCGCCGAGGAGCGCCGCTACATGGACTTCACGTTGCCGAGCCTCGAACCATGAACGGGGTACCGGACATGACTTTGAGGCTGACGGGGGGCATGAGCGCCCGCGAACTGGTTGAGGAGGAACTGATCCATGGCGCGTTGCGCCGGGAACAGCTCTGGAAGATGATCGGCCTTGGCGGCGCTGGTTTTGGGGTTTTGGGCTGCCTCGCAGCCGCAGCCGTCGCCTTGATGGTCGAAACCCCGCCGCCGGTCGTCGTGCCCTACGATCCCGAGACCGGTCTCGCTCTGCCGAATGCCACGGTCGAGACGGTATCGCTGGCGGAGCGTCCCGCCATTATCGAGGCGCAGATCTATCGCTACATCGTTGAGCGCGAGACATACAACCAGCTCGACAACGATCTGCGCGTGCGCCGCGTGTTGGCGCAATCCACCGGCGCGGCCGAGGCCAGCATGCGCGCCATGTGGACCTCGGGGCAGGAGAGCTACCCACCCGACCGCTACGGTCCCGCTGCCGAAATGGAAGTCGAAATCGCCTCGATCACGCTTATTGGCGACGACCGCGCGCAGGTTCGGTTGAGGAAGCGCCTGACCAGTCCGAACGGGGCTCAGATGGGCATGTTCACGGCGACGCTGATGTTTGCCTTCCAACCCGAACAGACCCGCTCGATTGACGATGTCTGGCAAAACCCCTTCGGCTTCACTGTCACCCAATATGCCATCCGATCGGACCGTTCCGAATGATCATGTTTCCGTTTTCGGCCCTTCTGATCGCTGGCGCGTTGGCCTTGGCGGCTCCCGCGGCCCTCGCCGAGACCACGCCACGCCCCGGCTCTCATGACAACCGCGTCCGGGTTGCCACGTGGACCGAGGGGCAAGTCTACCGCATCGTCACCACCCTGACCCGGGTCACCACCGTAGAATTCGGCGAGGGCGAGACCATCCGCTCGATCATCGCGGGCGACACGGTCGGCTTTCAGTTCGACGGCGTGCCGGGCGGGCGTGCATTCGCGATCAAGCCCGCGGCCTCGGGCGTCGCGACCAACATCACCGTCTACACGAACCGCCGCTCCTACTACTTCCACGTCGTCGAGGCGCGGGAGACCCCACATTACGTGGTGCAGTTCCGCTATGCCGACGCAAATGTGCAACCCGCGAGGGCCGTCGCGGCCGATGCGCCGAACGCGAGTTATGCGGTAAGCGCGACTGAGGAGTTCACACCTACGGCCATCTGGGATGACGGCACCTTCACGTATTTCCGCTTCGCGCGGAACGCGCCGGTCCCTGCGATCTTCCGATATGCCAATGGCGGCGAGAGGGCGGTGAACAGCACAGCAATCGAGGACGGCGTCATCCGGGTTTCGGGCGTGAACCGCCAATGGGTCCTGCGCCTCGGCGAAGACGAGGTTTGCGTTCAGGACATGGGCGGGCCTGGGTCATGAGCCAGGATACCGAAGACCTCGCGGCACGCCTTGCGGCCCTTGAAGGTACGAGCGCGAAGAAATCCAGTCGTGCGCGGCCGTCACCCGTTGCGGCAATTCTAGGCATCGGAGGGATCGCGGCGATTGGCGGGTTGGCCTGGGTGGCCCTTCAACCCGCGCCACCTGCTCCCATGCCGACCGCCGCGCCAGAGGAGTTCCAGACGACCGGCACCGGTTTTGGCGATCTGGCGCCCATGCCAGTCGAGGAAACTGCACCTGCACCGCCAGCGGAAACCGGTCCTTCGGAAACCGAGCAAGCTCTGATGGAAAGCCTTGCCACCCTGCAAGCCGAACTTGCCGAACTGCGCGCCCGTCCGACGGAGACTGCAGGCGATGCCGGGGCGGAGGCCATCGCCGAGCTCACGGCGCAGATCGCAGCACTCGAGGAGGCTTCAGCCGAGGCGCAGCGTGCGCTCGAGCGGCAGTTGACTGAGCGTGACCGCGAGCTCGACCAGTTGCGCATGGATCTCGAAGTGGCATCCCTGACGCCCCCAGAAGCTGGCACTTCAGGGATTGGCGCAGAAGACGCAGCACTCGCGGAACTGGAACGCCGTCGGATTGCCGAAGCGGAAGCCCGCGCGGAACGGATCGCCTCGCCCATGATCGCTTTCTCAGGTCTCGGGTCAGATGCCGATCGCGACGATGCACAAGAAGCGGCACGGCTCAATGAGGATGAGGCCTTCGTGCGAGGGGGCGCAGACCCGACCACCGTGACGCGCGCTGAGGTGATCGTGAACCCCGGAAACACGGTCGTGCAGGGCACGATGATCCAGGCCGTGACCGAGACGGCGCTGGACAGCACACTGCCTGGAGCGATCAGGGCCATTGTCTCCGAAGACGTGCATTCTTTCGACGGCACGCGCGTCCTCATCCCGCGTGGCGCGCGCCTCATTGGGCGCTATCGCTCCGACGTGGCGCTCGCGCAATCGCGGGTCATGGTGGCCTGGGACCGGATTATCCTGCCCGATAACCAGACCGTAGAGATCAGCGCCTTCGGCGGGGACGAGTTGGGACGGACCGGTACCACCGGTTTTGTAGACACCCGCTTTGCGCAACGCTTCGGCTCGGCTGCCCTGATCTCGCTGATCGGGGCTCTTCCCGCTGCAGCCGCAGGCCAGATCGAAGACGAAGCGGTGGCCGATGTTGCAAGCGATGTCGGAGCCGATCTTGGCGACAGCACCCAAAGCGTGATGCAGGACTATCTCGCGATCCGCCCGGTGATCCATGTCGATCAAGGTACGCGCATTACGGTCATGGTCGACCGCGACCTGGAGATTTTCTGAGATGGCGGCGAGCTATCTCGAGGCCTCGCTTGATCGCCTCGGCGCACCTGTACAGCGAGATGACACGATCGAGATCTGTATCAACCCCGATGGCCAGGTCTGGGGTGAGTTCCAGCGCGATCATTTCATGCGGAGTCTTGGCACGCCACTGACCCAGACCGAGATCAAGGACCTCGGCAACCAGATCGCCTCGGCCGCCTCGACCACGCTCAGCACGAAGAAACCCATCGTCTCGGTCTCGATCCTCTACCGCGACCGCCCGATCCGGGCGCAAGTAATTCAGCCGCCGGCTGTCGAAGGTGGGTTCTCGATATCGTTGCGTTTCTTTTCGTCGCTGCCGCTGGAAGCGATCAGACTCGGGTTCCTGTTTGGCAAGGAACGCAGCCTTGAGGGCCTGCGCCGCGAACGAAACACCGCGCTGCGCGATGTGGTGGCTTCAGGTGACATCGACGCGGCCTTGTGGTTCTGCGTTGAGAACAAGCTCAACATGATCGTCTCGGGCGGCACCTCGACCGGCAAGACAGTCGCCGCCCGCAAGATCCTCTCGCTGATCCCGCCCGCAGAGCGGATTATCACGATCGAAGAGGCTGCAGAACTGCGCCCCGAGCAGCCGAATGCAGTGACGTTGATCGCAGACCGCGACACCGAGGCCCGCAGCGCCGATGTGCTACTGGCCTCAACCTTGCGCATGCGGCCCGATCGGATTGTGCTGGGCGAGGTCCGGGGCCGCGAGGCCATGACCTTCCTCGAGGCGATCAACACCGGGCACGGCGGCTCGCTGACCACGCTGCATGCCGAGACCCCGCAACTCGCCGTCCGCCGTCTCGCCATCGCAGCCCTCAAGACAGATGTGCCGATGACCTATACCGACATGGTCGACTATATCGAGGGGTCGATCGACGTGATCATCCAGGCTGGGCGCCACGATGGCGCGCGCGGCATCACCGAATTCTTCCTGCCGGGGCAGGCAAGGCATCCAGACCAGAACACGGGTCAGACCGAGGGCGCTGCGCGCCCCGCTGTCGCGGCCGAATGACCCGAAAGGAACTTCCGATGCGCAAGATCACCCTCGCCGCAGTTGTCACCCTGCTGGCCGCTCCCCTCGCGGCCCAGACCGCGCCGCAGGTCACGAATGACCTCACTGTGACCATCACGCCCCAACAGTACCGGATCTGCAACGACAGGCCGGCACGGCCGACCTGGATGGACGAGGTCCACCCGCGTGAGGCCTATAAGGCGCTGACCTTGATGCGGCTCTACGAGGTTCGGTCCTGGGAGGCGATCAAGGCATCGGGCGATTGCGGATGTGATGTGCGCTTCCCGTCATGGGATGCAGCCTCCGCCGAGTACGAGGAACGGTTCGCGACAAGCACGCAGGCCGAGCATACTCAAGCGCGGCTGGCCATTCGCAACGAGCAGAACCAGATCGCCCGCGACGTCCAGGATCTCTGCGAAGCGCAAGGCAACTGGTAATGAGCATCGTTAGCTGGATGGTCGGAACCGCCGACGGCTTCCTTGCCGATGCGGCCGAGTCCCAGTTCGGGGCAGTGGCCAGCAATACCGGTACGATTGTCCTGCTGATGGTCACGCTTTCGCTGATCGGCGTCTGCATCAACATGGCCTTCCAGTTCCGCAGCATGGATGGGGCCAGCTTCTTTTGGTACCTGATCAAGCTGATGCTGATAGGGCTCTTCTCCTTCAACTGGGCCAACTTCAACGCAGTTGCCAATGCCGTCATCGGTGGGCTCGACTACGTCGCCGGGGCTCTGATCTCCTCGGTCGGCGGCGGCGGGGCAGGGGCCACGTACTTTGCGGCCGAGTTCGATGATCTCATCACGGAGTTCAGCCAGTACCTGAACGCGATCGGCAACAACCTGAACTGGATGACTGGCGCGATCCTCGGCGGCATCGGCCTCGTGCTCCTGAGCCTCCTCGGCTTCATGACCGGCATTGTCCTCATCTTCGCCAAGATGATGCTGACCCTGATGCTTGGCCTTGCGCCGATCATGATTGCGCTGTCGCTCTTCGATGCGACCAAGGATTTCTTCCACAGGTGGGTCTCGACGACGATCAGCTACGCCTTCTACCCCATCGTCATCGCCGCCATGTTCTCGACCGTCGTCGGCATGGCGAACTCGCTTCTGGCGCAACTCGGCGACCCGAACTCAGCGACCAACATCGGCTCACTGGTGCCATTCTTCGTGATGGTGTTCTTGGCCAAGGGCTTCGTCGCCGCAACTCCCTTAATCGTCCGGGGGATATCGGGAAACCTGATGGTGGCTGCTGCGCCCGCTATCGTCAGCGGGTCTGCTGGGGTGCTTCGGGGTCTCTTGAACACCTCGGGTGTGCAGGGCAGAGCGAGGATCGGGGCGCTCACGACAGGTGAAGCGATCGGTCGGGGGGCGGTGCAGACGCCCGCCGCCGTGCGTAGCGCTGCGGCGGCGGCCAGCGCGCAGGTGGTCAGGATGGCGGAGAGGGCGAAGCGGTTGGGTTGAACAGCTGTAGTGTCGAGCATATGCACCGACGCGCGAAAGAGTCGATAGACCACTTCGAGAGCAGGGCCTCCATTCCACAAGATATAAGTAGGACGCTGATGACCGCCTCTCCTCTAACTATATCGAAACTGTTTATGCAAGTTGGCCTGAACCATTTTCCCTCCGGAATTGGTGAGGGTCCTTGGTTTGCTTTCTGTGCCTACGCGGCCATCATTTCCAGTCTGATTTTCGTGGCAAATGCGGCAGATGGGATGCTCCCGAGGGCCGAGTCGGTCTGTCGTGATTGTAATCCTGCTTCCAGAGGGCGATCTGAGCGCAGGCTTCGGTCAGCGTCGTGAACAGCACTTCGTTCGGCACATCGTATCGTAAGCGGCTGTTGAAGCTCCCGATGAACCCATTGCGCATGGGTTTTCCCGGTGCGATGGAGGATTGCGGTTGATTTGAACTCCTTCCCAATATCACTGACACTGGTGCCCGGGCACCTCCGTCGAGCGATGACCGTGCCCGGCTCCTGCTCGACCCTCGTGCCCGACAGGGCGTCAGGGCCCAAGGCGAGGCATTCCGGCGTGAAGTCATCAACGAATGCCAGAGCGCTGAAGCGGCGGCCATCGGTCCGTGCTTCGCAGGTAAAGTCCAGGCTCCAGCAATCATTTGGAGCCAGCGGCAACGCCTTCATGCCAGGTGTCCCCAAGGCCCGGTTGCGCCCACCACCTTTGCGGACCTTGAGCATATCTTTACGTTATTGCCTGCTGCGAAACTTCTTGAGATCAGGACAATCCCATGCCGGTCCAGCATGATGTGAATGCACCTATGGTCAAAACGTCGCCGCTCGGCCACGACAACCTTCATTGCAGCCCGTTCCCCCGAATCGTCCGGGCGAACGCTCCTGTAGCGAACGCTTGACCGATGCACCGCCAGCACCCCGCACGCCCGAAGCTGGCGTAGTCCGTGGGCCACTACGGCATGCGCCACCGCCTTCTGTATCGCATGCGCTCATTGTCCGCCTCATTTCCTGGGCAGTCGCTATCAAAATCTAGAGGGGTTCAGGGGATCCGGTCAACATTTACCACTGCTGGGCGGTCTCGTTTCTGAACGCGCTGTTGAATGTACCATCGTGTGAAGCGCTACAGAGGACCAACGCTTAACGACCAGCGTCGTTAATTGTGTATCAAAAGACAGCCCTTCATCCTGACAATAAGACTAACAGGTTGCTGAAATAGTCCAGTCTCGACAGCGGTTTGAGAACATGATTCACCTTTGGCACGATTGCGGCGGGGGTGTAGATGCGCG
>JGI24124J20360_1000394_pt1 | contig 9984 bp, 6 predicted proteins | sample Subbio12Aug_8Aab_FD_20360 | JGI IMG/M metagenome (IMG submission 20360) | reverse complement strand
GTCGCCGTCCGAGCAGTGAAAGGCATAGATATTCCAGAGGCTCGGGTGGTAGCGCGTCTCGATCACCTCGAGCGCTTTTAGATACCCGCTGGAGATGAACGTTCCACCGGATTCGCCCTTGTGGAAGAACTCCTCCTCACTAACCTCGCGAGCCTCGGTGTGGTGGGCGATAAAGACCACCTCGACGTTCTGGTAGCGGGTACGGACGAACTGGTAGAGGAGGAAAAAGAAACTTCTGGCCAGGTACTTCTTCAAGGTGTCCATCGAGCCGCTGGTATCCATGATGCAGATGACCACTGCGTTCGACTGGGGCCGAGTCTCGGTGGTGACGTACCGGTAGGTGAGGTCGTGCTGATGGAAGGGGAAGCGCTCTTCGCTACCCTGCTGGCCTTTCTGGGTAGCCAGTTGCCGCTTGAGCTTAGCGATCACCGTGCGGCGCTTATCGAGGCGCACGCGGATGCCCACCGGGCGGTAGCCCTTGCGCTTGGTGAGCTGTTCGGCCTCGACTTGGCGGAGGCTTTTGCGCTCCATTTCAGGTAGCTCGAGGTCTTCGAACATGATCTCGATCAGCTCTTCGAGCGTCACGTCGGTTTCATAGTAGTCCTGGCCGGGGCGGTCACCCGCCTGACCGCCGGGCTGCGGCCCTTGGCCTTGCCCGCGCTGGATCACCTGGCCGGGCTCCGTGTCGCCGTCGCCCTGGCCGACGCCGGGGGTGTTCTCGCCGTAGACGAAACGGTACTCCTTGACGCTGCGCAGCGGCACCTTGATCACCCGGTCGCGCGACTGCCCGATGATGGCTTCCTCAGCGATAATATCGGCGATATTCTCGCGGATCGCCGCGCGCACCTTGTGGCGGTGGCGCAAGCGATCAAATGCGGAGCGGTCGCTGCGCGCGGCTTCGCTCTGTTCGTAGGGACGGAAGATGGTGCTCATAGTCGATCCCCCCTCAGTCCCCCCAATTTTTGGGGGGGAAACAGGGGGGGGTTAATCCTTCCACAGGTTGTTGGCCGCGTACTTGAGGATCACGTCGGCGGAGTAGGGGGTGTAGCCGCGCTTAAGCAGGTTCTCTACCAGTTGGTTATACTTCTCGCGCTGCTCCTCGTCGCGGGTCCGGGCTTTGGTAATAATCCGGCTGATGTCGCGCACGCTGTTCATCAGCTTCTTCTCGATGGCTTCCTTGAGCGGCTCGTAGCTCTGGTAGGAGATAGTCTGCCCGCGGCGGCTGCTGGCCCACAGGTAGCCGATCACCTCTTGCCGGAAACCGTCAGCGGCGGTGCCGACCACAGCGATCTGCTCCTCGATCGATTTCAAGAACGCTTCGTCGGGATGGAGCTCCTCGCGGGTGTTGCGGTCTTTGAGGGTGGTGCGGTTGACGTAAGCCTCGGCGTGGTCGAGGTAGTTCTGGAATAGCGTCTCGGCCTGCTCCTCGTAGGCGTAGACGAAGGCCTTGGTGATCTCCTGCTCGAGCAGCTCTAAGTACTCCTTGTGGATGGTGTTTTGCAGCAGCTCGAGATAGCGTTTCTTAGTATCGTCCGCCAAATCGGACTCCTTAATCATACGGATCATCACCTCGCGGATGTGAATCGGCGTGATCCCTTCGGGGCTTTCCGACAGGGCGCTGTCTAGGGCTTTCATGATGAAGCGGGTGGAGATGCCGAACATCCCCTCGCGCTTGGCCTCATCTCTAAGCTCTTGGACCTCGAGCTTCTTGGCCCGGCCCTTCTCGACCACCTCCTCGCCGTTGTAAAGCTTGAGCTTGGTCAGCAGATCGCACTTGGCGGTGGGCTCCAGGCGGGTCAGAATGGCGAACATCGAGGCGACCTTAAGCGTGTGCGGGGCAATGTGGGCTTTAAAGTCGCTGCGCGCTAGGATCTTCTCGTAGATCTTGACCTCTTCGGAGAGCCGCAGGTTGTAAGGCACCTTAATGACCACGATGCGGTCCAGAATCGCCTCGTTAGTGTGATCGGCCTTAAACTTCTGCCACTCGGCCTCGTTGGAGTGCGCCACGATGCAGGTATCGACATAGACCATGCCGTGCCGGCCGGGCGCCGGAATAACCTTCTCTTGGGTAGCGGTGATCATGGCGTGCAGGTACTCGGTCTCGTTCTTGAAAACCTCAATGAACTCAACGATGCCACGGTTGCCGACGTTTAAGGCGCCGTTTAAGTCCAACACGCGCGGATCGCCCTCGGAGTACTGGTCGAGCTTGGAGATATCTTCCGAGCCGATCAAGACTGAGGTGTCCTGGTTGTTGGGGTCTACCGGCGGCACCACCCCGATGCCGATGCGCCGGCGTTTGGAGAAGCGCTTGGTGATGATGGGCACCTCTTCGTAGCGGCTGCTATGGTCGTGCTCGAGCCGGAAGCGGCAGACCGGACAGAGGTCGCCCTCGATGCGCACCAGCAGCATCTTCTCGAACTCCTTGCGCAGATGGCGTGGGATTAGGTGCAAAGGCTCCTCGTGCATCGGGCAGCCCGCGATGGCGTAGAAGGGCTCAGACTCCTCCAAGGTGCGGTGGAGCTTTTCGATCAGCGAGCTCTTGCCCGAGCCCACCGGCCCCATTAAGTAGAGCACCTGGCGGCTCTCTTCGCCCTTTAAGGCCGCGGCGTGGAAGTAGCGCACGATCTGGGCGAGGGCCTTTTCGATGCCGAAGAACTCGTCTTCAAAGAACCTGTAGACCTTTAAGGGCTGGTCCTGGTAGAGCTTCTTGGTGGGCTCGTCGGACGTCTCCAGGATGTCGCGGAGGCCCGGCTTGGTGATGATGTCATAGAGGCGGGCATGGGCCAGTTTGGGGATGCTCGGGTCCTCTTTGACCCTTTCTAGGTACTCGATGAACGTACCGCGCCACAGGCTCTCTTCCTGGGCGGCGCGATCGGCCTTGATCAGGTGCTCAAAAGCGCTGCTTTGATCCTTGTCCATGTAGCGATGCCTCCTTAACTTAAGAGCGCCAAGTGCCAAAGCTGCTTACTGATTCTGCTCGGCAGAGCGCCCTGCCGGACTAGCGAGAGTTGTCCTGTCCCCCGTGACGATACCCAGAAGCGCTTAACGCGATAACGGTCGTGCGTCTCAGTTGGCGGAGCCGGCGACGAAGTAAAGCCTACAAGGCTCTGTAGTATATTATAGGCGCCCCACGCAGGGGCGGGGCGTAGTGGCTTACAGGTGTCGATGCCGCTATGGTGCAAGAGCCGTCGCTCACCCTGATCCGGGAGGCCGGGGGAAGGGTGCTGGTGCGCGAGGTATACCTCCCCTCGGTGACCAGTTGGATCATGGGGAACCTCAAGGTGGCGCTCGGCTTCGCCTTCACTGGGGCGGTAGTGGGTGAGTTTGTCGCCTCCAGCCGAGGGCTTGGCTACCTGCTGTCGTTCGCTCAGAGCATGTTCAATGCCGCCCTCACCTTAGCTTTGATTATCCTGATCATGGCCTTTGTGCTAGTGCTCTTCGCCCTGGCAGGGTTCATCGAGCGGCGGCTGCTGCGCTGGAAGTACTAAGGAATTGCCCATGATGAAAAGGCTATCAGCTTTAAGCCGACTGATAGACTGATAGCCTGCTAGGCTTGCCCCTACTCGAATACTTGACTACTGATTTTTGGGAGAAAAAAAATAGACTTCCACCCCTACCATTCCGCTAATCCTCTTGTGTTGGGCGCAGGAGGTCTTCTGATCCTGGCAGCCGCTCACCGACCTGCGCCCCAAGCCGATTTGTAGGGGCTCCACCTCGCTACGGGGCCTGCCCCTCGGGGCGAACCCACACTAGGACCCAAATCTGCCAGAGCCGGCTACAGAAACAGCGCCCGGCCCCAGCCGCTGAAGGTGGTGACCAGGACCAGGCCGAGATAAAACACCCACTGCGCCAGGAGCGGTGTTAGACCGTTTCCGGAACGCCGGAACCCCTCACCAAGCGCCGCCCCGGCGATAATCAACAGCGCTAGGGGCGAGGCTAACACCAGCGCGTAGAGACCTGTGCTGATAGCGATGGCTAAACTAGCGCCGTAGCGATGCAGCATCGGTGGGAGGGCGAAGGAGCGGAAGAATAGCTCGAGCAGAGGCAACACTACGACCGCCCCAAGCAAGGTCGGAGTGAGCTGGGCAAAATTGAGATAGAAACTTCCCAACCACGGCACTGGTGGTGCGTAGGCCAGGTAGAGCAGCGTGACGCCGAGCAGGCCGAGGCCGATCAGCACCCCCAGCGGGATGCCTTGAGAGCGGCCAATTAGCACCTCCATCGCATCCCAACGGTTGCGCTGCACTCGCCAGATGCTCAGCAGGCTGAGCATGATGGCCAGGGCGATTAGGAAGATCGCCCGCACCGTATTCGACTGGAGCGGGGTCACGATTGCCAGGGGGTTATGGTAGACCAAGTAGCTGTAGCCCAAGCTGATCAAGCCGGCCCCCAGGAGGCCCAGCAGGAGCGTCCGATAGACGTCTCCTACGCTCCAGGGCTCGGGCCCTTCAACGACTTCCACAGCACTAGTCGGCTCGATACGGCTTTCGCCGATAAGCTGCATAGCCACTACCGCCAACAGCAGCAGGAGCCAGAACAGGCTGCTCGATAACAGGTTGGCCAGGAGGTTGCCGTGCCTCTGCGCTGTGCGTAGGGCCAGGTGGCCGCTGCGTAGGTCGCCTTGACCGTAGTAGACCAGCGCCAAGTCGCGCCAATCACGCTGTAACTCGCTGCGCTCGCGCAGTGTCCGGGCGCCTGCCGCCGCCTTGAGGTAGTCGATAGCGCCGGTCATGTTGCCCTGCGCCCAGTGAATCCGCCCTAGTAAGGCTAGCAGGTCAGGATTGCTGTGGTCGCCGGTAAGCTGCAAAAAGGCCTCTAGCTCACGGCGTGCCCCCTCGGCATCGCCTAGCCGTAGGCGCAGCGTGGCATCGGCCAGACGGTACTCGAGCCTGAGCACATCGGCTTCAATGGCCGCTTGATAGTGCTGCAGTGCTCGGCCAACATCGCCGCGCCGCTTGGCGAGGTTGCCGGCTAAAAAGTGGCGCTTGCCGTCAAGCTCTAGACTATATTGCTGCTGCAACCGTTGGTCAGCCTCCCGCAGCAGCAGCTCGGTGTCGGCTAGTCGGCCTTGGCGCAAGGCGATAGCAGCCAGCAGCACGATAGGTTCAGCGCCACCTCCTTGGCGCAGCGCTCTGAGCCGGATTTCGGCCTGGCCCAGGTTGCCGAGGGCTATCTCGATGCGCGCTAGCGCCAGCTGGGCGTCGCTCAGTTGCGGGTTGAGCTGCAGGGCATTAAGACAGCTCTGGCGGGCGGTCTCTAGGTCACCACCGGCCTCGAAACGGAGACACTGCTGATAGAAGGTCATGGCGTTAAGGCCCTGCGCCGGAGCCAGCGACCCCAGACTAACCAGCAAAGCGAGCAGCACTATGCGCACGGTGTCCCTCCCTGCGACCATCGTGTCGACCTGTTAGCCGCCAGGCGTTGCCCGGACGAAGCAATGGTGCCATTGGCACCACTCTACACGCTCCGGCCCGGTTGCGTCCACGTGTGGCGTAGGGCCAGGTCGCCACCTTACCCGCTATCTTCGGTGAAATCGCCAGCAGGCGTGGTTAGATCATTCACATCAAGGTAACCCGCTTTCCGCGCTTGATTTATCGCGGAGCGGCGTGTACAATAGACGAGTTTGGGTCCCCCCGGCTCACAACGATGAGTCTGGGGGTAGGTTTTCGTGTGCGCCCTAAAGTAGCGGCGTTTGAAAGGGAAACGGCCCTAAGACAACTCGCTCCGCCAAAAGGCGGGTGTGAAAGGGAGTGATTGTTCTGCCGACGGTCAACCAGCTGCTGCGCAAAGGCCGCAAGGTGCTGCGCAAGAAAAATCGAACCCCCGCCCTAAAGGGCAGCCCGCAGCGCCGAGGCGTCTGCACGGTGGTCAAGACCATGACGCCTAAGAAGCCTAACTCCGCGCTGCGCAAGATCGCCCGCGTGCGGTTAGCCCACGGTGCCGAAGTGACAGCCTATATCCCCGGTGAGAAGCATAATTTGCAGGAGCACTCGGTGGTGCTGATTCGCGGTGGCCGCGTCAAGGATCTGCCCGGCGTGCGCTATCACATCATCCGTGGCACGCTAGACACTCAAGGGGTCGGCGTGGGCCGCTATGTGCAACGTAGTCAGGGCCGCAGCAAGTACGGCACCAAGAAACCCAAGGCGGCGGCCAAGAAATAGGTGAGTGATGGGACGCAGAAGAAAAGCTGAAGTTCGGGTGCTCGAGCCCGATCTAGTCTACAGTGACACCACCGTAGCGGCGTTTATCAACAAGTTGATGCGCGAAGGCAAAAAGAACCTCTCCAGCCGGATTTTTTACGGGGCCTGCCGCCTTATTCAGGAGCGCAGCGGCCAGGAGCCGCTGAGGGTTTTTCGCCAGGGCTATGACAATGTCAAGCCGCGCATCGAGGTCAAGAGCCGTCGGGTAGGCGGCGCCACCTATCAGGTGCCGGTGGAGGTGCCGTCACGCCGGGCTCAGTCTTTGGCGCTACGCTGGCTGGTAGCAGCGAGCAACGCCCGGCCTGAGAAGACCGCCGTCGAGCGGGTGGCCGGCGAACTGCTTGACGCGGCAGCAGGGCGAGGCGGCGCGGTCAAGAAGCGTGAAGATGTCGAGAAGATGGCCGAGGCTAACCGCGCTTACGCCCATTATCGCTGGTAAGTATGCTGACCAAGACGGGAATCGACCTACGCCAGACGCGCAATATCGGCATTGCCGCACATATCGATGCCGGCAAGACCACGCTGACTGAGCGCATCCTGTTCTTTACGGGCCGCATCCACCGGACCGGCGAGACCCACGAGGGCGCCTCGCAGATGGACTGGATGGAGCAGGAGCGCGAGCGCGGCATCACCATCACCTCGGCGGTGACCCAGGCCTCCTGGAAGGATACCCGCATCAACATCATCGACACTCCGGGCCACGTCGATTTCACCATGGAGGTGGAACGTTCAATGCGCGTGCTAGACGGCGCAGTGGCGGTGTTCGATGCCAGCCAGGGGGTGGAGCCGCAGAGCGAAACGGTGTGGCGCCAGGCTGACAAGTACCGAGTACCCCGTCTGGCCTTTGCCAACAAGATGGATAAGACCGGCGCGGACTTCGCGATGGTGCTAAGTTCGATGCTCGAGCGGCTAGGCGCCAATGCCGTGCCGATCCAGTGGCCCATGGGTCAGGAGGAGTCCTTTAAAGGGATCATCGATCTGGTGGGGATGAAAGCCTACCGCTATCAGGATGATATCGGCAAGGAGATTCTCGAGTCTGAGCTCCCCGCCGAGTTGGTAGCCCTAGCCCAAGAGAAGCGTGCGCTGATGATCGAAAAGCTCGCGGATCTTGATGACGAGATCGCTATGCGCTACCTAGAGGGTGAGGAGGTTCCGGCAGAGCTAATTCGGTCCGCTTTGCGGCGTGGCACCATCGACCTCAAGCTGTTCCCGGTGCTGTGCGGCGCGGCCTTGAAGAACAAAGGGATGCAGCTTCTGCTGGATGCCGTTACCCTGTACTTGCCCAGCCCGCTCGACATTCCGCAGGTGCGGGGGATTAACCCGGATACGGGTGATGTGGATGAGCGCTTGGCTGCGGACGATGCCCCGACTAGCGCCCTGGCCTTTAAGATCATGACCGACCCCTATGTGGGCCGCCTGACCTTCGTGCGTGTCTACTCGGGGGTGCTCGAGTCGGGCTCGTACATCTGGAATGCCACTAAAGGGAAAAAAGAGCGCATCGGTCGACTCCTTAAGATGCACGCCAACCACCGCGAAGAGGTTGAGCGGATCGGCGCCGGCGACTTGGGCGCCATCATCGGCCTTAAAGACACCGCTACCGGCGATACCCTGTGCAATCCCGACTACCGCATCGTGCTCGAGTCTATCGAAATTCCCGATCCGGTCATCACGGTGGCTATCGAGCCGACCTCCAAAGCTGACCAGGATAAGCTCAGTAGCGGTTTGAGCAAGCTGACTGAAGAGGACCCCACCTTTCGGGTGGAGACCGACCCCGAGACCGGCCAGACCAAGATCTCCGGCATGGGCGAGTTACACCTCGAGATCATCGTTGACCGCCTCCGCCGCGAGTTTGGGGTCAGTGCCCAGGTGGGCGCGCCGCAAGTCGCTTACCGCGAGACCATCAACAAGCCGGTCGATGTCGAAGGGAAGTTCGTGCGCCAGACGGGGGGCCGTGGCCAGTACGGTCACGTCAAGATCAAGGCCGAGCCGCGGGGTCGTGGCGAAGGCTTCGTGTTTGAGAACGCCGTCGTCGGCGGCACCATTCCGAAAGAGTACATCCCGGCGGTGCAAAAAGGTGTCGAGGAGGCGATGCAGAACGGCCCATTGCTCGGCTTTCCCATTGTGGACATGAAGGTTTCGCTCTATGACGGCAGCTATCACGAGGTNGACTCTTCGGAGATCGCCTTTAANATNGCGGCCTCAATGGCGGTCAANGAGGCGATGGCCAAAGGCGAGGCGGTGATTCTCGAGCCCGTCATGCGCGTCGAAGTCGTGACNCCGGAGCAGTACCTGGGCGATGCNATNGGCAGCTTGAACTCNCGCCGGGGGCAGATTCNGGGGATGCAGCCNCGCGGCAACGCGCAGGTGGTCCAGGCTCATGTGCCGCTAGCGGCTATGTTTGGGTACGCTACCGATTTGCGCAGCCTCACCCAGGGCCGGGCGACGTTTACCATGTTCCTCGATCACTACGCGCAGGTGCCTAAAAACATCCAGGAGGAGTTGGTTAAGAAGTAAAGGGCGGTTAGCCTTAAGGGCTAGCGGTTCCGGCGGAGCAAGCAGGCTAAGAGCAAGAGTCACATGACGAGGGAGCGATAAAGATGGCCAAAGGAGTATTTGAGCGCACGAAGCCGCATGTCAACGTAGGGACGATTGGTCACGTAGACCATGGCAAGACGACTTTAACGGCGGCGATCACTTATGCGGCGGCGGCGGCGGACCCAACGGTAGAGGTGCAGGAGTACGATCAGATCGACAAAGCGCCGGAGGAGAAGGCGCGGGGGATCACCATTAACACGGCCCATGTGGAATACCAGACCAAGGCGCGACACTATAGCCATGTAGATTGCCCTGGACACGCCGACTACATCAAGAACATGATTACTGGGGCGGCGCAGATGGATGGGGCGGTGCTGGTAGTGTCAGCGGCGGATGGACCGATGCCTCAGACGCGGGAGCATATCTTGCTAGCGCGACAGGTTGGGGTGCCGTACATTGTGGTGTTCATGAACAAGGTAGATATGGTAGAGGACCCGGAGCTGCTGGACTTAGTGGAGATGGAAGTGCGGGAGCTGCTGACGGTCTACGAGTTTCCTGGTGATGACTTGCCGGTGGTGCGTGGTTCGGCGCTAAGGGCGCTGGATGCGTTGCGGGCCAATCCGAATACGCAACGTGGGGAGAACGAGTGGGTAGATAGGATCTGGGAGCTGCTGGACGCGATCGATGGCTATATGCCGACGCCGGAGCGGGATATCGACAAGCCATTTTTGATGCCAGTGGAGGATGTGTTTACGATTACTGGTCGGGGGACAGTAGCGACGGGACGGGTAGACCGCGGGATTGTAAAGACTGGCGACGAGGTAGAGATCGTCGGGTTGACGGATACCCGGAAGACGGTAGTAACCGGGGTGGAGATGCACCGTAAGACGCTGGACAAGGGGATAGCTGGGGATAACGTGGGGGTGCTGTTGCGCGGAGTAGGGCGGGAGGAGATTGAGCGGGGGCAGGTACTAGCGAAGCCAGGCTCGATCAAGCCGCACACGAACTTTCGGGGTTCGGTGTACATATTAAAGCGCGAAGAGGGCGGTCGGCACTCAGCGTTCTTTACCGGTTACCGGCCGCAGTTTTACTTTCGGACGACTGATGTGACCGGGGTTTGTACGTTGCCGAGTGGGGTAGAGATGGTAATGCCTGGGGATAATGTGGAGTTGGAGGTTGAGCTGATCAAGCCGATTGCGATGGAGGAGGGGTTGCGGTTTGCGATTCGGGAGGGTGGTCGGACGGTTGG
>JGI24124J20360_1000376_pt1 | contig 10290 bp, 6 predicted proteins | sample Subbio12Aug_8Aab_FD_20360 | JGI IMG/M metagenome (IMG submission 20360) | reverse complement strand
CGCGACTGGAGCCGGGTCTCGGGCAGTTGGCAGGGGCTGGCGAAGAAGGCGCAGATGGTCCGGGCGGCGCGGGGCTACTCGCCGGCCATCTTCAAGCCAATCTCGAAGGGCGGGTGCCACACGGGCGCGCAACTGAAGGCCCAGCTGACCTACCTCACCACCAAGTCGAGCCACATCCTCGACAGCCGCGGCACACATGATGGCAAGAAGACCCTGTCCGAGGCCGAGATCGACCGGGTCGTACGCCGCTTCGAGAACCAGTGGGGCGAGCGGCACAGCCCGAAGCTCGGCCATACCTCGCATCTTCTCATGGCCTTTCCCGTCGGTACCAGCGGCGAGGAGGTGCGTGCGATCACCGATGCCGTCTGCGAGATGTTCTTTCAAGGGGAGGGGTCACAATTCGACTATATTGCTGCAATACACCAAGATCGCGCGCATCCACATGCGCATATCGTTCTGAACCGCCGCAGCAAGGATGGCGAAATGTTCTTTCTCGGGAAGGATCACCACTTCAACTACGACGCCTTCCGGGTGGCGATGGTCGAAGCGGCGCAGGTCCACGGGATCCGGCTCGAGGCGACACGGCGTCTTGACCGGGGGGTCACGACCTACCGCGCCGAGATCGACGAGGTCTACAAGGCCCGTGACGAGGGCCGACCGCCGGTCGAGCGCCAGCGCACGGGGGCCGACCTGTCCGCAGCCCTGCAGACGGTAGTGCGCAACGCGTTGACCTATCGCGGTCTGGCAGCCGAGGCGTCCCGGTCGAACTTCGACGACGTGGCCGAGGCGCTCGAGAAGGCCAGCACCATCCTCGCGAGTGGCGGTCAAATCCAATCTGACGGAGCCATCTACATGTCCCAAATTGAGCCAGCATTCGACACGCTGATCACCGAGTTTTCTCAGAACATCCGTCAGATCGAGGCCGCGATCGACCGGGCGCCCGCAGCCGAGCGGCCGGAGATCGAGCGCAAGCTCACCGATGTGCTGGCCTCCGTTGCGCATCTCAATCCGCTCGGGGACCGCTCGGCTGCCCTCCTCGACGCACCATCCCGGGACGGGGTGTATGCACGGGCCAACATGCGCGAGGACCAGATGGGACGCCTCGACGACGATGCGGTGAAGGCGCGCCTCAGCGAGGCGCTGCAGGGCACGGGCATCGATCCCGAGGCCGTTGCTGCCCGTATGCGCGAGGGTGCAGGCAATGCCGCGCTCGAACGGCAATGGCTGGCGCAGGATCTGCGCGCCATCGCCAAGGCGGGCGATCTCGACTTGGAGAAAGGCGAGGACCGCGAGGAAGCACTGGACCGGCTGGAAGCCGTCCATGTCCGTCTGGGCGACACATTGACCGATGCGCGTATCCTGCGGGATGTCGATGAAGTGGATGAGACTGAAGATGACCCGGTTGTCTTGGCCGAACGCATGACGCTGCCAGAGCGTGAGCGTGCGGCGGGCGAGCCCGACATCTTTGCCCCCTCCGAGCGCCGGGAGTTCCAGGCGCTTGTCGCCCAGTTCCGCCGGACGGACTTCGACCATCCCTTCTCGGACGATCCGTCCGTGCGCCGAGCCGGTGCTGTCGAAGTGGAAGAGGCCCGCGCCGCCTTCAACGCCTTCGCGCAGCGGTCGCCTGATCATGCCGAACTGGCATCGATGGCCTGGGACAAGATCACCGACAGCCGTAAGCCACATGAATTCGCTGTCGAGGAGAAAGACCGCACGCTCCACGCCGGCGACATGGATCTGGCTTTGCGCGATCCCATGCAGCATCTCGGCCCGATCACCGAAGACGACCGCACGCTCGCGCGCTACCGCACCGAGATGCCGGACGAGGAGTTCGGGGCGGCCTTGCAGGAGGAAATCAATCGTCTGCGCGCCATGGGGGCGTCCCGCGCCTATATCAGCGAGCGAAGCTTTGAGATCGAGGATCAGGCGCGGCAGGACTATGCCGAACGGCGTTTCAAGGCTGAGACCGCCCCTGATGTGATGACCTTCCTGCAGCGGGCTGAAGCAGAAGACCTAAAGCCGCTAACCGAGGTGGATGGGCAGCGCCTCATCGCCCAGATCGACCGCAACCTCACGCCAACCGCGGTGACAGCCCTCCGCGCGGGCCACGCCGAAGTGCTGGAGAAGTTCACCGAGCACCCATTGCGGCAGTTGGAACTCGCCAAGGCCTATCTCGAGAGCAGCGAAGTGACCGCCCACGGCCCTGCCATGGAGCGGGTGCTCGACGCCTTGGCCGAAGAGCAGATCGAGTCGCAACGCGCGCGTCACGCCGCGGCGCATGGCGAGAAGGGCATCACCCATGGATAAGGGGAAGATCGCAGGCGGGATCCTGAGCCTGACGCTGGTCGGTCTCGCCATCGGCTATGTCGTCGCCACAGGCTACCTGATCATCCGTTACGGGCTGTCGACGCAGCACTTCGACATTACCCTTCTTGCGCGGGAGTACCGGGCGCTTGGGCTAACCGCCCCGCGCGACTTTCTCTGGGTGAACCTCATCCTCGCAGGCTTTGGGATCGCCGCGCTCCTGCTGAGCGTCACGCTTCTGGGCGATGCCCTGACGCGCTTCGGCACGACCCATTGGCAGACCCGGGGCGAGATGAGGCGCAACGGCTTCTTCGCCAAACCGGGCGGCGGCTTCCTTCTCGGCAAGCTTGGCCCCCCGAAATCGAAGCGCCCGTTCTTGGTGTCCAAGACCTTCCCACATGCGCTGATCGTGGCGCCCACCGGCCGGGGCAAGGGCGTGGGCTTCGTGATCCCGAACCTGCTCACCTACAAAGGCTCGGCCGTCGTACTCGACGTTAAGGGCGAAAACTTCCGCGAGACCTCGCGCTTCCGCGCCAGCATGGGCGACAAGGTGTACCGGTTCGCGCCCACCGACTGGGACCGCCCGACACATCGCTACAACCCGCTGGCGCGCATCGCGGCGATGACCAACCCCGACCGGCAACAGATGGAACTGAAGCTCACGGCCAAGCTCTTCCTGCAGACCGACAACGAAAAGCTGAGCGGGCTCCTGGCCGGGGGCATCGACCTCTTCGTCGCGGCCGGTCTTCTGGCCTTCGAGCGCGGCGTTCCGACCATTGGCGAGATCTACCGCATCACCGCCTCGGGCGGCGACAAACAGAAGGAATATCTCAAGCGCGCGCATGAGGTGAAGAACACCTCGGCCAAGCTGATCTTCGAGCGCATGGCTTCGACCAATAACGACACCCTGACCTCGTACCTGTCGCTCCTGATGACCTCGGGGCTCGACACCTGGGACAACCGCGCGATCGACGCGGCAACCGCGACCTCAGATTTCTCCTTCAGGGATATCCGACGGCGGCCGCACGCGATCTATCTCGTGGTCGAGTCCGAGATGATCCGCCCACTGGCCCCGCTGATCCGGCTGTTCTTCTCCGACTTGATCGCCTCTTTGCAGGCGCAGGAGCCAGGCGAAGACGAGCCTTGGCCGGTGATGATCATGCTCGACGAGTTCGACCGCCTCGGGAAGATGCCGATCGTGGCCGAAAGCATCAAGACGCTGCGCTCCTTTGGCGGCAACCTCGCCATCGTCACGCAGACCATCCCTGCGCTGGACGAGATCTATGGCGAGAACACGCGCCGGTCGCTGCAGGGCGGTGCAGGCGTGAAGCTCTACCTCACCCCGTCCGAGCAAAAGACCATCGAGGAGCTGAGCCAGGCTGTCGGCAAGACTACCAAGCGCGTGGTGACCCGGTCCCGCGCCATTGGGCGCAATCCCTTTGAGGGGCGGAGCGTTTCTGAGCGGACAGAGGACACGCCGCTTCTGACCGAGGATCAGGCCCGGCGCATGGACCTGGACGAGGTGATCCTCGTGATCGACGCGCAGATGCCGATCCGGGCGCGGCGGATCAAATACTTCGAAGACCCCGCGCTGAAGGTTCTTCATGCGGGTCAGGCGGGGAGTTTCCCATACCCAGATGAGGATGGGCTGCTGCGAGATCGGCAGATGACTAAAACGCGGGAGATGGTGGAGAAGCTGAAGCTGGAACTGCAGGAGGTGCGCGCGGCTACCGGGGCGCAGAAGTCCGGATCTATAGTAGCCTCGACCGCGGGAGAGACATGTTCAATCGAACCGCTCGAACCAAAGTCTGCACTAGGAGGCCGGACGCGAGGTCAAGCCGCTCGTGCAGCGGTGGCTCGCAGTGAATCAGTGAGATTGTCGTCCGATATGGCGGCGCTGGGAATAAAGGAGGTAGACAGGGCCGAACTACGTGCGGCTGTTCAGACGACGCGCGCCATTATCGCGGAGTGTGCGCATCACCTTTAAGATTCAGGATTGCCCCCTTCCCAACGTCTTCCTGAAATTGGCGAAAGCACAATAAACCTGCCCAAGTGGGTCGCATTAGGCCAAAAAAGTCGTCAGGCTGCCTTACAGGGTGACGGAGAAGAGGTAGTCTTTTGGCATGTCAGGAACCCTGAGCGGCTACTGATTTCGTGGACTGCTGGTTAAGCTAGTATAACGCGAGTCGCGAACTCCGTCGGGCTGAGGTAACCGAGTTTCGAACTTGAGCGGGTTGTAGAAGCGCTCAATGAAATCGAAGAGATCGGCACGTGCTTCGTCATGGGTGCGGGAAACCTTACCGGCCGTCCCGTCCGTTCGGCCTTCAGCGATGGCAAGGAGCTTTTCTCGCTTGTGCATTGCGAGCCTTGGTCCGAACGATAGCGCTTCGGTCTTGCGGGATGCGTCAATGGCCATGGACGAACTGATCTGACGGACGTGGTCCGTAAGGATGCCTGAAAAGACAAAGAAGCGAGCGCCTTCGCCTCTCGTACTTCACGGGAAATTTAGCGCGACAACATGTGGTTGCGCAATGCGACGATCATCGCCTCCACGGCCTCGGTCAGCACAGTTGATCGCGGTAAACCCACTTTTTGCCCCAACTCGTGTCCATTTCCACCATGTTGTAACCGTATTTGGATTGATCCAGCTCCTGGTTCATTGCTTGAACGAGCTTGCGATCGCCGTATTGTGGCTCGGATGGCGTGCATGGTCGTGGCGCACCGTGACGAACTTGTCCCATTCTGATCCCATCCATTCTTGCGAACGGATCGCACCATCAAAACGGGGTGTCAAACAGACCTTGGGTCGCCCGATCGTAGCTATGTATCTTATCGCTCAGGCTTGGTGTTATGAAATCAGCGTCTCACTAACTTAATAACTGTGAGGGGGTGACTCGCCTTGGACCTATCTGTAGGATAAAAAAACACTTCACTTCGGGCCGATGACGGAAAGTAGCAATGTGCACATGACTGATGATGATTATATTGATCATGCAGTATCCAGATCTATGATCACGCCAGACGTGCTATTAGCCGATATGGCGCGGATAGAGAAGGGCATTGGACGCATCACGGCCAGAGAGTATGTTGAGTTCGGGCTCTATGATTGGGATCTCCACTCACAGTCTGACAGGCAACGCTATATTTCCGACCGGCTGCATTGGCCCATCGTGGCGCAAACCTGCAACCTAGGGTGGCATTCCGCGACAGAAGACAAATGGATAATGGAAACGATACTGCGGCGGGCGGGCGTGGCCACGCCGCCAATTCTTGCGGTTCTGGATACGGGACTCAGGCTTTATCCTGGCACTTTCGCGATCAGAAGCGAGGAGGATCTGCGCAATTTTCTTGTTGATAACGCGGGGCGGCCCTTTTTCGGGAAGAAGTTGACCGGAATGCAGAGTGTCGGCATCTTTTGCTGCGTCGGGTCCGACCGTGACACGGTCAACCTGCTTAAGGAAGGCCAAGTTCCGGTGCGGGCCCTGTTTGATCGGCTGAAGTCGCAGCAATACATCTTGCAGCCCGTTGTTCGCAACCACGCGTTCTTTGCAGACATCGCGAGCAATCTTTGTACTCTCCGGCTGGCCACCTTCGTGTTTGATGACGTCCTGCGCGTGGCCTTTGCTTTCCTGAAGGTTCCACGGGGCGACAATGTGGCGGATCACTTCAAGGATGTCGGCAATCTGGCACTGGGTCTGGATCTTTCCACGGGGAAGATCACGTCGGTGCGTCAGCGCTTGCGCATCGGCACGCTTCAACTTGATGAGACGTCATCGGTCGGCGTACAGCTTCTTGGAAAGCAACTGCCATATTGGCCGGAGGTGTTGGCCGCTGCCGCCCGGGTCAATCAGGTGTTCGCGCCTGTGCGTTATCAATCCATGGACATTGCCATTACCGAAAGCGGCCCCGTGGTGATTGAAGTGAACATGGGGGCGGGCTTCGCGGGGCCACAGATGGTTTATGGTCAGGGTTTGTTGCAACCCCACGTTTTGCACTTCCTGGAACAGGCGGGTGTGGACCTTGCCGAAACGGGCAGTCGTCTCAGCTGATTGCGATACTGGTCAGTGCCAAATTCCATCCAAATGGCAGGACAGAGGACGTTCTTGTTTTACAAATCAATTGCTGTCGCAAAAGGTGTTTCGCAAAGGTTGGGGTGAAGCAATCGCTCACTGCGGTCTCGGCCTTGGTCTTCCCGCATCGGGGATGTTGACGATGCACGTGGCGCAGCTTGTCGCTACACCGGCCAACGATCTGCACGTTCATTCCCCACCCCCTCCGGCGGGACAAGCGCCGGCCAGGAAGGCAAGCAGCTCCGACTGCGGTCATTGCGACGAAAGCAATGCCTGGAAGTTGAGGAAGACGCCCTTTTCGTCAAGTGTCGTGTCCCTCAGGTCGTCGGAGAACGCGCCGAAGTTGTAGCCGACGCCGATTTTGACGGTCTCGCCAAAGTCGCGATAGACGGTGAGGAGGTTGCCAGTGCGGGTCTGATCGACGTCGGGAAGCCAAAGGAAACGGGTTTCGCCTGCAATCTCCCAGTTGTCCAAGAAGCCGTAGGATGCCCGTAGCGCTGCCAGGCCCGCGTCACTTGAGGTGAAGACGTCCGAAGCCTGTGGTGCCGTCTCGCCCTTGCGGTAGGCGAGTTTGCCACCAAACTCCCAGGCCGCACCGGGATCGTAGATCGCGGCAAGGCTCAGGATCTGGCTGCGTTGCTTGTCGGTGGCGCTGGTTCCGTCGGCGCCAATCTGTCCGGCACCGGGCAGGTCATAAAGGAAGGTGTAGCGCGCCAGCACGTTCCAGCGGTCATCCTCGACCGGCCGCCAGGCGTACCCCAGGCTGGCTTCCACATAGCGGCCTTCAGGAAAGCTGGTCCGGTCGCTGTCCGAAATCAGCACATCCACGTCAGCAGTCATGCGCCAGTCGGCGCTGACCTGGTGGCTGTAGTTGCCAAGAAAGCCCCAGGTTGTGCGGTCCTGGGTGTTTGGATCTGCGGCAGCCTCCACCCGGTACTCCAGCCGCGCCTTGCCCTGCACCCCGTCGCCGTCGCCGTATCCGGTTCCAAGGCTGAGGGCCATGTAATCGCTGTCGGCGTCGTTGGCATCGACGATACTGCCCCGCTCCAGGTTGGCCGAAAAGCTCCAGACCTCGGAGGGCGTGTATGTGACGCCATAAGCCTGGGTCAGGGCCTTGCGCTCTCCGAACAGGTCGTAGCTGTCTTCGGCAAAGTAGCTCGTCCGGTCGTTGACCTGGTGTTTGGCCCCGAGAAGCCAGCGCCCCCTGTGGTCGCCGTTCAGGCTGGTCCCGGCGATTTCCCGTTCGGGATCAAGCTCGTAGCCCAGATACAGCAGGCCGGTATCCCCCGCACGGTAGGTCAGACGGGCGCGCGAGCCCGGCCCGGCTGTCCCGTCGGACGCCTCGGCCTCGGCCGTGAGGGCCCGGCCCAGATTGACCGTGCCGCCAAACCCCAGCCGGTCGTTGCGACGGATGCCGCCCGACCGAGCCACCGTCGTCTGCGCAGTGACATAAACCTTCTGGTCGAACCTCAACGCGCGACTGATCTTCATGCCAAGGTATACGCGCCGTCCAGTGTCCTCGGCATCGCCCGCCTGCACCTCGTCGCGCAGCTTCACACCCAGTTCGACCGTCGTGCGGGCGCTGGTGTTGTAGGAAAGGGTGGCCTCACCCGTCTGGCGCCGGTTGCCGTCACCGCTTTCAAAATCCTCATACCCAAGCGACAGCCCGAGCCGCTCGGCGATCCGGGTCTCGATGCCAAGACCCCAGTCGATCTGGTCCGCCGCCAGGTTCTCGGACAGGGTCTGGAACCCGGCGTCCTTGTCCTGGTACCAGGCCTTGAGCCGCCCATTTGCCCCCGCAGCGACGTCGCTGAGGTCGATGTCGGCACCCAGGCGGAAAGCCCGTGCCCGCTCGCTGCCGCCTGCAGAAGCGACCTCGTTCCAGGTGAAGCCTCCGTCCGTCGATACCGAGCGGCCGAAGCCGGTGCCGGTGCTTTCGGCCACCTCGAGATCAACGAAGCTTTCGGGGGCAAGCTGGTAGCGCACGTCGGCCGAATGCGCGGACAGATCGGCGCTGTCGGTGGTTTCGTCCATCGCGGTCAAGCCGAGGCGGAAGGTGTCGCCCGGCAACCAGCCTTCGACGCGGCCCCCGAAGGCAGTTCCGTCAAGATCGGTGACGACCGGCACATATTCATACTGCGCGACAAGATTGATCGCATGGCCTCCCGAGGTTCCCTCGGTGACGACGCCGCCCGATGCGGCCTCGGCCGACAGGGGCTGGGCAAGGATCACGCGGCCCTGAAAATAGTCGATGCGGTAGCCTTCGGCCGTCAACGGTCGCGAGGAGACGACACGCCCGGTTACCGGGTCGACGATCTCGACTCGCAGGCTCTCGCTGCCCGGAACGAGGTCCCGGCGTTTCAACATATAGACCGATCCGCCGGTGCCGCGCAGTTCGTCCCGCTGCGGCAGGCTTTCCGGTTGGGCGGCATAGCCCGTCACATGGAAACGTCGTTCGCCCGCGTCCGTGATCGCGGGAGAACCGAAGGCCCCCTGCACACCGTAGAGGTTGCGCGACGCGGACAGAAAAGCCGAGTGGTCAATCCCGGCCTTGAAGTCGCCCCAGCCCAGATGGTTTCCGTCCTTCTCGACCTTCAGGTAAAGCTTGCCCGAAGTCGGCGCGTCATCGACCGCAGTCGAGTCGTCGCCATAGGTCAGATAGGGGTTGTCGTCGCCAATGCGGTCCAGCACCGAACGTGGGCGCTTCGACAGCACATCGGCAAACAGGTGCCCAAGCTGGTCCTCGCCGCTGTCGAAGGCCGAGGTGACCTGCGTCCCGTCCTGCAAGAGCCCCTTGGCGTAAAAGGCCAGACGGCCACGGGTGTAGCCCTCACGACCCGACAGCGCGGTGTCGCGGCGACCGATCGTCAGATCGGCAAGGCCGGTCGAAAACCAATCGCTGCGGGGAATGCTGATCTGTCGGGTCAGAGTGACGCCTGCTTGCCCCGGGGCCGCAAGGGAAACATCGACATTCTGTGTCCCGGGAGGCAGCACAAGATCCGTGACGAACCGGCCACCGGGATCAAGCGGGACCGGGCGGCCCATCACCATGACGGTGGTGCCGCGCGGCATTTTCTCTCCGCTGACGGTGACCAGCCCGCCGAAAACCGGGATCGTGCGGCGGCCGGTGCGGTCCTCGCCCTCGCCCGCTGCGGTGACCGGTCCGGTCAGCCTGGGGCTGACGGGTGCCAGGCGGCGGTTGACCAGCGCCGGCACGGTCTCGTCGAAGCGGCCCTGACGGTCATAGACGCGCAGCACATAGGCAAAGTCGGCCGGGGCCCCTCCGGCATCACCCAGGCAACCATGCCGTCAGGCGCCGTCGGCAGGACCAGCGTCCTGGCGCCCTTGATCAACGGCGTGATCCGCAGCTCGGCACGGTTGATCCACCGGCCATAGTTCGTCGAGGTCCGGAACCTGACGGTATCGCCACCGCGAAACTCGGTCCTGAGATCCGAGGTCAACACGTTCAGCCGGCGCTCTTCGGCAATGGCGTCGTAACGCACCTGCACGTTCGCGGCCTTCAGGGCAAGGTCGGTGCCAAGCTGGTCGCCCGCGCGGCGCGCCTCCCCGGCGATGACGGCACGGTCCTGCCCGGCGATGGTCTGGCCGTCAAGACTGATTGAAAAGCCCGTCGGTGCTGTCGCCTGGCACGGCTGGGAGACGTCGCCCGCTGGCGCGCAGACGCTTTGCCCAAGGGCCGGGGCCGCCGCCATCAGCGCGAGTGCCGAGATCAGACCCAGACGATGGCCGATCGGGGCGATGACTTTCCTGCAACCGTTCATGACGTCACTCCACCGGGTTCTTTTCGATCACGCTCGTTTCAACGCCGAGCTTGGCCCTGCTGTTTAGGCGCCACAGTTCGCGCAGGCGGTTTTCGACCCGCCGAAGCCTGCGCTCTGCCTGAAGCGTCGTCTCG
>JGI24124J20360_1000350_pt1 | contig 10714 bp, 9 predicted proteins | sample Subbio12Aug_8Aab_FD_20360 | JGI IMG/M metagenome (IMG submission 20360) | reverse complement strand
TCCAACCCCTTCCTCTTTAGCCAGATGCCGTTCGATGCCGAGCGCGACGTGATTCCGCTGGCCTCGGTCGCGCGGCTGTCCCTGTTCCTGATGGTGCATCCTTCGGTACCCGCCAACAACGTTCAAGAGCTGGTGGCTCACATCCGTGCCAACCCGGCTCGTCTCAACTACGGCTCCAACGGCCAGGGCAGCTCACCCCACCTAGCGGCCGAAATGATGCTGCGTCAGGTAGGGCTCCAGGCATCGCACGTGCCTTATCGCGGTGCAGCGCCCGCCTTGGCCGCCTTGCTCAGTGGCGAGATTCAGTTCATGTTCGATTCCGGCCCAGGCCTGCCCCATGCCGCCGCAGGCCGTCTGCGGCTTTTGGGCGTGGGCAGCCCGTTGCGCTCAGCGCAGGTCCCCAACGTCCCTACCTTGGCGGAATCCGGCTTCCCCGGTTTTGACGTGGACACGCTGTTTGGCATTTACATGCCCAGCGGCACACCCGTTTCCTTGCTCGACCGGCTGCACCAAGAAGTCAACCGCACGCTGACAAACGCACGGGTGCAAGAGGCGATACGCGCCATGGGCGCTGAACCCATGGCCTTGAGCCGTCAGGCGTTTGCCGAACGCATGACGAGCGACCGCAACCGCTTTGGGCAATTCATCCGGCAAGCGGGCATTACGGCCGAGTAAAAGCAGCCCCTTTCTGTCATCACTCACATGTACCCGCTCAACACCTGGTATGTGGCTGCGCGCAGCCACGAGATCGGCAGCACGCGCCCGCTGGGTCGTCGCATCTGCAACAAGGCGATGGCTTTTTTCCGCCAGGCCAGCGGGCAGGTCGCAGCCGTGGAAGATTTTTGCCCCCATCGGGGTGCGCCGCTGTCGCTGGGCTTTGTGCAAGGCGACACCTTGGTGTGCGGCTACCACGGCTTGGCCATGGGCGGAGACGGCAAGACGGCCTCGATGCCGTGTCAGCGCGTGCGGGGTTTTCCGGCCATCGCCAGTTACCCGGTGCATGAGGCGCATGGCTTCGTGTGGGTGTGGCCGGGCCACCCCAGCCAGGCCGATGTGGCGCTGATTCCCCAGTTCGAGTGGCTGGGCAACCCGGCTTTCGGCTATGGCGGCGGGCTGTATCACATTGGCTGCGACTACCGGTTGATGATTGACAACCTGATGGACCTGACGCACGAAACCTACGTGCACAGCAACAGCATCGGGCAGAAAGAAATAGACGAAGCGCCCTGTCAAACCCGTGTCACAGGCGACCATGTCATCACCGAGCGCTACATGGAGGGGATCGAGGCCCCGCCCTTTTGGAAAATGGCTTTGCGCCTGAACGGACTGCCCGACGATCGGCCGGTTGACCGCTGGCAAATCTGCCATTTCACGCCACCCAGCCACGTGATGATCGAAGTGGGCGTGGCGCTGGCTGGCAACGGGGGCTACCACGCACCCGATGCGGTCAAGGCGGCCAGTTGGGTGGTGGACTTCATCACACCCGAAACCGCAACCTCGATGCATTACTTCTGGGGCATGGCGCGCCGGTTCAAACCGACCGACCCAGAGCTGACCGAAAAAATCCGCGAAGGCCAAGGCAAGATCTTCGCTGAAGACCTAGAAATGCTGGAGCGTCAGCAAAAGAACCTGAGCGCACACCCCGAGCGCAAGCTGCTGATGCTCAACATCGACGCCGGGGGCGTGCAGTCGCGCAAGGTCATCGACCGCTGGCTGGCCGCCGAACAAGGCGTCATGGCATGACGAAGCCGGATTTGATCGCCGTGCGCGTGGCTGCGCGGCGCATCGAGGCCCTAGACATCGTCAGCCTGGACCTGGTGCCAGAGGACGGCTCGGCGCTGCCCGCTTTCGCTGCTGGTGCCCACATCGACGTGCATCTGCCGGGGGGGCTGGTGCGGCCCTACTCGCTTTGCAACCCGCCGGGCGGAGAAAGCTGCTACCGGATTGCCGTGCTGCGCGATCCGGCCAGCCGCGGCGGCTCCCAAGCCGTGCACGCGCACCTTCTGGTGGGAACCGCCCTGGCCATCAGCCCGCCGCGCAACCATTTTCCGCTCGACGCCCAAGCGCCTTTTCATCTGTTGCTGGCGGGCGGTATCGGCATCACGCCGCTATGGACCATGGCGCAAGCGCTTTCCCAAACCGGGCAGCCCTTTGAGCTGCACTTTTGCACCCGTTCGCGGGCACGCACGCCATTCCTCGACACCTTGGCCAGCTCCCCCTTTGCAGCCCAGGTGCAGCACCATTACGATGACGGCGAGCCGTCGCAGAAGTTGGACATCGCCGCCACCATCCGCCAGGCACCCGCTGGCACGCATCTGTATGTGTGCGGCCCGCAAGGGTTCATCGATGCCGTGCTGCAAGCGGCTCGGGATGCGGGTTGGCCCGAAAATCGCCTACACCGCGAATACTTTGGCGCCGCCCCGGCGGCCAGCGCCAACCAAGGGGCTTTTGAACTCCAGTTGGCCAGCTCTGGCCGCGTAATCCCCGTTCAAGCGCACCAGAGCGCGTTGGCCGCGCTGCTCGCCGCTGGGCTGGACATCCCCATGTCGTGCGAACAGGGGGTCTGTGGCACCTGCCTGACGGGTGTGCGCGCCGGCACGCCGGATCATCGCGACCAGTACCTCACCGACGAGGAACGCGCGGCCAACGATCGGTTTTTGCCCTGCTGCTCGCGCGCCCTCAGCCCTCGCCTGGTTTTGGAGCTCTGAGAGGCTGGGAGGATGGGAGGCCGTTGGGGGGCCTTCAGCGCCCTAGGTGAGCGCCGAGCCCGCCCCACCGTTCACTGAAGATGCCGGGGTCCATGGTCTTCAAATCCTTGATGATGGGCCGGAAAGCCATGTGCGCCAGCACATCCCGCTCCAGATCGACACTCGGCGCAATTTCTGTCAGCTCCAGACCGCCTTCGCGCAAGCGAAAGACGGCGCGCTCGGTGATGAAAACCACGTCTTGCTGCCGCAAGGCGGCATCGTGGCCGTTAAAGGTGATTTGCTCGACTTGGTCAATGAACTTGCGGGCTTTGCCCTCTTGCACGATGGTGAGCCTACCCTCCCCCACCTTGACCGCCAGCCCTGCGGCGGTGAAACTGCCGCAGAACACCAGCTTTTTGGTTGCGCGGGTGATGTTGATGAAGCCGCCGCAGCCCACAGGTCGGCCGTTGAATTTGCTCACGTTGACGTTGCCGTGGGCGTCTGTCTGGGCCAAACCCAAAAAGCTCGCCGCCAGCCCGCCGCCGTCGTAAAAGTCAAACTGGGCGCTTTGCTCGATGATCGATTCGGCGTTGTAAGCCAGACCGAAATCGCCCAGCTGCGCGGGAATGCCCCCGTTGACACCCGATTCGATCGAGAGCATGAGCAGGTCCGAGACCCCCTCTTCGGCAGCCACAGTCGGAATGCCGGCCGGAATGCCGATCCCGAGGTTCGTGACGGCCCCGGGGGTGAGCTCCATGGCCGCACGGCGCGCGATCACCTTGCGCTCGTCCAGCGGCATGGGCTGCAAATGGTCCACCGGCACCTGCACATCGCCGCACAAGGCGGGATTGAACTGCGTGGCGATGCTCTGCATGTGGTTTTCGGGTTGGCCGATGACCACGTAATCGACCAGCATGCCCGGCACCTTCACCGACTTCGGGTGCAAGCTGCCGGCCTGCACCACGGCCTCGACCTGACAGATGACTATGCCCCCGCAGCGCTTGGCCGCTTGGGCGATCGACAACTGTTCCAGCAGCATGCCTTCTTTGTCCAGCGTGATGTTGCCCCGCTCATCGGCCAAGGTGCCGCGAATGATGGCGACGTCGATTTTGGGTGGCGCGTAATACAGCCACTCCTGCCCCTCAAACTGAACCCGTTTGACCAGGTCTTGCGTCGAACGGCGGTTCATCTTGCCGCCCTCCAGCCGGGGATCGACAAATGTACCCAGACCCACTTGGGTCAGCAAGCCCGGCGAACGGTTGGCAATCTGCCGCGTGAGGTGCGATAAAGAGCCTTGGGGGAAGTTGTAGGCCTCGACTTCGCCATCGAAAACCATCTTCATCATTTCCTTGCCGGTCTGACCGAAATGACCGGCCACCACCCGCTTGATCATGCCTAGGTGGGCAAAGTGCTTCATGCCGGCCGCGCCAGAATTGCCGATCGCCCACAGGCCCAGGTGCTGAGCTGGCGCGGATGGCCGGTCTGCAAAAAGGTGCGCTCGAGGCCGTGCAACACCTCTTCGGCCAACCCGGTCACCGCCAAACCGCCCAAGAAAATGGTGGCTTCGTCGGGAATCAGGGCGCCCGCTTCGTCGGCGGTGATGATTTTCATGCGTGTCTCCGAAACATAGTGAACGTTGCAATCAGACTTCCACAAGCAGGGCCATCCCTTGGCCGCCGCCCACACAGGCAGAGGCCACCCCATAGCGCAAACCACGGCGCCTGAGCTCGCGCGCCAGAGTAATCGTCAGGCGCAACCCGGTTGCCGCCAGTGGATGGCCCAGGGCAATGGCGCCCCCGTTGACATTGAGCTGGTTGCGATCCAGCCCCAGCTCGCGCTCCACCGCAAGGTTTTTTTTTTTTTTTTTTTTTTTTTTAGCCCGCAGCGCTCGAGCAAGGCACGAATGGCCGGGGCCGGGCCTATGCCCATGATTTCTGGCGCCACCCCCACGGCGGCGGCACCCACCAGCCGCGCCAGCGGCTTGAGGGCATGGCGCTGCACGTAAGCGTCGCTGGCCACCAGCGCCCCCGCGGCCCCATCGACCAAGGCCGAGCTGTTGCCTGCCGTCTGCACACCGCCTTCATAAACGGTGCGCAGCTGGGCCAGCGCGTCCACCGGTGACGGCCGCGGGTGGGTGTCTTGCGCCACCTGCGCCACCTTGCGTGGCAAACGGATGCCGCGCGGGTGGTAACCGGCCAGTGCAAAGGTCTCGGACTGCACCGGCACGATCTCGCCAGCCAAAAAGCCATCGGCCTGGGCTTTGAGCGCAAGCTCGAACGAGCGGCAGGCGTAGCGGTCAACGTCGTCCCGACTGATGCCGTATAGGCGGGCCAGGTTTTCGGCGGTTTCGATCATCGTCACCGGCACCGCGGTGTCGATCAGCGCTTCCATCAAAAAATCCTTGAAACCCACCGGCGCTCCCAGCTTGAAACCCGTGCGGTGGTTGTAAGCGGCAATCGGGTTGCGCGTCATCGACTCGGCGCCCACCACCAGCGCCAGGTCGGCATAACCCAAGGCGATCTGATCGGCTGCTTGGCGCAAAAGCTCAAAGCCGGTGCCACAGATGCGCTGCACCAAAATGGCTGGCGTCGACAGCGGCACCCCGGCGTAGAGGCCGATGTGGCGAGGCAGCATGTAGGCATCGAAATCGGCCTGCGCCATCGATCCGGTGATGACAGAGTCCACATCGCTGGCCGCCACACCGGCGCGCTCGATCACGGCGCGTGCCACCTTGATGCCCATGTCGGTCGGCGAGATGTCGCCAAAGGCTCCGCAATAGTCCACCATGGGCGTGCGCACCCCGTCGAGCAGCCAAGCGTGGGCAAAACGATGGGCAAAGGTTTTCATCGGATGGGTCTCCAGTGGTTGGCGTCAATCGGCCCATGGGATAACCCTTGAGCCCGTTGTGATTGGCGATTTTTATTTATATACTATAACCAGATTTCATCGCTCAAGCAAGGAGACCCCATGTCAATCACCGCCCTTTCTGCCGATCTCTCTCTGGAACTGCGGGGCGCCGTGGCCATCGTGCGGCTCACCCGTGCGGCCAAGCGCAACGCCATCAACGATGGGCTGGTGATGGGCTTGCGCCAGGCTTTCGAGGGCTTTGGCCCCGACATCAAAGCGGCCGTGATCGCGGGAGACGGCAGCCATTTCAGCGCGGGGCTGGACCTGAGCGAACTGAGCGAGCGCAACGCGGTCGAGGGCATGCACCACTCCCGGATGTGGCACAAGGCGCTGGATGCGGTGCAGTTTGGCCGCGTGCCAGTGGTCGCGGCCTTGCACGGAGCCGTTGTGGGCGGTGGGCTCGAACTGGCCTGCGCGGCCCACATCCGCGTGGCCGATGAATCGGCCTTCTACGCACTGCCCGAGGGCTCGCGGGGTATTTTTGTCGGTGGTGGCGGATCGGTGCGCGTGCCGCGACTGGTCGGCGTGGCGCGCATGACCGACATGATGCTGACCGGCCGCGTCTACAACGCCCAAGAAGGCGAGCGGGCGGGCTTTGCTCAGTATCTGGTGCCCGCTGGCCAAGCCTTGGACAAGGCGCTGGAGCTGGCAGAAAAGATTGCCCTCAACACGCCGGCCACCAACTTTGCCCTGACCCACGTGCTGCCACGAATTGCCGAGCAAAGCGCCGACCACGGCCTGATGACCGAGGCCCTGATGGCGGCCATCGCCCAATCTGCACCCGAAGCCAAAGAGCGGGTCAGGGCTTTCCTCGAAGGACGCGCCAGCAAAGTGCAAAAATCATGAGCACACCCACCAGCAAGCCGCGTTACCGTGCGGTGGCCTTCGGCGTGAGCCAAGTGCGGGTGCGGGAAGGCGCCCAAGGCGTGCGCTATCTGCGCAGCGAGGCCGAGTTGCAGCCCTACGCCCGCACCATGGGCGAGCGACTCCTGCACTGGGCGCAGACGGCACCCGATCGCACCCTGTTTGCCCGCCGCGAGCGCCTGCCCGACGGGGCGTTGGGCGACTGGCAGCACCTGACTTTTGCGCAAGCGCTGGCGGGTGCGCGCCGCATCGGGCAAGCGCTGCTGCAACACAAGCTGAGCGCGCAGCGCCCGGTCGTCATTCTGAGCGAAAACGATCTGGAGCATGCACTGCTTGCCTTGGCGTGCCTGTACGTTGGTATCCCCTATTGCTCGACTTCGCCGGCCTATTCGACCCTCAGCACCGACTTCGGCAAACTCAAACACGTGCTGGCCACGCTCACGCCCGGCCTGGTGTTTGCCAGCGACGGAGACCGATATGCCGACGCCCTGCGGGCCACCGTGCCAGCCGATTGCCCGATCGTGCTGACGCATCCGGGGCGCTTTCAGCGCGCAGACGGCCAATGGATGCGTTTCGATCGGCTCATGGCGACCGAGCCCACGGCTGCTGTGGACGCAGCCTACGCCAAGGTCGGACCAGACACGATCGCCAAATTCCTCTTCACCTCGGGCTCGACCAAGCTGCCCAAGGCCGTCATCAACACCCAGCGCATGTGGTGCGCCAACCAGCAACAGATGCGTCAGTTTCTGACGCCGCTGGCCATGGAGCCGCTGGTGCTGGTTGACTGGCTGCCCTGGAACCACACCTTTGGCGGCAACCACAACTTCGGCATGGTGCTGTACAACGGCGGCACGCTCTACATCGACGAGGGCAAGCCCGTGCCGGCGCTGATGGGCGAGACGCTGCGCAACCTGCGCGAGATAGCCCCTACGGTGTACTTCAACGTCCCCACCGGCTTTGAAGTGATCGCCGAGGTCATGCAAACCGATGCCGTGCTGCGCCAGAACCTGCTCAGCCAAGTGCGCATGTTCTTTTACGCGGCTGCGGCGCTCTCGCAGCCCATCTGGGATGCCCTGCACGCGGTGCAGGAACGGGAGATCGGGGAGCGCATCGTCATGGGAACGGGCTTGGGCATGACGGAGTCTGGTCCGTTTGCCTTGTCGGTCAACAGCAGCGACGTGCAAGCCGGCGATCTGGGGGTGCCCGGCCCAGGGCTCGAAATCAAGCTGATCGAGACCGACGGCAAGACCGAAATCCGCTACAAAGGCCCGAACATCACCCCCGGCTATTGGCGCAGCCCCGAAGCCACCGCACAGGCTTTTGACGACGAAGGATTTTTTTGCAGCGGCGACGCCGTGGCTTGGATCGACCCGGCAAACGTGCACAAAGGCTTGCGTTTCGATGGCCGCATCGCCGAAGACTTCAAGCTCAGCACCGGCACCTTTGTCAGCGTCGGCCCGATGCGTGCCAAGGTAATTGCCGCCGGATCGCCTTATGTGCAAGATGTCGTGCTCACTGGCCTGAACCGTGGCGAAGTGGGCGCCTTGATCTTCCCGAGCCCGCACGTCAGGGCGTTGAGCGCTTTGCCACCCCACGCGCCTTGGCCAGACGTGCTGAACCACCCCGCAGTGCACAGCCATTTCCAGCAACTGATCGATCAACTGGCCCAGTCTGCCACGGGCAGCGCTACCCGCATCGCCCGCGCCCTGTTGCTGGCTGAGCCGCCATCCATCGACCGGGGTGAAATCACCGACAAGGGCTCGATCAACCAACGCATGGTGCTCAAACAGCGCGAGGCGCTGGTGGAGGCTTTGCATGCCGACGCAGCCCCAAACATCATCAAACCCAAAGCACCCAAGTGAGCGCTGCCTCGGGGTAACATCCGGCCTATGTCCACTGTGCTTGAAGCGTCCACCGAAGCCACCTGCCCTTCCCCGGTGGAGGTACCCGCCGCCATCGACAACGCCTTTCTCGAAAGCCTGATCGGCTACAACGCCCGTCGGGCGGCCTTGGCCGTAATCGGGGTGTTTCTGGAGCGCATGGCGCCTTACGGCTTGCGGGTGGTCGATTTTTCGGTCTTGACGCTGATCGCCCACAACCCCGGCATCACGTCCCGACAGCTCAGTTCGGTGCTGGCCATTCTGCCGCCCAACCTGGTGGGCATGATCCGCCAGATGCAAGCGCGCGGGCTGATTGAAAAACGGCCCCACCCCAACGACCGGCGCGCCCAAGGGCTGTATGCCACCGCAGCGGGTGCGCAACTGCAAGCGCAAACCCAACAAGTGGTGTCAACGCTGGAATCCGAAGCCGTCACCCAATTGACGCCAGAGGAACGCCACACCCTGATCAGGCTGCTGCGCAAGGTTTATCAGCGCGACGACCCAGGCGAGCCAGTACAGCCGCTGCCGCGCGCCGGCTAAAAAATCCAACCGCCCCGGGCTTGTCTGGGCCCAAGCCCGGTGCAGCAAGTTTATAGGCCCTAGCCCTGCAACTGCCGCTCCAACTGGTGCAGCACGCGGTAGCACGGCAGCACCTGGGCCACGCTGGCTTTGGGTTCGCGGCCTTCGCGGATGGCGGCGAAGAACTCGCGGTCTTGCAGCTCGATGCCGTTCATCGACACATCGACTTGGCTGACGTCGATCTTCTCGTCCTTGCCGTTGTACAGGTCGTCGTAGCGCGCCAGGTAGGTGGCGCTGTCGCCGATGTAGCGAAAGAAGGTGCCCAGCGGGCCGTCGTTGTTGAAGCTCAACGACAGGGTGCAGAGGGCGCCGTTGGCAGCCAGAAGCTGGATCGACATGTCCATCGCGATGCCCAGCTGGGGGTGGATCGGGCCTTGCAGGGCGTTGGCTTTGACGATGGGGGCGCCGCACTGCCAAGCAAACAAATCCACCGTGTGGGCGGCGTGGTGCCAGAGCAGGTGGTCGGTCCAGCTGCGCGGCTGGCCGAGCGCGTTCATGTTGCTGCGCCGGAAAAAATAGGTCTGCACATCCATCTGCTGGAGGTTGAACTGCCCGGCCTCGATTTTCTGGTGCACGTACTGGTGGCTGGGGTTGAAACGGCGCGTGTGGCCGCACATCGCCACCAGGCCGGTCTGCTGCTGCAAGGCCAGCACCGCCTCTGCGCCCTTGAGGCTGTCGGCCAGCGGGATTTCGACCTGCACGTGCTTGCCCGCCCGCAGGCAGGCCAGCGCTTGCTCGGCGTGCATCTGCGTGGGGGTGCACAGGATGACGGCATCCACTTCCTTGAGCTTGAGCGCATCGGCCAGCTCGGTGCCCACGTGCGCGATGCCGTACTGAGCGGCCACTTGCCGGGTTTTTTCCAGGTCGCGGCTGATGAGCGAAACGACTTCGACTTGATCGATTTTGGCGATGGCGTCCAGGTGCTTGATGCCGAATGCGCCGGCACCGGCGAGGGCGACTTTGAGGGTCATGGCTGGGGTTTCCTTCAGGCGGGTTCTAGAACCAAGTGGCCAACGGCCGTGTTGCTTGCGGGCACGTGATAAAAGCGGTGGCGCACGCGGGGCGGCGGGCCCACCGAGCGGCCGTCGGTCACGTCGGGCATGGCGCCGCGTGCGATCAGCCACATCACCAGTTCGATGCCTTCGCTGCCGGCCTCGCGCACGTAGTCGATGTGCGGCCTGGCGGCGCAGGCGGCCGGGTCGGCGATCATNTGATCGAGCCAAGCNTGGTCCCACTCGCGGTTGATCAGGCCGGCGCGTGCGCCCTGCAACTGGTGGCTCATGCCCCCGGTGCCCCAGATTTGCACGTTCAGNGGCGCGTCGTAGCTCTCGATNGCNTTGCGGATGGCCTGACCGAGCGCAAAGCAGCGCCGCCCCGAGGGCGCCGGGTACTGCACCACGTTGACGGCGAACGGGATCACCGGGCAGGGCCAGGCGCCTTGGATCGGATCGCGCTCGCCGAACAGCAGCGACAGCGGCACCGTCAGGCCGTGATCCACCTCCATTTTGTTGACGAGGGTGAGGTCGAAGTCCTGCTGGATGACCGACTGCGCGATGTGCGCCGCCAGTTCCGGGTGCCCCTTGACCACCGGCACCGGGCGCGGCCCCCAGCCTTCGTCGGCGGGCTGAAATTGGGCCGCGGTGCCGATGGCGAAGGTGGGGATGAGGTCGAGGCTGAAGGCAGTGGCGTGGTCGTTATAGACCAGAAAGATGACGTCGGGTGGGTTCTCTAGGATCCACTGCTTGGAATGCTCGTAGCCCGCGAAAACCGGCTTCCAGTAGTCTTCTTGGGTTTTGT
>JGI24124J20360_1000338_pt1 | contig 10956 bp, 9 predicted proteins | sample Subbio12Aug_8Aab_FD_20360 | JGI IMG/M metagenome (IMG submission 20360) | reverse complement strand
CGGCGATATCCTGCTTACCGTCCTTAATCGTGGCGCGGCTGCCCGCTTAGACCTCCCGCTCGAGCCGCTGTTCGTGGCGAGCGGCGTGGCAACCGACCTGCTGTCGGGTGAGTCGTTTCCGGTAAGCCAAGGCGAGCTGGCGCTGACAATCCCCGCGCACTCGGCGCGGCTGCTGGCGCTGCGGTAATAGAGTGTAGCGTGGGAGGGACTGCCCATGAAGCCTTTAGCTAACGGCTAATACTCGAATACTTGACTACTCGAATACTTGACTACTCGAATACTTGACTACTTGACTACTGACTGGAGGAGTTATGGCAACGGACGATCCCAAACCCCGGCGAGTAGGGCTGATCCTCAGCGGCGGCGGTGCGCGGGGCTTTGCGCATATCGGTGTAATTCGGGTGCTCGAGCGCTTAGGCGTCAAGGTTGATGTCATCGCGGGCTCCTCGATGGGCGCGATTATCGGCGCCTTTTATGCCAACGGCTACAGCGCGGACGACTGTTATGAGATCGCCCGCAAGACCTCCTGGCGCGATGTCTTCGATCTGTCGCTGCAAGCCGGCCTGATCAAGGGCGAAAAGCTCCACGCGCTCCTGGCCGAATACCTGCCGGCCCGCTTCGAGGAGCTCAAGCTTCCCTTGGCGGTAGCTACCACCGACATTGAGACTGGCGAGGAGGTGTTCCTGTTAGAGGGTGATTTAATCACCGCCATCCGGGCCAGTAGCTGCTTCCCCGGCGCCTTTGAACCGGTTAAGCACCTGGGCCGCACCCTGGCTGATGGCGGCATTGTCAACAACCTGCCGGTCGATGCAGTGTCGTTTTTGAATGCCAACTTCACCATCGCCTCGGACGTCACCTCGCCGCGGCGGGCCGAGTTTAAGGACAAGGAGCAAGGGAAGTGGTGGGAACGGATGCTCGCCACTATCAAGCTCGAGCGCCGCAACCCCATGGCACAGATGCTGCTGCGCTCCACCGATATCATGCAGAGCATCCTGACCGACATCAAGTACAGCCTCCACCCGGCCGATGTCCGGGTGCGCTGCCTAATGCCGCACATCTTGGTGGAATCGTTTTGGGACCTAGATGAGATCGTGGCCTTAGGCGAAGAGACCGCTGAAGCGACCTTCAGGGCTGCCAACCTGACAGCGCGGCTAGATAGAACGGCAGTCAAAACCATCACCAGCCACCCCGAACCCGAGCTGCCTAGCCCCATCCGAGCGAAGCGAGAATGATTCCAAAACGCGGCAAGCGCCAGGGCTAGTCTTGTGCCCGGGTGTCAGGCCGCAGCGCAGTAGGGTGGTAAACTGTGGCTATGGCAACCCCTGCCCGCAAGGCAGCACTCGATCCCAAAAAACTGACCAGGAAGCAACGCTTCTGGCGCGAGGTGCGCGGCTACGCCGAAGCGATAGTCATCGCTTTCTTAGTGGTAACGTTCCTAGTCACCACCGTCGGGGTGGTGGGCAGTTCGATGCGCCCCACGCTCGACGGAGGGAGCGGTCGTCTCCCGGAGTCACTGATAACCGGCGACCGGGTGTTTATCCCTAAGTACGACACCTGGCTGCGCCGCGCCGGTATCCTCGGCCCCTATCAGCGCGGCGAGATAGTGGTGGTCCGCGAGCCCGCCAACGCCCCCTCAGCGCAGTTTCGGAGGCACCGGCCCTTTTTTATCAAGCGGCTGATCGGTATCCCTGGCGACCGGATCAGGATCGTAGAAGGCCAGGTCTACGTCAACAGCCATCCGGTCGATCAGGGCTTTATTACCGAGAGCGGCGAAATTGTTCCCGATCCGGTCAACTTTCCCATCATCACTGTCCGAAACGGTGAAGTGGTAGGTTTTTTAGGTCTCTCGCCCAACACCTGGCGCCTCACCGCGACCGGGCGTCAACCGGCGCCAGTGACCGACCCCAATGTACAGCTCTTCTATGGCAGCACCATCGCTGCCTTAGCGCCTATCCCGGCCGATGCGCCCGAAGGAGTGCCGTTCGTACACGAGCTGATCGTTCCGCAAGACCACTACTTCATCCTGGGCGACAACCGCCAAGCGGCTCGGGGCGGCAGCGAAGACTCGCGCTACTTCGGACCGATCCGGGCCATCACTGTAGCCGGGCGGGCCAACGCGGTGATCTGGCCACCCATGCGCGACGGCGAGTGGAACTGGCGGCGACTCGGCCCACCGGAGGCCTTTGCGGCCATCCCCGACCCCCGATAGATGCTTCAAGCCACCCCTCAGAAGCGTCAGACTCTCTGGCGCCGCACCGTCAGGCCGCTTTTGGAGGCGGTGGTGGTGGCAGGGCTGTTCGTGACCTTTATCGCCACCACGGTCGGTATCTCCGGCGATTCGATGACCCCCACCCTGCACCACGGCGAGCGGGCGCTAGTGCCTAAGTATGAGACCTGGCTGCGGCGGCTCGGCCTCGGTCAGTTTCAGCGCGGCGACATCGTCTACTTCCGCCCGCCGGAGGGGGTGCCGGAAGCGCGGATCGAACTCCCGCTCGGCCTCGGTTACCGCTCTTACTTCATCAAGCGGATCATCGGCCTACCCGGCGACCGGCTACGCCTTGAGCACGGGGTGGTCTACCTCAACGGTGAGGTGCTGGTTGAGCCCTATCTGGCTGAATTAGGCAGCAGCAACCTAGCCGAAATCACCGTCCCCAAGGGGCACGTGTTCGTGCTCGGCGACCAGCGCGGGCCGTTTGGCAGCGTCGATTCGCGGCGCTTCGGGCCGATCCCGCTGGAATCGCTCTCAGGCCGCACTACTGTGGTGATCTGGCCGCTGTTGGTGCGCGATAACGGCCAGTGGCGCTTGAATCTGCGCCTACTTTAGCGCGCCAGGCGCCCGTCTAACCCCAGCACTGCGGCACTCTGCTGCATGGCCGCGAGCACAAAGCTGACATGCTCCCACAGCTCGATGCCCAACTCCAGAGCGCCGCGCCTGATGTCCTCGCGGTTTACCCCGCGGGCAAAGGCCTTATCCTTGAACTTCTTCTTGAGGCTGCCCACCTCCAGGTGGGCGATATCCTTGTCCGGCCTAACCAGCACCGCGGCGGTGATCAGGCCGGTCACCTCGTCGCAGGCGTAGAGGGTCTTGGCCAGCAGCGAAGTGCGCGGCACTTCGAGAAAGTCGGCGTGCCCTAAGATGGCCTCTAGCACCTCCTCCGGGTAGCCGAGCTGGCGCAGCTGGCGCACCCCCACCACCGGGTGGCCGTTTTCGCCGATGGTGGGATAGCGCTCGTAATCGAAGTCGTGCAGAAGCGCGGTGACCGCCCACTTGGTTTCGTCTTCGCCGAACTGCCGGGCATAGGCTACCACCGCCGCCTCGACCGCCAGCATATGCTTGCGGAGACTATCCGACTCGGTCCACTCGGTCATTAACTGATAAGCAGCAGCGCGGGAGAGCGTCATGGCCTTAGTTTACCTAGTTGCCGGGGCCGCCCTCGGCGCTCGCCAGCACCAGCTCCCCCAGCCAAGCAGCGACATCCTGGCCCAGCACCAGCTCGAGCCCTTCATGTCCGCGCGGCGCCTCGAGCCGATGAACCTGCTGCCAGCCCAGATGGAGCAGGCCCGCATAATAGGCCGCCGCCGGTAGCTGCCCGGCCTCGGCCAACACCCGAGAGGGAGTCGGGTCAAGCGAGGCATCTCGGGTCAGCAGCCGTGCCTCAGGAATGCCAAGCTGCACCAGGCGCGTGCTCAGCGTCTCGGCTAGCCCCGGCACGCCGCTGCGGTTGGTGATGAGCAGGGTGGTATCGGGGGCCTGTGTAAGCACTCTAGCCTGGCCACCGAAGACCTGGGCTAAGAACGCCTCGATTTCGCGCGGATCGGTACTTAGCGCCGCGCTCCCCTCTTGCACCCGCGCCGGCAGGGTAAACGCTTGCAGCCGCAAGCTGCCCAGGTGTGGCAGCAGCTGCGCCGCCAACATCGGTGAGGCGTTAGTCTCGACCTCGTCAAAGTAGGTATCAATAAGCTGCGGCAATGCTCCGATCACTGCTACGTTAAGCTCCCTGACTCGCGCCAAAAACGCGCTGGCTAAGGTCTTGACGTTGTCAACACGCCGGAAATCGTCGCCGACCGCCCCCCGATAGCGCACAAAGTGCGAGGCCCGCTCGCCATCTAGCCACTGCGGGCCGGGCTGTAGATCGATAATTAGCCCAGCGGCATGGTCAGTATGCCGCATCCGGTAGGGGACGTTGACCTGCACGCCGCCCACCGCATCGATCAGGCGCTGGAAGATGTCGATGTTGATAATGGCGTAATAGTCAACCGGCAGGCCCAGCAGGCCGCTGACCGCCTGCCGCAAGGTATCGGCGCCGCCTCTGATATAGACCGCGTTGATGCGCCTGCCGTACTCTGGCAGGTAGATGTCGCGGGGGATGGCCACGATGGTGAGATCGTTGCCCACCAGAGTAACATATAAGATGGTGTCGGTCTCGACGCCGTAAGCCGTAGCGCGGGCCCGCGCTTCCCGTCCGATGATCCGACCCCGAGCGTCGTAAATAGGTGGGCCCGCCGCTTCCAGATAGAGCTTGTCGCGGCCCGCTACCACGAAGCTGACCTGGAGCTCACCGCGAGGGTTGATAAGCGCCCGCTCGGCCTCACCGAGGAGGCTGCGCGGCACGTCACGGCTGAGCCAGTAGCCGCTTAAGCCCGCTAGCGCAATAAGCGCCCCCACCACCTGCAGCAGACGCGCTAGCCAGATCGGCAAGGAGACTCTCCTAAAAGTCAGTAGTCAAGTATTCGAGTAGTCAAGTATTCAAGCAGGGGCCAGGCCCTTAAGCTTTTCAGTCTCTCAGGCTGTCAGCCTAAAAGTGTTGAGAGGCTGAAGGGCCGATAGCCTTTTCATCCTTCGTGATGACCGATCCCTTTGACACTCAGATGCCGACCAGTTGAAATGCTTGTAACGTTCATGGCCATTCCTTTCAAGGCCAGTATAAAGCCAAAGTACCCTAGGCCCAGCGGATCAGGCCCAGGTCGAAGGGGCTAGCGAGCTCTGGCACCACCGGGATTACCCGCACCCCGTAGACTAAGCGTCCGCTGATGACCGGCTTGAAGCGCACCTTATACAGGCAGCCGCCATCAGGATAGCGCTCCTGACAAGCCATCGTCACAGTATGGAGGTGGTGGTTGAGCTGATCGCTTTCGCGGCTGTAGACCAGCTCGACCCTCAGTTCGCCCAGGTCGATCTCACGCCCGTTTAACACCACCTCGATCTCGAGCTCGTGGCCAATATGATAGATACCGTCCTGGAAAGCCTTGGCGCTAAAGTAGAGGCTAGGCCAATGGCTTTGTAGGTGGCGGCGGCGGCTGGCTAGCGCCAGCGCTGCGGCATAGCCCTCAGCGGCCATAGCTGCGGCGCGCTGCGAGGCCACCACGTAGTAGTCCGTTACGTAGTCCTTGACCATGCGGCGGGCGTTGAAGGCTGGCGTTAGGGTGGCTACCGCCCGCTTGGCCCGCTCCACCCAGGCTTGGGGGATGCCGTGCTCGTCGCGGTCGTAGTACAGGGGCACCACCGAACGCTCGAGCAAGCCGTAGAGCGCATCGGCATCAAAGGCGTCCCCTAGCTCGGTATTCTCGTGGTTCACCGGCAAGCCGATGGCCCAACCGTTCTGACCGTCGTAACCCTCGGGCCACCAGCCGTCCAGAATCGACAGGTTCAGGACTCCGTTCATCCCCGCTTTCTCGCCACTGGTTCCCGAAGCTTCGTTGGGGCGCCGCGGATTATTCAGCCAGACATCGACACTGCGGGTCAGCGTCCGTCCCACCGCCATGTCGTAGTCCTCAACGAAGAGGATTTTGCCGACAAAGCGCGGGTCTTTGGAAAGGTTGTGAATCTGGGCGATCAGCTCCTGGCCCGACTTATCAGCAGGGTGGGCCTTGCCCGCAAAGACTAGCTGCACCGGCCGCTCGGGCTGGTCTAGGAGTCGCGCCAAGCGGTCGAGGTCGCGGAAGATTAAGGTGGCCCGCTTGTAAGTGGCAAAGCGCCGGGCAAAGCCGATGGTCAGCGCGTTCGGATCAAAAAGGTGGCTGGCATCTTGCAGCGCGGTCGGGCTGGCGCCGTGGCGAGTCTTTTGCGCTAGTATTCGGCGGCGCAAGAATCTGACCCCTTCTTCCTTGATAGCCTGGCGGGCCTGCCAGAACTTGGCATTATCCACGTTCAGGAACGCTTGCCACAGCTGGACATCCTCCCGGTGGGCTCGCCAGTCTTGGGGGAGGATCTCATCGCACAGCGCCTCGATCTGCGGACTCACCCAGGTCGGCGCATGTACTCCGTTAGTAACATGGCCGATCGGCACCTCGGCGGTCGGCACCTCCGGCCACAGGTCGTTCCAGATGCGGCGGCTGGTCTCACCGTGAAGCTTGGAGACGCCGTTGCGCCCTGACGAGAAGCGCAGCGCCAAGGCCGGCATGCTAAACACCGGCCCCCAGCCGTGATCAAAGCGGGCCAGGTCAAAAAACTGTTGCTGACTTAAGCCCATGCTCCCCCAATAACCGCTAAAATACTGGCCGATTAGATCAAAGGGGAAGGCATCGTTGCCGGCCGGGACCGGGGTGTGGACGGTAAAGACCGTGCCGGCAGTCACGAACTCCCGCGCCTGATCGAAGGTCAGGCCCTGCTCGATCAGCTCGCGGCAGCGCTCCAACACCATAAAGGCGCTATGGCCCTCGTTCATGTGCCAGGTAGTGGGGTTAATCCCCATAGCCCGCAGCAACCGCACCCCGCCGATGCCAAGCACGATCTCCTGCGCTATCCGGGTGCGCTGGTCACCGCCGTAGAGTCTGGCCAACAGCGCCCGGTCGATGGGATCGTTCTCGGGGAGGTCGGTATCAAGCAGGTAGACCGGCACCCGCCCTACCTCAATGCGCCAGGCGCGGATCGCCACGTCGCGGCCCGAGAGGTTGACCTTGACCCGCACCTCGTTCCCCCGGTTGTCGTGAACCGGGGTCATGGCCACATCCAGCGGGCTAAGCCGGTGGTAGATGGCCTCCTGTCGGCCGTCGTCGGCAACGCGCTGGTGGAAATACCCCTCAGGGTACCAGAGCCCTACCCCGACCAGCGGCACGCCTAAGTTAGAGGCCGCCTTGGTGTGGTCACCTGCCAGCACCCCCAAGCCGCCCGAGTAGATGGCCATCGCTTCGTGCCAGCCGTACTCCATGCAGAAGTAGGCGTAGGTGTGCCCACTGCCACCATGCTCTGCCCGGTACCAGGTATCGCTCTTGCCGAGGTAGCGGTCGAAGGCGGCGATTACCCGATCATAAAGCCCCAGGTACTCGCTGCTCTCGGCGGCTGGCTCGAGCTTGTCCTGACTCACGTCGCGCAGCAGCTTAACTGGATTGTGCTGCACAGCTTCCCACAGCTCCCGGTCGAGGCGCCTAAAGCAGGCTCGAGCCTCAGGGTTCCAGGTCCAATACAGGTTATAGGCCAACTCCTTAAGTCTGGCAATGCGTTCTGGCAAATGCGGCAGGACGGTCACGCGTCCAAGAATCATAACAACTCCTTCAAAGATCAGTATGCAAGTATTCGAGCAGGGACGACCCCGCGTGGTCAACCCGCCTTCAGTCGCTAGGCACCCAGAGGCTGCCGCCAGTGAGTTTAACACGTTCGACGCACGGCTTCTATGAGCTTAATGTCGGCGCGGTCTCATTTGAAGCCGCCTCCCACGCAGTATGCTCAACGCTATGAAGCGCTGGCTAGTGCTGTTGGCCCTGCTAAGCACTACCGCCTGGGCGCAAACCGTCTCGCTGGGGCTAATGGTCAGCAGCGACGCGCCCAAACCCGAAGTGGCACTCTATAACCTGGCTCTCGGCAACCTCCGGCTCGATCTGCGCGCTGCCGGGGCTGTGTTGGGGCCGCTCGAGCTCGGCCTGGGGCTGCGTACCACCTTGAGCCTGGGCCCGGTCGGCAATGTGGTTCTGTCTGGGCGCAGCGACCTGGCCACCGACGGACAATTTAGCACCCGGCTGAACGGTGCGGCGGTCATCGGCGCGGTAGCGGTGCGGGCCCGGCTGGCAGTATTTAACACTAACCCCGGCCAGTTCGACCTGCGCGAAGCGTTCGAGGCCGACGCCCGGCCCCGGCTCCCCGAACCGTGGGCGGGTGGGGTCGGTCTAAGCCTAGGAGCAGGCGTAAGCTATCGGCTCGAGCGCAACGTTATCCTCGAGCTTGATCCTGACCTGAGCTATCTGGCCGGACACGGTTTTGGCGGACGCTTAAGCGCCACCTTGCAGCTGCGGCGGCTAGTCGAACAAGATGACGGGCGGGTGCTGCTGCTGGCTGACCTGGCACCGGGCGCGGTGCGCGGCTACCTGGCTACGGGCTTCGAGTATCGCTGGCGCCGTGGACTGCCCGCTACTAGCGCCTCACTGTGGCTGGGTTACGGCAGCCTGGGCCTGTGGCCGGGGGTGCGGCTTAACCTCAGCGGTCCCGTGGAGGAGGGCTGGCAGGGGAGGCTCGAGCTAGCCCTGGAGCCCTACCGCACCGACGCTCTCCCCTACCGCGCTACAGCGCTGCTGCAAGGCCCAGCCGGGCCGGGGGAGCTAAGCCTCCACCTGCTGGTAGCGCCCGCTAGCGACCTGCCGCCCATCAGCCTCTTGATGAGCTACCGCTTCCGCTTCTAGCATGGACCTCTCAAGCCAAGAGCAGGCAGTAGTAGCGCTAGTTGCCAGCGGCCAACTCGACGAGGCCGCCGACCGCCTGGCCCGCCTCCTGCCCTACGCCAAGGACGCCGCCCACCACCGGCTGCTGACCCGCCTCGGCGCCATTCGCCTCCGCCTAGGACAGCTCCGTACCGCTGTCGAGGTCTTGCAACAAGCCACCGCACAGAGCGATGATGGTTACGCTTACCTCCAGCTCGGCAATGCGCTGCGCTACCTTGGCAACGTTGCCGGGGCCACCCCTGCGCTGGCTACGGCGCTGACCCGAGCCCGCAGCAGCGGCGACGGCGCGCTGGCCATCGCCGCCTTATGCGCCCAGGGGGAGTTGGCCCTCGACCAAGCGCTCTCGCGTGAAGCGGTCGAAAGGTTCGGACAGGCCCTCGGGCTCACCGAGCTAGCTACCGACCTGCGGCTGAGCGTCGCCCCCTTGGCCGGACTGGCCCAGGCTCATCTGGGTTGGAAAAATCCGCGCAAAGGGGCAGGGCTGGCGCGCAAGGCGTTGGAGCGTGCCCAGTTGGTTAATGACCGCGTCGGCGAAAGCCGGGCGCTGTTGTCGCTGGGGCTGGCGACCGGCGACCTGAGCGTGCTAACCACAGCGCGACAAGTAGCGGCCCAAGCCCCGCACAGACCGCTGGAGGTCAAGATCCTGCGGGCCAGACTGGAACTAGCCTGGGACGACGCGCTGTGGCGCGAGGCGCTCGCCGCAGCCGAGCGCTTTAAGATGGAGGCCGAGCACCGGGCTTTGCTGGCGCTCGAGCCCCTCTCCCGCACGGGTGTGATAGCGTAACGGCGTGACCAGCTTCCGCCAGCGGTCGCTTGCGACCTACCTCTCATTGGTCAAGTTCGAGCACACGCTCTTTGCCCTCCCCTTCGCCTACGGCGGAATGCTGCTGGCCGAGCGGAGCTGGCCGGGGTTAGTCACCTTCCTCTGGATCACCTTGGCCATGGTCGGCGCCCGCACTGCTAGCATGGCGCTTAACCGCGTGATCGACGCCGAGATCGACGCCAAGAACCCGCGCACCGCCGCACGCGAAATCCCCACCGGCCGCCTCAGCAAACGTGACGGCCTGCTGCTGGCCATCCTCGGCTTTAGCGTACTACTGCTGTCGGCCTGGCAGCTCAACCCGCTCACCTTGGCGCTGGCGCCGGTAGCGGTAGCGGTGCTCTCGCTCTACCCCTACACCAAGCGCCTGACCTGGCTCTGCCACGCCTGGCTGGGGCTAGCTATCGGCGCGGCAACGGCCGGCGGTTACATCGCTGTAACCGGTGCCTTTGCCCCGGTGGCTATCGCTTTATGGCTGGCAGTCGGGCTATGGATCGCCGGTTTTGACGTGATCTATGCCGTGTTGGACTATGACTTTGATATCAAGCACGGCATCCACAGCCTCCCGGCGCGCTTTGGCGTAAAACCCGCCCTTAAGCTCGCCGCGCTGACCCATCTCTTAGCCTGGCTGAGCTTTGCCCTGGCGCTGCCCATCTCGGGCTCGAGCTGGCCCTATGGGCTGGGGCTGTTAGTTATGGCCGGGCTATTAATGTACCAGCACCGGCTGGTAGCTAAGCGCGGCGTGGCGGTGGCGCTCCAAGCCTTTAACGTCAACCTCTGGATCGGTGTGGCGATGCTAACGGCTATCATCGCCGATATCGCGCTGACGTAACAGCGGACGCTGAGCGCAAACAGCACCGCGAGACTGGCCCACAAGTCAATTCGAGAGCGATCGCACGGCACCAATACGCCCTCGCCTTTCACTCCAGCTACGTGCTGACAATACTTACTAAGGTCACGCCTACTCATGGTCTCCGGCAAACCCCAAGAGCCGCGCTAAGCTTGCTAACATGAAGCATGGGCGTTAGCCTGGCCTTCCCCTGGGCGCTCTGGTTGCTGCTGGTCATCCTGCTATTGCCGCGCAGCCGCGGCTGGCCGTGGCGCTACCTGGCGCTAGCGCTGCTCGTGGTGGCACTAGCGCAACCGCAGCTAGGCCAGCCGAGCCGGGAAGTGGCGGTGCTGGTCGATGTGTCGGACTCGGTCGGTAACGAGGCGCTAGCGGCCTTAGCGCGCTTTGATTTCAGCGACCTGCCACAGTCGCCGCTACACTTTTACTTCGCCGGTGACACTGCGGCTGCCCCTATGCCGATAGAGCGCAGAGCACTGCTGCAACCGGAGCGAACCGATCTAGCCAGAGCCCTGCAAGTAGCCGCCGCCACCGAGGGGGTGCGGCGGATTCTGTTATTAAGCGACGGCGCCGAATCGGCAGGCGACGCCCTGCGCGCGCTCCCCAACATACCGGTCGATACCTATCGGGTGACGCCCCG
>JGI24124J20360_1000337_pt1 | contig 10991 bp, 18 predicted proteins | sample Subbio12Aug_8Aab_FD_20360 | JGI IMG/M metagenome (IMG submission 20360) | reverse complement strand
CGCTCTTTGCGCTGTCGAATCTGTGGATGGCGCGACGAGTATTGCTGACCGCAGGAGAGGTGCGTCCGTGATGGGCGAAACGCAGACGAATGAGCGCCGAATGAGCTTCCCTCGGTTTTTCGTCATCCAACCCGACGGCATTATGCCGCCAATTCTTGCTCATGCTGACGCCTGATCCACTCGTTCAGGAATTGATGTGGCGAGGCGTAGCCGAGCGTGGAATGTCTGCGCCTGCGGTTGTAGAACGGCTCAATGTAATCAAAGGCGTCGGTAATGGCTTCGGCTCGCGTCTTGTAGCGGGTGCCATGCACCCGCTCATTCTTGTAGCTGTTGAAGAAGCTTTCGGTCGGCGCGTTGTCCCAGCAGTTCCCCTTGCGGCTCATCGAACAGACCATTCCGTATTCCTTCAGCCGCGCCTGAAAGGCGTGGCTGGCATACTGGCTTCCTCTGTCCGAATGGTGAATCAGCCCCGGTGCCGGCTTCCGGCGGAACCACGCCATGGTCAGTGCGTCGATAACGATATCCGCCGTCATTCGCGGCTTCAAGGACCAGCCGACGACTTCCCGGTTGAACAGATCGAGAACAACAGCCAAGTAGAGCCAGCCCTCTGCCGTCCAGATGTAGGTCAGATCGGCCGTCCAGACTTGGTTCGGCGCTGCCGGCGTGAAGTTCCTGTCCAGCAGGTTCGGTGCTATCGGCAGGCTGTGCTTCGAGTCCGTCGTCGCCTTGAAGCGCCGCTTGTGCCGGGCACGAATACCGTTCTCGCGCATAAGGCGTTCGACACGCTCCTTGCCGGCAGGAAAGCCTCGGCCACGGATCTCCTGAACCATACGCGGACTGCCGTAGGCGCCCTTGAGTTCGGCATGGATGGCTCGAATCAGTGTCAGCATCTGCGCATCCGTCAGCCGTTTGCGGTTCGGACTACCGCCGCGTTTCCATGCCTGATAACCACTCATGCTGACCGACAGCGTCGCGCACATCGCCGGCAGCGGGTAGGCTCGCCGCTGCCCTTCGATCCAGGCGTACTTCACAGCGCATCTTTCGCGAAGTACGCCGTCGCTTTTTTTAGGATTTCGCACTCCATCCTGAGCCGCGCATTCTCGGCGCGCAGCCGCGACAGTTCCATCTGTTCCGGCGTGATGATCTTGGCGCCCGCCGGATTCAATTGCCCACGCTCGGCGGCCTTGACCCAGTTGCGCAGCGTCTGCTCGACCAGCCCCAGTTCCCGCGCCACCGGCCCCACCCCTTGCCCGGACTTCACCCGCTTGACGGCCAGTTCCTTGAACTCGGCCGTGTATTCCTGCTTCGGAATCTTGAACATCAGCTTCCTCCTTCTTCGTCATCCTACCTGTTCTCCTGGAAGACGAAATTTCGGGGGAAGCTCAACTTGGCTACAGCTGAAATATCGAACCAACACGCTTGTAGCCGAGCCTCTCGTAATAAAGGTCTTCATCAGAAAAAACATAAACGTCTTGATTCGGATGCTCTTGCTTGATTTTTTTCAGTAGTTCTTTTCCGTAACCATTTTTTCTGTGGCTTGGCGAAACATAGAGCTCGCTTACATAAATGCCGAATTCATCAACTAAGGCGCGGAGATACCCACAAATCTTGCTTTCGATTTTGTAAACATAAGTTTCACTGCTTAGTAATGCATTCTTGAACGCATTTATGGAGTCTGGGCCGGTAAACGAGTTCCAATCTGGCTCAGATTTTAAGAGTGCGATCAACTCAGATTCGTGTGGCTTGTCGTACCTGAAGATGTTGCTCATCTGCGCTTCCTATGTCTTGGCTAACGTAGAGCTGACCGGCGCTGCGCGGCTTCATCGCGCAGCGTCCAGCGACCGAAGGGAGCGAGGTCGAGCGCCATGTTAGGAGCGGGGTGAATCGAGGCGCTCAATGTGCCAGCACCACACCGACGAGAAGTTGAACTCGGGATGGCGGATTTTCAATTCGGCGTTTGCGCTGCGCAGAGCCTCGACATCGTCGTCGGCCTCCACCTCAACGGTCAGCGAGGGATCAGCATCGGGCGATGACTTTCCCTGAAACGTAAGCTCAACCTTGAACTGAGGCATTTGCCTTTTCCTCCAGGCGGATGCGTTTCCGAATGACTGCGTCTTTTCTGAGGGCGATAACCGCACCCGTAATGAAGAGGAGGAAGGGCCACTGTTCTATCAAAGTAGTTAGCAGCGCACTGGGGTAGTACATGACCGAGCCAATAACCTCGCCAATAAAACGTGGGAGCTTCGGGAGAAACGCAAGAGTCAGGCCGATGGCCATGACCCAATAGCCAATGCGATAGCCTTTGCTCAACGGAACCAATGGGTCTGCAAACTTCGATTCGCAGATTGAGCAAACACACTTGCCAAAGCCGAGAAAGGAACGCTTTCGTTCGACCGTTTCCTGATTGCCGCAGTTGTTGCACCGAGGTTTGGGTGGCTGATACATAGAAGCTCCTAACGTCTGAATTCAGGGGCGATGCGCGGCTTTATCGCGCAGCGTCCCCTGGAATGATGGGTTCGACCACACAACTTACGGAGAAAGAAATGAACGAGTACCACAAGATTCAGACGCTGTTCAAGCGCGACATGGAACGCAATGGAAAGACGCTTCTGGAAGGGCAATGGACGCTGCCAGAGTTCGAGTTTCTGGCCGGGAACACTTGGGTCTTCACCGAGAAGGTGGACGGCACGAACATTCGGGTGATGCTCAAGGACGGCGGCGTTACTTTCGGCGGAAAGACGGACTCGGCGCAGATTCCGGCGCAGTTGGTGTCGCGGCTGAATGAACGGTTCTTGCCGCTCGCGACCAGGATGCAGGAGGTTTTCGGTTGCGACGCCTGTCTGTACGGAGAGGGCTACGGAGCGAAGATTCAGAAGGGCGGCGGGAACTACCGGGCCGACCAAGATTTTGTGCTTTTCGATTGCAAGGTCGGCGAGTGGTGGCTGCAACGCGCCGACGTTGAAGACGTAGCGCAGAAGCTCGGGCTTGACGTAGTGCCGATCATCGGAGAGGGCACGCTGCATGACGCCATTGCTGCGGCGAAGGCCGGTATCGTTTCGACGTGGGGCAGTTTTCAGGCCGAAGGGATAGTGGCGAGGCCGAAGACAGAACTCAAGACGCGCAACGGTCATCGGATCATCACCAAGATCAAGTGCCGCGACTTTGTGGGGTCGAACGTCGAAGCTCAGGGACGCGCCGCTCGCGGCGCGTCCCTTGGAGCGCAGTGTTGGGCCACACTACTTCTCATAACTGGCTCGCAAACTCGCCGAGGACTTTGCGCAAACGGGCCGCCGCCTCCGGTGGAAGAGCCATCGCTTTGTAGGCACGCTCCGCGGGTGAGGACGGGCCGCCAAAACTGAGAAGCCAAGAATCAAAGGTGAGCGATAACACAGCTGCCGACTTCTCAGCACGCTCGACATTAACGATGAACCGATCATCCCTTGCATCTTCGCCCATACGCTTCATTTTCACATCTGCCCGGTAGAGCCATCCGATATCAGATTTCTTCTCCCCCGCTGTTTGGCGCACAATCATTTCGTAATTATCAAGGGCATCAATCAAACTTACGATGTGATCGCGGGATAGCGCGAACCGATACGTATCAAGGTTCACTCGAATCTGGAACAAAATGTAGTTTGTGTTACGTATATCCTGAATCCACACGGAGAGAGTGGAAGAGGAAGGTGCCGTGTTTCCCCAGCTCTCAACGACGCCATTAAACTCTTTGGCATTTTCAATTCCAGTACCTGCGCTTGCCCTGACGGGCGGCATCGATGCCACGGGTGGTGTCGGCGATGCGGCACACCCTGCCAGAAGAAATGAAAATGCGACGATCTTGAGCGATTTCATTGTCCCCTCCTGCAATTGTGCGGCCCAACGTAGAAGTCACCGGCGCTGCGCGGCTTTATCGCGCAGCGTCCGTGTGGACTGCCGGGTTATGCATAGACCCGCAAACTTTTCGCCGTACCGCCAGCGCCGACTTTCGGATGAAATTCGATTCACTTGGCCAGCATGTAGCGTAGTGAATGGTCGTCGTAATCGAGGATAAGAACGCGAACACCAGCAATGGTGATTTCTTTCTTTTTCGATGGGTCAACGAAGAATTCAGTCGTATTTGGTGGAAGCATCTCTGTGCTTCCTTGGGGGCCGGACACCGTAGTAATAGTTCCAGTTGTTTGAACGCGATTTCCGCGCAGGCGGCTTGAAGAGTCGACGTACGTCGTGTCACCTCCACCGTAGCGGCTCATGGTTGTTTCGTTTGTTACTGTTTCAATTTCAGTAAGCCGAAATACAAGTTTGTTGTCTCTGACGCCTTGGTATCGAAGCTCGGAGTAGCCCTTGTTCACCTTGCCACCGAAAATATCGGCTTTGCCAAAGGCATTCGGTAGGTCTGTCGAACGATCCACCTTGAACACCTGTCCGCCGATATGGGTGTTCAATTCTGAGGCGGTATTTTGGGTCAGATTGTCGTAGCTCTTTATGGGATTACCGACGCAGCCGCTTAATAGGGAAGCGCATGCAACAACGAGAATGATTCGGTTCATATTTCCTCCGGTGAGAAATGCATAACGTCCAAGCTCAGGGGCGCTGCGCGGCTTTATCGCGCAGCGTCCCTTGGAGCGCAGTGTTAGGCGAAACTTTGCTTGAGGCGCTTCCATGCCGAATAATTCCACCAAATCCAAAGTCCACCTAATGCACCACCTACGGCGCCAAATTTAAGTGGTATTGCTGCTAAGGCCAATATTCCGACCCAATTAAAGTACCAAGCCCATTTCTGTCTTTTATGAAGACCATAGATTAGTGCAACACAGATGGCTACAAAAATAAATTGTTCACCGTTGAGTGACCCTCGCGAATCTTCGCCAAAGAAAGAAAAGCCCAGAATTCCCAGAGGAAATATAGGCAAAACAACATAGGTCCATATCTTCATTAGCCAGATGTCGGAAGGTTTATGAGCGGCTTGAGTAGTGGGATCAGAGTTCATTATCGAGTAATCTCCAGTTGCCTAACGCCCATCACAGCTTCTACGATTTAGCGAGTGCTGAAACAACAATTCAGTGTTGCGAGCCGTGTAGAAATAAGTAACTTCTACATCGTATTGATTGATCAGTACCCCGAGTGTTGGTGAACTACAGACGAAGAAACTAATGCTCTGTTGCCTCAGGCTTTCAATATCTTGCCCTCGCTTCGTTTCAACATTTACAAGCACTGCCTTGTACGAAAGGCTCCTTCCATTCGCGGCGACGGATTGATACTGCAGATTCTTGTTGGCCATTTGCGGCAGACTCTGTGCGGTCTGTCGAGCGATCTCAGCGAGGAGACGCTCAGGCCCTCCGGCTTGCTTTACGGCGGCATGGACTTGTGCGGGCGTTGGCTGCGCAACGGCGACGAGAGATAAAGAAATAAGCGATGCGAACAGTACAGCTTTGACCATGGTGCGAAGGCTCCTATTTTGGCGGCTCATTGCCCCGAATATTTTTGCTAGCTAGGCTAGCCATCAAAGGCATTCCTCAAAAATGTTTTGTATGGCCTCCAATTTCTCCGGCATTTTCAGGTGTCGCGAATCTCCCAAGCCACGGGTGCTGTGCAACGCCCAGAACTCCTGTGCAAGTCCACGAAATTCCTTTCGCTTCTCTTTCGGCAGGTAAAGGCAGACAACCCTCGCGTAGTCGAGAGCAGGGCGATATGCCTCTGTAACCTTTATGTCTTGGGCAAGCTGTTCCATCGAATTGTCATACATAGCATCAGTAGCGTTCTTCTGTGCTTCGAAGAGCAGTTCCAAGAAATGGGCAAACACTTCAGAGCGATTTTCGCGAAGCCACTTTTCATACTCGGTGCGCCGCGCTAGAGCGGCTCCCGCAAAAGCTCCGAGTAATGAAAACAGACCGGCGGTAACGGCAATAATGATCTCCATATCTTCTCCTGGCGATAGTGCTCTCATGATGCCTAACGTTCAAGGTCAGGGGCGCTGCGCGGCTTTATCGCGCAGCGTCCCCTGCACCGCAGGGTTGGGCCTTTACTTCTTGCCACCCGAGCTACCGCCCTTACCACCAGCGGCAGAATTGGTGGCCGCAGCCGACTGCGCACGCGACGCGAAACTACCCGCAGGCACGCCGCCACCAGAACCCTTGGCCGTTGAGCTTTGAATGCGAGAGGCCGCAGCTTGGTTCATTGCGGTGCCCCCCTTCCCGCCGCCCTTACTTCCACCACCTGATTTGCCACCACCACCTTTAGCCATGTTGGTTTCCTTCATAAGTAGCGCCGGATAGTTGAACTGCTGTGCTTCGCCCGGCAATGAAGCACGGAATGAATGAGCGCGTTACAGCCACTCGCCGCGCTTGTTGATGAACCCCCACTTACCGTTTAGCTTGGCAGCGGCCTTTCCGTTTTGAAATTCCTTTGCGTCTTCAAACTTCGGCTGGATGACCCATTCCTGCTTTTCATTGATGAAGCCCCATTTCCCGCCGCTGACCTGCACCGGGGCTAAACCTTCGCTATAGGAGCGGACATTCTGGTATTTCGGGCCGGTCGATTGACACCCGCTGAGCGTGAGCAATGAAATGGAAAGTGCGGCAACTGCAAACTTCTTGAACATGCGATCTCCTTGGTTAAAAAAGGCCCAACGTAGAAGTCACCGGCGCTGCGCGGCTTTATCGCGCAGCGTCCGTGTGGACTGCCGGGTTGGGCGTGTGGCCGGTCACTTGCAATAGACTTCCGAAAGCGTACAATATCCCGAAACGGGATAACGGAGATGGTAACCATGACTGAAAAGATGCTTGTCGAGCAGCGCAAGAATACTCCGACCAGCACCGTTGGACGAGGCAAGGCAGTAACGCTAACTACAACCCCGGTTACCGACCGCTGGACAGATGGTAGCGTGGCCCTCTACTTAGGCAACAGCCTCGACCATTATGCGAACTGGGCAACGCCCCACGTCATTGTTTCGGATGGCGCTTACGGGATTCTCGGCTTCGAGGGCGATACATCAGATCATCTTGGGGTCGCGGAATGGTATGCACCTCATATTAAGGCATGGAGCGAGCAGGCGACGGGGCAGACCACGCTTTGGTTTTGGAACTCAGAAATTGGATGGGCGGTCACACATCCTGTGCTGGAACGCCACGGTTGGCGCTATGTGAACGCCAATGTGTGGAACAAGGGCAAGGCACACATTGCGGGTAACGTGAACACTGCAAAGATACGCCGCTTCCCCGTGGTCACCGAAATGTGTGTGCAGTACGCCTTTGAACCGCGTCTCGACGGCTTGACGCTGCAACGCTGGCTCTACCGCGAATGGAAGCGAACCGGCCTACCGTTCAGGAAGGCAAACGAGGCTTGCGGCGTCGCCGACGTGGCCGTGCGCAAGTACCTCGACCAAGGGCACCTGTGGTACTACCCACCGCCAGACATGTTCGACAAGATGGCGCGCTTCGCCAACGAACATGGCAAGCCTGAAGGCCGCCCCTACTTTTCACGCGACGGTGTCCGCCCCATGACCTTGGTGGAATGGGCAGCCATGCGCTCAATCTTCCATTGCCCGATGGGAATTACGAACGTATGGGAGCGCAATCCTCTCAAGGGAACAGAGCGAGTGGTAGTGCCAGAAATCAGCGGCAAAGCCGCGCACCTGAATCAAAAACCGCTGGATCTCATGCGCCAAATTATCGAAGCATCGAGCGATGCAGGGCATGTTGTTTGGGAACCCTTCGGTGGATTGTTCTCGGCATCGCTGGCTGCGAAACTGACTGGGCGCAAAGCGTTCGCTGGGGAACTTGACCCGACCTACTTCCAGCTTGGTCTAAGCCGTTTCCAGCAGACACAGCTTTTTTAGATCATTCGACGACGGGCTGGCCTTCATCGCGGATATTGAAGCGTTCGGCTAGCTCCTGTCGGATGACATTCTCATCGCCTTTCGATAACAGGCGATTCCACGCGCCAATCGTATGTCCGTGAAACTCGGTGTCATAAACGCGGTTTTTGAATGCCTCAATCTCCGGGTGAACGATACGATCCATCTTGGCGAAATTCGTGTCCAGCCGGTATGGGAAACGCGTAATCAATTCTCGCAGCAACTCTTGATAGGCGACCGTGGGCAGATAGACGGAACCATTTCCGCCCCAACGCCGAACCAGAGCTTGCGCCTTTCTGAGTTGCTCGGGGGTACCCTGAAATTTGTACCCGTTGGTGTTGGTTTGCTGTAGGTTGCTGGTGCGCGATGTGGTGTCGCCAGGTTCAAGTACCAAGTAGTCGGGCGGGTTGTGGTAGTGATCGTCGCGCGCCTTCGCTACAGATGCGCCAGACACGACGACGATGTCGATGATGGTGGGCTTTCCGAAAATCAGGAATTCCGGCAGCCAGGCCAGCATGGCGACATAGGTTTGGTCTTGCGCAAAATGGTTTTGGCTGTCCTTGAACCTCGCCGTGATTTCTGTAGCGAGCGGGAACCATGCCTTTATTTCAAAGCCGGGTGTCGGTGTGACATTACCCGCGAAAATCGTATCGGGAAAGCCGGGGTCTTGCCGTTGCCACTTGCCGAATTCGGCAAAGCCTTCTTGGTCGTTGAGATATTCGCAACTGTTGAACTCAATCAGGTTGCCGACCAGGGGCGATAGTTTTGAAATGATCTTGGCAAGGTTGACCGCAGCTTCTGGCGAAACTGGCTTGGTCACTTCCAATACGTCGAATTCGTGCCCGGCTAGCCCGCGCAGGTAGTCACGGGCGAGCGCTATGACTTGTTGGGTATTCATACGCCGCCCTTTTTTTGCATTGCGCGCAGAACGACGTGGGGGTCGATACCCAGAGCGGTGCAGACCTGAACGAACTCGACAACATCTAACCGGCGCTCGCCCCCTTCATACTTGGCAACGAACGATTGCGGACGTTCTAGTTTTGCGGAAACCTCTGCTTGGGTGAGTCCTGCCTTCTCGCGGGCCGCAACCAGCAGTGTCCGAAAGTGCTCATATTCTGGGGTGTGTAATGATTTCGCCATGCGGCGATGGTAAATCCCATAATCGGATAACCCAATTCGGGATTAAATGCGAGAGGTCGCGGAGAGTACGTAGAGAAGACGCCCAACGTCTGAATTCACCGGCGCTGCGCGGCTTCATCGCGCAGCGTCCGGTGGAATGATGGGTTGGGCACCAGTGATTTCGTGGCATGCATCAATAATCCAACTGCGTTGATATGGTTCGGCGTAGTAGGCGGAAATGGCATCGTCATCGCGGCACATGTTTCGACGCATTGATTCCTCAAGGTCGCAGGTAATCGCCATCAGTTCAACCTTGTACCCAACAGCCTTGAGTGATTCAATCAACATCGTGGTCGGTTCAAAGTCGGCGCCAATAATTTCGGTAACAATGTTCCGCCGCTCGACCAATGCCCGCTTTGCAACCGCGACGCCAACGGTATTCATTTGTTCTTCGAGACCATTCGGGAAGTCAAGAACCGCGCCACGACTAAGACCAAGAAATATGTCGACTGCGTCAATCAAGACGTACCCGGTGGCAAATCGCTGATTTCGCATGGTCGTCTTGCCTGTAGCGACACCCCCCATAAGAATCGCCGCGACAGGTTGGGCACTTGCTGCAATTGATGTGTTGTTGAAATAGCGGTCTATCTCGAATTGCAGATCAAAGTTTTCTGAGAACTCAAGTGTGGGTTCTTGCGGAACATCCGCTGTGTCAGAGTTCTCTTCCTCGAAATCATCGTCATACTCTTCTTGGGGTTGAATGTCGGTCCATGAGACGCCCGAATCGAAACGTTCCAATTCAGATTCACACCGATGGATGAAATCCCATGGAGCGTCGTAATCGAAATAGACACCAACTGACGGGTAATCGCCAAGCTCGTGCTCATGCCACATGACGCCGACCTTGCTTCCGGGAGGTGGGTCACCACATGAAAATTGGAGATATGAGATGGCGAGGTCGTAGCAAAAAAGTATCCATGCCTGGTCTTGCGGCATTTGCCCGTTCCCCACGCTACCGATGTTCTCCCAAGGCATCTTGTCCCCTTAGCCTACCTGTTCAACTGGCCAAACAGTCTTGATCTGCTCAATTTCAAGGCCGTACTTCGTCTTGAAGTTAACGCCAAAACCTTCGTGTGTGCCAAGAATGCGATGCCGTTGGAACTGAAACCAATTGAGGCGCGGCCAGTATTCGCCCTCAACTGTAACGTCGTGGGCAGGCTCACGGCGTTGTATTACTTCCGCCATTCGCACGGCATCTGCCAATGAAGATGTGGCATCGTAAAAGATGCCACCGGTTCCATCTCTGCTCATTGACATTACTCGGTACAACCACATCGCTCAGCCTCCTGGTGCCCAACGTAATGTGAACGCAGGTTCCGGTGTATATTTCCACTCGACCCGCTGCCTAAATTTCATGTAAGACGACATATCTTGTTATTTTTCAACGAGTCATATCATGCAAGCTGCAGATAGAACACCTGTCAGGGCACCCGATGCGCCCGCTCCCAGGCTGCTCGATCAAGTCCGTGCGCGCATCAGGGCGAAACATTACAGCATCCGCACGGAAGATCAATATGTTTTCTGGGTAAAACGCTTCATCCGGTTTCACGGCAGGCGCCACCCGCGCGAGCTGGGCGCGGCGGAGATCGAGGCGTTTTTGTCCGATCTGGCGGTTCATGGCCAGGTGGCGGCCGCCACGCAGAACCAGGCGCTGTCGGCGCTGCTGTTTCTCTACCGCGAGGTGCTGGAGGTCGATCTGCCGTGGCTCGACGGCATCACGCGCGCCAAGCCCTCGCAGCGCCTGCCGGTGGTGCTCACTCCCGCCGAGGTGCGTGCGGTGCTGGACCGCATGGACGGGGTGTATGGTCTGATGGCGCGGCTGCTCTATGGCACGGGCATGCGCCTGATGGAGTGTGTGCGCCTGCGGGTGAAGGATGCGGATTTCGGCCGCCACGAGATTGTGATCCGCGCCGGCAAGGGCGCGAAGGATCGCGTGACGATGCTGCCGGCGGCGCTGGCGGGG
>JGI24124J20360_1000318_pt1 | contig 11345 bp, 10 predicted proteins | sample Subbio12Aug_8Aab_FD_20360 | JGI IMG/M metagenome (IMG submission 20360) | reverse complement strand
GTGCTCGAGGCCAGCAAAGAGGTGCCGCGGCGCCTGAGCCACCCGGCGCGCAAAACCATCGGGCTGCGCGTGCCGGCGCACAAGGTGCTGCAAGCGCTGCTGGAACTGCACGGCGCGCCGCTGCTGGCCACCACCCTGATCGAGCCCGGCGCCACCGAACCCCTGAACGACGCGCACGAAATCCGCCAGCGCCTAGAGCACCAATTGGCCGCCGTGATCGACGCCGGGGCCTGCGCCATGGAACCCACCACGGTGCTCGACCTCACGCCCATGGCCAACGGCGAGGCCCCGGTGCTGCTGCGCCAAGGCCAGGGCAGCCTGGCGGCGCTCGGGCTGTGAGACCCCCATCGGCCGCCGCGCCCACCACGCGCACCCCGGCCGGTGAGCCTGCGCGCCGCTGACCGACAATACACCCATGGACATTGCCGCCATCCTCCAGACCATCGCCGTCTTTGCGCTGCCGGTGCTGTTTGCCATCACCCTCCACGAGGCCGCGCACGGCTACGCGGCGCGCCACTTTGGCGACCCGACCGCTTGGATGCTGGGCCGCATCACGCTCAACCCGGCCAAGCACATCGACCCGCTGGGCACCATCGCGCTGCCGCTGCTGCTGCTGTTTGCCACCAGCGGCGCTTTTCTGTTTGGCTACGCCAAGCCGGTGCCGGTGAACGCAGCAAGGCTGCGCCGGCCCAAAACCGATATGGTCTGGGTCGCGCTGGCCGGCCCGGCCTCGAACGTGGTGCAGGCGCTGCTGTGGGTGATCTTTGGCTATCTGCTGCTGGCGCTGGGGCTGCACGAACCGTTTTTTCTCGAAATGGCGCAGGCCGGGCTGCTGGTCAACCTGGTGCTGTTTGTGCTCAATATGCTGCCGCTGCCGCCGCTCGATGGCGGGCGCATCTTGGTCGGGCTGCTGCCGCCGCAGCCCTCGCAAGCCGTGGCACGCATCGAACCCTTTGGCTTCATCATCGTGCTGGTGCTGCTGTTCACCGGCCTGCTCAGCACCTACTGGTTGCGCCCGCTCATAGCGCTCTCGGCCGACCTGATCCAAACCCTGCTCACGCCGCTGCGCTGGCTGCTGCTCTGAGCCCCATCCGCACCTCCTACCTCACACCATGCGCGTACTCACCGGCATCACCACCACGGGCACCCCGCACCTGGGCAACTACGTCGGCGCCATCCGGCCTGCGCTGCGCTCCAGTCAGCACAGCGGCGTCGATGCCTATTTCTTTCTGGCCGACTACCACGCCCTGATCAAAACCGACGACCCGGCGCGCATCCATCGCTCCACGCTGGAACTGGCCGCCACCTGGCTGGCCTGCGGCCTCGACCCCGAGCGCGTGACCTTCTACCGCCAGTCCGACATCGCCGAAATCCCCGAGCTCACCTGGCTGCTCACCTGCGTCTGTGGCAAAGGGCTGCTCAACCGGGCCCACGCCTACAAAGCGGCGCTGGACAAAAACGCCGCCAGCGGCACCGACCCCGACGACGGCGTAACGGCCGGCCTGTTCATGTACCCGGTGCTGATGGCGGCCGACATCCTGCTCTTCAACGCGAATCAGGTGCCGGTCGGGCGCGACCAGGTGCAGCACATCGAAATGGCGCGCGACATCGCCACCAGCTTCAACCACCACTATGGCGCGCATTTCACTCTGCCCGAAGCCGTGGTCGATGCCCAGGTGGCCACCCTGCCCGGCCTAGACGGGCGCAAGATGAGCAAGAGCTACGACAACACCATCCCGCTCTTTGCGCCACCCGAGCAGTTGAAAAAGCTGATTTTCGGTATCGTCACCGACTCGCTGGCACCCGGCCAGCCCAAGCAGACCGAGGGCTCGGCGCTGTTCCAGATCTACCAGGCCTTTGCCAGCCCCGACGAGAGCGCCGCGCTGGCACGCGCCTACGCCGAAGGCATAGGCTGGGCCGATGCCAAGCAACTGCTGTACGAGCGCATCGAGCGCGAAATCGGCCCCATGCGTGCGCGCTACTTGGAATTGATGGCGCAGCCGCAGGAAGTGCAAGCGCAACTGCAAGCCGGTGCCGCCAAGGCGCGCCGCAGCGCCACCCCCTTTGCCCAGCGCCTGCGCCAGGCCGTGGGGCTGCGGCCGCTGGCGGCTGCCAGCGCGGCCAGCAGCGCCAAGGCCGACAAAGCCGCTCTGCCCACGTTCAAACAGTACCGCGAGCCCGACGGCCGCTTTGCCTTCAAGCTCACCGACGCGCGCGGCCACCTGCTGCTGCAAAGCCAGGGCTTTTCCAGCCCGCAAGAGGCGGCCCTGGCCATTGCCCGCCTCAAGGCCGCTGGCTACGCCGCCAGCCCCGAGCTGCACCCGCTGCTGCGCTTGGGCGCTGGCCCGCAGGGCAGCGCAGCGGACAGCAGCGATGTGGCAGCAGCCGCCGCGGCGCAGACCGCCGAAGCCATTGAAGCCGCCCTGGCAGCGCTGCGGGCGACCAGTTAGCGCCCATTTGGCCCGCTCAAGAGCCTGCTAGAATCAGTGGCTCGACAGCCGGAGAGATGGCAGAGTGGTCGAATGCGCCGGACTCGAAATCCGGTATACGGTTTCACCGTATCGAGGGTTCGAATCCCTCTCTCTCCGCCAAAACCATAGAGTTGGCGTCATATTAGCAGGCCCGCACACAGCGGGCTTGCTTGTTTTTGCAGGTCACGCATACACTGGCCGATCAGGGCACCGTTTGCAGTTGCAGCGGCTCGATCTGGGGTTGGCGGTGTTGCGCAGCCAGCCACAGCTCGTGCTGGCTTTGCAAGCCCATCCACAAATCCGGCGTAGTGCCGAGCCAGCGCGCCAAGCGCAAGGCCATGCTGGCTGAAATCCCGACATTGCCGTTCAAAATTTTGCTCAGCGTCACGCGGCCTACATGCAGCGCCGCAGCGGCCTGCCCAATCGTCATATCCTCGGGCAGCCATTCGCGCAGCACCTCGCCGGGGTGCGGGGGGTTGTGCATTCTGTTCATATGTGGCTCACTCAGTGGTAGTCTTGATAGTCGACCAGCTCGGCATCGGTGCCAATGAAGCGAAACGTCAAGCGCCAATTGCCATTCACCCGCACCGCCCAATGGCCGGCCAGGCCGCCGCTCAAAGGGTGCAAGCGCCAAGCGGGCGCATTCATGTCTGGCGGGCCGCTCGCATGGTCCAGCGCCGCCAGCAGCAGGCGCAACTTGCCTGAATGGTGCGGTTGAATGCCGGCCTTGCTGCCACACCTGAAAAACGCCTACAACCCAGCGTGCCGAAATGAGCGGATCATAGGCGCAGTGTAGCCTGATTCGCATCAGAATACAGCCAAGATGGCTTGAGTTGCTCGTGCAAATCTGTCGTAACCACCCAGGCCATGAACAAAGGCGAGCGCCTTGAGGCTGCACCATCGTCCGGGATTCGACACGTAGTCCAACACCTGCAAGGGGAATCGGCAAGCCCGCTCCAGCCTCAGTCTTGCATGGCAGCGCGTGCGGCCATGGCCAGAAAACCGGAACGGGTCATGTGGTGGCTGCCCGCCCACTGGTCAATCTGCTGCACCAGGTTGGACGGCAGGCTGATGTTGATCCGCACCGGCGTCGTCTCGATGCGGCTCAGGTCTACCTCCGCCAACATCCACACGCCGCCCTGGTAGTCGGGGTGGAGGGTCAACTGCTCCAGCGGTGTCGGCGGTGGGATGGATTCGGCTTCACCGCGAAAATGCGCCTGCACCGCCTCCTGTATCGCCGCAGGCAAGTCGGCCCACTCGTCGGCAGCGCCAAAGCAACCAGGAAAGTCTGGGAAGGTCACGCCGTGGGCTTGGCGTTCATTGCCCACGTGGACGTAAACAGGGTACAACATGCTGGCTCCAGACGCCAAAGCCAGTCTTGTCCAACGAGGTATGAGCCTGGAGCCGGGCGCCAGATTCCACTGAGGAGTGAGCCTGGCGAGCACCTGGGGTTGTCGATCAGGGGACTGGCAGGCAGTCTACTGGCGCAGCGGGTCGATCATTGCAATGATGGTGATCGACATGAACGAAGTCCAGGTTCGTACACTGGAGCAAGTGCGCCAGGTGCTGGCGGGTACGCAGGCGATGCAGTTTCAGGCCACGGCAGACGACGAGGGCCGCTACGCCTGGATTGGCAGCGTGCTCAAGCGCTTTGACTACCGCCGCCTAGCCCGGTCAGAGCGCGGCCCTGTGCTGGCCTACCTGCAGCGCCTGAGCGGCTACAGCCGGGCCCAGATCACGCGGCTGGTGGCGCGCTGGAGCGCCGGCAAACCGCTGGTCAAGCACTACGGCGCGCCCCGGCAACCCTTTGCGCGCCGCTACACGCCGGCGGATGTGGCGCTGCTGGCGGAAGTGGATCGCACCATGGGCACGCTCTCGGGCCCGGCCACGGCCTGCGTGCTGCGCCGCCAGCGCGATGTCTTTGGGGATGAGCGCTACGAGCGGCTGGGCTCGATCTCGGTAGGGCACCTGTACAACCTGCGCCACAGCGCGGGCTATCGCAACCAGCGCGTGCTGCTGACCAAGACCCGGCCAACGAAGAGCACCCAGATCGGCGTGCGCAAGGCCCCGGCGCCCGAAGGCCGCCCCGGCTTCATTCGCATCGACAGCGTGCATCAAGGAGACCTCGATGGCGTCAAAGGGCTGTACCACATCAACGCCGTGGACTGCGTCACCCAGTGGCAGGTGGTGGCCAGCGTGCAGACCATATCCGAGGCGCACTTGCTGCGCACCATCGAGGCAATGCTGGCGCAGTTCCCGTTTGAGATCCTGGGCTTTCACGCCGACAACGGGAGCGAGTATGTCAACCACAAGGTAGCACGCCTGCTAGACAAGCTGCGCATCGAGTTCACGCGCAGCCGACCACGGCGCAGCAACGACAACGGCTTGGCCGAGACCAAGAACGGGGCCGTGGTGCGCAAGGAGTTCGGCTACGAGCACATCCAGCGGCACCATGCGGATCGCTTTGATACCTACTGCCGCGAGTACCTCAATCCGTTCCTGAACTATCACCGCCCGTGCCTGTTTGCTACCGAGATACCCGACCCGAAGAAGCCCGGACGCATCAAGCGCGTGTACCGGCCATGCGACGCAATGACGCCGCTGGACAAGCTGGCCAGCCTACCCGATGCGGCGAGCTTTCTGCGCCCCGGCATCACACTGCTGGAGCTTCACAAGCTGGCGCGGGCACTGACCGATGTGCAGGCCGCCGAGGAGCTCAACGAGGCCCGCCAGGAGTTGTTCAAGCACACGCTCACGCGCAGAGCTGGCTGAGCAAGCCCAGCCACAGATCCGGTCAGATTCGCTCTGCGGCTGCAGGGCTGTGGACATGTGGACGATGCGCGCAAAAGCGCGCACCGGCACGACCCGTGGACAACGTGGAGATACACGTTGCCCACCGCCCGCACCTTCGCCCACATGCCCACAGCCATCTACCACGGTTGAAAAAGCCAAAACATCAGGACCCAATATACTGGCCAGTCCTACAACCGATCGACCCACTGCGCGTCGTCGATCTCAGGGCGCTCCAGGCTCATACCTGAATTGGAAAAGACTCGGCCAGATTGTGGCTTTGCTTGCTCCTGCATGGCCGCCCGCACCAACCCCCGCTGGTGTACAGTCGCGCCCATGATGAACGACCTGGCTGGCAAACACATCGTCCTAGGGCTCTCGGGTGGCATCGCCTGCTACAAGGCAGCCGAGCTGTGCCGCTTGCTGGTCAAAGACGGGGCCACGGTGCAGGTGGTGATGAGCGAAGCCGCCTGCCAGTTCATCACCCCGACCACGCTGCAAGCGCTCAGCAACCGCCCGGTTTACAGCAGCCAGTGGGATGCGCGCGAGCCCAACCAGATGCCGCACATCAACCTCGGGCGCGCCGCCGATGCCATTTTGATCGCCCCCGCCAGCGCCGATTTGCTGGCCAAGCTGGCGCAGGGGCGCGCCGACGATTTGCTCACGCTGCTGTGCCTAGCGCGGCCGCAAGAGCGCGTGCCCCTGCTGCTGGCCCCGGCCATGAACCGCGAGATGTGGGCGCACCCGGCCACGCAGCGCAATGCGGCGCAATTGCGTGCCGACGGCGCGACCGTGTGGCCGGTGGGGCAGGGCGAGCAGGCTTGTGGCGAGAGCGGCGACGGCCGCATGCTCGAGCCCGAGCAACTGCTGGAGCTGCTGCAGGCGCAGTTTCAGCCGCAGTGCCTGGCCGGGCAGCGGGTGCTGGTCACGGCCGGCCCGACCTTCGAGGCCATCGACCCGGTGCGCGGCATCACCAACCATTCTTCGGGCAAGATGGGTTTTGCCATCGCCCGCGCCGCCCGCGAAGCCGGGGCCGAGGTGCGGCTGGTGGCCGGGCCGGTGCATTTGCCCACGCCGCTGGGAGTGCGCCGCACCGACGTGCAATCGGCGTTGCAGATGCAGGCCGCGGTGCAGGCCGAGCTAGGCTGGGCCAGCGTGTTCGTCGCCGCGGCCGCCGTGGCCGACTGGCGGCCCGCGCACAGCGCCGAGCAAAAAATCAAGAAAGACGGCAGCGGCCAGCCGCCGAGCCTGCAGTTCGTGGAAAACCCCGACATCCTGGCCCAGGCCGCCGCCAGCGCGCGCGCCCGCACAGGGCAGCTTTTTTGCGTCGGCTTTGCCGCCGAAAGCCACGACCTGCAGGCGCAGGCCGAAGCCAAACGGGTGCGCAAGGGCGTGCCGCTGCTGGTGGGCAACATCGGCCCCGCCACCTTTGGCCGCGACGACAACGCCTTGTTGCTGCTCGATGCGCAGGGCTGCAAAGCGCTGCCGGCTGGCCCCAAGCTGCATTTGGCGCGCGCGCTCGTGGCCGAAATCGCGCAGCGCTTGGGGCGGGCTGGTTAGCTCAGGCACCGCGCAGGAGCTTGGTCCGGGCCAGAGCAGGCCTTGAAAGCTGGCCATGCGGGTAATCAGGGTTTAAGCCTGCAAGCCGCCCAAGGCCAGCGTGAGGTCGCCGATCAGGGCGCTCAGTTCGGCGGTGGCGATGGTGGCGTCGGCGTCGAAGCCGCCCTCGTCTTCGGCGTGGCCGTGTTCGGCAAACACCCCATCCAAGAATTCGATCTTGCTCAGGCTGCCGCTCTCGGCCAGCACGAAGCGCACCCGTCCCTCCCAGTCCAGCGCCAGTTTGGTGGGCAGCTTGCCTTGGCCGATGTGCAGCCGCATCTGCTCGTCATCCAGCGGGTGGCGGGTGAATTTGACCGCCGATTTTTGTTCGTCGGCGGCCTTGAGCTCCACCTCCTGCCCGGGGGCGAAGTGGGGCGGCCAGTCGTCGGCGCTGCCGCTCAGCCAAGCCGTCATGGCCGCTTGCGGGGCCATCTGGGTGTTCCAAGGCCGAGGTTGCAAATTTATGAACGATTTGAGCAGCGTGCTGATGGCCTCGTCGCAGCGCGCGCTGCTGCTGCTATCGAGCGCCAAGCGGCCGTTGACCGGGTCGATCCAGAGCCAGACGCTGCGGCTTTGCGCAAACGCCATGGGCAGCAACTGCTGCACGATCTCGTCGCGCAGTTGGCGCTGCTCGCGCCGCCCCGGCTGGCGCCCTTCGCCGGCCTCGATCTGCGCCAGCCGCTCGTCGAGGTGGCGCTGCACCACCGAGCCGGGCACGCGCTTGCTCTCGCTTTGCAACCGCAACAGGCGCTGGCCGCGGACCAGTTCCACCAGCGCCCCGTTGGCTTTGCCACGCGGCGGCACCCAGCCGATCGAATGCTCCTGGCTGGGCAGGCAAGGAACAAAGGGCGTTGCAGCCAGCGCTTGCTCCATGGCTTCGAGGGCGGGCAGTTGCTGCGGGTCGAGGAGGTAGAGGGTGAGTTGTTTGAACACGTTGCGCAGCCAAAGGCCTGATTTTGAATTAAAAAATGCTAGTTATGCGTTAACCAGAGACTTCGCATTTTAGTGCAAGCCCAACCCGCTGGGTTCAGCCTCTTGTTCCAAGCCAGCCCCTGCAGTTGGGTGCAGGGCCGCCGATGGCACAGGATTTTTTCGGCCCAGTCTCAAAACCGCTCCAAAGTTGGCATAGAATAAGGGCTTCGGTATGCGGCTGTAGCTCAGTTGGATAGAGTACTTGGCTACGAACCAAGGGGTCGTGGGTTCGAATCCTGCCAGCCGCACCAAAGCCTTTCAAGCCATTGAGGATTCAATGGCTTTTTTGGTTTTTGGGGTTGCGTACCAAAACTGCGCAAGCGTGCGGATGCCTCGGTCCTCACTTGGGGATTGCATAGTCCGCTTGCGTCAGGTGGTCCACGCCGCAGCTCAGGGTCTCGATCCAGTCGATGAACTCTTTCACGGCCGGGTGTGCAAGAAGCTGGCATTTCACCATGGAATGCGCTGATATACAGCAGCAGTTGGCCACGCGGCGCGTGCCAATTGCGTTTTTGCCAGCGACAATAGCGGGAGCTCCAACTTTCAACCCTTAAGCCCCGCCCCACATGGACGAAACCACCCCGGCGCCTAGCGCCAAAAGCACGCCCGACTGGGAGCGTGAAACCTTAGAGAAACTGGTTTTTGCCACCCTGCGCGAGCAACGTGCGGCGCGGCGCTGGAAAATTTTCTTTCGCCTGCTCTGGTTGGCGGTGGTTTTGTTCGTGATCGCGCTGCTGATGCGCGAGGTGGCCACCCGGGCCACGCTGGCGGTGCCGCACACGGCGCTGATCGAGGTACGGGGTGTAATCGCCTCGGACGCCGACGCCAATGCCCGGGCTATCGTTCAGTCTTTGCGCGCAGCCTTCGCGGAGCCCAGTGCCAAAGGGGTGCTGTTATTGATCAACTCACCCGGCGGTTCGCCGGTGCAAGCAGGCATCATCGCCGATGAAATCCACCGCTTGCGCGCCCTGCACGACAAGCCCGTGCATGCCGTGATCGAGGAGGTGGGGGCCTCGGCGGCTTATTATGTGGCCTCGGCAGCAACGAAAATTCACGTGGATAAGGCCAGCTTGGTGGGCAGCATCGGCGTCATGATGAGCGGCTTTGGCTTTACCGAGCTGATGGACAAGGTCGGGGTCGATCGACGCTTGCTCACCGCCGGTGAAAACAAAGGTTTCATGGACCCCTTCAGCCCGCCGAACGAAGCGCAGGTGCGGCACACCCAAGCCATGCTCGACGACATCCACCTGCAGTTTATCGACGTCGTGCGCAAGGGCCGCGGTGAGCGTCTGCGCGAAACCCCCGAGACCTTCAGCGGACTGATCTGGAACGGTCAGCGTGCGGTTGAAAAAGGCTTGGCCGATGGCTTTGGTAGTGTCGAGTACGTGGCCAGTGAGGTGATCGGGGCGGAGCATATTATCGATTACACCCAGCGCGAAAACGTGGCGCAACAACTGGCGCGCCGTCTGGGCGCGGGGGCGGGCGAGAGCGCCCTGCAGACGCTCAAAGAGTGGGGTTGGGTGCTGCGTTGAGGTTGGCCACACCAAGTATTGCTGTGTGCATAGGGGTTAGGGGCTTGCATGGATGCTGAGCGCTTGCTGATTGCCGGGGGGGGCTTGGCCGGGTTGGGGGCGGCGCTGGCACTGCGCCGGGCTGCACCGGGTTTGAGCCTTGATTTGCTGGAGCAGGCCGACGCATTTTCCGAGGTGGGCGCTGGCGTTCAGCTCGGGCCCAATGCGGTGCGGGTGCTGCGCGATTGGGGACTGGAAGAGGGGCTGCACGAGGTGGCGGCGTTCCCGATCGATTTGCAGGTGCGCGATGCCATAAGCGGGACGCTCCTGGGTGCCTTGCCGCTGGCGCAGCGGGCCGAGCGCCTTTATGGGGCTCCCTACGCCACCATCCACCGCGCCGACTTGCACACCCTGTTGCTGCAGGCGCTGCGCGCCGAGGGCGGCACCGGCTTGCACCTGCAGCAGCGCATCGGAGCCCTCGAGCTGTTTCCAGACGGTGGGCTGCAACTGCGCAGCCTAGGAGGACCAAGCTGGCCGGCGGCGGCGCTGCTGGCTTGCGATGGCTTGCGCAGCCGGGTGCGCGAACAACTGCTGGGCGACGGACTGCCGCAATTTAGTGGCCACGTGGCTTACCGCGGCATGATCAACATGGCGCGCTTGCCGCCCCATTTGCGCCACAACGGCGTCACGGCTTGGCTGGGGCGGCGCATGCATGCGGTGCATTACCCGGTGCGGGCCGGCCAGTGGCTCAATGTGGTGGTGGTGGTGGAGGGCGAGTTGCCCGCCGGGCCGGTGGGCTGGGACCATCCGGCGCAACCCGCTGCCCTGTGGCACAGCCTGGGCCTGCTGCCGCACCGGGATTTACACCAGGTGCTGGAGGCGGTGCCGCTGTGGCGACTGTGGCCGCTCATGGGGCGCCCGCGTGTGGCCAGTGCCGCCGACATGGCGCATGGCCCGGTGGCGCTGCTGGGTGATGCGGCGCACCCGATGCGGCCCTATCTGGCCCAAGGAGCCGCCATGGCGCTGGAAGACGCCTGGGCCTTGGGGCGCATGGTGGCGGCACAAGGCGGTGGCGTTGCACCCGATTGGCCGCCCTTGTTGCAGCGCTGGGCCCAAGCGCGCTGGCGCCGTTGCGCCTGGGTGCAAGCGCGCTCGCAGCGCAACGGCACCATTTTTCATGCTGGCGGGCTGCTGCGCTGGGGGCGCGACAGCGCCATGCGGCTGCTGGGCCCAAAGCTGATCGACGTGCCGCGTCTGTACGCTGGGCCGCCACCCGTCTGAGGCTGCACCGGCCTCGCGGCAGGGGCATTAGTCGGCTTGCTCGTCGGCTTGCGCGCCGGGTGCGGCCGGGTCGCGCAGCAAGCGTATGCCTATGCGCACGATCTCGCCCTCTTCCATCCTGCGCACGCTCAGTTCGGCTGCGCCTAGGTTGGCGTGGTCGCCCTCGATCGGTGGCCGGCCCAGCGCCTGCGTCAGCCATTGGGCTGCGTCCAGATGCTCATCGGGCACCGTTGGCCAACCATAAAAGCCGCACAAATCGCTCATGCGGGCGCTGCCAGGCACTTCAAAATCGCCATAAACCTCGCGCGCCTGCGCCACGTCGTCTTGGTCGGGCAGCACGACGCCGGTGCGCCGGGCACTCCAGGGAATGGTTGAGCCTTGCAGCACCAGCGAGGCCATGACCACGATCAGCGCCACACCGATGAAAATCTCGGCCCCCTCTACGCCAGCCATGACCGGAAAAATGGCCAGCACGATCGGCACCGCGCCGCGCAGCCCGACCCATGAGATGAAGGCGATTTCGCGTCCATCAAAACGCAGCGGTTTGAGGATGACCCAGACCGAGAGCGGGCGCGCCAGCAGCATCAGCACGGCCACCACGCCCAGCGCCGGCAGCAGCGCATCGAGCGCGTCCGAGGGCGTGACCAGCAAGCCCAAGAGCAAAAACATCGAGGCCTGCGCCAGCCAGGCAAAGCCGTCCATGGCCGACAGCGAGCGCNNC
>JGI24124J20360_1000293_pt1 | contig 12094 bp, 10 predicted proteins | sample Subbio12Aug_8Aab_FD_20360 | JGI IMG/M metagenome (IMG submission 20360) | reverse complement strand
AGTTCATCTTGTTTTTAAGCTACTTTCACTTGTCCTTACGCCAACCTAGCCATCACACTAGCATTGCCCTCACCCTAGCCCTCTCCCGCAGGGAGAGGGTAATTGCCGAGAAGGGAGAGGGGTTTTGGGAATCGGCTGTTTCGCCGATTCCTACGAGTCTGACATCTGACCTCCGACCTCTAATAATGGGAGAGGGTATTTGTCAGAGGGTGAGGGGAAGGCAGAAGGTTGAGTGGCTGGAAAAAGTGACGGAATGATTACAAAGGTTACAAAATAATTAATAATTTTTGACGTGCCTGCAGGAGTTTTGGACACCAGCGAGAATACTTATCTGACGCGCCATGTTTGCGCAAGCGATTTTTGTTGTGGTTATACAAAGTACTATTATTCACAACATGGCAGGGAGGTTATTCAATGGCTAAGTTTTTCCGCTGGGGCGGCGGCTCCCACGGCAACAAGAAACTTCTTTACGCAGGCGGTTTGCTTCTCGTCCTTTTTCTTACTTTTTCCGGTGTGGCTGCCACCGACTCATCCAACCCGGACTCATGCGCCAGGTGTCACGTTATGCAACCCTATTTTTACACTTGGCAGAACTCGCCCCACGCCAACATCAGCTGCAATAGTTGCCATGTGGAGCCGAACACCGGTTTTGCTTCTGTGCTGGCACGGCGTATCAGCGAAGGAATAGTTTATTTGGGCGGCGATATGGAGTTACCCATCCATGGTACCAGGGAAATCAGCAACGAAGCTTGTCTGCAGTGCCATTCATTAAACCGGCAGATTACCCCGGGGCTGGATTTGCGGGGAGAATGGCATGCCGAGCATTTAGATTACGGCACAACCTGTGTGGATTGCCACTATGAAGTCGCGCATACCGGCATGAGCAAAAAACCAGCCTTCGCCCCTACTGAGGAGGCCATTGCCCAGTTCAGGGAAGTAGACGAGAGAGATTTTTCTTTGACTAAAACGAGCTGCCTGGAATGTCACGACGGTGAGCGGGTCACCTACAGCTGTGAGATCTGTCATACCGAAATTGGCATCCCTCAAGACCATTATGTGGCTGACTTTGGCTACAATCACGGTGCTGCTGTCCGTGCAGGGATTAGCGAGTGTATGCGCTGTCACACCGGTTTTGGCAAGGAGCGCGAGGTGCCCGGTGATTCTATAGCGGAAATCACCAGAAACGCTCAATTCTGCGTTGATTGCCATGAAGGCGTCCGTCCTGTTACCCATGATGCTTTCTGGTCTGTCGGTCATATAGTGCGGGGAGAAACCAGTCCCGAAGGCTGTCTGGTTTGCCATGACTGGCGCGAACCGGAGGAAGAAGGCATGCGCGTTGCCCAAATTATTACCTGCGCAGCATGTCACGAGCAAACGCCCGAAGGTCACGACGCTCCGCGCTGGTACTGGGATCATAAGGACTTTGTCAAGGAAAGAGGCTCGTTTGGTTGCTTTGACTGTCACGGCGCCAGCTCCTGCTTTGACTGCCATGCCCAGTACAATGTCGGCTTTGGCGGCCAACCTGTACGATAGCTAGTGGCTAGTCCTTCATATTTTGCCCTTACCACCTTAAAATACCATCTCCCTCCACTTAATCCCCTCTCCCCTCGGGAGAGGGCTAGGGTGAGGGCAAAGGGGCTTGGGCAAGGTTCCAGTGAATTGGCTATTTCGCCAATTCCAACGAGTCTGACATCTGACCTCCGACCTCCAACAATGGGAGAGGGCTAGGGTGAGGGCAAAGGGGCTTGGGCAAGGTTCCAGTGAATTGGCTATTTCGCCAATTCCAACGAGTCTGACATCTATCAATTGGTGCGCGCACAGACGTTTGCGGACAATTGTCCTCATTCTTCTAAGCAGAGAAAAATTTCGCTTTCGTAGGCAGGAATAAGCAAACTCCAGCTAGAATAGTAACTATCATGGATATAAAAAAATCAAAAGGGCATAAAGCTTTGCTCAGGTAGAACAGAAACCGAAGCGGATACAAGAAGACAGAAAACGTGCAAAGTTCTGCTTGACACAAGCAAGAAGTAGTAGCATAATTAGTAATAGATACTAATATTTAAAAGCATTAAGCTGCTGGGCTGCAGGAATATGGGCAGTGACCGCGAAGTATTAATAGGCAGCAGTTGAGCGGCAGCTCACGCTGGAAACAAGTCTGCTTTGGTGCAGGAGAATGGTTGCCGGCTAAGCCCGTTTCCATGCTCTCGCTGGTGACAATTCTCACAAGACTCTCTTTTGGGCCGGAGACGGGGGCGGGGATGAGGCCAAATGTCACATAACTCTCAACTGGCACAAGCTGTCTTTCGCTATTTTATAGCAGTACTCTTTGCAGGATTTTTAGGGGTCATGGCTTTGTCTGCCGACCTGCAGGAAAATGTCAGCAGTACCTGCGCACTCTGTCACTCTATGCGCCCTCAGTACTACACTTGGCAGGCTTCCTCTCATGCCGCCGCCACCGATTGCCTCTCTTGTCACCGCCAGCCCGGCGTTGACGGCGCTTGGCAGCTGACCCGGGATTTGGGGCGCATGGCTTTTCAGCAAGTGCGCGGCACCTATGTTTCGCCGCTGCGTATGTTAAAACCGCTTGATGATCAAGCTTGTCTTGCTTGTCACAGCTACGATCGCCCCACCAGCCCAGGCGGTGAGTTTTATATCCCTCACCAGCCACACACGGATGTGAATGTCTCGTGTGTCTCTTGCCACAGCGCGGTGGCGCACGGCGATATCGGCCGCAAGGGCATGACTGCTCAAATACCCGAGCGGGACTGGGATACGGCGGTAGCGCGGGAACAGTTAGCTAGAACCAGGCTTGAACCGCTGAAGGAAAGCTGTATGGGCTGTCATTATTTACGGCGCGTCTCCAACTCCTGTACCGTTTGCCATGACGAGAGTATGCTTCCCCCGGATCATCTGGCTGATGATTTTGCCGTAGACCATGGTGATGAGGCATTTGCCGATTTGGGTAGTTGTAATTTTTGCCACGGCATGACCGGCAGGAGACGGCTGAATTTAAGGCAATACCCCGAAGTTGCGCAGTATGCCAAGGCAAATCGTTTCTGCTTCGACTGCCACGCACAACGTCCCGCCAGTCACGGCACTCTGCCATGGCGCGACCATGGCGCGGCGGGCACGGGCAACGAGGAAAGCTGTGTAGCTTGCCACGATAATCAGGCTAATTTCGATTTGCCTGCGCCTGCCACGACCACTTGCAGTTCGTGTCATCCCTCGCCTCACCGGGAGGGCTGGCAAGTCAGGCATAGTCTTACTCCCGGCGTAAGAATTCAAGAATACTGTTGGGCGTGTCATAATAGGCCATCTTGTCAACAATGCCATTGGCTGGAGTAGGTTAAGAAGGTAGATGCTATATTCAAAATAGGATTCAGTGCAAATAATTTTTAAGATAATAGTTTAGACGGAGAGTGAATATCAGTGGAAGCAACTGTGAAGAAAACAGCAAAAAGTCTGCCAATCTGGTTAGTACTGGCGCTTTTTCTCTTGGGTCAGCCTTTGTTATCGTTTGCCGGCTATCTGCTTGGCACCAATTTCTTCTGGGCAGATCGGGACATGGCGCGTCTCAATCAACAGATTGAACATTTTCGCAGTTTGGTTAACGCCGAACCGGATAATCCAAGCCATCGCACCGAACTCGGCTTTACCTATTTTACAGTCGGTGATTACCGAGCCGCAGTTGACCAGTTGACTGATGCAATTAGCCTAGATGAAAATTATTTACCTGCCTATCTCTCGCGCGGCTATGTGCTTGTGGAGCTGGGGCGTCTGGACGAGGCGCTGAGCGATTTCCAGAAAGTAAAAGAGCTCTCTCCCGAGGATTTTCGCGGTTCCTTAAATACAGGCATCGTTTTTAGGGAGCTTGGGATGCTGGAGGAGTCGGCTGCTGAGCTGGAGCGTGCCCGCTCTTTAGCAGTAAACAGCAGTGATATCTACTACCATTTGGCTTTAACTTCCGAAGCCATGGGAGATTTGGTCGCAGCTCTCGAACTGTTGGATCGCTCCCTAGAGCTGGATCCGCTTAACCAGGATGCCCAAGCAGCCCGCTTTCGCTTGCAAGGCAACTAGAGGAGGGACATAAATGTCAAACGGAGTTTTTTCTTTAAGGGATCTGTTAACTTTTCCAGTGTCCCGCCGCTGGGTCTACCCGCTTTTTGCACTCTTTTCAATCTTGCAGATCAGCCTCTTTACCGTCACTTACCTGCAGGGGCAGCCTCGCTTGCTACAACAGGTGTTGGCGCCGCTGACTCCCGGACGGCCAATCTTTGAGAGGATGATTTATGGTGCCTTGGGGGAGGGCATGTTTGATAAGCCGATGGCTGTGACGTGGAGCTTGGACCGGATTTTTGTCAGTGATACGGGTAACAGGCGTATCCAAGTGTTCGACACCGCAGGCAATTTCCTTTTCCTCTTCGGGGAGCAGGGCAGCGGACCGGGGCAGTTTCTTTTTCCTTATGGCTTGGTGGCTACCGCCGACCTGCTTTACGTTGCGGATCTTTACACCGGCCGTATCTCCACCTTTGATTTTGAAGGTAATTTTCAGGGGTTTTTCGCCGAAGCCGCAAACGAAGCAGGCAAGCTGCAAAGCCCGGGAGCGTTGCTTCTCTCCGGCGACAAGCTCTATGTCACAGACGTGCGGCGCAGCCGGGTGCTTGTTTTTGCTCTGGCTGACGGCACGCTGTTACAGGAGATCGGCATGGAGGAAGATATCCTCGCGCCTAACGGCGTGGCGCTCGATCGTGCCGGCAATATCTATGTCTCGTCTGCAGGCAGGCAGCGCATCGCCGTTTATAGCCCGGAGGGCAGACCGATCCGCCTGATTAACGGCACCGCGGATGGACACGGTACATCCGCGCTTCTAAATCCTAGGGGCATAGCCGTCACCGCTGATGGCCGGATAGCCGTTGTCAGCAAGCTGACCCATCAGCTCGCCGTTTTTGACCAAGGAGGCAGTGTGCTCTTTACACACGGCAGTATGGGCACGGGGCTGGAGCAGTTTAGTTTCCCGAACGGCATCTATCTGGACCCGGCAGGGCGGCTGCTCGTCACCGACACCGTTAACCGTCGCGTCGCTGTTTACCGCTGGTAGAGAAAAGTATTTTTAATCTATGGCGGCAAATATAAAATCAGTTATGGAGGTGGTCTTGGCAGAAATCTCACTTGGTAAGGTTTTGCTTTAGTCGTAATGTGCAAGTGTCAAACATTCCAAAAAAGACAGGGAGGAAAGAAAATGAAGAGATTTGCAACTTTAACAATCTTGGTGCTGCTCACCATGCTGCTTCTGGCAGGTACCGCAGCCGCACAGCAGACCGGCGCCGCCGTCTATGCTTGGGCAAACAGTAACCGTTCCGGTGAAATAGCAATAACTTGGGACGGAGCTCCCCTGCTGCGTAACGTGCCTGGTCAACTGACCCACACCGCTTTCCAGTTGAACACCAACTCTTGCGCTTCTTGCCACATGACCCACACCGCCGTAGGTAGCAACCTGTTAATTCAATCCTCTACCTCCGCTACCTGCTCGGCTTGCCATGACGGCACCATGGGCTTTCTCAACGTTGAAGCCCCTGCTACTGCCACCACCATGGGCGGCTCAGTTGCCGCAGGTACCTTTGGGACTACGGTTGGCCGTACCCCCTCCATGCACGACGTTGACGCTGCGATCAATCTCTCCGGCGCACCCGGCGGTAACCGCAGAGGCATTGCTGAGCAGGCCGGCGCAAGCTGGAACACCCTTTTTACCTGTGCATCTTGTCACGCTCCCCACGGTTCCCACAGTATCCGCCTGTTGCATGTTAACCCGAACAATGTGGCGGTGCGTGCTATCGCTACCGGTACTCCCGGGGTAGCCGCCGGTCGCTGGTCTCCCAATGCTCGGGCAGCCGGCTTTACTGTCAACTCAGCAACTTTTGATGAAGTGTATAACGTTTGGGTATATCCAACCGTTCATGCTGCGGCATATGCCGCTCCTTGGGTTGCAGGCTATGCCACATCCGTAAATGATGCCGTCTATGGTCGTATTGGTGCCAACTGGGTTAGGATTTATCATGAAAATTGGAATCCAAACACTGTCGCAGCTAATGTATATGATCCGACCAGCGCTTCAGGCTGGACCGCAACGAATGTTAGAAACCTTCTTACCAGATACTTCACGATTAATTTTGCTACCGGTCGAGTTGTTCAGACTGATACGCAGCGTAACGAATTGATTAGCTTCCTCCAGAACGCCCCGTTTAACCTCAGTGCAACTGATGCTGCTAACGCGTCCCTCAACATCGACGTTGCTCGAGGCCTGCAGGTTCGCGCCCGCGCTGCTACTGCGCATCAAACCAATCTGGTAGCCGGCGCCCGGCAGATTGACTTCCTTGACCCATCTTCCTATGACGCGGCCGCTTATAACCTCTTCTGCGCCGCCTGCCATACCGATTATTTGCCCACGATTAGCGCAGGTAGTCAGACAGGCTCTGGCGTCGGTATTTACAGTCAGAAGTTCCGCCACACCATTAACCGTGGCGCAAGCACCGCTGTTTCTCCGATGCCCGTCCGCGGCGGCACCGCATTCGCTGGAGCTAACCTGACCGGTACCACCACCGGCAGCAACCGCCTGATGTGCCTCTCCTGCCACTTTGCCCACGGTGCTGACGCCGGCATGATGCTCTTTGCTGACAACACCCGGGTTAGTGCGGGAAGTGCTACAGTCGGCGATGTGACTTACGCTGGTCAGAATGACGTTTCTGCAAGCCTCGGCGGCTCTTCCGCACTGAAGCGCTATATCAACCAGGCTTCTTGCTGGCACTGCCACGTGCGCTCGAGCGCAACCCCGTTCCTCAACACCGATTACTACTGGACTATGTTCCCGAACGGTCCGACTTGGTAATTTGCTTTAAGAGCTGGCAGGGGGCAACAGCCCCCTGCGGCTTCCAAAAATTAGTGGCGGCTAATGTATTTGTCTCTGATTTTTGGAAGCCGGTTTTCCGGCCTGTTTTTCCAGATATTCGACATCTGATGGGAGTGGCTGAAGATGCAGGTGATATTGTCTAAGCTGAAAAACAAAAAGTTATTAGTTTTACTCGTTTTGCTCGCGGTAGCGCTCTTTTTTTGGTCTGAGAGTCGTCAGGCGCCTGATACGGCGGAACCGCCGGCGCCGGGAGAACCGCCGGTGGAAACGGCTTTGCAGCCTCCCGCTAACGATGCCGCTATTTACTCGGCGTTGGAGGCGTATCTAGCCGGCTTGGTCGCTGACGACCAAGAAGCTGTGTTGGCGCTTTTAACCGAGAGTCACAGGCAGGAGTTTGCAGCGGCTTCTTTTTTACTGCAGCCCGGCACCATCGAAAATTACAGTGAAATTGTGCTCGCGGAACTTGATCACAGCTTTCCCACGTACACCAGTCAATTTCCCGGCTTGGAGGGTGTGCCTGTAGCGGTGCTGGTGACGGAGTATACGGTGAACTTTTATCAAAACGGCACCCTGGCAGCGTCGCCTCGTTTTCGTGAGGAGCTGCTCTTTCGCCAGGAGGGGCAAAACTGGTTGATTGCCGGCAGCCAGCGTGATTTTGTCGGCATGGCTGAGCAGGCGCCTTAAGTATGAGAAACTGACGGTAGTATAGGAAAATTTATGGCGGACAGCAAACTGGATTTTATGGGCATTAGCTGAGCAGACGCCTGAAGCCGGAGAGAAATTAGCAGCAGGGAGCGAGCAAATTTATGGTCAGTAGAAAGATCTGTAAGTTTATAATAGTTATGGCGGCTATAGCTGTGTTGCTTTTGTCCGGCGGCTGCGGTGGGCGCCAAGCGGAGAGCGAACCGAATGAATTCATGGCCTGGAGCTTTGTGCGCGGTTTGGTGCGTTCGCGGCTGGACGAGCCAAATAAAGCGATCTTTCCTCAGTATAGCCGGGAGTTTGTCGAGCGGCAGGGGGATGATATTTTTATCGTGCGCGCCCATGTCGGCGCACCCGATGAAGCCGGCACGATGGTCAGTTATAACTTTGTTGTGACGGCAGAATATCTTGGTAACCAGGTTTTCCAGGAAAGAGCGGTAGAAATCACAAGAGCACCTTTTTAGAGGCCAGAGGTCAGTTGTCGGACTCGTTGGAATCGGCGAATAGCCGATTCCTAGATTGAGGTCAGAAGTCGGACTCGCCGCAACTCCTCTCTGCAACTCTGCTTATCATCCATGCTACTCCCCTCTCCCTGCGGGAGAGGGCAAGGGTGAGGGAAGCTCGGTGCAAATCGCATCTTCCCAACATCTCTCCTACATATCCTGTCTCCTTTGCCATTTTTCTCTCCCTCTCGAACAAATCCCCTCTCCCTCTGGGAGAGGGTTAGGGTGAGGGCAGGGGCTAGGGCAAGTGAGGGGAGGCGATGGCTAATGGAAAAATATTACAACCTTTTGGGATGTTTTTCGACATCCTTTTTGTTATTGTCTTGGCAACAGCTTTGCAAAAGCAGTGCTGTTGGCAGGTGTCTATGGGCTGGTACAAGTTGTTAGCAGGATTTTTGCTTGCAGGAGCGAATTTATCTTATTGTCTGCGGCAATCTGGAGTACTCGGCAGAAAGGAGGTGCGGAAGTGAGCAGGCTTCGCTATCAAAGCTTTTTGATACTGGCACCCTTGTTTTTCTTGTTGCTTAATTTTGGTTTGGTTTTTGGCAGTACGCTTTGGGCTGAAAATCCGGTTGCGCGCTTTACCTGGACGGCTGAAAATGCTAACTCTAATCTGACGGGAGTTGGTTTATCTCGTGCAGTTTATGGCGTGGTCTATGAGCGCAACGTGCTAGGCCAACTGGTGCATAGCAACTTTGCTTTAAATACCAATTCCTGCGCTTCCTGCCATCTCACCCATCTGGCGCCGGGTAGCGGGCTGCTTTTTCAGCGTTCAATTTATAACACTTGCAGCACATGCCATTTTGACGCCACGATCAACGGTTACAATGTGTTGGAGGGCTTTACGTCAGGCGACGCTACAGCCGGCGGCGGACGCTTCTTTGACGGCGATTTTCGCGCGCAAACAGACGGGCGCCGCGGCATTTCCTTTCATGTGACTACCGGCGTTTACGAGCACTGGCAGGCACCAGGCAGCGGCTTTAGCTCTCCGCCGCCGGCAGACAGCCCTTGGCGGCAGCCCTTTAGCTGCGCCTCCTGTCATGGGCCCCACGGGACATTTAGTGGCCGTCATCTGCATTTTAATGTTAACGGTCAGGCGAGCCGTTTTGGGCCGGTGGCGCTGGAGCGGGTGGAGGTGTCAGGGGATGTATATTTCGTGCCGGCAGCTCCTTACAATAACAGGACGCCTTGGCTTTTCTATGACCAGGATTCTCCTCTCTTTGCCACTCACGCTGTGCGGATATTCAATAATGAAAATCCAGCCAGAGATGTGACGGCGGCATTTCGCGTCAATAACCGGCTGGGGCGGGTCTGGCTGGAAGATCCTGCTCTGGCAGGCCCCGGTCCGCATCGCATTTCTTTTAGTCAAGCCACAGTTGTTGACATAGAGGTGCAGTACGCCGGTACCCCTCAGGAGAGAACTGTTTACCGCGGCGGCGTGGTAAACTTTTGCACCGCCTGCCATACCGGCTATTTGCAGCGGAGTACGGTGGGTGGTAGCGTGTATACGTATACTCGGCACGCCAATTTTGAGCATCCTGTGGGCAGTGACATCAACCCTGCGATGGTGAGCGGTTCTGTTTACGATCCGCCCGCCGGCTTTCGCTTTGAGCAGCAGGGCACAGAAAGGCGGCTTGTTTGTTTAAGCTGTCATTTTGCCCATGGTACCGACGCGGAGCGGATGACCAGAAGTAACTTAATGGACCCGGCCTACCCCGCAGGCAGCACCATCCCGGCTCGGACCAGCCTGCTACGTTTTGGGAGCGATACAGCGGGTAATCGGGAGGTTTGCCTAGCCTGCCACAACACCATGCCTGCAGCTACTTTGTCGGTGCTTTCCACTTCACCGCTAGACCTCAGCACTGTGGCGTCGCCCGCAGAGCTGCTTATCCGCTTTGACCGGCGGGTGGATATGAGCACCGTAATCCCCGGGGTAACCCTGAGAGTCTTTGACACCGTCTACGGTACGGTCTATGGCACAGTCTATGCCACCGACAGCTACCGCACACTGGTCTTTACCCCGCAGCAGCCGCTACCGGCTGGCAGTTATGGGGTGGAAGTGACCACCGGCGTTAAGTCTTGGTTCCAGCGGGCGCTGCCGCAACTATTCAGCTTCTTCTTTGAGGTGGGCAGTTAAGCTCTGCTAAACCAGGGGACGGTGGTTTTACTGGGAGGGCCAGGCTCCAGCCTGGCCCTCCCAGGGTTTGTTTTTCAAGTTAAGCGGATTAGCGGAAGGCAGGAGACAGTTTGCGAGACTCTTTATTGGCACCATTAGTCAATTTACGCCGGCAACTGCATGGCTGCCCGGAGGGCGGCTTAGCTTTGCCGGCTACAAAAAATTGTCTGCAAAGCGCCTTGACGGCTGCCGGTTTTGCGTACCATGAACTGGGCGGCGGCTTAGTGGCGGAACTTGGCGGCGGCGAGGGGAAACTGGTACTTTTGCGCGCCGACCTGGACGGGTTGGCGGTGCCTGACGGCAAAAATGTGCATTATCGCTCACAACATCAGGGCTTTGCTCACGCCTGCGGACATGACGGGCATACGGCGATGCTTTTTGGCGCCATGCTCTTGCTGCAAAAAAGTGTGCTGCCGGGGCGGGTGCGTTTGATGTTTCAGCCGGCGGAGGAAACTCCGCCGGGCGGAGCGCAGGCGATGCTGGCGGCAGGTGTGCTTAGTGATGTGGATGCCGCCTTTGCGTTGCATCTTGCGCCGCAGCTGCCTTTTGGCAGTGTGGGCGTAAAAGCAGGCTTGCTGATGGCGGCGACCGACAATTTTAAGCTTGTGATACGGGGCAGCGGCGGTCACGGCGCTCTGCCGCACCAGACGGTGGATGCTGTGGTGGTGGCGGCACAAGTAGTGCTTGCACTACAGGCTTTGGTCAGCCGGCAGATTGATCCGCTGGAACCGGTCGTCGTGACGGTGGGGAGAATCACGGGCGGCACCGCCACAAATGCGGTGGCCGAGGAAGTTGTGCTGGAGGGGACTGTGCGGACGCTCTTGCCGGAGTTGCGCCAGAGTATGCCAGGGCGGCTGCGCACAGTGTCTGAGGGGATCTGCCAGGCTTTCGGTGCTCGTTGTCGGCTGGAATATAACTTTGGCTATCCGGTATTGAAAAATGATGGTGCGATGACAGAGTTGGCTGCGGCGGCGGCAACGGAAAGCGGTTTGATGTTAAAGAGGTTGGAGCAGCCGCTGCTTGGCGGAGAAGATTTTGCTTATCTGCTGGAGCAGGTGCCCGGCTGTATGCTTTTTTTGGGTTGCGGGGATGAGCGTTTCTGTCATCCGCTGCATCATCCTTGCTTTGATTTTGACGAAGCCATTTTGCCCCTGGGAGCTAAGCTGCTCGCGCGGCTGGCAGAGAAAGCGCTGCTTGCTTGAAGCGCACAGTATAGGAAGAAAAAGCGCCCAAGAGTTTTTGCTCTGGAAAAGGGCGTTTTTTTGTGTAGGGGCGGGTTTCAAACCCGCCCTTGCCGACTGGGTGTTCAGGAATGAAGTTTCGTCGAAGGTGCGGCAACCTTCGGGCGGGTTTGAAACCCGCCCCTACAATGGATAAGGCGGGCAGCCGTTTTCTTTGTCTGAAATTAGCAGGAACCACCCCGCCCTGACGGGCACGACGTCCTATTCCCCTCCCTTGGAGGGGTGGTGCGTAGCATCGGGGTGGTCCATACGGGATAGCATCGGCATTTGACCTGACCTGACGTGGCAAGAACCACCCCGCCCTGACGGGCACCCCTCCAAAGGAGGGGAAATTCTCTTGCCCTGCCTTCACCCTAGCCTTATTCCCTCACCCTAGCCCTCTCCCATTATTAGAGGTCGGAGTGCAGATGTCAGACTCGTAGGAATCGGCGAAATAGCCGTTCGCAGACACCAATGGGAGAGGGGATGAGAAGCGCCCAAGAGTTTTTGCTCTGGAAAAGGGCGTTTTTTTGTGTAGGGGCGGGTTTCAAACCCGCCCTTGCCGACTGGGTGTTCAGGAATGAAGTTT
>JGI24124J20360_1000278_pt1 | contig 12484 bp, 11 predicted proteins | sample Subbio12Aug_8Aab_FD_20360 | JGI IMG/M metagenome (IMG submission 20360) | reverse complement strand
GCGTCATCCTCACCACGCCCAGCGGCATCCATCCGCAACAGGCCATCGAAGTGGCGGGCACAGGCCGCCACGTGCTAAGCGAAAAGCCCATGGCCACCAAGTGGCAAGACGGGCGGCGCATGGTTCGCGCTTGCGAAGAGGCCGGCGTGCGCCTGTTCGTCGTCAAGCAAAACCGCAAGAACGCTACGCTGCAACTGCTCAAGAAGGCTGTGGAGCAAAAGCGCTTCGGGCAAATTTACATGGTCGCCCTAAACGTATTTTGGCAACGCCCGCAAGTGGGCTACTACGACCAAGCCAAGTGGCGTGGCACTTGGGATCTGGACGGCGGTGCCTTCATGAACCAAGCCAGCCACTACGTAGACCTGCTGGAGTGGATCATCGGCCCCATCGACTCTTTGCACGCTTACACCGCCACTTTGGCGCGCGACATCGAGGCCGAAGACACGGGTGTGATCAGCCTGCGCTGGCGCAACGGGGCGCTGGGCTCGCTCAACTGCACCATGCTCAGCTACCCAAAAAACCTAGAAGGCTCCATCACCATCCTCGGTGAAAAGGGCACAGTGCGCGTGGGCGGTGTGGCCGTGAATGAAATCCAGCAATGGCAGTTTGCTGACTCGTGCCCCGAAGACGAGCAAATAAAGGACGCCAGCTACGAAACCACCAGCGTGTACGGCTTTGGGCACCCCCTGTACTACCGCAACGTCATATCCACTTTGCGCGGCGAAGCGGAACCCGAGGTAGACGGACGCGAGGGATTGAAATCACTGGAGGTGCTGATTGCCGCCTACCGCTCCGCACGCGATGGCGTGCGCGTGGGCTTGCCGTTGGAGCTATGAACAGCATGAACACCACCATACACCCCACAGCCATAGTGGATGATGGCGCCCAGATTGGCGAAGGCTCGCGCGTGTGGCACTGGGTGCATGTGTGCAGCGGTGCGCGCATAGGCAATGGCGTTTCGCTGGGGCAAAACGTGTTCGTGGGCAACCAGGTTGTGATAGGCGACCGCTGCAAAATCCAGAACAACGTGAGCGTGTACGACAACGTCACGCTGGAAGAAGGGGTTTTCTGCGGCCCCAGCATGGTGTTCACCAACGTGTACAACCCGCGCTCGCTCATCGAGCGCAAGAGCGAATACCGCAACACCTTGGTCAAGAAGGGCGCCACGTTGGGCGCCAATTGCACCATCGTTTGCGGCGTGACCATCGGTGAATATGCTTTCATAGGCGCCGGGGCGGTGGTGAACAAAGACGTGAAGCCCTACGCCCTCATGGTAGGCGTGCCGGCCCGGCACGTGGGCTGGATGAGCGAATACGGCGAGCGGCTCAATCTGCCTGTGATGGGCAATGCACAGGCCGAATGTCCGGGCTCGGGTAAGCGGTATGTGTTGGTCAATGGCTTGTGCGCGCCAGCAGCCCAAACATAAGGTTACTATGGAATTCATCGACCTCAAAACCCAGTACCAGCGGCTCAAGCCGCAGATTGACGCCGCCATACAGCGCGTGCTGGACCATGGCCAGTACATCCTCGGCCCCGAAGTGGCCGAGCTGGAAGAAAAGCTGGCTGCCTACACGGGGGCCAAGCACTGCATCACCGTGGCCAATGGCACCGACGCCCTGCAGATTGCCCTCATGGCACTGGGCGTGGGGCCGGGAGATGAAGTCATCACCCCCGGCTTCACCTACATCGCCACGGCCGAGACGGTGGCCTTGCTGCGTGCCAAGCCGGTGTATGTAGACATTGATGAGCGCACCTACAACCTAGACCCGGCCTTGTTAGAAGCGGCCATTACGCCGCGTACCAAAGCCATTGTGCCGGTAAGCTTATACGGGCAATGCGCAGACTTTGACGCCATCAACGCCATCGCGGCCCGGCACGGCATACCCGTGATCGAAGACGCCGCCCAAAGCTTTGGTGCCACCTACAAGGGGCGCAAAAGCTGCAACCTTTCTACCATCGCATGCGCCAGCTTCTTTCCCAGTAAGCCGATGGGCTGTTATGGCGATGGCGGTGCCGTGTTCACCAACGACAGCGAACTGGCCAAGGCGATGCGCCAGATTGCTCGGCATGGGCAAGGCAGGCGTTACCACCATGTGCGAGTAGGGGTAAACAGTCGGCTCGACACGCTTCAGGCCGCCATCCTATTGCCCAAGCTGGCGGTGTTCGATGAAGAAATTGCACTGCGCCAGGTGGTGGCCGGCCGCTACATGCAGTTGCTGCAAGGGGTGGAGCAACTGGTACTGCCCGTGGTGGAGCCCCACAACGTGAGCGTGTGGGCGCAATTCACCATAAGGGTGCAAAACCGCGAAGCCGTGCAGAAGCAGCTATTGGACGCTGGGGTGCCCACTGCGGTGCATTACCCCATACCATTGAATAAACAGCCGGCGGTAGCCGATGCAGGCGTCAAACTGACCGTGGGCGATGTGCTCTCGCAAAGCGTAATCAGTTTACCCATGCATCCGTACCTCAGCGAAGTAAATATCAATACGATATTTATTGCATTAAAGAAAACTTTTTCATGAGAATCTCATGCATGTGCTAGTCATTCCATCTTGGTATCCACAACATTCGGGTGATATAGGTGGTAGTTTTTTTAGAGAACAAGCCTTAGCGTTAAATAAGCATGGTTGCAAAGTAGGTGTTATTTATCCGCAACTGCGATCTTTGAGAAACTGGAAGTCTGTGTTCACAGTCAAGCGAGGGATATCAGTGGAAGACGACAGCGGGGTTATGACATACCGCTCACACGGCATGAATTGGTTTCCGCGCTTAGTAAATCCCGCATTTAAACTGTTCTTGCTGCATGGCAGACGTCTTTATGAAAAGTATGTTTTTGAAAATGGCGTGCCGGATGTAGTGCATGCCCATTCGCTCCTTAACGCTGGTCTACTTGCGTATAACATTAATAAAAAACACGGCGTCCCTTATGTTGTAACAGAACACAGTTCTGGCTTTGCGAGTAAAATATACAGTAGGCAGCAACTAAGGGTGGCTGGTGAAGCGTCCATTTCAGCTAAACGAAGGTTTGCGGTCTCAAGTGAATTTGCATCGTTGCTTAATCAAATTATTGGCGCTGGTGCGGCTCGATGGGAGGCGTTGCCCAACATAGTAAGTGAGTCGTTTATTAATTACCGACTGCCGATAAATGCTGACGAGAATAAGTTTAAATTTATTAATGTTGCTTTAATGGATAAAAGAAAAGCACAGCAAAATATAATATATGCATTTGAAAAATTAAAAAAAACGCAAGATAATATTTTTCTTACCTTGGTTGGTGATGGACCAGAAAAGAAAAAATTAGAAAAATTGACGGTAGACTTGGATGTTCACGACAGTGTAAAATTTGCCGGATTGCTATCGCGAGATGAAGTATTGAAGGCGATGGCAGAGTCAGACGCATTCGTTCTCTCAAGTCGTTATGAAACCTTTGGTGTTGTGATAATTGAGGCGCTTGCACTTGGAAAACCCGTTATAGCCACGCGCTGTGGTGGGCCAGAGTCAATAGTTCGTGACAAAGATGGTATTCTTGTTCCTGTTGATGATGTTGACGCGCTAACCCGAGCGATGAGTGAATTGATCTCTAGGAGAAACTCATATGACCATTCCGAGATAAGACAGGCTTGCATAGATCGATACAGTGAAGCCAGTATCGCTAGGAAGTTAATTGGCATTTACTCTGAATTGATGCCGTAAAATTATAGGCAAGAAAATTGACGCATTTAGACTATAAAATTAAATTCAAGCTTGCTGCTGCAGCAGGCTTGCTCCTTGTAACAGGCGCAACTCAGTTCTCGTATTTTACAGGTGCAAGTCTCCCCTTAATTGTTTTATCTGGCATAATAATTGGGTTATTTGCGGTAATTCATGCGAATATAAAACTCAAATTTATTGAGGTAATTTTAGTTTGCACTTTCGCTTTTATGGTTTTGTTGTCTTTTGCTTTGATAATATTGGGTGAGGAAGGTTATTTAAAATCAAGGCCAATTTATTTTTTTAGTGTTGCACAACTATTTGCTGCCATCATAGCAATTAAGCTCACGAAATCAACTGAAGGGAGAAAGTATTTACTCAATATTTTTTTGGCATTATTAGTCCTTGAGGCTTTAATTGTTTTTGGTCAATTTAGCTACATTACTTTTGGTATTGGTTTTGAGGTAGAGCCGAACTTGTTGCAACCTTTTCAGCTTGTCACGGGTAGTTTTGCAAATCCAAATAATTCCGCTGCTTTCATTGGTTTACTTTGTTTTGTGCTATCTTTGTTTCTTTTGAAAAATGGAATGACAGCAAAAGCTTTATTGCTTTTAATATTTGTCTTGCCTGCCATTTTTGTTACTTTATCAAGAACCATGTTGGTGTTTTGGTTTTTAAATTTAGTATGTTTGCTTTGGGTGGTTTACACGTCACGACATGCTCAATTAAAATTCACAAAATTTTATTTTTCCATTTTTTTTCTTTTTGCTGTATTAATACTTTACTTAGTATTCAACTTCCTTTTGCGTGTTGAATCAGATGTTATCGAAAGATCTCTGATTAGGGTTAATGAATTGTCGAGTCTCGGTGATGATACATCAATAGATTTTAGGTTTATTTCGCACTTGCGTTTAATTGAAAATTTTTTTAATCTAGGGCTTGGTTCTTTCACGGACTTAAGTTACTTTAAATTTTTTCAAAGCTCAGATCCTTGGTTGATGAAAGTTAACCCGCATTCGTACATAGTTGAATATTCATTCTTGTTTGGTTTTTTCGGCTTCTTATTAATTGCATCCATATTTTTCTGTTTAATCTGGTTGATTTTTAAAAATCGTGATGTGCCATTGGTGTATAAAATATCGGCTATTTTTGGTTTGTTATTCATACAGGCGGTTCCATCAAGTCTTTTAACATCAGTTTATTTTTTTATTCCATTTGTTATGATGGCAGTCGTACAATTTCGGTCGGTGCATGTCAAGCCCCAGCCAATCTGCTGGCGGTGATGATGGGCACCTCTGGCAACGTGGCCGATGTCACCGAGGGCAACAGCTTGCTGCACGGACAGGAGAGCGACGTGTTCGTTGACGCGGGCGACCAAGGTGCAGACATGCGCCCCGATGCCAAGGCCGACTGCAAGTGGCACGTAGCCATGCGCCCAGGAAAGCGCATGAAACTGGACAAAGACAACAAGCTGGCGGATGCGCTGATCAACAAAGTCGATCAGATCAAGGCCAGCATTCGGGCCAAGGTTGAGCACCCGTTTCGGGTGATCAAGCGCCAGTTCGGCTTCACCAAGGTGCGCGACCGTGGCCTGAAGACGAACACCCTGCAGATCAAGACGCTGTTTGCACTGTCCAACTTGTGGATGGTTCGTCACAAATTGACGGGGGCACAGGCATGAGTGCGCCTGAAAACGGACAAATGGATTTCGAAGGGCTCCAAATCGAGCAAGTCGAGGTCGAATTCAGGCTCAAACGGAATCAAGTTGAGCGCAATCTCATCAAGCGAAAAGCCATCGAGCGTGGAGCGCGCTTGTTGGTGGGTTTTTCAGAGCATCCTTAAGGCAGTCACTTATGTTTGATAAATACCGCTGGACAAACGTTTCAGAAATCCGCAATCAACTAACTCTTAATTACGAGCCGATACAGTTAGACGTACTTCGGTCGTTGGTCCGTCGACTACCAAGATGTACTTTTTTAGATATTGGGGCTAATATAGGCGCATATTCAGTTATTATTGCCAATGAACCAAATGTATTCAAAGTTTATGCATTTGAACCAGTGCCGTCACTGATCAAAGAATTGAGAATTAATTTTTCACTAAACCACCTTGAGAGTAAAGTGGACGTACATGAAGTTGTATTATCTAACGAGTCGGGTGAAGCAAGCTTTGTTGTGCGCTCAGAACATGCAGGTGATGGCGGTGTCCTAGAAACACATCAGTTTAAAAGCTTGCCATATAAAAGTATTGAACTCTTTAAAAAGGATGCACTCGATAATATCCTTAGCATGGAAAACGAAAATCTTGTCTGCAAAATTGATGTGGAGGGCCATGAACTTGAGGTTCTGCAAGGTGCTGAGAGGACTCTCAAGAAAAACAAAGGATACCTGCAAATTGAAACCTTAAATGCAAACCAAGCCAAGGCCGTCGAGCATTACTTAGCGACCCATCATTGGTTCTTCCTTTTTAGACTTGGAAATGACAGTTATTTTTCAAATATTGAGGGGCTAAATAAGTCTGATTGCAGATTAAGTATTCTTGAAGATGGGCTGACACAATTCATTGAGCGCACCAAAAATGGTGAAGGTGCACCAGTGCGTCGAAAGGTGATTAAAGGTGTAACCCTAGAAATAAAAAGGGAATATGCGAAAATGATAGCAAGACTTATTTTCTGGAAATAAAACAGAGATATCAATGAAACTCTGAAACCCCCCTCCCGCGCCCGTCGTGAAGCACCCATAAAGCGGAAGTGATATACGGTAAAATTGCGCATCACCCACAGTCCGAACCTGCCATGAAGCAAATCTGCTTTTCCGACCTCGACTATCTGGCCAAGCGCAAGATCACCAAGAAAGAGCGTTTTCTTGCCGAAATGGAAAGAGTCGTGTCGTTTGCGCGGCTGGAGGCGGTCATTGAGCCGCACTACCCCAAGACCGGCAGCAAAGGCGGGCGTCCGTCCAAGCCGCAGGCGGTGATGTTGCGGGTGTACATGTTGCAAAACTGGTTTGGCTACTCCGACCCCGGCATGGAAGAAGCCTTGTACGACATCCAAGCCTTGCGCCGCTTTGCGCAAGTCAGTCTGCTCGATGGCGCCATCCCGGACGAAACCACCATCCTCAATTTTCGCCGTCTGCTGGAAACCCACCAACTCACCGACGCCTTGTTTGCCCAGATCAACGCCCGCCTGAGCGAGCGCGGGCTCATCCTCAAGAGCGGCACCATTGTGGACTCCACCATCATTCACGCCCCGTCCAGCACCAAGAACAAAGATAAGGCGCGCGACCCCGAGATGAGCAGCACACACAAACACGGGCAGTGGTACTTTGGCATGACCAGCCCGCCACAGGCGGGCGCAGGACGTTGCACAGCAACGGTCCTGAGCAAAGCGAAGGATGCGGCACAGCCGCACAAGGCGCACATCGGTGTTGATGCCGACAGCGGTGCCGCCCACAGTGTTGCAGGCAGTACCGCGAGCGTGCATGACAGCCAGAGACTCAACGACTGCCTGCACGGCCAGGAAGAAGGCGTGCTGGGAGACAGCGCCTATGGCAGCAAAGCCAAGGCCGAGGCGCTGGTCCAGAAAGGTACAACCTTGCTCACCCCCATCAAAGCCAAGCCGGGGCGCAAGCTGCACCCGCTGGAAAAGCAAGCCAACCGGCTGATCGCCGGCCCGAGGGCCAAGGTTGAACACCTGTTCCGGATAGTCAAATGCCATTTTGGGGCTCTATGCCGTTTCGTGTGGAACTTGACAACATCAACGACACCGGTGTATCAAACCACCAGCCTGCGGTATCGCCGGTTGCAGCGGGTTGACTGGCAAATGCTTGAGCCTAGACATCCGCAAATAGGCGATGGCAATGAAGTTGCTGGCTGTCCTGAATCCCCTGGCCGCCCTCTTGGCCTGCTGCAGCAGCCCGTTCATGGCCTCCACATACGCGTTGCTGCGCTTGTCCAGCATCCCGCGCACGACGGCATCGAATCGCTCGCTCAAGGTCTTGGCCAGTTTTCGGAACGGCTCCAGGCGGCTGCGCCGAGCCCAGCTCAACCAGTCCTTCAAACCTTTGCCGGCATGCTCCCTGTCATTGCCCGCCGCTGCACTGGCGTAGACCGCGCGCAGTGCCATCTTGAGGCGCCAGGCTCGCGCACTCTTGAGCGTGGAGCGCTGCAGCCAGTGCATCGCGTGGGTCTGCTTGGCGCTCCAGTCCCCGGGGTTACGGCGCATGCCCCAGGCCAAACTCTTGAGCAGCTTGCGGTCGTTGCCGCCCAAGGCCTCCTTGACCGCTTGGGGCTGGGTGCTCATCTCTTGGCGACGCACGCCATCCATCGCCTCGTTGGCCATCGCGATGACGTGGAAGCGGTCGTAGCTGATCTGGGCATTGGGCAGCGCCAGTGCTACGCCCTTGGCATAGGCCGCACTCATGTCCTGGCAGACATGTTCAATCTGGGCTGGATCGCCCCCGTGCGCCTTGAGGTCGGCGGCAAAGTCCACCACGCTTTGGTGGTCGCGTCCCTGGCAGGCAAACAAGAGTCGCTTGGCATCGAGGTCATGCACTACGGTGATGTAGTTCTGTCCCTTGCGCAGGCTGGTCTCGTCGATCCCCACAATGCGCACCGTGCTCATGTCGTCCAGGGCGCGGGCCTGATTGACGTAGTACTCAATGCGCCGCCACAGTTGTTTGTCCGAGCAGCGCAGCAGTGCGGCCGCCTGGCGCACCGGCAGCGTCTGGCACAACGACAAGGCCAAGGCTTCAAACAGGGCCGTAAAGCCGCTGCCTTCGCGTGCCCAGGGCACGTCCATCTGCGTTGTCTTGCCGCAGGCCGTGCAGGCAATGCGCGGCACCTGGGCATGCAGCCAAGCCTCGTACTGAAAGAAGTCGAGGTGCCGCCATTGGCGCTTGAGCCGGTCATGTACGCCTTGCCCTGCAGCCTGGCAATGGGGGCAAGCAAGGCGAGTGGCCTTGCAGGTGAGTTCGAAGTCGATGCGGCGGCGTGTGGTGTCGAGTTCAACTTTCTCCACGCTCCACGGCTCCTGCAAACCCAGTGCACTGGTGAACAGCGCTTCTATGCACACACCCATCTTGCAATCCTCCTCAGCCACAAAGAACACCGCCCCGTGGATTTGTGGACAACTCGGCCTGCCGAGTTGCCCACAAGCCCCACCGGGCTCTACTATGATGGATTCTCGCAGTCAAATTCCACACGGAATGACGAAGGGCCTTCACTCACCCGGCAGGCATCACCGAGCCGGGTGATTGAGCGTCAGGTCGTGTGGGGCGAAGTCGCCTACTGTGTCTGGCTGCCAGCCAAAGACTCGGTGGTGCGCGCCCGAGCGGTGGATCCGGCCTCTTCTGGAAAGCGTGCGCCCGAGCGTGGAACAGATCCTGCACAGCACGGCGGCGGCCCAGTTGCTGGATGCGCTGGAGGACATCCTGCTGCTTGTGCGACTATGTGCGCACACGATTTGCGGGATGCTTGGGGCGCGCTCGGGGCTTAAACTAGGGCACCTTTGGGGCGAAAGGGGCTGATAATTGCCCCAATATTGCCCCAATATTGCCGATCAGCAACACTAGAAAAATGTGCCAACCTGTCGATTGGGTGGCGCGGCTGGCGGGGATCGAACCCACGACCCTCGGCTTCGGAGGCCGATACTCTATCCACTGAGCTACAGCCGCGCAGAGCCTTGCATTCTAGCACCCAGCGGTGGTGCTTGGCTGGAAACCGCGCGCCGCGTGTGCTAGAATAAGCCTAGTGGCCCGGTAGCTCAGTTGGTAGAGCAGCGGACTGAAAATCCGCGTGTCGGCAGTTCGATTCTGCCCCAGGCCACCACCAAAAAATCCCCAGCCCTTCGGCTGGGTTTTTTTTGCTCGCTTGTCGCCCATTGCGACCGAGCTGGGCAGCCAGCGCGGTCTTCATTGCTTAGCTCAAGCTCAACCGCAGATCCCTTACAAGCTCACTCCAGCGCCGCCCCTCGGCTGCGATGAAAGATTCAAATTCGGCCGCTGTGCTGCCGACCCACTCGAGGCCTTGCGTGGCCAGCACCTGCCGCGCGGCTGGATGGCCCAAGGCCTCCATCAGGGCCGTATGCAAGACCTGCTGTCGCGGCACGCCGATGCGCGCAGGTGCCAGGGCGCCGATCCAAGTGGATACATCAAAGTCGGCCACACCGGCTTCGATCAGGGTCGGGATATCGGGTGCCACCGAATAGCGCCGCGCCGACGTGACCGCCAGCGCCTTGACGCGCCCGCTTTTGACATGCGGGCCGATGGCCACCCAACTGCCCATGAACATCTGCACTTCATTGTTCATTACAGCCTGCAAGGCCGCCACACCGCCGCGGTAGGGGATGTGCACGATGTGTGTGCGCGTGCGCGTTTTGAACAGCTCGGCGGCCAGGTGGTTGAGCGTACCCATGCCAGCCGAGGACACGTTCAGCGCGCCCGGCCGCCTGCGGGCTAGGGCGATGAATTCGGCGACGTTGTTGACCGGCAGGCTGGCCGGCACGGCGAACACCAGCGGGAAGCTCACGAGGTGCGAGATTGGCGTGAAGTCGTGGTGCGTGTACGGTAGCTGAGGAAAAACCAGCGGGTTGGTGGCGTGCGAATCAAACACCAGCATCAACTGGTTTGGGTCACCGGCCGCACGGGCTACCGACGCGGCGGCGATCGAGCCCGAGGCGCCGGGGCGGTTTTCGACCACCACCGTTTGCTGGAGCGTGCGCGGCAGGTGCTCGGCGATCAAGCGCCCAAGCAGGTCGACCGAGCCGCCAGGCGGCACCGGCACCACCAAGTTCAGCAGCGGATTGTTGCTGCCCTGCGCCAGCGTGGGCAGGGGCAGTGATGCGGTGATACCCAGCGCGCCGAGGCGAGCCAGCCATTGTCTGCGGTTCATAAGTGCTCCTTGGTAGCCTTGAGTGAGGCAGATTGGACGGCATGGGCACTCAAGTTGCGTCCAGCTTAGCCGGCTGGCATGACAGAGTCATGTCCAGCGCATGAAAACAGTGTGAATCCGCTGTGTCTCGACGAGGCCGGTGGGCGGGCTGGTGCCATGCGGGGTCTGATGCCGCAGGATGGCCCACGGGCTGAACGGGCATCGGGTTTGAATGGGGTGGCTGGTCGGGGTGAGAGGATTCGAACCTCCGGCCTCTACGTCCCGAACGGGTAATCAGGGTCCCAAACCAAGCTCCAAGTCTGGTGCGCACCATTGTAAATCAAAAGCTTGCGCTTGTCTTCGCTAAGGTTCGCGTAGCTTGGTGTGGTGTTACAAACTCAATCTCTGCCACTAATTTGCCACTGACGACTACCAAGTCTGTGTCACTGCCGCCGCCTCGTGGCTTTCACTGTGGGCGCCACTTGCACATCTGAGTCGTGGCGTTCATAACCAGCCTACCGGTGTCTGCTCTGTCACCTGCCGTCTGAACCCAGGCAAATGATAATTGCAAATGCGTTATAAGGCATGCAAAAGAGCAATATTGACCGTTCGCTTGATATCATGCAGTCGCACACCCCCTGAAAAGACGCGTTCTTTTTGGCAAGGTGGTTTGCGAATTTGGCCAGGGTTTTGGTGGGCCCGATGCCCACGCAGACGGGCAGCCCCACCCACTGGGCAATTCGCAGCCGGATTTGCTGGCCATAAGCCACCAGGTCGCCCTGGCTGATGCCGGTCATGCCCTCTAGGCTCAGGAACGACTCGTCGATGCTGTAGACATCAAGCTCAGGAGTGAAGTCGCGCAGGACGTCTACCACCTTGTTGCTCATCGAGGCATAGAGCTCGTAGTTCGACGAAAGCGCAATGATGCGGTGCTGCTGAGCCAGGTCGCGCAGCTTGAACCAGGGGGCGCCCATGGGCACACCAATGGCCTTGGCCTCCTTGCTCCTGGCCACCACACAGCCATCGTTGTTGCTTAAAACGACAACCGGTCGGTTGCGTAGCTTGGGCTCCCACAGCTGCTCGCACGAAGCATAGAAATTGTTGACGTCGACCAGCGCGAACACGACCGGGCCCCTGCTCAGAAGGGCACTTTGCCGAACTTGCCCACCACGACACCCCAGACCTCAAGCTCCATCTAGGCGTTGGCGTAAAGTGTTGATGTCTACCTCTTAGGCTCCTGATTTGCCCTATGCGACTCCTCGTTTCATAGGGCATTTTTCTTCCGGAGATTTTTTCAGCATACGTGCGGCCTCGGGCAGTCGCTAGGCGGCCAATGAGGTCTGTACGCCCGGCAAGGAACTAGGGTGGGCTCTGCATCCGAGGGGCTCTTGCTGAAAGCCGCGGCGCCCGGGTCTTAGCTTGACCATGAAAAACGCCTCCGTAGCCAGCAAGCTGCGCAGGCGTCGCCATCAAGCCCGTCCAGAACGTCAGCACTCTAAGCCAACGGCTAGCCTTGCGTTCAGGGAGCTTTTTTGTGTGCATTGAGCCCTGCCACGGGCCGCAAAACATGCATTATTTGTCATATGTTTTTGAAGTCGCTCCCCGTTAACTGAGCAACTTTGCTTGCTTTTCTATGAGTTATTTGTTATACTTCGAGCACCCGAAGCCCCGTGGTATCACTGGTGTTTAACTGGAACTTACGGCCGGAAGCAATGTGTCTGCCCTGCTGAATTGATGACACATGTGCTATTGAGCCAGTGCCTGACCGCCACTTTGAAAGATAACAAATGCAGCACTTATCAAACCTGTCCGACCTGGGCCAAGAAGTGGCCCGGTTGCGCCGTGACAAAGGCCTGACCCAAAAAGAGCTTGGTGCCTTGTGTGGCCTGGCTCAGTCGACGCTGGCCCGGTTCGAAAAGGGCAATGT
>JGI24124J20360_1000272_pt1 | contig 12683 bp, 13 predicted proteins | sample Subbio12Aug_8Aab_FD_20360 | JGI IMG/M metagenome (IMG submission 20360) | reverse complement strand
TAAGATTATCTTTTCTCATGTATATAGTATAGCACAAATACTCGATAAATACTATTATTAACAGGAATATTAACCATACACATAGTACGAGGGGCAAGAATCCTCCCCATTGAAATGGGGAGGATTCTTGCCTTTATCTCCTAAAATAGGCCGGATACGCCAGCAACAAGCACAACGCTAAAAAGACCGCTACACTTAAGTGTTGCTGCCAAAATTTTCGTCCCGGCTAGGCATCTGCTTTGCCAGCTGCTTTTGTCTGCTCTTTCTGCCCATCGCGCTAACACTTTCCATCTTGCTTGGTGAGGGATAACGCCCACCGATAAACTTCTTGAGCCAGAGAGACTGCCAGCTTGTATTCCGCGTCATCTATCGGTTCCCAGTCTCCCGGGTAGCGTGTTGTTACGGCATAATCGGTAAGAATAGCTGCTTCCTTAAGGCTTTCTGAAACCAGAGCTTTTCCGGATTCTTCTATCAACCGCAGAAGGTACCCAATAGAATGGGTTTTCGGAATATCAATTTCCAGAAATATCATTATCCCTTTAAGCGCCTTTTCAGCAGCTTGTTGGGCATCAAAACAGAGATCCTCGTAGAGAATATCTGACGTCTTTCCGGTAAGTTCTGCCCGTGCAAGGTTACTTTTTGCTCTTTTAAACCACAGGCGCCATAATTCATCGCTCATAGACTACCCGCCCTTTTGCCGCCTCAACATATACGCTCCCTCGTAAATACTGGTACTTTTCTATTTTTTCCGGGGTTTCTACCAGTATGTCCACGGCAGCAGTAATGTCGACCAGGTTTCTGTAGATCTGATGTGCCAAGGCGCGGCGATTATATATGCCTCGCTTTAGCACCAAGAGGTCATAATCACTAAATGATTCTTCCTGCCCCCTGCTTCTGGACCCAAAAAGTATAATTTTATCGGGATTTACGGTCTTCACTATCCTACCAACTACTGTATCAAGCACTTCCTCCACCATGGATTCACCCCTTTGCCATTATCTCAGTCCAGCTCCGCAAGCAGCTTCTTTCGCCCGAACCTGTCGATGATGAATTTCCCACAATCCGTTCAAATTCGCTATCTGGCTGGCGATCGTACTTAGACTTCACCTTCTCTATCTTAGCATCTTCTCCCCTGAAAATAACCCCAACATTTCCCCTCTCCCATCCCAACAAATCCCCTCTCCCTGCGGGAGAGGGCTAGGGTGAGGGCCAGCAGAGGCGCCTTTTCATCCTTCTGATGGTGCCGCAGGCGGCATGATTGTCTACCATCTGCTTGGGCGGGTTTGAAACCTGCCCCTACGTGGCACGAGCGAGGGCATAAGCAGTCCCCTCTCCCATCCCAACAACTCCCATCTCCCACTGGTATCTGTGAATCGGCTATTTCGCCGATTCAAACGAGTCCGACATCTGACCTCCGACCTCTAATAATGGGAGCGGGCTAGGGTGAGGGATTATTAAGTATGCCTACGTGAACTACTCTCCATTGAAATGGAGAGCTTCAAGATTCTAGGCGACGAAAGAACATCCGTCAAACCTGTACATCTTTGGCGTACCCAACACCACTACTGGTTGCTCGTTAAGAGTTTCCAGATACTTTTTGGCAATATTAATTGCCCCATTTACATCAGCATTGATAACTGTACCGCAATCCTTACACGTATAAAGTCCACGGTGTTTGCGGTTGGACTTATGGGCATACTCTTGGCCTGGTATCGGCTTGCACACAGAACACGTTTGTGACGTATACTCCTCAGTGGTTTTTAGTACAGCAATCCCGACTAGGGCCGCCTTATATCCGATAAGTTCCATTACTTTCCGAAACGGCCATTTATGGAATTTCTGGTTTATCTTAGCACCAAAGTTTTTCTCTTGTCGAATTCCAGTCAAATCACCCAAGATAATCGTTTCTACGCCATGTTCAATAGCCAAATTAATCACAGCCCTGGTCATGGCATGAAGAAGATGTTTAACCTGCTTTCGCCGTTTCTCGTAGAGCTTTTGAACTCGCTTACTCTGTTTAGGGTACTGCGTCCCCTTGGCGGTCTGCTGACTGTCGGAAAGGCTATCATAGTAACTGATCACCTTGTCAAAATAGCGTTCTGTCGCCAAGAGTTGCCGACCAGAAAAAATGTAACTACCACCGTCATGGAGATAGCAGGTCAGGAAGTTATTAACTCCAGAGTCGATGCTCATAAACTTTGCTGAAAGNATTGGATCTTCTTCTCGATCAGGGGTTTCTACAACCGCGATCAGTTCGTATTTCCCTCCTGACAGCGGCTTAAACTCCAAAGTTTTAACGTGTTCGGCTTTAAGTTGTAGATGGTTCGGGACATCTACATAAAAAAACGTGTTCTTAAAACCGAATTTTTCTTGCAAGTACCCTCGGAGTTGTTTAGGTATAGCAAGCCTTACCCGGTTCCCGGAAAGCACCTTAAACCCATCTTTAAGATATTTCATGTTAAAGTTTTCTTGCTTGTACTTAGGGGGCTTTGGGTTTTCTACCCCACCTGTTTCTTTGAGTTTATAGAATGACCTCCAAGCCCCGTCCAAGGTGTGCAACAGCTCTTGGGCTGATTGGGAAGGCAGGTTTTTGTACCAGAAGTGCTCTTTGAGCCGTTTCTTCTGTTCGAACCAATTAGGGTAAGGTATTCCCGATTCTTTAGTCCAGGTTTTACGTTCATAATTAGCTATATTCCAGAGCTTCCAAGCGGCATAGGTTAATTGCCCAAGGACAAGTGCTACATCGGATGAGGGGTTAATCACGCACGATTTTGCCAGCTTCATTCTGTGTCACCTCCTTTCGACTGGCGTTCAATATAAACCTTAATGGCTTCTTCAGAAATTGAACCAATCGTCTCCAAATAATAACTTGGATTCCATAAATGACCCTTCCATAGTTTTTTTGTGATCTCAGGATATTTTAAAAACAGTCTGCGTCCTGAGATACCTTTAAGCATTTTGGCAATGTAAGAGGGTGCAATCTTGGGATGAGCCGAGACAAAGACGTGTACATGATCGTTTTCACCTACTTCACATTCAGCAATCTCAAACCCCTTTTCTTGGGCAATGTCTTGGATCACGTTTTTAAGGTACGCCTCCACCTCAGCGGTCAACACTTTTCGCCGGTATTTGACCGACCAAACGATGTGATAATTTACGTTGTAAACACAGGTGCGTCCGCGAATAAGATTATCTTTTCTCATGTATATAGTATAGCACAAATACGCGATAAATACCATTATTAACAGGAATATTAACCATACACATAGTACGAGGGGCAAGAATCCTCCCCATTGAAATAGGGAGGATTCTTGCCTTTATCTCCTAAAAAAGACGCTTCGCGTTTTCTATCAACTGACGCGTCTTTTTTATCCGCTAGGGGCTGCCGCCCCTTCGGCGAGCCTGCGGGCTCTCAGCACACCGCAAAGAGTAAGGGGCACGCCCCTTACAAACCCCAACGCATAGGATCGTAGCTTCCCCGAACGATATAATTTCCTATGCTATAAAAAAAGAGGCTAAACGACCCGCTTTTGAGTCTTTAGCCTCTCTTTGTTAACCCGGAGAAACAGCATGCTTATCTAAGTCAAACGAATCGAACCTTATAACAATTCTTCAATCAGGCGGCGCAACGTTGCTTCATCGGTAGGCCCCAAACGAACGTCACGGATTATCCCGCTTCTGTCAAGCATTAATGTCTTGGGAATACCTGTGACTGCGTACATTCTGGCCACCGTCAAATCTGCATCTTTCAGCGCCGGGAATGTGTAGCCGTTATCGCTAAGATATTTTTGCGCGTCTTGCAGTCTGTCATTTACATTGATTGCCAAAACGGTAAATCCCCGGGCTTGTAAATCTTCGTAAACTTGCTGCAGAGTAGGCATCTTCTCGCGGCAGGGAGGACAGGCTGCAGACCAGAAATTGAGCAACACAACCTTGCCCCGCAAATCGGCAAGACTTACCGGGTTTCCCTCAAAATCATTAAGCGTAAATTCAGGAGCCGCTTGCCCTACCGACAGCCCCTCTTGGGAACGGAACTGACTCAATGTCAAAATTGCCGCAGCCAGCGCCAGCAACATAATCAGCATCGGCGTATATTTCTTCATTCCATCACCCCCCCTTGTTAATAAAGCAGTATTGCCAGCCTGGCTGTGAGGCCAAAAAATACGAGTAAGCCAAACACCACTAGCACAAGGCCGAATATTTTCTGTAAATGAGGCAAATAAACCGCAAACCGCTCAACCCAGCGCCCCACCTGCTCCACCAACAGAGCCGCCAGCAGAAAAGGCAACGCCATTCCCAGGGAAAAGGCAATTAACAGGCTGATGCCACCGTCGGTGGCCGCAACGTAAACGAGGATGGCACCCAAAATCGGCCCGATACAGGGCGTCCACCCTGCCGCAAACGCCACACCCATCAGCATGGCTGTGCCGGGGCCTGCTTTAGCAGGCAAGTAGTGGATGCGCCGCTCGCGCTGAAAGAAAGCAGGCGACAAAATACCTGCCAAATGTAGTCCAAAAAGCACTAGCAGAATGCCCGCCAGCCGCTGCAACAGTATCTGCTGCGCAGCAAAAAAGCCGGCAAACCAACTTGTCAGCAAACCCAGCAAGATGAAAACGGCACTAAAGCCCACAGTAAAATTGAGACTGTTGATTAACGCCAGGTTTTTTTGGGGCCTGCCCGTTTCATCAGCCATGGAACCTGCTAAAAATCCAAGATAAATCGGCAAAAGAGGCAGCAAGCACGGCGAAAAAAAAGAAATAACCCCGGACAAAAAGGCTACTACGACAGTTACAGTCGACTGCTCCATCATATACCTCCCCAGGGTTTCTCTCTTCTCTTCTATTATCGCCATAACCTTACCTTTTGTCAAGCACTAACGCGATTTTTGCTGAACCGATTTTTACGCATTCACTTAGGGCTAAAAGCGTTCAGCCATTAAGCGCACAGCAATTGAAAAGTAAATCAGCAGGCCGGTGGCATCTTTAATGCTTGTGACAAGCGGACCGGAAGCATAGGCAGGGTCAACACCCATGCGGCTTAAAACAAGCGGGATCAACGTGCCGATAGTCGCAGCAAGTGTTACCGTAGAAAACATCGCGATGCCGACTACCGCTCCCAAAATGGGGTCAGCCTGCCACATCCCGGCCGCCAGTGAAACAGTAGCGCCGCAGACTACACCCATGATTAGAGCCACCCTGATTTCACGAAAAAAATATCCCCACATCTCGGATGCTTCAATTTCTCCTGTGGCCACACCGCGGACAAACACGGTGGATGACTGAGTAGCCACATTGCCACCCATATCCATAATCACGGGAATAAAAAAGACTAAAGCAGCTACAGTCATCAATGCTTCTTCATATGCTTGAATCACACTGCCCACAAATAAGCCGCCGATCAGCGTAATCAGCAGCCAAGGTAGCCTGCGCCTGAGGAGACTTGTGACAGAGGCGTCTACCAGATTCACGCTCTCCAACTCCGCAACGCCGACACGCCGGTAAATATCCTCTGTAGCTTCTTCTTCCAAAACGTCGAGGATATCATCCACAGTTACAATCCCTAATAAGCGCTGACCATCATCAACTACCGGCACAGCCAACAGATCATACTTTGAAACGAGCCGTGCAACTTCTTCCTGGTCCAGGTCGACAGACACATGAACCACATTTTTTCGCATAATCTCTGACAGGCGGGTACCGTCCGGCGAGACAATCAACTCCCGCAATGACAGCACTCCAATCAAACGAGCCTCTTCATCAACTACATAAACGTAGTAGACAGTTTCCGCCTCCGGGGCAATTTCCCGCAAGCGGCGAATCGTTTCTTCCACCGTCATATTTTCAGGAAAGGAAATATATTCAGTGGCCATAATCCCGCCGGCACTATCTTTCCGATATTTCAACAGGCCGCGGATCTCTTCCGCGTCTTCCTCAATCAACGTAAGTAATTCTTTAGCTTCTTCTTCAGGCAGTTCAGCCAAGAGGTCGGCAGCATCATCGGTAGACATCTCTTTTAAAATAGAGGAGGCTCGCTTGCGAGAGAGCAGCTGAAAGAGGTCAACCTGATCAATATCTTCCATCTCCTGAATGACCATCGCCGCTTCTTCGTCACTCAAAAGCTCAAACAGGTCAGCTTTTTGCTCGTCAGTCAAATCCTCCACAATTTCGGCAAAGTCACTCGGGTGTAAATTCTGAAAAAATTCCTGCAGATTAGTGTCCCGCTCTTTAATCATTTTTACGATTTTCTGCAGCGACTTCTGCATTGACATGACGCTCACCTCATTCCCTTTGCTTAAACAATATACTTGCTCAACATTTTCATGGCCTCTTCAATAAAATCAGCATCACCCTCTGCAATCGCTCTCTCAAGGCAGTGACGGAAATGGGTTTGAAACACTACGGAACCTACACTGCTTACGGCCGCCTTCACTGCCGCAATCTGTACCAAAACATCAGCGCAGGATTGTTCTTCTTCAATCATCTTGCGGATTCCTTTGACCTGCCCCTCAATACGGTTGAGACGGTTAAGCACATTTTGACGGTCTGCGTCCATCTTCTCACCCCTTACGCCTTATTCCTTAAAATTATAACCTGTTGCCTGGTATTATACAATAAAAAAACCCCACGATGCCGTGAGGTACCGTTAGTTTTGAACTGCTCTCTCCACAGGTGGGTGCCCTCCTGTCTGCTTTACATGTCCTCTGCAAAAGGAGGCTTATGCGCTACAGGCAGAGATCAAGCTCCCGAGTTCAAAGTGTTAGCTCAAAACTGTATACGGCGGTTCACAAACACAGCAGGGTTATGTCTACATTATTTCCGCTTCACTGTTATTATAGCAATTTTTTTCGACGCCCGCAAGTGCAATTTCCAGTCAGAACTGTCACCGCGCAGATGTGGGCTTGGAAACTACTTGTTACTGAAGGCCGGGCAGTTGGATAAAGGCTCGGGTCTTTGACACTTAATCAAATATAGAAATTCGGAAAAGCCTTGAAAACAAGGCTTTTTTTGTTATAAAAGTGTCAAATTTTAACCGATTAGTATTGCGTACAGCAAAAACTAAATGGACAGGATCCCATTGAGTGGGCTAAATCATACATCGAAGAGCTTAACAAAAGAGAGGAAGAGCAATCCAGAGAAGTGATCGTTAGATACTCTTTCCAGCCTGCAAGTTCTGCACAGCAGCAATTTTTAGCATTAAGAATTTCCTTCCTTTCTGCCTTTATTTCTGAGCAATATTTCAGCACCGGGATTTTTTATCACTCCACTTTGTCTAAGTACTACTAAATAGGGCGACTTGAATTCCCATTTATTCTATAGAATAAATGGGTATTATAATACAGCCTGCTCTTTTTTGTCAAGACTTTTTTCGGAATATCGCAATTCCCAACAGATTGCTGCACACTTAATTAAGTGATATTATCTAATCATTAAAGAAGCACATTTCTGGTGAAAGATAGAGAGGTGTTACGATTGAAAGCGATGATTTTAGCCGCAGGACTTGGGACTAGGTTGCGCCCATTGACGAACATGGTGTCTAAGCCGATGGTGTGCATGGCAGGACGGCCCTGCATGGAACATGCAGTGCGGTTGTTAAAAAAGTATGGTGTGACCGAAATTATGGTAAATCTGCATTATATGCCGGAAATGATCCGTGAACATTTTGGCGATGGAAGCGCTTTGGGGTTACAGATCAGTTATTCTCATGAGAAGGAACTGATGGGTACGGCAGGCGGCTTTAAGCAGATAGAAAAGTTTTTTGGGGACGAACCTGCTTTAATAGTGAGCGGCGATGCACTGACGGACATTAATTTTGGAGAGTTTTTACGTTTTCATCAGGAAAATCGGGGGATTGCCACGCTAGCGCTAAAGAGAGTGGCTGATTCCACGCAATACGGTGTTGTGGTCTGTGAAAAAGAGCAGATTATACAATTCCAGGAAAAGCCGAAAAAGAAAGAGGCAATCAGTAATCTGGCAAATACCGGGATTTATCTGTTTGAGCCGGAGATTTTTCAGCATATCCCAAAAGGAATGTTTTATGATTTCGGAAAACAGGTATTTCCGGAACTATTGGCTAATGGGAAAAAAATGTGCGGATACGTGATGCAGGAGTACTGGTGTGATGTGGGTGATCTGAATGTCTACCGGGAGGCACATTATGATATGCTGACCGGCGTTGTAAAAGTGGAATTGCCTGGTAAGCGCTTTGAAGGTAGCATCTGGCTAGGCGAGCGAGTGTCTGTGCACCCGAGCGCGGCATTGGTAGGGCCAATGCTAATTGGCAACAATTGTACCGTGAAGGAGGGTGCAAGGATTTACGGGCCGGCCATTTTGGGCGATAACACCATTGTCGGTAAGAATGTGGTGATTAAAAGGGGTATCCTCTGGAACAGTGTTGTCGTTGAGGATGAGGCGGAATTAGCCGATTCGGTTGTCGCCGATGGTTGCCTTATTTCGGGAGGAATACTTTTAAAGAATAAAGTGTACGTTAAAACCAAATAATTCCCACAAAAAAAGAAGACCGGCTGGTCCGGCCTTAGAGAATGTCGTGATATCCCACTTCATCTAAAATGATTTCGTTTTTATTCGTAAATCGCCACAAGATGCGAATTTTGATATTTACCCGGCTTTCAAAGGTTGCGGGCCGAGAATAATACTTTTTTGTTTTGAGCCCACCTGCAAATGGGTTTAGTACCATTTTACCAATGGCAGCTTTTATCATGCCTTGCTCCTGTAAAGTCATTTTTTTGTAATTGCGTTTGAACTTTGGGGAAAACGCAATCTTCAACTGCGGCATGTACACTTCTCCTTCAGTCAGCATCCAAATCAGCGAAGAGGTCTGCCAATTGTTCTTCGGTGTAGAGCTTAAGCTTTCCTTCGGCATATAGCTGATCGGTTTCCTTCATCGCCGACATCACTTCTGGCTGCCAGCCCCAGACTTCATCTTTAGGGATGGCCATCACCTTCACGGGTCTTAGCTTGATTTCGCCTTCTCCAACTGAAAATTCAAGAACGTCCCCAACTGATAAATTAAACTGCTCCATAATCTCTTTTGGGACTGTTAGCTGACCCTTTTGCTTGATTTTTGAAATTACAGACATATTTAATCGTCCTTTCTAGCTTACCTGCAAACCGTTTCTACTGTTTGACTGTCTTACCGGTTTTACGGTTTTACGGTTTTACTCTCTACCCTTATTATATGTCAAAGCATTAAAAAGTACCAACACTAATTCATAAAATTACCGCCATCAATTCCTTACTTTTTTTCAGGCAAAGCTAGCTTGATATGCAACTCTTTTAGTTGCGAGCCTGCCACAGTCGCGGGTGCCGCTGTCATTAGACAGCCGGCGCCGGCTGTTTTTGGGAAAGCAATTACATCGCGTATAGAATTTTTGTCGGCCATCAACATTACCATGCGGTCTAGGCCAAAAGCAATTCCACCGTGGGGCGGCGTACCATATTCAAAGGCGTCCAGCAAGAAACCGAATTGCTCTCGTGCACTTTCGGGCGAAAAACCAAGCAGCTTGAAAATCCGCTCCTGCAGCTCCCGTTTATAGATCCGCAAAGAGCCGCCACCGATTTCCACTCCGTTTAAGACTAAATCATACGCTTTAGCCAGTACATTTTGCGGGTCGCTCTCCAATTTTTCTAAGTCTTCGTCACGCGGCGCCGTAAAAGGGTGGTGGTTAGCCACATACCGCTGCTGCTCTTCAGCAAAAGATAAGAGCGGAAAATCTACCACCCAGAGAAAATTCCGCCGCTTTTCATCCAGCAAGCCAAGCCGTTCAGCTAAATGCAGGCGCAGCGCCCCGAGTGACTGATAGGCTACCTCCCGCTTATCTGCCACAAACAGCAGCAAATCGCCGGGCTCCCCGGCCATCAATGCCACAATCCGCTCTAAGGTGTCTGTAGTGAAAAACTTGGCAATCGGTGAACGGACGCTGCCGTCCACTTCCACAAACATATATGCCAAGCCTTTGGCAGCAAACTGTGCAACAAACGCCGTCAACTCGTCAAGCTCACGGCGGCTGAAATGCCCGCATCCTTTAGCGTTAATCGCTTTCACTACCCCGCCGCCGGCAAGCGTCTGTCTAAAGACCTTAAAATCTGCGCCAGCCACAATCTCAGACAAGTCGCAAAGCTCCAGTCCGAAGCGTGTATCAGGTTTATCGCTGCCGAAACGCTCCATGGCGTCCTGATAAGTCAGCCGCGGGAAAGGTACTGGAATCTCCTCACCCAACGCCCCGGCATAAACGTGGGCCATCATCTCTTCCATCAGGCCCAGCACCATCTCCTGATCACAAAAAGAAAGCTCTAGATCAATCTGCGTAAACTCCGGCTGCCTGTCGGCCCGCAGATCTTCATCCCTAAAACAGCGGGCAATTTGAAAATATCGCTCCGTACCCGCCACCATCAAAAGCTGCTTAAAGAGCTGCGGCGATTGCGGTAAGGCAAAAAAACTGCCCGGGTTCACCCGGCTTGGCACAAGATAATCTCGCGCTCCTTCCGGCGTACTTTTTGTCAGCATTGGCGTTTCCACTTCCAAAAAACCTTCCTTGTCCAGATAATCTCGGACAAGCTTGCAAACACGATGACGCAAAAATAAGTTCTTCTGCATCTCCGGGCGCCGCAAATCCAAGTAGCGATAGCGCAGACGAATATTTTCGTCCACATCAACGCCATCTTCAATATAGAAGGGCGGCGTTTTAGCTCTGTTTAAAATTGCCAGCTCTTCCGCCTGCACCTCAATCTCTCCGGTGGACAATTTCTGGTTCATCGTCTCGGGAGAACGAGCCACCACTCTCCCTCTTACCATCAAAACAAATTCATTGCGAATCTCCTCTGCCTGCTCAAACATGACGGCATCCTGTTCAAAGTTAAAAACTACCTGAATCAAGCCGCTCCGGTCACGTAAATCCAGAAAAATCAGCTTACCATGGTCGCGGCGACGCTGCACCCAGCCATTCAGCGTTACTATCTCGCCAAGCTGTGCTTTAATTACCTCACCGCAGTAAACATCGCGCAAATTCATTTCTTTGCCCCCTTAACCAGCTTAGCCACCATGCTTGTCAGTTCAGCCAAAGCCACGTCTGTCTGGCTTCCCGTTTGCATGTCACGCAACATGACTTGTCCACGCTTTATTTCTTCATCACCAAGAATCACGAGATACTTGGCTTGCTTTTTATCAGCAAACTTAAACTGTGCTTTTAGGCTGCGCCCCAAAAAATCCTTGTCTGCCGCCACACCCTCCGCCCGCAGGTCCATCACGACCCGCAACGCCTCTGCCGCCGACACATTCCCGGCGGTAGCCACAAATACATCTATCGATTTGCTCACCGGCGGCGAGCAGCCCGCCGCCGCCCGAGCCAAAAGAACTCGCTCAACGCCTATGCCAAACCCAATCCCCGGCACATCCGGTCCGCCAATAGCGGCCAGCAAATGGTCATAGCGCCCGCCACCGCACAGGGAGCTTTGCGCACCAAGCACCGGCGAAACAATCTCAAACGCCGTTTTAGTATAATAATCAAGTCCGCGCACTAAACGCGGATTTACCACATACGACTCGCCCAAAGCATCCATAGCCTCTCGCACCGCGGCAAAATGTTCCGCGCAGTCTCCGCAGAGATTATCAATCATCAGTGACACGCCCACAGTCAATTCCTGACACACTTCATGCTTACAGTCCAAAATTCTTAACGGATTTTTATGAAAGCGGCCGGTGCAGTCCGGGCAGAAGCTATTTACTTTCTCCTTTAATTCTTCCTGTAGGCACGCACGATACGCAGCCCGGCAGAGGGGGCAACCAACGCTGTTAAGCTGGAGCGTAAATTCTCCCAATCCCAGCGCGCGGAAAAGATGAAGCGATAACATCATTACTTCCGCATCGAGAGACGGTTCCATTGCGCCAAAGACTTCCACGCCAAACTGGTGAAACTGCCGGTAGCGGCCGGCCTGCGGCCTGTCATAACGAAACATGGGCTCTATGTAATAAACCTTCAGCGGCTGCGCCTCACCGTAGAGCTTATGTTCCAGGTAAGCCCGTGCCACCGGGGCAGTCCCTTCCGGCCGCAATGTCAACGAGCGATCACCACGATCTGTAAAAGTATACATTTCCTTAGCAACAATATCGGTCACTTCGCCCACACCGCGCAAAAACAGTTCTGTATGTTCAAACACCGGTGTACGGATCTCGGCATATCCGAACAAACGGCAAAGAGCCCTGACTTTTTCCTCAAAAAATTGCCACTGTTCTACTTCATCAGGCAGAATATCCCGGGTTCCCCGTGGCGCTTTAGTTAACACAATCATACCTCCCTTACAAAAAAACCCCGCCTCTATTCGGCCGGGAGTCTAAGTTTGCCAATTTAATTCTAGCCAATCCGCACAGGCTTGTCAACCTGCGACCCAAAACAGACAGGTCACTCTGCCCTGAAAATAGCCCCAACAACTCCCCTCGGGCTAGTCCTTACCCACACATGACACCGAAAGGGTAGTGAACTCTCAACAAAAAAACATCAAGTAAAAACCGCAGCACCTTTTTGCCTTCTCTAAACCCTTCCAGAGATTGTTGACTTTCACAGAATGCGGACGCGAGCGTTAAGTGTCAGCAGCGTTTAGCGAACGGGAATTCGCAGCGTTAAGACATGCCAACGGTTCACATGCTGTAAGCCCAGAGGTTTTGGCATG
>JGI24124J20360_1000243_pt1 | contig 13337 bp, 14 predicted proteins | sample Subbio12Aug_8Aab_FD_20360 | JGI IMG/M metagenome (IMG submission 20360) | reverse complement strand
TTAGGCGGCGGGCTGCCGGTCGGTGCCTACGGCGGACCGGCGGCGCTGATGGCCCACGTCTCGCCGCTGGGTCAGGTTTATCAAGCCGGGACGCTCTCCGGCAACCCGCTGGCGATGGCTGCGGGCCTCGCGACCTTGGCGGTGATCGACGCTACCCCCGATCTCTATGAGGTACTTGAAGCGCGGGGAGCACAACTGGCAGTGGGCCTGGCCGAGGTTGCGGCAGCCGCTGGGATGCCGGTCGTCATCAACTGCGTGGGTTCGATGCTGACGGCGTTCTTTACCGACCAGCCGGTTACTGACTACACCAGCGCCCTGGGCAGCGACACTACGCGGTTTGCGCGCTTCTTTCACGGGCTGCTAGCGCGTGGCGTCTACTGGCCGCCTAGCGCTTTTGAAGCAGCCTTCCTCTCAATTGCCCATAGTGCCGCCGATATCGAGGCGGTTATAGCTGCAGCGCGGGCAGCGTTCAGCGAGCTTTAGGGCGTCCTCCGGCTGAGTCTGACGCTGGGTGGTATGGTGGTGTGGTGTACCCCGCGCAGCTCCTGATTACCCCCAAGCCCCCCCTCGATGCCGAGCTGGCCGTCCCTGGCTCAAAAAGCCTCACCAACCGGGCGCTCCTGGTCGCGGCGTTGGCCGACGGCGTCTCACAGCTTAGCAACTGCCTCGTTGCCGAAGACTCGGTAGTGATGATCGCGGCCTTGCGGCAGTTGGGCATTCCCGTAGTAGCGAGCGGCACGACCATCAGCGTGGACGGCCAGGGCGGGCGGCTCGCCGCGAGCGCTGAGTTGGACCTCAAGCTTTCGGGCACCGCGATCCGCTTCCTAACTGCGCTGGTAACTCTTGGCAGCGGGCGCTACCGCTTGGACGGCAACGCCCGCATGCGCCAGCGCCCCATTCAGGACCTGCTCGACGCCCTGGCACCGCTGGGGGTTAGGGCCTGGTCGGAGCTAGACACCGGCTGCCCGCCCGTGATCGTCGAAGCTAGCCGCCTGCGCGGCGGCCTGACCCAGCTAAAGGGCGACAGCTCCTCGCAGTACCTCTCGGCGCTGCTGATGGCGGCCCCCTATGCCGAGGGGCCGATCACCATCGCGGTTACCGGCCAGTTACAGAGCAAGCCGTTTGTCGCTATGACGCTGGCGCTGATGGCCGAGTTTGGCGTGCCGGTCAAGCGCGAGGGCTATGAGCGTTTCTTGGTTACCCCGCAGCGTTACCGCCCGCGCCACTATGCCATTGAGGGTGACGCCATGGCGGCGGGCTACTTCTGGGCAGCGGCGGCCATTACTGGCGGGCGGGTCAAGGTCACCAACCTGGGTAGCCGTTCACACCAGGGCGACCGGCGCCTGGCCGAGGTGCTTAGGCTGATGGGCTGTCGCGTCCAGGTAACCGAGACTAGCACCGAGGTGATCGCTCCGGCGGACGGGGTGCTGAGGGGCGGCGTCTTCGATCTCAACGATATGCCCGACCAGGCCCAGACGCTGGCGGTGCTGGGGCTGTTGGCGGACCGCCCAGTACGGATTAATAATGTCTGGAACCTGCGCATCAAGGAGACCGATCGCCTGATGGCCATGGCCACGGAGCTAGTCAAACTCGGCGCCAAGGTCGAGGAAGGGCGGGACTATCTGGTGGTACATCCGCTGGCTTCACCCACTTTTCCCGAAACGGTGATGATCGACACCTACGGCGATCACCGCATGGCCATGGCCTTTGCCATCCTGGGTCTGCGCTTGGGGCTCACTATCGCCGACCCGGCCTGCGTGGCCAAGACCTTTCCCGAGTTTTTCGAGGTCTTAGCAGCGCTATGATGGGATTGATGACGCAGCGCCCCGATACCAGCTCGGCCTGGATAGTCACCATCGACGGCCCGGCGGCCTCCGGCAAGTCGAGCGTGGCGCGGCGGGTGGCCGAGGCATTGGGTATCCCTTACGTGTCGAGCGGTCTGCTATATCGCGCCGCGACCTATCTGGTGCTGCGCGAGAAGGTGCCGGCGGACGATGAGGCGGCCGTTATGGCGCTGCTGAGCCGCCATCGGCTCCGGCTTGAACCGGACAACCGGGTCTGGTGCAACGACCAGGAGATCAGCGCAGCGCTGCATACGGACACCATCGATGCAGCGGTCTCAGCCGTCTCGCGGCACCCATCGGTGCGCCGCTGGGCCTACGACCTTCTGCGCGAGCTGCGCGGGCCGTTTGTGATCGACGGGCGGGACATGGGAACAGTGGCCTTCCCCGATGCAACTCACAAGTTCTACCTGACCGCCTCGGCGGAGGCACGGGCGCAGCGGCGTCGGCCAGAGCGCAACGGTAGCCTACGGGAAGTAATCGCAGCCCTGGAGCGCCGCGACGCACTCGATCATAAGCAGCTCAGCCCCGCACCCGATGCGTGTCAGGTAGACACCACAGCACTCACCCTCGATGAGGTGGTAGCCAAGGTGCTTTTATACCTGAGATCGCGATGATAGAGACCTTTACCAAGACTGTCGCCGAGCTGCGGAAGGTGCTCATCACCAGCAGCCGCTATAAGCCCGAGGCGCACCCGCTGGCCCAGGAGGTGGCGGCTATCCTGCAAGCCCGTGGGGTCGAGGTGCTGCTCGACCTGGAGGGGCTGCTCCCGTTGGTTGAAGCGGCTCAGGGGGCGGACTTGATTATCTCGGTAGGCGGCGACGGCACCTTGCTGGCCACCGCACGGCGCTTAGTTGGCGTCACGGTACCAACCATGGGGGTCAATATCGGCAAGCTCGGCTTCTTGGCCGAACATAGCCCATCGGACATCTTGGCCTATGTCCGCGGCCAGCCGCTGCTGGCCTGGCGCCTCAGCCCCAAGATGATGCTGCAAGTTAGGTTGGAGGCTAATGGCGAGCAGGCCGAGCTGAGACGCTATGCCCTTAACGACCTAATCGTCTCGCAAGGGGTGATGACCCGGCTGATCAGCATCACCATGGCGGTAGACGGTCTGCACGCCACCCAGTACCGCGCCGATGGGGTAGTGATCTCCACGCCGGTCGGTTCGACCGCCTACTCGCTCTCGCTGGGCGGGCCGATCCTCAGCCAGGGGCTAAGGGCCTTTGTCATCACCCCGATCGCTCCGCATGCCTTGACTAATCGCCCGATCGTTATCGAGGGCTCCTCAGAGGTGAGCTTTGCGGTTGAGAGCCAAGTCGGCGAGTTGGCGCTGGTAGTGGACGGCCAGGAGCGACTGGCGCTCCGTCAGGGCGACCGCTTCACCGTCTGTACCGCGCCGACCGACTTTGTGCTGGTCTCCTCGGTGCGGCACAGCTACTTCGATATCCTGCGCACCAAACTGGGCTGGGGGCAGGCGCCAAATCTGCGCCGTAGTACTTGAAGTGCTACCATAGGGTATGAGTGTTCGTTCGACGTCGGCTAAGCTTTCTGTTAGCGTCCCTGCTGAGCTGCTGAGCTTTATCGAGCACTATCGGCTGGAGCACGGCCTCAGTAGCCGTAGCGAGGTGATCAGCCGAGGGCTTGAAAAGCTACGCGAGGCCGAATTGGCTAGGGCCTACCAGGAGCACGCAGCGGAATGGCAGCGCGACCCAGACAAAGAGTTCTGGGAGGTGGCGGCCCTTGACGATGGCCTGGAGAGCGACGCCTCGTGAATGTGAAGCTGAGGCGTGGCGATATCGTCTTGGTTGACTTTGAGCCTGCCAGGCCGGCAGAGGCCGACAAGATCCGTCCCGCAGTAGTCGTCACGAACGACCAGGCCAATGCCTACGGCTCGAGCCTGGTAGTGGTGCCATTAACCAGCAACACAGCACGAAGCTACCCGTTTCAGCTACTCTTGCCTGCGGTGGCTACCGGCTTGACTACCGATAGTAAGGCTCAAGTTGAACTGGTGCGGAGTGTCAGCAGGAGTCGGGTAAGGCAGCGTGTCGGCGCCTTGCCGCTCGGACCGCTGGCCGATCTCGACGACCGGCTCAGGCGTCACCTGGGGCTCTAAAAGATGGCGCTCTAAAATACCATCTCGCCGCGGATGAAGGCCCTGACCTTAGGGTCGGGATAGGTGTCAAAGAGGTCCGGGGTGGGGCCTTGCGCAGCCAGTTCGTTGTCTAGCAGTACCGCGGTGGTCCGGCTCAGCCGCCGTGCCTGGGGCAGGTTATGCGTCACCATGACCATAGTGGTGCGCGGCAGCAGCGCCAGCAGCAAGGCTTCGATCTTGGCGACGTTGGCCGGATCGAGATTGGCGGTAGCCTCGTCCAGGAGCAGCACCTCGGGCCGCTTAGTGAGCGCCCGAGCCAGCGACAGCCGCACCAGCTCACCGCCCGAGAGGGTGTGCGCCTCTTGCTTAGCCAGCTCGGCCAGGCCGACCTGCTCGAGTGCCTCAAGCCCTAGCCGCTGCGCTTCGCGGCGCGAAGCACCTAACAGCCGTGGTGCCAGCGCGGCGTTATACAGCACGCTGCCACGGAAAGCGATCGGCTGTTGCAGCACCAGGCAGGTGCTGCGGCGGAGCTTGGCCGCTTCGACCGGGCTGCCTGATAGCGCGATAGAGCCTTGGTCGGCCGGCTCGAGCCCGGCCAACAGGCGCAGCAGCGTCGATTTGCCCGCCCCGCTCGGCCCTACCACGGCGGCAAGCTCACCCTGGCGAGCGACAAAGCGGGAGGCTTGTAGCACCACCTTGCCCTGGTAGGCCTTGCGAAGGTTAAGCGTGGTGATCACGGGCGCTCCTGCAAGCGCAAGATCATCACGTTCAGGGCAAAGAATACTAACAGTAGCAACAGCCCCATAGCCAGCGCCAACGAGAACTCGCCCCGGCTGGTCTCCAGGGTGATGGCGGTAGTCAGGGTGCGGGTCTTGCCCCGGATGTTACCGCCCACGATCATGGCCGCGCCGACCTCGCTAATGGCGCGCCCGTAGCCGGTAATGACTGCAACGGCGATCCCGGCGGTCGCTTCGCGCAGCGTAAGTCCGAGCGCCTGCCAGCGGCTCGCTCCCAGAGTTAGCGCAGTCTGGGGGATGCGCTTGTCCACTGCGGCTACCGCGGCGATACTGAGGCGCACGATGATCGGGAACGACAGCGCGATCTGGGCCGTGACCAGGGCGGGTTCGGTATAGAGCAGGCCGAGGTGCCCCAACGCGCCGCGCCGGGTGTAGAGGCCAAACAGCAGCAGCCCTACCGCTACCGTCGGCAGGGCCATCAGAGTCGAAAAGATCGAAATCACCAGGCGCTTACCGCGGAAGCTGCTAAGCGCAATCAGGCCGCCCAGCGGGATACCGATAGCCCCGGCTACCAGGGTGGAGAGGCTGGCCACCCGCAGCGAGCGCCACAAGGCGTCAGCTACATCTGGGTCGAGGGCAGCAATTAGGCTAAGAGCTGCTTGGAAAGCGTCGCGGTAGAACTCCATGGGCGCACCTTGCGCTACAGCTTAGTCGAGGGGGGTAGTAAAGAAGAGCGGCTCGCCGCTGGCGGTAAAGCCGTCGATCAAGGATTTGGCCTCAGGGCTGCTCAGCCAAGCGATCAGCGCCATGGCGCCGGCGTGGTTAACGTGGGGGTGGACCTGGGGGTTGACCGCCATAACATGGTAGGGGTTAAAGAGCAGCGGGTCGCCCTCAAACAGGATGGTTAGCTCGAGCCGGTCCCTAACCGCAAGGTAGGTGCCGCGATCGGTCAAGGTATAAGCGCGCTGCTCATCGGCAACAAACAGCGCCTGCCTCATCCCCTGACCGATCTCCAGGTAGCGCCCCCAGCCGGGGGTAATGCCGGCGGCGGTCCATAGCTCTAACTCCTTGATATGGGTGCCCGAATTATCGCCGCGCGAGATGAAGGTCGCTCCCACCTGGGCGATGCGCGCCAGCGCCTCGGCGGCGCTCGCTGCGCCAGCGATGCCGGCAGGATCAGCCACTGGCCCTACCAACACGAAGTCGTTATACATCAGATAGGTGCGCTCTACTGCGTAGCCCGCCTCGACTAGCGCCATTTCGGCAGCCGGGGCGTGCGCTAGCAGCACATCGGCGTCGCCGCCGCGGCCTAGCTCCAGGGCCGCGCCGGTACCGACTGCAATGACATCGACATCGAAGCCGAAGTGCGCTTCAAAGGGTGGTAGCAGCACATCGAGCAGCCCCGATTGGTAAGTGCTGGTGGTGGTGGCAAGAATTAACCGGGTGGTTTGGGCTAAGCCGCTGGATAACAGCAGCAGCGCCATGACCAACAGCCCATAGCGGATCTGGTGCATAAAGCCTCCTGCGTTATGTTTGGTATTGCATAACGCCGCGCTCAGCATAGCAGCGAGCCGGGCCAGTAGACAGGGACACTAGTCACCCTCGGTTTAACACCTGCGCCACCCGTCTGACCACTTCGTCGATCTCAGCTTTGGTGATGACCAACGGCGGGAGGAAGCGGATGACGGTTGCGCCAGCGTTGATAACCAGTACCCCGTCATCTTTGAGCGCAGCGATATAAGGCGCGGCTTTCTCCTTTAGCTCGACGCCGATCATCAAGCCCAGGCCGCGCACCTCGCGGATTTTGGGCGAGTTTAGGGCCACCAGCTGCGCCTTGAAGTAGGCGCCCACCTCCCGGACATGCGCCAGCAGGTCTCCGGCTTCGATCTCCTCCAACACTGCCAACCCCGCTGCGGCGGCCAGCGGGTTGCCGCCAAAGGTAGTGCCGTGCCCCCCTTTGGGCATGGTCTGCGCTACCTCGTTGGTCATCAACAGCGCACCTACCGGCACGCCGCCGCCGAGTCCTTTGGCCAGCGTGACTAGATCGGGAACAACGCCATAGTGCTCGCTGGCCAAGAACCTCCCGCTGCGCCCCACACCGGTCTGAATCTCGTCCATGATGAACAGCGCGCCGCGCTCATGGGTTAACTCGCGCGCCGCCTGTAAGAACTCGGGCGTAGCCGGGTTAACGCCGCCTTCGCCCTGAATCGGCTCTAAGAAGACCGCTGCCGTCTGCTCGGACACCGCTGCTTGGAGAGCAGCCAAGTCGTTATAGGGGATAAAGTCGACCTCGAGAGCATAAGGCGCGAACGGCTCGCGGTATTTAGCCTCCCAGGTCAGCGCCAGCACCCCTAGCGTGCGCCCCGAAAAGCCGCGCTTGGCCGCCACGAAGCGCCGCCGCCCGGTCGCTACTAACGCCCACTTTATGGCCGCCTCGTTGGCCTCGGCGCCGGAGTTGGCCAAAAAGGCGCGGTTTAAGGGCCTCGGCACAAAGGTGAAGAGCTTTTCCAAAAAGGCGGTGCGGATGTCGTTGCCGAGGTTCTGCGGGCAGACGATAAGTTTGGCGGCTTGTTCGCTAATGGCCTTCGCCAACCGGGGGTGGGCATGGCCGAGGCTGGCTACCGCGATTCCCGCCAAGCAGTCCAGGTACTCCCGGCCGTCGGCGTCAAAGAGCTTGACCCCCTGGCCGCTGACAAAGACGACCTCGGGCGACCACAGCCCGGCGTCATGCTGGGCGGCTCTAGCCAAAATGGCGGCACTAGCGGTGACAGTCTCCTCGGTAATCATGGGCACTAGTCTATAACTTTTATAATCCGTGAGGGCACAATCAGCACCCGCATCAGTGACCAGTGGCGTATCTGCTTTGTATAGTGGACCCCAGAAACTGGACAGCAATCGTATAATCTCTGGTGATGGGCTGGGCATGATCCCTCCTGGACAAGTGATTTGCGAAAAACCATCTTGTCACAGGTTGCTCATGCCAGCCTGTCTTTCATTTACAGCATCTTCATAATGGCCAAAGTCGAGTCCTGGAAGGTGTTATGAACTTTAGCCTAGAGCTGCGGTTTACTCGCAGTTTGAGGGATGAAGGGAGATAGGCCGCTCGATTCCAAGTATCCAGAAAGACGGTCAGCTTAAGCTAGAGAGGATAGTCCCGACGAGTCTCGCCGATCATAAAGTTGGCCGCCAACGCTTCCGGAATGCCGGCAACAGCAGACAACGCAATGCCGGGGAATGTTCACGAGTTCCCAGCCACCAGCAGCGAGACGATCACCCCGATTATCCCGATCAGGGCCAGCGCGTACACCGGGATTCGCGGCATGTTCTCCCCGCTTTCCATAGCCCTGCCGAACATGAAAAAGACCAGCGGGTGAACCAAAAAGGGCATGGCAAAGACAAAGGCGATCATCTCCGCCGCCGCCGCCCCGGCCATACCGCCCTGGAGGGCCGCAAACAGGCCGAAGTGGGAAATCGACGAGCTCTTGGCCATTAGAGCGTGCTCAATCGACATCGGTGAGAGAGCCAACAAGAGCAGTCCGCCGAAGACCGCCGAGAGCTGCCAGCCAAAGGAGAACTGCATCAGCGCCTTGACCTCGGGTTCGTCTTGGCCATCCGCGCGGCTCAAGTTGCGCAGCGACAGCGCTGTGAGCGCTACACCGACGGCAACTATTAGCAACGCTGGCAGTAGCAGCAACCCGCCTTGCTCTACGCTAATCGCCAGGATCGAGAAGACAAAGATGTGGCCAAAAAACGGGATATTGATCATGATCGGAGCGCGTTTGGCAGCGGTGTTGCCGAGGTCTCCGGCGGTGCAGGCGCCGGTCAGCCCGGCGTGCGATAGCGACCCGGCCATGCCCGGCCCCAGGTTGCGCACCGCCGCCGTCTGGCCGAAGAGCATCAGCAGCGCGATCCCGCCGAACATCCACCATAGCTGCCCAAAAAAGCCGTACAACAGCACTGCGTTCATGCCAGGTAGCGCCAGAGCTTCCAGGATGCGCGAGCCGCCCATGACAAAGTTGGCTGCCAACACTACCGGAATGCCTGCGAACAATAAACAGCGCACCGCCGGGCCATGTACCCAGCGGTAAAGGAGCGCCCCTAGGCTTGAGGCCAGCAGCATCACGAAGAAGATCTGCGGCAAGGCGATGGTGGGCCGAACCCACAGTACAAGCTGGAATCCTAAGAGCAATACGACAATAATCGCTAGTATCTCTACCAGTCCCTTGCGCAGGTAGAGCTTCTTGTCGCTAATCGTGGCTTTGTGGTCGATCAGGATAACGGCGATCACCAACCCCATGTAGGCGATCAGCGGGTAGTAGCGTCCCAGTGCGTTATCTGGCACCGTCCCTAGGATCATCGGGGTCAGCGCGGCGATTCCCAGCAGCATGAAAAAGGAGCGCAGGATGAAGAACACCTGAGTTCGTCCGGTGCCAAAGAACATCTGCTCGGTGGCGTAAACAACGCTGTCGTCAGGTGATATGCGGGTCCCGGTGAGGATGCGCCGCAGCTCCTGCCCCCCCACGAAGAACGAAGCTGCTAAGGCGATGATGGTGGCTTGCGCGATCATCCCCAGCATCGGGAAGTCGGCTAGCCCCGGCGTGGACACCCCCGTAGCGACCAGTAGGTAGCCCATCACTAAGCCGAAGACGACGATGATCAGGATGGCCGAATAGCGCGTCCCCGCCACTACCGCTCGAGCCACCAAGACAATGGGGATAATAAACAGCAGCGACAGCCAAAACTGATTAAAGAGGTGCTGATAGGGGATCGCTGTGGCTAGCTCGGGCATAACTCCTCCTTAGTGCCTGTGTGGGGTGAGAGCCCTCTCGGTTATTAGCGGACCGGGGCCGCGCCGGAGCCAAGGGGCTAGAGAGAAGCAGATAAATCTGTCTGACACAAGGTGAACTATATAACAAAGGAGCGCCGGAGGTAAGGGCTTGGGCTTGAAGACGCCAGCCAACCGGCACACCCGGGCCACGCCGCACTGCGGTAGGTTACTAGCCGTGAGGCGAGGCTGGCTTACTCTAGTTCCGGTCAGGCTAATTAGCCTCGAGGCGCCCTTGAAGAGGGCCACAGTCAGCCCAAAGACTGCCACCAAGATCCCCAGGGCCAGTGGGTGACCCCCGGCCGCGACGATGAGCCCGATCAGGGGAATCATGGGGCCGTGACACCCTGGTAAGTTGGCCCTGGGGTTGAAGAACCCGCTAACTGGAATCACGAAGAGCAACGCGGCGATGAGCATCTCATAGCGCACGTTTTCGGCCACGAACTGTGGGGAAAGGCCAAAACCGATGGCAAAAGTAGCGACTATCGCAGTCGTCAGCACAACTTTTCCGATGGTTCCCGCCAGGGCCGGTCCAAGATCCTCGATTTCGAAGCGGAAGTCCCGCCCCGGCAGGTTGAGCCGCCAGGACCTTGGCTGCGCTGGTGGGGGCACGATTTGCGAACGCACGGTTCCCGAGGTTGCTTCGCCTCGCAAGCCCGGCTCGCAACGACCAGTAGCGAGTAGCTGGCTTGCGGTGAGCGCGACATGTATCTTGCCCCTGTCAGCAGGGCAGCCGTTTTCTGAACGCCCTCTAGCCAACTTCATGACCCTCGCGGAGTGGTCCGGTAGCCATCAAGCTGGGTCGGCCTACCAAGACTCGAGGTGGACCCGTTCTGGTTTGTAGCGCTCCTGGCGCCTGAACTCTTGGGCCGGATACCCCATGGGCACGATGGCCATGGGAATGACTCCTGGGGGCAGGTTAAGGATGGCGGCTACCGTATCGCAGTGCTGTTGGTTGGGATAGAGTCCGGTCCAAACTGTGCCTAAGCCCAGACTGCGTGCGGCCAGAAGTAGGTTCTGGATGGCAGCCGAGCAGTCCTGAGGCCAAAAGCCGGGGTATACCTCCAACGCTGGCTCGGCGCAAACGACGATCACTACGGGCGCCGTGGCCGCCATGGGCACATAGGGGTGGACAGTGGAGAGCCGTTCTCGTATGGTTGCGTTGCGAACCACCACGAAGTGCCAGGGCTGGGAGTTGCCGGCGCTAGGGGCGGCCATAGCTGCGGCCAGGACGGTTTGTAGCTGCTCGTCAGAGACTTCGCGTCCCGGCTCGAACTCCCTAATGCTGCGGCGAGTGTGGATGGCTTCTAATGCGTCCATGCGCTACTCCTTTGGGAGAGATTCGGCTAGAGGTGCTACCTTGGACTGCCTTTTCGGCGTTGTATCCAAGCAGCTTGATCGGCAGCTCCCCAACCCTACTCGGTACCAGGCAACAACCACCACAGCGCCAAGTAGGGGAGGGCAATCAGACCCAGGGTCGCGATGAGGGCGACGATAAAGGCCCCGCGCAGCCAGCGCGGATCGGCTCCTACAAAGGTGGCAATGCCGCCTAGTACACCGCCTAGCCAACGTCCATGGCTTACGCGGCGCAAGCTTTGCGGCGAAGCAGGACGTCTGGCGCGGCGCTGCTGGTGGGGTAGGGGATCAGGGTCGTAGTTCATAGGGTCTCCAGGGGGATGGTGGGATTGGTAGCCTCTCTTAGTGCCACATGGCAACGCGCCTCGAGCTCGCGCACGTTTACGCCATGATAGCTGTCTGGAACGAGCGCCAAGTGTGCCAGAGCCTTGGCGTAGTTGCGCCTGCCGCCCCGTATGCTGCCCATCACCCGCGCTTTGTGCAGCGCGGCGGCGAGCAAAATCACTCCCTTGTAGAAGCTCCGGTCGAGTCCGTCCGCAGCCAGCCACAGGGGCTCGAGCACTTCGTGACAGTCCCAGTAGGCCCCGCGGTTAAAGAGGTTTACTCCTTCCATCCAGCGGTTTGTAGTGATGCTCATCGCTGTCAGTATAGAGCAGGCCATGCGGAAGGGCTCGCCAGTCACAGCACTTGACAGGCACCAACGCCTGGGAGTAGATTTGGCCTGGCGAAAGGAGCAGGTAGATGGTAAGCCACTACATCATACAAGACACCCCCGCTGCTCTATGGGAGAGGTCTGCCTGCTGGTAGCTAGCTTCTGAATACTGTGCGACCGTGGGCGATCCCAAACCCCACGGTCTTTTTCTTGGACCGCTGGGGCAAGCCGAGACTCCAGAATGCTGTGACTATGAGGACGATGATGAGCCGACCTGCCGCTACACCCCTTAGGCGCTACAGCGCCCTGTTGCTGCGCTATCTCAGGCCACAATGGCAAAAAGCCGCGCTGATGACGGTACTGATTATCAGCAGCATCGGCTTGCAGTTGCTGGTGCCGCAGATCCTGCGCTTTTTTATCGACACTGCGGTGGCCAATGGGGCACTGGAGGTGCTGCTTCGCACTGCGCTGCTGTTTTTGGGCGTAGCGCTAGTTAACCAGCTGCTCGGCGCCGCCGCTACCTATACCGGCGCCGACGTAGGCTGGACCGCCACTAACGCCATGCGCCGCGACCTGGCGCTGCACTGCCTTAAGCTCGACATGAGCTTTCACACCGCTCGCACCCCTGGCGAGCTGATCGAGCGGATCGACGGCGATGTGACGGCGCTGTCAAACTTCTTTTCGCAGTTCTCGGTCCAGGTGCTCGGGAGCGCCTTGCTGCTGGTGGGTATCCTGGTAATGCTGTGGCTCGAGCAGCCCTGGGTCGGCCTGGCGCTGACCATATTTACCGCCCTGGTCTTGCTCACCCTCGGGCGGCTGCGCGACGTTGCTGTGCCCGCCACCACCGAGGAGCGCGAGGCCCACGCCAAGCTGTTCGGTTTCATCGAAGAGCGCTTAGCCGGCATCGACGACATCCGCGCCAACGGGGCCGGGCCGTACGTTATGCAGCGCTTGGTAACGGCGATGCGCGAGGTCTTCTTTAAGGGCCGCCGCGCCTGGCTCAAGCGCTCCTCGATCTGGCTGCTTAGCATGGGCCTCTTTGCGGTAGGCTATGTGCTCACCCTGGGGCTAGGGGTCTACTTCTTCCAGGCTGGGGCGATTACCTTGGGCACCGCCTATCTGTTCTTTCAGTACATGGCGATGCTCGAAGCCCCCATCGAACAGATCACCCAGCAGATGCAGGAGCTGCAAAAGGCCGGCGCCGGGATCGGCCGGATCGACGAGCTGTTGAGCCTGCGCAGCCAGCTCGCCGACGGCGGGACAAGCCGCTTGCCGTCTGGGGCGCTGCCGGTCACCTTCGACCGGGTAGGGTTTAGCTACCAGGAGCAGCCGGTGCTGCGCGACATCAGCTTCCACCTGGCGCCGGGCACCACGCTCGGCCTGCTGGGGCGCACCGGTAGCGGCAAGACCACCCTGACCCGGCTGCTGTTCCGCCTGTATGAGGCATCCAGCGGCGAGATCCGTCTGGGTGGTATTCCCATCCGCGAGCTGGCGCTGAGCGACCTGCACCGGCAGGTCGGCCTGGTGACCCAGGAGGTGCAGCTCTTTCACGCCTCGCTGCGCGACAACCTCACCTTCTTCGACCAGTCCGTCCCTGACGAGCGCATCCTGGCGGTGCTGCACGAACTCGGCCTGGGCGCCTGGCTGGCGGCGCTGCCCCAGGGCCTTGACACACCGCTGGCCGCCGGTGGAAGCGGCATTAGCGCCGGTGAGGCGCAACTGCTGGCCTTTGCCCGGGTGTTCCTCAAAGACCCCGGTTTGGTTATCCTCGATGAGCCCTCCTCACGGCTCGACCCGGCCACCGAAGCACGGCTGGAGCAGGTCGTGAGTAAGC
>JGI24124J20360_1000236_pt1 | contig 13625 bp, 3 predicted proteins | sample Subbio12Aug_8Aab_FD_20360 | JGI IMG/M metagenome (IMG submission 20360) | reverse complement strand
AACATCGCTGCAGGCAGGCTTATTTAAGCATGACCAAGCGAAGTACATGGCTGCTTTTTTCGCTAAACTGGCGGAAAATATCTGCAGCGCAAATGGCTCAAAAAAGGCAAAGCTTGACACGTCAGAACAGCGTACGGATTCCACTCAGATTATGCCAAACATTAAGCGGGCGGGACGATTAGCTGTAGCCTTTGATGTACTGGAGCAAGCGATCCAAGCCTGTCCAAGCAACCTCCTCTCTAGCAGATTACAAGGCGTTCTGGAATCAACGTTTAAGGCAAATCTTCTTTATCGAAGCAAGGGTGGTGAAGCGGAGAAGCGCCTAGAAGAAATCTTCCACCTATGCGCTGAATTACTTGATATGACACAGGATGACCCTAACGCTCATACCTTGCCAGCGCTTCTCTTGGTGCGACGCCTATTGGCGGAACAGGCCGTGTTAGTTGATGGTTTATGGAAAGCCAAGCCCAGCAAAGACGTTGCAGCCAACTCGTTACAGTCAGCCTACGACCCGGACGCTACCTACCGCAGCAAAGGAAACAAAGGTCATGTTGGATACGTGGCTAACATTACGGAAACATGTGCTGACGAAAATCCAGTCCAGATCATTACCGATTACACCGTCAAGAAAAATAGCGTCAGTGACACCGAGATGCTTAAAGAACGTCTACAACAGATTAAAGAAAAAACCGAACTCACCGACCTTTACGTAGATGGCGGGTACTATGGTGAAGATGTGGAAAAACAGGCTATAAAAAGCATCGTCAACATCCACTACACCGATATGACTGGCAAAGAACCTTCCGTGCAAAAGCTGCCGTTAACTTCTTTCACGATTGAAGATGACAAAATCATCTCATGTCCTGCAGGGAAATTAGTTCTACGAGCCACGTTCAAGAAAAAAACGGGTATCTTGACGGCCCATTTTTCCCCTAGAAGAATGCCATGTTTGTGCTCAACGTGATGTTTGCCCGATAAAGTTCCAGAAAAAGAGTTCTACTCTACGGATCAGCCAAAAAGCGTTACTGGCTGCCCGTAAACGTCTGATGATCCTTGACGAACGTAAAGAAACGACTAGTAAACGTGCAGCCATTGAAGGAACAAATTCTGTATTAAAAAGACGACACGGTGTCGGTAAGTTAAGAGTTCGCACGCAAGTCCGAGTCGATATAGCCTTCGGTTTAAAAATAATCAGTTATAACATCAGGCAAATCCTAAGGCTCTTCCAAGGTTCAGTTCGCAGGAAGCCAAAACAAGGGATCTCTGCGCTTGTTTGTTGAAGAATCTGTCAAAAGAATAGCATAGACAAATGAAAAGCGGCTTCAAGCCGTATAATCTGCCTAAAAATGCTTAGTTATTTCAATAGACACTGGTTCTAAAGATTAATCTAGGCTGAGAGGGCAATTAAAAGTAGCTTTTTGCAGTGGAATCATACATAAGCAAATAATTATTTTTTTATTTTTTATTTATTTTATTGGGGTACTCTCAGTTACCCTCTTCCCTCTACCCATTCAAAAAGAGCTAATAATATATCGCAGAGAACTTAGTTATGTAACAAACAATTTTATTCCTTTTACAACAATAATAGAAATAATTGATCAAGGAAATATTAAATCTGGAACGTTAATTGCAAATATAATTTTATTTATCCCGCTGGGAAGTTTTCTTCCATTGTTGTGGCAAAGAGTATCTAAATTAAGTATAGTTTTTTTATGGGGGTTCGTAGGATCAATTAGCGTTGAATTTCTTCAATATTTGATCTCATTATTAATTGGGTATACTTACAGATCAACTGATATTGATGATGTAATACTAAATATAATTGGAGCGGTTATTGGTTTTTCAATGTTAAAATTATCCCTGCCAGTCACTGGCAGATTTCTAAATGTGTCACATTTAGAATAAGCAAGGCAGGCAGGGCACATTATATTAACTCAACTTTCGCAGCAACAAACACCCAGTCGCTCCTAGAAAAATGAGGGTAAACCGTTGATCAAATAGTCGATCAGCTTACGTATCTCCGCCTCTGCCAGTTGCAGGTGTCCAAGCAACTACTGATCCAGTATTGAAAAGAGCTATTATATGACTACCATTTTTGGTATAGAACTGATAATGGACAGTGGGCTAATAAACATGGTAGTCATTCAGTTTTACTGCCTGTAGACTCCGGAACCAGTACTTTCATTTAAATCTTATCATTACTTGGTTGATGATATTCCGTGTCTTGAATTCTCTTTAATCTTATTGGCATCCCCCGGAGATTTTCTGGGGGATATTTTATTATGTGACTACGTCCTTTAAAAAAGTTGTAAATGTTAAAAACCTGCTTTGGCATGACGGCGAATATATGTATATGGTATCGTCAACACTGGGCAGAGATACTGTGTTTAAGATTGCGGATAGCGTTGGACCCGCCGGCGGGAGATGAGTTTTCGGAAAAATATTTTTAAAAACTAATATTTCCTGTCACAAAAGCCTCTCCTGATTTGTTATATTGTGTGAAAACAAAAATTAGGGAGGCTTTAATATGTTAAAGAAGAGATTTTTATCCGCAACATTGAGCGCTTTGTTTCTATTTATCGCATTAACGCCTGCGGCGTTAGCTGCAGGCGCAGCAAGTGCTGCACCGGAGTCAATGGTGTCCATTCAGTATGTTTACATCAACCAAGCGAGCACCTCATTGACCATTTCAGCAAGCGGAACGGCAACGGTGTATGGGTATGTGCAAAGAACACCTGCCGGGAAAAACATTTTTCTCATGTCTACTTTGCAGCGTTTTTCTAACGGATCATGGTCAAACGTGAGAAGCTGGTCTAGAACTTCAACATCTTCGTCGGCAACCATATTAGAAACACATCTGGTTACCAGGGGGACTTACAGAGTAGAGACATATTACTACGTATCTGGCGACGGTGGGCATGAGTCGGGCACGATTTACAGCAGAACCGTAATTTACTAAAACAAACTTGTTTGAGTTGATTCGCAGGATTCAAACAGAAAACAGTAGGAAAGGTAAGCAAACCAGGTTTTTCTAACACAACGGAGTGGACAGGCCTACTAAAGAACCTGGTAAAAGCAATATTAAGAAAGGAGGGGTGCAATTTGCGTATTATTTGTCAAATGAGAAAGGTGGTGATTACTGAATTCCGCATAGGATCTGAAAATAATCCCTGCATAGATTGAAAGTCTCGGATTATATAACGAGGAGGCAATATAATGAAGAACCCAATAAAACTTGCAACTGCTATCTTTATGTTGGGTATCTTATTTGGATTAAGTGCATCAATCGCGCTTGCTTCAGCCGCAACGAGCCCATGGGCCTTATATGGGCTATCACTATAGAAATTACTCTCAAATTGAAGCGAGAAGAGGACCATCTGGAAATCTGCTTATTTCTTATGCGAAAGCAGAAGCCCATCCATTGCCAAAAACGGCAGGAAAGGAGATTGCTGAGCGCCTGCGATAGTTGCTAAAACAAAAATGAGGAGAGTGGTATTCCCATGTTGGCAGGAGAAGGCCAAAAATTGGCGAACGGGGCTAAAAAACGTCCGGTTCTTGCGGCGCTATGTTGTTTGTTGCTGGTGTTTTCACTGGCGGGGTTTGCTTTTTCCTCACCGGCTGATGTTCAGCCGGGGCAGCCAGAACTAATCATCATGGGGCGAGAGGTGCATACCTATGATTTAGACGGCATCCAGTGGAGATTCCCACTGCAGTTAGTAAGCTTTGGTCCGGGAGTCGGAACGGCACGCTTAGTTGAGTTTAGTATTGATGCCCATAATCTGCTTCATCTTGTTCCTGAACCACAAAGAACTATGCCGGTTATACGTCTGGATGAAGAAATTGACCGGAAGGACTTCCGGAAATGGAATGACTACCGCCAGCGGGCAGCGGTGCTTCGGGTTCGCGATGATGAAAGAACATCCTTCTCTGCAGCAGAAGAGCGCGAATTCAGGGGGCTGAACAAGCGTGTAATGGAAATCGGCGATAGTCGACGTGACATCAGCCCGGTTGAACTAACAATTAGCGTTGCTGATCTGCCCTTCAAGGTTGCTGGTGACGGCCACCATAAAGTCAGGGTTGTCGTGGAGAGAGGACAGCTGCGTACCGTTTGGGAAGGAGAAATAATAATGTTGGATGTGGAACCGCTAGCTACCAACCCGGTTTGGACTCCGGCGGACTTACACATTCACAGCTCTTTTGCCGAGGGTGGACCATACACACCGGCTCAACTCTCCTCTTTTCTGCAAAGCATAGGATACCGGATTGGTTATGTAACCGATGAACCGGCAGGATGGGGCATGACAGCATCCTCAATTCCTGCAGCCATGAGCGGCAGCGGTGTTCCTGGACAAACTACGCCGCGCGCTACTTGGGCTCAGTACAGGGATGCCGTGCGTAATGCTTCGACCACCCAAGTGGCCATGTTTCCGGGATTAGAGATATCTGCTTCGACTCAGCAATGGACTCACACCGGTCAGCATAATGGTCATGCCCTTGCATACGGTATTGGCAGCCTTACGGGCTCAGGTGCATTTGAAGGTACAGGGCTAAGATATGCCTGGTTTCTGCCGAACACTTTACTGAACAACATTAATAACAATAGCTCGGCGCAGCCGTCATCGGCCGCCATAGCTCATCCTGCGATCGTTGCCCCTTGGGGTGGTCATCCATGGAATGTTTGGAGCACAGGTACTGTACCTCTTCTTACAGCTCGCTACGATGGGTTTGAGTTGATGACTGCCGGCCAGACAAGTTTTGGACCCGGAGCAAGCCCTATGCCTAGATGGCGGCAGGAACTTGTCCAGAGATTGCCCGGCGTTTTCAATAATATGGGCTTTCCTTCCGCGCGAACTGGCAGCGATTACGGTAATCGTTGGTGGACATGGATGGTTCATGATATTTCCTACTTTACATTCATCGGTCTCCCCTCCCCCCTGCCCAGCGATATGAGAAATCTTTCCCAGGTCAGCGTTGACCAGACGTTGCGAGCCGGACGCACAGTGGCCAGCCGTCTAGGTGGGATAGCAGCGCTGCGGCTGAGAAACGCGCAGGGCAATTTGCAGGAAATCGGCTCGTGGTTTACAATGCCGGCAAATGGTACGGTGAGCGGGGATGTAGTGCTTCGCGCCTCAAGCTCCGGTAACTACCGTGTCAGGTTAGTCGAGGACAATTTCCGCCGGGAATGGACTCTGCATAATGCATCGTTAAATGCTGGGCAAACTATAGTAATTCCACTTAACTTTACTTTCCCAGGCGGGCAAAGGTTTTACCACATCATAGTTGAGCACACAGGTCAACCCACTAATGACTTTATATACACGAGTCCGATTTTCATAAGGCAGTAAACCTTTATCCCGCCGGTGGCAGCCCCGTCAGAGGGATAAAAGCCTGCTTTTGACTATCGACTGTTGGCGGGCGGATCTGCGGCAAGGGGACATACTGAACAGGGATAGGGACAGACCTGAAAAGCACAGGTATGTCCCTATCCAAAAATAGAGGTGTGAAAGATTATGTTTGGTAATCCAATAATCATGGTCCTGTTGGCGTGGAGCATAACTTTTACAATGTTTTTATTAGGGCACTGGCATGTAGGTGGTAATTGGGTTGGAGCAAGCGGGAAGATCCTCATCCCCTATTTTGACTTAACCATCGCCGTACAGGCTTACTTAGTAAGCATAGTGCTTGTTTTGGCAGCAATTGCCACCTCCCTTGCCTTAGGCGTAAAAAATCTCTTAACAGCCTTGCTGCTGGCCTTGCCAAGCGGTTTATTCCTGTTTTATGCGCTGGCGGTAATGGGCTTTTCCGCCAAGTTTATTGATGAGAGGCCTTTCTATGCGAGCATGCTGTTCTTTCTCATATTCGCAACCGGCGTCCCCTTGCTGATTCGATCGTACAAAGACGAAAAGAGGAAGCAAAAAATATATCAGGGAGCCTTATTGTTAATGTTGTTAATGTCATTATTGGCGGCAACGGTTTATTTTTTATTTAAGGTTGTTTGACACTGGATTAAGTGCATCAATCGCGCTTGCTTCAGCCGCAACGAGCCCATGGGCCTTATATGGGCTATCACTATAGAAATTACTCTCAAATTGAAGCGAGAAGAGGACCATCTGGAAATCTGCTTATTTCTTATGCGAAAGCAGAAGCCCATCCATTGCCAAAAACGGCAGGAAAGGAGATTGCTGAGCGCCTGCGATAGTTGCTAAAACAAAAATGAGGAGAGTGGTATTCCCATGTTGGCAGGAGAAGGCCAAAAATTGGCGAACGGGGCTAAAAAACGTCCGGTTCTTGCGGCGCTATGTTGTTTGTTGCTGGTGTTTTCACTGGCGGGGTTTGCTTTTTCCTCACCGGCTGATGTTCAGCCGGGGCAGCCAGAACTAATCATCATGGGGCGAGAGGTGCATACCTATGATTTAGACGGCATCCAGTGGAGATTCCCACTGCAGTTAGTAAGCTTTGGTCCGGGAGTCGGAACGGCACGCTTAGTTGAGTTTAGTATTGATGCCCATAATCTGCTTCATCTTGTTCCTGAACCACAAAGAACTATGCCGGTTATACGTCTGGATGAAGAAATTGACCGGAAGGACTTCCGGAAATGGAATGACTACCGCCAGCGGGCAGCGGTGCTTCGGGTTCGCGATGATGAAAGAACATCCTTCTCTGCAGCAGAAGAGCGCGAATTCAGGGGGCTGAACAAGCGTGTAATGGAAATCGGCGATAGTCGACGTGACATCAGCCCGGTTGAACTAACAATTAGCGTTGCTGATCTGCCCTTCAAGGTTGCTGGTGACGGCCACCATAAAGTCAGGGTTGTCGTGGAGAGAGGACAGCTGCGTACCGTTTGGGAAGGAGAAATAATAATGTTGGATGTGGAACCGCTAGCTACCAACCCGGTTTGGACTCCGGCGGACTTACACATTCACAGCTCTTTTGCCGAGGGTGGACCATACACACCGGCTCAACTCTCCTCTTTTCTGCAAAGCATAGGATACCGGATTGGTTATGTAACCGATGAACCGGCAGGATGGGGCATGACAGCATCCTCAATTCCTGCAGCCATGAGCGGCAGCGGTGTTCCTGGACAAACTACGCCGCGCGCTACTTGGGCTCAGTACAGGGATGCCGTGCGTAATGCTTCGACCACCCAAGTGGCCATGTTTCCGGGATTAGAGATATCTGCTTCGACTCAGCAATGGACTCACACCGGTCAGCATAATGGTCATGCCCTTGCATACGGTATTGGCAGCCTTACGGGCTCAGGTGCATTTGAAGGTACAGGGCTAAGATATGCCTGGTTTCTGCCGAACACTTTACTGAACAACATTAATAACAATAGCTCGGCGCAGCCGTCATCGGCCGCCATAGCTCATCCTGCGATCGTTGCCCCTTGGGGTGGTCATCCATGGAATGTTTGGAGCACAGGTACTGTACCTCTTCTTACAGCTCGCTACGATGGGTTTGAGTTGATGACTGCCGGCCAGACAAGTTTTGGACCCGGAGCAAGCCCTATGCCTAGATGGCGGCAGGAACTTGTCCAGAGATTGCCCGGCGTTTTCAATAATATGGGCTTTCCTTCCGCGCGAACTGGCAGCGATTACGGTAATCGTTGGTGGACATGGATGGTTCATGATATTTCCTACTTTACATTCATCGGTCTCCCCTCCCCCCTGCCCAGCGATATGAGAAATCTTTCCCAGGTCAGCGTTGACCAGACGTTGCGAGCCGGACGCACAGTGGCCAGCCGTCTAGGTGGGATAGCAGCGCTGCGGCTGAGAAACGCGCAGGGCAATTTGCAGGAAATCGGCTCGTGGTTTACAATGCCGGCAAATGGTACGGTGAGCGGGGATGTAGTGCTTCGCGCCTCAAGCTCCGGTAACTACCGTGTCAGGTTAGTCGAGGACAATTTCCGCCGGGAATGGACTCTGCATAATGCATCGTTAAATGCTGGGCAAACTATAGTAATTCCACTTAACTTTACTTTCCCAGGCGGGCAAAGGTTTTACCACATCATAGTTGAGCACACAGGTCAACCCACTAATGACTTTATATACACGAGTCCGATTTTCATAAGGCAGTAAACCTTTATCCCGCCGGTGGCAGCCCCGTCAGAGGGATAAAAGCCTGCTTTTGACTATCGACTGTTGGCGGGCGGATCTGCGGCAAGGGGACATACTGAACAGGGATAGGGACAGACCTGAAAAGCACAGGTATGTCCCTATCCAAAAATAGAGGTGTGAAAGATTATGTTTGGTAATCCAATAATCATGGTCCTGTTGGCGTGGAGCATAACTTTTACAATGTTTTTATTAGGGCACTGGCATGTAGGTGGTAATTGGGTTGGAGCAAGCGGGAAGATCCTCATCCCCTATTTTGACTTAACCATCGCCGTACAGGCTTACTTAGTAAGCATAGTGCTTGTTTTGGCAGCAATTGCCACCTCCCTTGCCTTAGGCGTAAAAAATCTCTTAACAGCCTTGCTGCTGGCCTTGCCAAGCGGTTTATTCCTGTTTTATGCGCTGGCGGTAATGGGCTTTTCCGCCAAGTTTATTGATGAGAGGCCTTTCTATGCGAGCATGCTGTTCTTTCTCATATTCGCAACCGGCGTCCCCTTGCTGATTCGATCGTACAAAGACGAAAAGAGGAAGCAAAAAATATATCAGGGAGCCTTATTGTTAATGTTGTTAATGTCATTATTGGCGGCAACGGTTTATTTTTTATTTAAGGTTGTTTGACACTGGATTAAGTGCATCAATCGCGCTTGCTTCAGCCGCAACGAGCCCATGGGCCTTATATGGGCTATCACTATAGAAATTACTCTCAAATTGAAGCGAGAAGAGGACCATCTGGAAATCTGCTTATTTCTTATGCGAAAGCAGAAGCCCATCCATTGCCAAAAACGGCAGGAAAGGAGATTGCTGAGCGCCTGCGATAGTTGCTAAAACAAAAATGAGGAGAGTGGTATTCCCATGTTGGCAGGAGAAGGCCAAAAATTGGCGAACGGGGCTAAAAAACGTCCGGTTCTTGCGGCGCTATGTTGTTTGTTGCTGGTGTTTTCACTGGCGGGGTTTGCTTTTTCCTCACCGGCTGATGTTCAGCCGGGGCAGCCAGAACTAATCATCATGGGGCGAGAGGTGCATACCTATGATTTAGACGGCATCCAGTGGAGATTCCCACTGCAGTTAGTAAGCTTTGGTCCGGGAGTCGGAACGGCACGCTTAGTTGAGTTTAGTATTGATGCCCATAATCTGCTTCATCTTGTTCCTGAACCACAAAGAACTATGCCGGTTATACGTCTGGATGAAGAAATTGACCGGAAGGACTTCCGGAAATGGAATGACTACCGCCAGCGGGCAGCGGTGCTTCGGGTTCGCGATGATGAAAGAACATCCTTCTCTGCAGCAGAAGAGCGCGAATTCAGGGGGCTGAACAAGCGTGTAATGGAAATCGGCGATAGTCGACGTGACATCAGCCCGGTTGAACTAACAATTAGCGTTGCTGATCTGCCCTTCAAGGTTGCTGGTGACGGCCACCATAAAGTCAGGGTTGTCGTGGAGAGAGGACAGCTGCGTACCGTTTGGGAAGGAGAAATAATAATGTTGGATGTGGAACCGCTAGCTACCAACCCGGTTTGGACTCCGGCGGACTTACACATTCACAGCTCTTTTGCCGAGGGTGGACCATACACACCGGCTCAACTCTCCTCTTTTCTGCAAAGCATAGGATACCGGATTGGTTATGTAACCGATGAACCGGCAGGATGGGGCATGACAGCATCCTCAATTCCTGCAGCCATGAGCGGCAGCGGTGTTCCTGGACAAACTACGCCGCGCGCTACTTGGGCTCAGTACAGGGATGCCGTGCGTAATGCTTCGACCACCCAAGTGGCCATGTTTCCGGGATTAGAGATATCTGCTTCGACTCAGCAATGGACTCACACCGGTCAGCATAATGGTCATGCCCTTGCATACGGTATTGGCAGCCTTACGGGCTCAGGTGCATTTGAAGGTACAGGGCTAAGATATGCCTGGTTTCTGCCGAACACTTTACTGAACAACATTAATAACAATAGCTCGGCGCAGCCGTCATCGGCCGCCATAGCTCATCCTGCGATCGTTGCCCCTTGGGGTGGTCATCCATGGAATGTTTGGAGCACAGGTACTGTACCTCTTCTTACAGCTCGCTACGATGGGTTTGAGTTGATGACTGCCGGCCAGACAAGTTTTGGACCCGGAGCAAGCCCTATGCCTAGATGGCGGCAGGAACTTGTCCAGAGATTGCCCGGCGTTTTCAATAATATGGGCTTTCCTTCCGCGCGAACTGGCAGCGATTACGGTAATCGTTGGTGGACATGGATGGTTCATGATATTTCCTACTTTACATTCATCGGTCTCCCCTCCCCCCTGCCCAGCGATATGAGAAATCTTTCCCAGGTCAGCGTTGACCAGACGTTGCGAGCCGGACGCACAGTGGCCAGCCGTCTAGGTGGGATAGCAGCGCTGCGGCTGAGAAACGCGCAGGGCAATTTGCAGGAAATCGGCTCGTGGTTTACAATGCCGGCAAATGGTACGGTGAGCGGGGATGTAGTGCTTCGCGCCTCAAGCTCCGGTAACTACCGTGTCAGGTTAGTCGAGGACAATTTCCGCCGGGAATGGACTCTGCATAATGCATCGTTAAATGCTGGGCAAACTATAGTAATTCCACTTAACTTTACTTTCCCAGGCGGGCAAAGGTTTTACCACATCATAGTTGAGCACACAGGTCAACCCACTAATGACTTTATATACACGAGTCCGATTTTCATAAGGCAGTAAACCTTTATCCCGCCGGTGGCAGCCCCGTCAGAGGGATAAAAGCCTGCTTTTGACTATCGACTGTTGGCGGGCGGATCTGCGGCAAGGGGACATACTGAACAGGGATAGGGACAGACCTGAAAAGCACAGGTATGTCCCTATCCAAAAATAGAGGTGTGAAAGATTATGTTTGGTAATCCAATAATCATGGTCCTGTTGGCGTGGAGCATAACTTTTACAATGTTTTTATTAGGGCACTGGCATGTAGGTGGTAATTGGGTTGGAGCAAGCGGGAAGATCCTCATCCCCTATTTTGACTTAACCATCGCCGTACAGGCTTACTTAGTAAGCATAGTGCTTGTTTTGGCAGCAATTGCCACCTCCCTTGCCTTAGGCGTAAAAAATCTCTTAACAGCCTTGCTGCTGGCCTTGCCAAGCGGTTTATTCCTGTTTTATGCGCTGGCGGTAATGGGCTTTTCCGCCAAGTTTATTGATGAGAGGCCTTTCTATGCGAGCATGCTGTTCTTTCTCATATTCGCAACCGGCGTCCCCTTGCTGATTCGATCGTACAAAGACGAAAAGAGGAAGCAAAAAATATATCAGGGAGCCTTATTGTTAATGTTGTTAATGTCATTATTGGCGGCAACGGTTTATTTTTTATTTAAGGTTGTTTGACACTGGATTAAGTGCATCAATCGCGCTTGCTTCAGCCGCAACGAGCCCATGGGCCTTATATGGGCTATCACTATAGAAATTACTCTCAAATTGAAGCGAGAAGAGGACCATCTGGAAATCTGCTTATTTCTTATGCGAAAGCAGAAGCCCATCCATTGCCAAAAACGGCAGGAAAGGAGATTGCTGAGCGCCTGCGATAGTTGCTAAAACAAAAATGAGGAGAGTGGTATTCCCATGTTGGCAGGAGAAGGCCAAAAATTGGCGAACGGGGCTAAAAAACGTCCGGTTCTTGCGGCGCTATGTTGTTTGTTGCTGGTGTTTTCACTGGCGGGGTTTGCTTTTTCCTCACCGGCTGATGTTCAGCCGGGGCAGCCAGAACTAATCATCATGGGGCGAGAGGTGCATACCTATGATTTAGACGGCATCCAGTGGAGATTCCCACTGCAGTTAGTAAGCTTTGGTCCGGGAGTCGGAACGGCACGCTTAGTTGAGTTTAGTATTGATGCCCATAATCTGCTTCATCTTGTTCCTGAACCACAAAGAACTATGCCGGTTATACGTCTGGATGAAGAAATTGACCGGAAGGACTTCCGGAAATGGAATGACTACCGCCAGCGGGCAGCGGTGCTTCGGGTTCGCGATGATGAAAGAACATCCTTCTCTGCAGCAGAAGAGCGCGAATTCAGGGGGCTGAACAAGCGTGTAATGGAAATCGGCGATAGTCGACGTGACATCAGCCCGGTTGAACTAACAATTAGCGTTGCTGATCTGCCCTTCAAGGTTGCTGGTGACGGCCACCATAAAGTCAGGGTTGTCGTGGAGAGAGGACAGCTGCGTACCGTTTGGGAAGGAGAAATAATAATGTTGGATGTGGAACCGCTAGCTACCAACCCGGTTTGGACTCCGGCGGACTTACACATTCACAGCTCTTTTGCCGAGGGTGGACCATACACACCGGCTCAACTCTCCTCTTTTCTGCAAAGCATAGGATACCGGATTGGTTATGTAACCGATGAACCGGCAGGATGGGGCATGACAGCATCCTCAATTCCTGCAGCCATGAGCGGCAGCGGTGTTCCTGGACAAACTACGCCGCGCGCTACTTGGGCTCAGTACAGGGATGCCGTGCGTAATGCTTCGACCACCCAAGTGGCCATGTTTCCGGGATTAGAGATATCTGCTTCGACTCAGCAATGGACTCACACCGGTCAGCATAATGGTCATGCCCTTGCATACGGTATTGGCAGCCTTACGGGCTCAGGTGCATTTGAAGGTACAGGGCTAAGATATGCCTGGTTTCTGCCGAACACTTTACTGAACAACATTAATAACAATAGCTCGGCGCAGCCGTCATCGGCCGCCATAGCTCATCCTGCGATCGTTGCCCCTTGGGGTGGTCATCCATGGAATGTTTGGAGCACAGGTACTGTACCTCTTCTTACAGCTCGCTACGATGGGTTTGAGTTGATGACTGCCGGCCAGACAAGTTTTGGACCCGGAGCAAGCCCTATGCCTAGATGGCGGCAGGAACTTGTCCAGAGATTGCCCGGCGTTTTCAATAATATGGGCTTTCCTTCCGCGCGAACTGGCAGCGATTACGGTAATCGTTGGTGGACATGGATGGTTCATGATATTTCCTACTTTACATTCATCGGTCTCCCCTCCCCCCTGCCCAGCGATATGAGAAATCTTTCCCAGGTCAGCGTTGACCAGACGTTGCGAGCCGGACGCACAGTGGCCAGCCGTCTAGGTGGGATAGCAGCGCTGCGGCTGAGAAACGCGCAGGGCAATTTGCAGGAAATCGGCTCGTGGTTTACAATGCCGGCAAATGGTACGGTGAGCGGGGATGTAGTGCTTCGCGCCTCAAGCTCCGGTAACTACCGTGTCAGGTTAGTCGAGGACAATTTCCGCCGGGAATGGACTCTGCATAATGCATCGTTAAATGCTGGGCAAACTATAGTAATTCCACTTAACTTTACTTTCCCAGGCGGGCAAAGGTTTTACCACATCATAGTTGAGCACACAGGTCAACCCACTAATGACTTTATATACACGAGTCCGATTTTCATAAGGCAGTAAACCTTTATCCCGCCGGTGGCAGCCCCGTCAGAGGGATAAAAGCCTGCTTTTGACTATCGACTGTTGGCGGGCGGATCTGCG
>JGI24124J20360_1000199_pt1 | contig 14954 bp, 14 predicted proteins | sample Subbio12Aug_8Aab_FD_20360 | JGI IMG/M metagenome (IMG submission 20360) | reverse complement strand
ACAGACAATTGGTATCATCAGCTATGGCATCGAATACTACGGCCCCGCCCAGATGGTCATGAATATCGAAGCGGCCGTTAGGCGCCGGGGGTACGGCCTAGCCTTGACGACTGTTGAGGAGCTTTCGCTTCCGGAACTGAGCCGGGCCATCAGCGACCTCGTTAGTCAAAATGTTGATGGGATCGTGATGATCACGCCCATTGCCAGCATCGACCTCAAGGTAATCATCGCTCTCTGCGCGGCGACCCCTTTGGTCATGGTTGACATCGACCCCAGTGAGCGTATCCCTTCAGTTGCTATTGATCAGCGCCACGGTGCCCAGCTCGCTACCCAGCATCTGATCGATTTGGGCCACCGGAGTATCTGTGAAATCAGCGGTCCGCTTAACTGGTACGACGCCAGATTGCGCCACGAGGGGTGGCTCGCCACACTGCACGAGTCGGGGCTAACCCCTGGCCTGAGCTGTGAAGGGGACTGGACGGCGGCAGGGGGTTACGCCGCTATGCGACAACTGCTCGATAAAGGGCAGGAGTTCTCAGCGGTCTTCGTCGGTAACGATCAGATGGCGCTGGGCGCTATCCGCGCCCTGCGTGAAGCGGGGCTAAGGGTTCCGCACGATGTCTCCATGGTGGGCTTTGACGACGTGCCGGAAGCAGCCTATTTTGATCCGCCGCTAACCACGGTAAAGCAAGATTTTCGTGCGCTCGGTCAGCAGAGCATCGAGTATCTGATGAGGCTCATTGGCAGAGCGACTACCTCGCCCAACCAATGCGTGCTTTACCCTCACCTGGTGGTGCGCCTTAGCACCATGAGCGCCTTAGGCTAGCGCTCGAGCTCGATGAGGGTGAAGTTGTAGGCGTTAATTACCCGCACCCCCGACTCGGTTAGGTACTCGCGGGGAGCGTTGGCGCCGCTCAGATGGACGTGGCCGTGGATGTGCAGTTTGGGCCGCCAGCGCCGATGAAAGCGGTTAAAGGCCGGGATGCCGCGATGCGGGTAGTCGTCCCCTTCGTGCGGCCCCTTGGGCGGCGCGTGGGTAAGCAGGATATCGACTGCCCGCCCGTACCTGTGCCGATTCCATAACAGTCGCGGCGTGAGCTTTTCGGCCAGCCAGGCCATCTGGCGCTCGCTGTACTGGTGGGGACCGGGCCGGTAGCGAGCGCTCCCCTCGAGCCCGGCAATCAGCACACCGTTGACTTCAACAATGCGGCCATGGGCGTTGATGCAGCCGCCGGGCAGCCGATCGGACTCCGTACCGGCGGGGTCGCGCAGGTAGCCGAAGTGATTGCCGAGCACATAGACCGGTGGCGTTTGCAGTTTGGTAGCTAGAAACTCCAGCACATAGGCCGGCATGTCGCCGGCGCTCAGCACCAGATCAAAGGGGGCCAAATTCTTCGGAAAGTTCTCCGAATAGACAATCGGCGACACCACATCGGCAATAGCCAGAAGTTTCATTGGCGCTAGTGTAACAAGCCGCTTCAGATTACTCCTTGGCGCGCCTGCCACTCCAGGCCTGACCACATCAACTCCTCCAGGTCACCGTCAAGGATGCTGTCAGGGTCATGTCGCATGAGCCCGGTACGATGGTCTTTGACGTACTGCTTATCGAGCACATAGCTGCGGATCTGACTGCCCCACTCGATGGCCTTCTGCTCGCCACGCGCCTTAAGTTGCTCTGCCAGCCGCTGGCGCTCCTCGCGTTCCCACAATCGGCTACGCAGCACCATGAGGGCTTTTTCGCGGTTTTTTATCTGCGACTTGCCATCTTGGCAGGAAACCACGATCTCGTCGGGAGTACCCCCTTTGTAGACTACCCGCACCGCTGAGTCAGTGGTGTTGACCGACTGGCCGCCCGGTCCCGAGGAGCGGAAGACATCCACGCGGAGGTCTTTGGGATCGATTTCGATGTCGATCTCGTCGTCGATTTCAGGCATCACCTCGAGTGAAGCGAAGCTGGTGTGACGGCGGTTATTGGAGTCAAACGGGCTGACGCGCACCAGGCGATGCACTCCCCCCTCTACCCGCAATAGACCGTAGGCTCGGTCACCGCGCACAATGAGCTGGGCGTAGTCGATCCCGGCCGGTGCGGCGTCGTTATGGACTACGTCGAGCAGTTCGACGGTAAAGCCCTGCCGCTCAGCGAAGCGCCGGTACATGCGCAACAGCATGCCGGCCCAATCCGACGACTCGGTGCCACCAGCACCTGGCTTGAGGGTCAAGATGGCGGCACGGTGGTCGTGTGGCCCAGCGAATAGCGTTTCGCGATAGAGCCGTTGCAGGGTTGCGGCAACGGCTGCTCGTTCGTCCTCAAGCTCGGCCTGCTCGTCTTGACTGCTCATGGCGTACAGCTCAGCCAAACCCTCGATATCATTTTCCAGCCGCAGGAAGGTATCTACCACCCGCCGCAGGCGCGCCGCCTCCTGGCTGAGCTTACGGGCTTCTGCGGGGTTATGCCAGAGCTGCGGATCGGCCAGCTTGGGCTCTATGGCCGCTAGTCGGCGTTGCTTGCCCGCAACGTCAAAGATACTCCCGGAGGGTAGCGAGTTGGGTTTTGAGTTCGATCACGATTTGCTCTCCGATCAGCAGCCTACCGCATGGGTCGAGTCGGCTGAGTCAGAGTTTACCTTAAGCCTTGTGCTATGGTGAGGGTATGTGACCGGGGAGGTTTTAGCTAGGTGCTAGCGAGCACGATTCGCGATTCAATCGATATCATCATCATCGCGGTGATAGTCTACCAGCTCTATAACCTGCTGATCGGCTCGCGTGCCTGGAACGTGCTGCGCGGCCTGATCGCGCTGGCGGGGCTGTGGTTTTTGGCAACGCAGTTTCAGCTTAGGGCTACCCAGTGGCTCTTTGACGTGGCTGCTCCGGTCTTTTTTATCGCCGTGGTGGTGATTTTTCAGCCTGAGCTGCGGGCGGTGCTCGAGCGGGTCGGTCGAGGCAGGACGAGTCGCAGTTCCGGCAGCGACCCGGTGCAGGAGATCATGGCGGCCATCCGTGAGTTGGCTACCCAGCGTCAGGGGGCCATCATCGCCATCGAGCGGAACACCCCGCTGGCCGAATACGGCCGAGTCGGCACCAGCCTGGGCGCGCCGGTCAGCTCGGCCCTGTTACAGACGTTATTCGCCTCTAAGGGGCCGCTGCATGATGGTGGAGTGATCGTCAAGGGCGAGCTCGTCACCCATGCCGGGGCGATCTTCCCGCTTTCGGACAAGCACGACGGCTGGTCGGTCAAGCATGGCACCCGTCACCGCGCGGCGCTGGGTCTGTCCGAGGCCTCTGATGCGCTGGTCGTGGTGGTCAGCGAGGAGCGCGGTACGGTCAGCCTGGCGCAAGCCGGTGAGCTGCGCAGCGACGTCGCTCCGTCAGACGTGCTGGCGGCACTGCGCGAGGTTTATCAATGATCCGGCGCCTGACTAACCACTGGCCCCGCAAACTCGGCGCGCTGGTGCTAGCCGTGATGGTCTGGTTTTTCGTGGCCACCGACGAGGCCGCTATTACCCAGCGCACCCTGCTCGTGCCGGTCAGCGTGGAGGGGTTGGGGCCGAACCAGGTGGCTGTCGGCGTGCCGGAGCTGGTAGAGGTCACCGTTAGCGGGCAAGCGGTCCGGATTGAGGCGCTTCGTGCCGAGGGCCTCTACGCCTTTTTGGACTTGCGCGGGGTGGGAGGCGCCTTTGATCGACCGGTGCGGGTGTTGCCGCCGCAGGGCGTGAGTCTGGTGCGGGTGATGCCTAACGAGGTGATCGGCTTCGTGGAGGCCATGGTGAGCAAGAGCGTGCCGGTGCGCATTGCGCTGTTTGCCGACGTCCCTGCTGACGCGGTGTTTAGCGTGCAGGTCGAGCCTAGCACGGTGACAGTGAAGGGCCAGTCGCAGCAGGTGGCGCAGGTAATAGCGGCCAGCGGACTGGACGAAGGGCGGGCCGGGAGTCGGGTGGTGCGGCTGTATCCCGCTGACGCCCTCGGGCAACCGGTCGGCGGTGTGGCGCTTGAGCCTAGCGAGGCGACTGTCACCATAGTCGAGGAGTCGGTGCTGCATAGCAGGGTAGTGCGCCTGGCGGTAGCGCTTCCCGAAGTGTCGCCGTTCGTCGTGGAGAGTAGCAGCCTCAGCCATGAGCAGATCACGGTGATCGGGTCGCGCCATGCGGTGCTTGGTCTGACTGCGCTGGAAGGAGTGGTAGACGTACCTACGGCGCTTCAGCCCGGTACCCTGTATACTTTAAGAGTCAGGCCGCTGCTGCCCGACGGTGTAGAGACTAGCGATGAGGTGTTTTTGTCGTTACAAGTCTCCGCTACCGCGCCGGAGTAGCCTGTGGAGGTTGGGGTGATCTTGCCGATCCGCTATTACGGCGATCCGGTGTTGCGCCAGATAGCGCGCCCCGTGAGCCGCTTTGATGAAACCTTAAAAGTGTTGGCTCAGGACATGATCGAGACCATGTACGACGCCAACGGCGTGGGCCTAGCGGCGCCGCAGGTGGGGGTGTCGCAGAGGCTCTTTATTGCGCTCGAGCTACGACCGCCAGAGGAGCCGGAGGAGGCTGGGGCCGAGGTTCTGACTACCGATCCGAGCGAAGCGAGAATGACTTTAGCACAGAAGAAGCGCCGCTGGGGGGTAGTAGCCGAGCACGTCCTGGTAAACCCGCTAGTAACCGCTCGTAGCGGCGAGCAGTACGGCCAGGACGGCTGTCTGAGCGTGCCAGGGCTCTATGTTGCGGCGCTTAGGCGCGACCTGCAAGTTACGGTGCAGTATCAGGATCTCAATGGCGGGACGCGCGAACTGACCGCCGAGGGGCACTTTGCCCACGTTATTCAGCACGAGCTAGACCACCTTAACGGCAGCTTGTTTTTCGACCGCTTGCCAACCGCCGAAAAGCAGACCTTTTTAGAGGAACACCGCCAGGTGCTAGCCGACTTGCAGCGTGAGGCCAAGGCCTTCTTAAAGCACCAAGGCGTTCGGGTTACCTAGTGCGCGTCGCCCTGTTCGGCTCACCCGCCTTTGCACTGCCCGTTCTGGAGGCTCTAATTCGCCACCATCAGCTGGTGTTGGTGGTGGCCCAGCCGGATAAGGCGGCGGGGCGCGGCCTGAAGATGGCGCCTCCGGCGGTGGCGCAGCGGGCCAAAGAGCTTGGCCTCCCGCTTGAGCAGCCAGCCACTCTTAAGCGCAATGAGGCCCTGGTGGCGCTGCTGAAGTCACTTAAGCTCGAGGTGGCGGTGACTGCTGCTTATGGCAAAATCCTTCCCCAGAGCCTGCTGGAGATCCCGCGGCACGGCTTCTTGAACGTCCATGCCAGCCTGCTGCCCAAGTATCGCGGCGCCGCCCCTATCCAGTGGGCGCTAATCAACGGTGAGACTGAGACCGGCCTCAGCATCATGCAGACTGCCGCCGGGCTCGATACCGGCCCGGTGCGGCTAGCGCGGCGCTTAGGCATTGCTCCTGACGATACTGCGCCGGCGCTGGCCGCCAAGCTGGCCGAGTTGGGGGCGGAGGCGCTGCTGGAAGCGCTGGCGCTGCTGGAGGCGGGGTCGCTGCCCAGTACCCCACAGGACGATTCGCTAGCGACCCTGGCGCCACTGCTGCAAAAGGAGGACGGGCGTATCCGCTGGGAGGATCCGGCTAACGCCATCGTCAACCGCTTCCGTGGCGTCTTTGGCTGGCCGGGCTCCTGGACGCGCCAGCAAGGGCGGCTCCTGAAAGTCCACGCCCTGGCGCCGGTAGTGGCCGAGGGCGAGGCGGGTACGGTACTGAGTGTGGACTCCGGCGGGGTAACGGTAGCGGCGGGCCAGGGTGCGGTGTTGCTAAGTGAAGTGCAGCCCGAAGGGAAGGCCCGCATGGTGGCCGCCGCTTGGGCTCACGGCTATGGGGTAAAGAGGGGGGTGCGCCTTGGCTAAGGTGGCCATCGTCGGGCGCCCAAATGTCGGCAAATCGACGCTCTTTAACCGCCTGGTGGGGCGGCGCGAGGCGATTGTGGCCGATCAGCCGGGCGTTACCCGCGATGTCAAAGAGGCCCGCGTTAGCGAGGATGAGCGCAGCTTTACGCTGCTCGATACCGGCGGGCTGTGGTCGGGCGACCGCTGGGAGGCCGCCATCAAGGCTCGGATTGAGGATGCCCTGAGGGATGTGGCGCTGGTGCTCTTTTGCGTGGAGGGCCGCCATGGATTAACCGCCGCCGATTTCGAGATCGCCCAGTGGCTCCGCACGCAGGGTAAAGAGGTGCTGCTAGTAGCCACTAAGCTCGACGACCCGCGCCATGAGGCGCAAGCGCTCAACCTCTACGCGCTAGGTTTTGGCGAGCCGCTTTATACTTCGGCAGAGCACGCTCGAGGCACCGGCGAGCTGTTCGAAGCTATCCTGACGCGCCTGCCCCACGACGATGAGGAAGAGGACGCCGAGCCGGTTAAGGTCGCCATTATCGGGCGGCCTAATGTCGGCAAGTCGAGCCTCCTTAACGCCCTGATCGGCGATGAGCGGGTGATCGTGGCCGATCAACCCGGCACCACCCGCGACGCTATCGACGTGCGCTTTGATTTTGGTGGACGCCCGTTCGTGCTGATCGATACTGCCGGGCTCCGCCGCAAACCCGAGAACCTGGAGTACTACGCCAAGCTCCGCTCCGAGGAGGCGCTTAATCGCGCCGACGTGGCGGTGCTAGTGATCGACCCTTTCGAGCTAGGCGACCATGAGCTGCGAATCACCAATCTAGCGCTCACTGCCGGCAAGCCGGTAGTTATCGCTGCCAACAAGTGGGATCTGGTCCCTGACGAGACTTTAGCCGAGACCGAACGGGCGCTGAGACAACAGCTTAATCCGGTTGGCTTTGCGCCCCTGGTTTTTACCAGCGCCCTTAACAGTTACGGCCTGCACGACCTGTTAGCTACAGTCGTCCGCCTCTACGACATGGCGCGCTACCGCGTAGCTACCAGCGAGCTAAACGGCTGGCTTACGCAGTGGGCGATGCGCCAGCCGCCGCCTAACTTCAAGGGGCGACCCTTGAAGCTGCTTTATGCTACCCAGGTTGAGATTGCGCCGCCGACTTTTATGATCTTTGTCAATAGCGAGCGGTTCGTGACCCGTGCCTACGAGCAGTACCTGCTAAACCGCATCCGCGAGGATCTGGGTTTTAAGGAAGTGCCGGCGCGCCTCATCTTCAAGGCTCGTCAAGGTGGCAAGCGGGTCCGGCTCTAGCGTTCGACCAACAGTTCAACCTTGAGGTTGCCGCGCCGCGTTTCGCCGGTAACCGAGAGCAGCCGAAAACGCCCTAAGCCCTCGGCAAAGATCTCGTCACCAGCGCTAACCACACTGGCCTTATGGGTTGGCTGGCCGTTGATGCTGACCTTACCCCCGGCGATCCCCTTGCTGAAATAAGCGCGCGACACGCCAAAAGCCTTAGCTCCTAGGGCGTCGAGGCGTAGGGCCGGGACTATCGCCTGCCAGCGCTTTTCTGCACCGCTGCCGAGATGCGTTAGTGCCACCTCCTGCCAGCGCAGCTCCAGCCCACCAAGCGCGCGCAGGCTCAGCGCGTGGTCTTTGACCCGCCGACTAACGACCACGCCTAAGCCGCCCTGATACTTCAACACATCACCGATCTCCCCAGCCTCCAGGCCGTGTCGGCGCAGGGCTGCCTGTAACTCTGGCGGATCGCTCAGGCCTGGTGCGTAGAGCGCGGTGAGGGCCGGTCCGGCAGTGGGGAGCTGCTCGGGATGAGCAGTGACCACCCGACGCCGCGCCCCTCGGTAGCCGCCCGTAACGCTGACGGATACACCTTTGGCACGCAACTCAGCGGCCAGGCGGTCGGCCTCTTCTGGCTCCAAAAAACTGCTTGAAGCGACCTTGCCACCACGGACCGCAGCGGCTAGCTGCTCGCTTAGCAAATCGCCCATGACAAGACCTAGCGGACGTCTAGGACCTCGACCCCTTGTTCCTTGAGACGCTCGGGAAACTGCGCCGAGCCCTCGCCAACTACCCGCAAGACCAGCTTGCGGCGCTGGCCCGCTTCAAACCCCGCTGTTACTACTGCCACGATATTTGAGGGGGCCGCCACGTTAGCGACGCGAGCCAGCACCCCTGGTTCGTCGGGCAAAGAGACCTCGACCCGGGTGCCGCCCTCGCGCAGCCCCAACACCGCCACAAAGGCCCGCAGCAGGTCGGTGATGGTGAAGATGCCGACCAACTGCTCGTCATCCACTACCGGCAGCCCGGAGATCTTGTGCTCTTCCATTAGCAGCGCGGCGCGCTCGACAGGGTCGCTCGAGCCGATGGTGATGACCGGCGTGCTCATGACATCCTTGACGGTGAGCTTGCTGAGCAGATAATTCAGCTCATAGACCGAAAGGGTGGTCGCCTTGGAGGGGGTGGCCTCCTTGAGGTCACGATCGGTGACGATCCCTACCAAGGTGCCGCCATCCACTACCGGCAGGCGCCGATAGCCGCCCGACTTCATGAGCTGCATCGCTTCCATAACCGGGGTTCGACTGCTCACGGTGCGGGGTGTTTTGGTCATCCACTCTGTCACTAACATGCTCTCTCCGTTTCGGCACGGCCTTAGCAGCCTGCGGGGTGCCTGGATTCTACCAACTACCCGCCAGGCTGACAATGGCACGGTTACCCCCAAATAGGTGACAATACCACTATGAAGCGCATAGTCATCCTTGGCGCGACCGGCTCGATCGGTACCCAGGCGCTCGAAGTGGCAACTTGGCGCGGTTACCAGGTGGTGGGCCTGGCTGCTAACCAGAATACTGAGCTGCTGCTAAAACAAGCCTATCGTTACCGGCCGTTGCTAGTCTCCTGCGCCCCTGAAGCGGCTCAGTGGGTGCGCCAAGCCTTGCCGGACGGCACCCGCCTGGCCACAGCCGACGAGGTGGCGCAGCTCGAAGCCGACACGGTAGTGGCCGCCATCCCCGGCATGGCCGGGCTTAAACCCACCCTAGCCGCGCTGCGTGCCGGTCGTCACGTGGCGCTGGCCAACAAGGAGGCTATGGTAGTGGCCGGGCCGCTGGTCTGGCAGGTGGCCAGGGCACACGGAGCGCGACTGACCCCGGTCGATTCCGAGCACTCGGCCATATTTCAATGCCTGGTGGGAGAACGGCTTGAAGATGTAGCCGAGCTGATCCTGACCGCCTCGGGCGGGCCGTTTCGCACCGCGCCGGAAAATCTTAGCGCCGTGACGCCGGAGCAGGCCCTTAAGCACCCAACGTGGAACATGGGCCACAAGGTGACCATCGACTCCGCTACGCTCTTTAACAAAGGGCTGGAGGTGCTTGAGGCGCATTTCCTGTTCGAGCTGCCGCTCGATAAGATCAAAGTGGTCATCCATCCGCAGTCGCTAGTACACGGCCTAGTGCGCTTTAATGACGGTAGCTTCAAGGCCCAAATCGGCCCGCACGACATGCGCTTACCGATCCAGTACGGCATCGAATACCCCGAGCGCCCGCCCGTCCCGCTGGCGCCGCTGCCGCTGTTGGGTACTTGGGAGTTTTATCCCCCCGACCTTAAGCGCTTCCCGGCGCTGGCGCTGGCTTATGAAGCTGGCCGACGTGGCGGGGTAGCGCCGGTGGCCTTAAACGCCGCCGGCGAAATAGCGGTAATGGCGTTCTTGCAAGGCCGCATCAAGTTTACCGACATCCCCAGGGTGCTCGAGCGCGTCCTGAAGAGGGCCCCCCAGGTGCCGCTGTCCTGGGAGGCAATCGCCGAGACCGACCGCTGGGCGCGGGAGGTGGCGCTCGAAAAGCAGTAGTCAAGTATTCGAGTAGGGAAGATCACGCGGTCGCCTGTTTTCATCTTGGTGGCGCTAGTTCACGGCCCTTTGAAATAGTTATCAGTAACCGGTAGCGGCAAGCCTAGCAGGGTGTCGGTCGGTGGTTTTTGCTGATGGCCTGAGTAGCTTACCAGCTAACCGGCTGAGAGCGGTGTAACATAGAGCATGTTTCGCGCCGGCGTCACTCTGCCGTTTAAGCTGCTAGGTATCCCGATCAAGCTCGACTTTAGCCTGTTTCTGATCCTGCCGCTCTTTGCCTGGCTGATCGGCAGCCAACTGCCGATGTTTTTACAGACCTTCGGCCTGGCGCGGCAGCCGCAGCTCACTGAGGGGCTTACCCCCTACCTACTCGGCCTGGCGGCGGCGGTAGGGCTGTTTTTAAGCGTGCTGGTCCACGAGCTGGGGCACTCCTTTGTCGGCCAGCGCTACGGCGCCAAAATTAAGGAGATCACGCTCTGGCTGTTGGGCGGCGTGGCGCAGTTTGAAGAGATGCCCAAACGGCGCGGCGCTGAGGCGGTGATCGCCATCGCCGGGCCACTTACCAGCTTGGCACTGGCCGGTCTGGCGTGGCTGGTGGTGCAGACCGCCCCGCTCGGCGCAGCGACAACCTTTGTGCTGATCTATCTGATAGTTGCCAACCTAGCCCTAGCGATCTTTAACCTGCTACCGGCGCTGCCGCTCGATGGCGGGCGGGTGCTGCGCTCGCTGTTGGCGCTGCGCTTAGGCGAGCTGCGCGCTACGGAGATTAGCGCCACTATCAGCCGCAGCTTAGCCGTGCTGCTTGGGATTATCGGCCTCTTAGGGCTCAACTTCTTCCTGGTCTTGATCGCCTTCTTTATCTACACCGCGGTCGGTGCCGAAGCGCAGCACACTTTGGCCAGCGAGATGCTCAGGGGGGTCAGGGTAGAGCAGTTAATGACCCCTAACCCGACGGCGGTGACGCCGCACGTGATGGTCAAGGAGCTAGTCGGCTTGATGTTGCAAGAGCGGCACTTGGGCTATCCGGTGATCGACCTACACGGCCAGGTGGTGGGGCTAGTGGAGCTAGCCGATGCACAACGCCCCGAAGTAGCCGAGACTACCACCGTCGGGGAGATCATGCAGCGCGCAGTGCCCAAGGTGACTTGGCAAACTGAGGCGCTCGAGGCGTTTAAGAAGATGGCCGAACGGAACTTTGGCCGTTTAATCGTGGTCGATGAGGAGGGGCGCTTGATGGGGGTCTTGAGCAAGACCGATATGATCCGGGCGATTCAGGTGCAGCTGCTCGAGCGCCGCCTCAGCCAAGGGTACCGTAGCTAACCGCGTTCTCACCCCGGACTCTGCTAGGCTAACTTGATGCTTACTGCGCTGATTGTCTTACTGATCATAACCGTTTCCGTGCTGGTTCACGAGTTAGCTCACTACTTCAACGCGCGCCGGGTGGGTTTGTCGGTGCGCGCTTTTAGCATCGGCTTCGGACCGATTTTGTGGCGTAAGCAGTGGCAGGGCACCGAGTGGCGCATCTCCGCCATTCCCCTGGGCGGCTATGTCGATCTGCCAGGACTGGCTGCCGAGCCCGATGCCTACGGCAATCTCCAGACCCCAACCCACGGCTTTGCCACCAAGACGTTGCCGCAAAAGCTCTGGGTGCTAGTCGGTGGGGTCATTGCCAACTTCATTTTGGCGGTAATCCTACTGGCCGCTGCGGCGACCCTAAACCCGGCCTTCCGTACCGCTGGCGAAGTGCCGCTGGCTATCGGCTTCGCCGCGGTGGTGCGGGGCTCGCCTGCCGAAGCGCTAGGGGTCAGGCCGGGCGATCTGGTGCTGTCTGTCAACGGTATCGCAGCGCCGACTCCAGAAATGCTGGTGGGCGCCTTTAGGCAGGATGGGCCGCTGGTCCTGGTGTTGCAACGCGGCGACCAGCAGGTGACCCTGGAAACACACTGGGCGCCGACTCTTAACCCCGATGGCAGCCGCCCCATCTTTGGCGTATCCATCGGTATGATCCCTAGCGAGCGCGTCGGCTTTGGGCAGGCTGCTTTAGAGTCGCTCAGTTTTATGGTCAGAGTCGTGCCGGAAGCCGTCAGCGGCTTTGTGCGGGCCTTCGGTCAAACCTTCATCGGTCAACGGACTGAGGAGGTCGCTGGGCCGGTCGGCATCGTCAGCGCTGTCGGCCAGGCCGCTCGAGCCGTAGGTGTAGCGCAGATTCTGTTTTTGGCGGGGATCATCAACTTCTCGCTGGCGATTTTCAACCTGCTGCCGATTCCCGGACTTGACGGCGGCCGGATGCTGTTGGCCATGGTGGTGGCCATCCGCGGCAAGCCGTTTAAGCCCGGCCAAGAGGAGTTCATTCACTTTATGGGCTTTGTGGTGCTGATGGCCTTTATCGTGCTGGTCACTTTTGGCGAGGTGAGCGAGCTGCTCAGGCAGTAGGCTTGCCCCTAAATGGCACAAGCAACTTAAATACCGTCAGGCACCGCGAGGTATTGTGTAGACGTGGAACGAAGTCGTGACAGCGGACGGTATCGTCTGCTTTCAGAAGAGAGAAGAAGACCGTCAGAGACTAGCGTAATTGAATGCTAGCAACCCTCGCAGTTTGCGGCCACTAGGTGCGGGTCACCCGTTCATTCCATTGAGCGCTCATTGATGTGGCAGGGGGGCCTCGCGCTAGCCTTCGCTATTGGCGCCAGGCTCAACATGGAGTACACTTCGGCTTGGCATGCGCTGCGCTATCCTGATTCCGGCCTACAACGAGGAAGCTTTCGTGGCAGCGGTGGTCAAGACCGCCACAGCCAGTGGGCTCGGTCCGGTGCTAGTGGTCGATGACGGCTCCGAGGACGGCACTGCCAGTGTAGCCCGGCAGGCTCAGGCCGAGGTGTTGAGTCTTAGCAGCAACTGCGGCAAGGGGGGGGCGGTCTTCGCGGGGGCCGCTCATCTTGATGCTGACGTGCTCGTTTTGATCGATGCCGACCTGACCAACCTGCGAGTCGAGCATCTGCGGCAGTTAGCCGAGCCGGTGCTGCGCGGCCAGGTCGATATGGCGCGGGGAGTGTTTGTGGGCGGGCGCTGGTCGACCGAGATGGCTCAGAAGTTAGCCCCGCAGCTCAGCGGGCAGCGGGCGGTGTTGCGGGCTCGGCTGCTCGAGGTCGAAGGGCTCAAGGAGAGCCGCTACGGTGTGGAGATCGCCATTACCAAGCACGCCAAGCGGGCTAACTGGCGCATCATGGATGTACCGCTCTCGGGCGTGTCGCAGGTTATCAAGGAGGAGAAACGCGGCCTGCTGCGGGGCCTGTTGATCCGGCTCAAGATGTACGGCGAGATCTTATGGACCTGGCTGCGCTCACTGCGGCGCTCCTAAGAAAGCTAGTCAGGATAAGACTGACAGGCTAAGATGCTGCCTAACATGAACTATCACCTATCGTGCCACACCGTGGGGCCGTTGCAAGAGAACTGTTACCTGCTGGCCGACCCCGACCAGGGGGTAGCAGTGCTGATCGATCCCGGCGACGAGGGGCCGCGGCTGATTAAGGCCGTAACCGGGCACGGCTTTACCTTGGCGGCGATCTGGTTGACGCATGCCCACTTCGACCATGTTGGGGCGATTGCCGACATCAAGGAGGTGTGGGATGTACCGGTTTACCTACATCCCGCCGACCAGCCACTCTTAGCTCACGCGGCTCAGGCCGCGGCGCGTTGGGAGATAGCCATCAGGCAGCCGCCTACCGAGACGCTGCCGTTGACACCGGGGCAGATCTTGACGGTCGGGGGCTTGCGCGTATACTGCCGCTATACTCCGGGTCACGCTCCCGGACATATGGCCTTTCATCTGTCCAGAGAAGAGCTGGTCATAGCTGGGGATGTGCTCTTTCGGGGCTCAATCGGCCGCACCGACCTGCCCGGCGGCGACCAGGAGCTGCTCTTAACCAGCATTCGCCAAGAGCTGCTGAGCCTACCCGACGCTACGCAGGTCTGGCCTGGCCACGGCCCAGCCACCACCATCGGCGCGGAGAAGCGGAGCAACCCGTTTTTGCGCTAGATATACTATGCATACAACTAGCTGGTCAGAAAGGGTAGTAGGCAGTGGGTAGTAGTGAGGGCTTTTCCCACAACCCACTACCTACAACCTGATGGCTCTAGCCTGAAGGGCGAAGCCGTATCAGCGAAGCGCCGGCCCGAGCGAAGCGAGGTCCGAACAAAGTGAGAACGATAAAGCGATAAAGCGATAGTGGCGAAGCCGTGTCAGCGAAGCGCCGGCCCGAACGAAGTGAGGCCCGAACAGAGTGAGAGCGATAAAGCGATAGTGGCGAAGCCGTATCAGCGAAGCGCCGAGGCGAAGCCGTATCAGCGAAGCGCCGAGGCGAAGCCGTACAATAGACCTGTGGAGATCCGCAACTTTTCAATTATCGCGCATGTCGACCACGGCAAGTCAACGCTGGCCGACCGCATTCTGGAGCTGACCCAGTCGGTTAGCGAGCGCCACAGGCGTGATCAGATGCTCGATACCCTAGACCTCGAGCGTGAGCGCGGCATTACCATCAAAGCCAGCCCGGTGCGGCTCTTTTACACTGCGCAGAGCGGTCAACGGGTGATGTTCAACCTGATCGACACCCCAGGGCATGTCGATTTTAACTACGAGGTGTCGCGAGCCTTGCGCGCCTGCGAAGGGGTGCTGTTAGTCATCGACGCCAGCCAGGGAGTGGAGGCGCAGACCATCCATAACGCCCACTTGGCTGTCGATAACGGCCTGGAAGTGCTGCCGGTCATTAACAAGATCGACCTTCCTAACGCTAACCCAGCGGCGGCGATGGCGGAGCTTGAGGAGGTAGTGGGCATATCCAGCGACCATGCTGTAGCGGTCTCGGCCAAGACCGGTCAGAACGTCGCGGCGGTGCTCGAGGCTATTGTAGCTCACCTGCCGCCGCCCCAGGGCGACCCTGCCGCGCCGCTGCGAGGCCTGATCTTTGACGCCGTGTACGACTCCTATCAGGGGGTGATCCCCTTTGTGCGGATCTTTGATGGCAGCCTCAAGAAGGGTGATCAGCTCCTGGTGATGAGCACCGGCAAGAGCTTCGAGGTCGATCGGGTCGGCTATTTCGCGCCCGAGCCGACCGTCTCCGAAGCGCTTGGCCCCGGCGAGGTGGGTTGGTTCACCGCCGCTATTAAGAACATCGCCGATACTCAGATCGGCGACACCATCACCTTTGCAGCGCGGCCCGCGCCCCA
>JGI24124J20360_1000151_pt1 | contig 16931 bp, 16 predicted proteins | sample Subbio12Aug_8Aab_FD_20360 | JGI IMG/M metagenome (IMG submission 20360) | reverse complement strand
CGCCGCCGCCCACGCGGGTGGGCCGGGTGCGCTCGCAGCGCCATTGCGGCCGCAGGACGCCTAAGCAAGAGCGCATCCGGCCCACCCGCCGCCGCCCACGCGGGTGGGCCGGGTGCGCTCGCAGCGCCATTGCGGCCGCAGGACGCCTAAGCAAGAGCGCATCCGGCCCACCCGCCGCCGCCCGCGCGGGCGAAAATCGTGGGCTGATGACGGTTTTCCGCTGTTTTTCTGTACCAATTTTGATACACTCAAGGCCATGATTCAGCCCATCTTGGATGTCCGCTTTTTTGCCTCCGGCAGCGGCAATGAGCCTGTGCGCGAATGGCTCAAATCCTTACCTGCCGCTGAGCGGCGCGGCATCGGCGCAGACATCAAGACGGTGCAATTTGGCTGGCCGCTGGGCATGCCTTTGGTGCGCAAACTGGCCAAAGACCTGTGGGAGCTTCGGGTGCACCTCGCAGATCGGATCGCCCGCGTCTTGTTCACCGTCGTCGGCCAAACGATGGTGTTGCTGCATGGCTTCATCAAGAAATCACAAGCCACACCCACCGATGAACTCGACATCGCCAAGCGGCGTTTGCAACAACTCAGGAGCGCATTATGAACCCACACATCGGCAGCAGTTTTGACGATTTCTTGGCCGACGAAGCGGTGCTGGAAGAAGCGACCGCCGTGGCGATCAAGCGGGTCGTCGCTTGGCAGATCGCGCAAGAGATGAAAGCCCAGCACCTGAGCAAGACCGCGCTGGCGCAGAAGATGCACACCAGCCGGGCGGCGCTGAATCGGCTGCTGGACGAGACCGACACCAGCCTGACGCTAACCACGCTCACCAGCGCGGCGAAGGCCTTGGGCAAAAGCCTGCGCATCGAACTGGCTTGAGTACTGGCGCCCCTTCTAGGCCAACCCGCCCGCACCGGGCAGATTTTTTTACCCACCAGCCCTTGAAAGCGCGATCCAGCGCCCCATACTTGACCCGAGTTCTCGCTCTCACCTTTACTAGCACCAAAGCCGCGCCGCGCGCAACACCCCTCGCACCAGCCGCCATGTCAGCCTTTCCAGACCCCACTTACCACCGCCCCGAGCCCACAGCCCCTGCGCCCAGCGCCGCCGACGCCCCGGTTTCGCCCGAAGAGGCCGAGGCGGCTGCGGCCGCCGACGCCGCTGACGCTGCCGCCATGCAAACCAACCAAGCGCTGGAACTGGCGCGCCTTCAAGCCCAAAATGCCGAACTGGCCGAGCAGTATTTGCGCAGCAAAGCCGAGATGGAAAACCTGCGCCGGCGCACCGACGAAGAGGTGAGCAAGGTGCGCAAATTTGCCGTCGAAGCCTTTGCCGAAAGCCTGCTGCCGGTGCTCGACAGCCTGGAAGCCGGGCTGGCGGTGCAAGAGGCCACGGCGCAGCAGATACGCCAAGGGGCCGAGGCCACGCTGCTGCAGCTGCAAAGCGCGCTGGCGCGCCACAAGGTGCAGCCGATCGCACCCGAGGCCGGCAAGCGCTTCGACCCGCACCAGCACCAAGCCATCGGCGTGGTGGCGGCACCCGGGCAAGAGCCCAACACCGTGGTGGCGGTGCTGCAAAAAGGTTACTTGATCGCCGAGCGCGTGCTGCGCCCGGCCATGGTCACGGTCACGGCGCCCAAATAAGCCGTTTTTCATACCCCAAAACGAGATCGCCAAAGCGAAGCGCTTGAAATCCGGCCCATCGGCCACATCTGCGCCGCAGTCGTTTTTATTTCAGCATTTTCAGACTCTAGGAGCCACACATGGGCAAAATCATCGGCATCGATCTGGGCACCACCAACTCGTGCGTCTCGGTCATGGAAGGCAACAGCACGCGCGTGATCGAAAACAGCGAGGGCGCGCGCACCACGCCCTCCATCGTCGCCTATCAAGATGACGGCGAGATTCTGGTTGGCGCCTCGGCCAAGCGCCAGGCCGTGACCAACCCCAAGAACACGGTCTATGCCGTCAAGCGCCTGATCGGGCGCAAGTTTGAAGAAAAAGAGGTGCAAAAAGACATCGGTCTGATGCCCTACAGCATCGTGCGCGCCGACAACGGCGACGCTTGGGTGGAGGTGCGCGGCAAGAAGCTGGCAGCACAGCAGGTGAGCGCCGAAATTTTGCGCAAGATGAAGAAAACCGCCGAAGACTACCTCGGCGAAAGCGTCACCGAAGCCGTGATCACGGTGCCGGCCTACTTCAACGACAGCCAGCGCCAAGCCACCAAAGACGCCGGGCGCATCGCCGGGCTCGATGTCAAGCGCATCATCAACGAACCCACCGCCGCCGCGCTCGCCTTTGGCCTCGACAAGCACGGCAAGGGCGACCGCAAGATCGCGGTTTATGACTTGGGCGGCGGCACCTTCGACATCTCGATCATCGAGATCGCCGACCTCGACGGCGAAAAACAGTTCGAAGTGCTCTCGACCAACGGCGACACCTTCTTGGGCGGCGAAGACTTCGACCAGCGCATCATCGACTACATCGTGACCGAGTTCAAGAAAGAACAAGGCGTCGATCTGACCAAAGACGTGCTGGCGCTGCAGCGCCTCAAGGAAGCGGCCGAGAAGGCCAAGATCGAGCTCTCCAACTCGACCCAGACCGACCTCAACCTGCCCTACATCACCGCCGACGCCTCGGGCCCGCGGCACCTCAACATCAAGCTCACCCGCGCCAAGCTCGAAGCGCTGGTCGATGAGCTGATCGAGCGCACCATCGCGCCGTGCCGCACCGCCATCAAAGACGCGGGTGTGAGCGTGGGCCAGATCGACGATGTGATTTTGGTCGGCGGCATGACGCGCATGCCCCGGGTGCAAGAGAAGGTCAAAGAGTTCTTCGGCAAAGAGCCGCGCAAAGACGTGAACCCCGACGAGGCCGTGGCCGTGGGTGCGGCCATCCAGGGCCAGGTGCTCTCGGGCGAGCGCAAAGACGTGCTGCTGCTCGACGTGACACCGCTCAGCCTGGGGATTGAGACCATGGGCGGCGTGATGACCAAGATGATCGCCAAAAACACCACCATCCCGACCAAGTTCGCGCAGGTGTTCTCCACCGCCGACGACAACCAGCCGGCCGTGACGATCAAGGTGTTCCAGGGCGAGCGCGAGATCGCCGCCGGCAACAAGCTGCTGGGCGAGTTCAACCTCGAGGGCATTCCGCCCGCAGCGCGCGGCCTGCCGCAGATCGAGGTGAGCTTTGACATCGACGCCAACGGCATTTTGCACGTGGGCGCCAAAGACAAGGGCACCGGCAAAGAGAACAAGATCACGATCAAGGCCAACTCGGGCCTGACCGAGGCCGAAATCCAGAACATGGTGAAAGACGCCGAACTCAACGCCGCTGAAGACCACAAAAAAGTGGAACTGGTGCAGGCGCGCAACCAGGCCGATGGCTTGGTGAGCTCGGTGCGCAAGAGCCTCAAAGAATACGGCGACAAGCTCGACGGGGCTGAAAAAGAGCAGATCGAAGCCGCCATCAAGGCCGCCGAAGACGCTGTCAAGGGCGAAGACAAGGCCGCCATCGAGGCCACCAGCGCCGAACTGATGAGCGCGAGCCAGAAGCTGGGCGAGAAAATGTACGCCGAGCAGCAGGCCAGTGCGGCGGCGGGGGCAGCGGGCGGCGCCACTGCCGATGCCGGTGCGGGTACGCGCTCTGCTTCGGCCGACGATGTGGTCGATGCCGAAGTGAAAGAAGTCAAGAAAGACTGACGCCCAAATGGCCAAACGCGACTTTTACGAAATCTTGGGCGTGCCCAAGAACGCCAGCGACGAAGACATCAAAAAAGCCTACCGCAAGCTGGCGATGAAGCACCACCCGGACCGCAACCAGGGTGATGCGACCAAGGCTGCGGAAGAAAAATTCAAAGAGGCCAAAGAAGCCTACGAAATGCTGAGCGACCCGCAAAAGCGCGCCGCCTACGACCAGTACGGCCACGCCGGCGTCGATCCCAATATGCGCGGCCCCGGCGGCGCGGGCGGTGCGGATGGTTTCGGCGGCTTTTCTGAATCGTTTGGCGATATTTTTGGCGATATTTTTGGTGGCCAGCGCGGCGGTGCCGGGCGTGGGCGCCAAGTCTATCGGGGCAGCGATTTGTCCTACGCCATGGAGATCTCGCTCGAAGAAGCCGCTGCGGGCAAAGAGTCCGAAATTCGTATCCCGAGCTGGGACAACTGCGGCACCTGCCACGGCAGCGGCGCCAAGCCGGGCACCAGCGTCAAAACCTGCCCGAGCTGCAACGGCTCCGGTGTGGTGCAGATGCGCCAAGGCTTTTTCAGCGTGCAGCAAACCTGCCCGCACTGCCACGGCAGCGGCAAGATCATCCCCGAGCCCTGCACCGCTTGCAACGGCCAGGGCAAGGTCAAGAAGCACAAAACGCTGGAAATCAAAATTCCGCCCGGCATCGACGACGGCATGCGCATCCGCTCGACCGGCAACGGTGAGCCCGGCCGCAATGGGGGCCCGTCGGGCGATCTGTACATCGAGATTCGGCTGCGCAAGCACGATTTGTTCGAGCGCGAGGGCGACGACCTGCACTGCCACGTGCCGGTGAGCATCAGCACCGCCGCGCTGGGCGGCGAAATCGCCGTGCCCACGCTGGGCGGCAAAGCCAGCATCGACATCCCCGAAGGCACCCAGCACGGCAAAACCTTCAGGCTGCGCGGGCGCGGCATCAAGGGCGTGCGCTCTAGCTACCCCGGCGATCTGTACTGCCACATCAACGTGGAAACCCCGGTCAAGCTCACCGAACACCAGCGCAAGCTGCTGCGCGAGCTCGAAGAATCGTTCCAAAAGGGCGGCAACAAGCACAGCCCGAACGACAAAGGCTGGTTCGAGAAAGCGAAGGCGTTTTTCTTCTAGTTTTGTGATCAAATGGGCGCATGAGCGTCCAAGTCACCTTTCTGGGCGGGGCCGGTACTGTCACCGGCTCCAAGTTTTTGGTGCGGCACGCAGGCAAGGGCCTGCTGGTCGATTGCGGTCTGTTTCAGGGCTACAAGCAGTTGCGGCTGCGCAACTGGGCCGCCCTGCCGGGCTTGGAAGGTGGCGGCATCGATGCCGTGGCGCTCACGCACGCGCACCTCGACCACAGCGGTTACCTGCCGCTGCTGGTGCGCCAGGGTTACCACGGCCCGGTCTGGTGCACGCCGGGCACGCGCGACCTGTGCCGCATTCTGCTGCCCGACAGCGGCCACATCCAAGAAGAAGACGCGCAGTTTGCCAACCGCAAAGGCTTTTCCAAACACCATCCGGCGCTGCCGCTCTACACCGAGCAAGATGCGCGCAAGTGCCTGAAGCAGTTGCGCAGCGTGGTGCCGCTCAAGCTGTTCGAGCCGCTGCCGGGCTGGCAGGCGCGCTTTCATGGGGCCGGGCATATATTGGGCGCCTCCAGCCTGTACCTCGAAGTGGGCGGGCGGCGGCTGCTGTTTTCGGGTGACCTCGGGCGCTGCGACGACCTGCTCATGTTCCCGCCCGAAGCGCCGCCGGGGGCGGATGCGGTGTTCGTCGAGTCCACCTACGGCAACCGCGAGCACCCGAGCGAAAACCTGATCGACGAACTGGCCGAACCGCTGCAGCACGCAGCCGCCCGGGGCGGCACCGTGGTGGCACCGGTGTTTGCCGTTGGGCGCGCGCAGGCGCTGCTGCACGCCATTGCCGTGCTCAAGCAGCAGGGGCGGATTCCGCAGGGGCTGCCGGTTTTCCTCGACAGCCCGATGGCGATCGAAAGCACCGAACTCTTCACGCAGCACCTGGGCCAGCACCGCCTGAGTGCGGCCGAGTGCAGCGCCATGGCGCACTCCGCCACCATGACGCGCAGCGCCGACCAGTCTAAAGCCATTGCGCGCCAGCACGGCCCCAAGGTGATTTTGTCGGCCAGCGGCATGGCCACCGGCGGCCGCGTGCTGCACCACCTGCAGCTGTACCTGGGCGACCACCGCAACCTGGTGCTGCTCACCGGCTTTCAGGCTGCGGGCACGCGCGGGGCCACGCTGGCCAACGGCGGCACCAGCCTGCGCATCCACGGCCAAGACTGGCCAGTGCGCGCCGAGGTGCTGCAACTGCATTCCTCCTCGGCACACGCCGACGCACCGCAGCTCCTAAACTGGCTGCGCTCCATACCCGGTCAGCCGCAGCGCGCCTTCGTCATCCACGGCGAGCCCGAAGCCGCCGACACCCTGCGCCGCCGCATCGAAACCGAGCTGCGCTGGAGCGCACTGGTGCCCGAGCATGGTTCGACCTGGGAGGTTTGAGGCTTCCCACTCCTCCGCTCATCCCCGCAGCCACTCACACACCTGCACCATGAACGCCCACTCACCCCAGCTTGCCCCCACCAACTCCACCCTGATGGCGCGCCGCCGCGCCGCCCTGCCCCTGGGCTTGGGCCAGACCTACGAGGTGTTCGTCGAACGCGCGGACAACGCCGAAGTCTGGGACGTAGAAGGCCAGCGCTACATCGACTTTGCCGGCGGCATCGCGGTGCTCAACACCGGGCACCGGCACCCGCGCATCGTGCAGGCGGTGAAAGAGCAGTTGGATAAATACCACCACACCTGCTTCCAGGTGCTGGCCTACGAGCCCTACGTGGAGTTGGCCGAGCGCCTGCTGGCCAAGGCCCCGGGCGACTTTGCCAAGAAGGCGTTTTTCCTCTCCACCGGGGCCGAGGCGGTAGAAAACGCGGTCAAGATCGCGCGCGTGGCCACCGGGCGCTCGGCGGTGATCGCCTTTGGCGGCGGCTTTCATGGCCGCACCCTGCTCGGCATGGCGCTCACCGGCAAGGTTGCGCCCTACAAAAGCGGCTTTGGCCCGTTCCCGGCCGAGATCTACCACGCCGAATTCCCGAATCCGCTGCACGGCGTGAGCGTGGCCGACGCGCTGCGCTCGCTCGAACACCTGTTCAAATACGACGTCGAAGCCCGCCGCGTGGCCGCCATCATCCTGGAGCCGGTGCAGGGCGAAGGCGGTTTTTACGTGGCCCCGCCCGAATTTGCCCAAGCCCTGCGCGCCCTGTGCGACCGCCACGGCATCGTGCTGATCGCCGACGAGATCCAGACCGGCGCCGGCCGCACCGGCACCTGGCTGGCGTGCGAGCAGTGGGGGCCGCAGGCCTGCCCAGACCTCATCACCATGGCCAAGTCGATGGCCGGCGGCTTTCCGCTGGCGGCCGTGATCGGCCGCGCCGAGCTCATGGACGCCCCCGCCCCCGGCGGCCTGGGCGGCACCTACGCCGGGCACCCGCTGGCCTGCGCTGCGGCGCTGGCGGTGCTCGATGTGTTTGAGCAAGAGCAGTTGCTGGCGCGCGCGCAGGCCGTGGGCGCACGGCTGCGCGCTGGCTTGCAGGCGCTGGCGGCGCAGCACCCCGAAATCGGCGAGGTGCGCGGCCTTGGCGCCATGCTGGCGATCGAACTGTTCCAGCCCGGCAATCTGCAACAGCCCAACCCCGAGCTGACGCAGCGCGTCTGCGCCCAAGCGCTGGCGCGCGGGCTGGTGCTGCTCTCGTGCGGCCTGTACGCGAACGTGATCCGCATTCTGGTGCCGCTCACCGCCTCCGACGCCTTGCTCGACGAAGGGCTGGCGCTGCTGGGTGCGGCGCTGGTGGCGGCCAAGGGTGCGGCGCAGCCCCAATAAGGCGCTGCCGTTCACCCGATCCGCTTCAGCCCCGGCCCCAAAGCCCATGGTCGAGCGAGAAGCGGCCGCCGCCCCGCCCCAGCAGATATAGCAGCGCCACGGTCCAAGTCAAATGGGTCGGCCAGGCATCGGGATAGACCCAGAACTGGATCACCGCCACCATGCCCAGCAGGCCCAGCGCGGCCCAGCGCGTACCCAGGCCCAGCACCAGCATCAGCGGGAACAGGTGTTCGGCGTAGGTGGCGAGGTGCGCGGCCCACAGCGGCGGGATCAGCGGCAGGGCGAATTCGTGCTCGAACAAAAGCAACGCCGACTCGTTGACCTGCAACCAGCCATCGACCTTGGTGCGGCCCGAGAACCAGAAAATACCTGCCAAGCCAAAGCGGCTGGCCAGGGCGATGAGGTCGTGGCTGATCCAGCGCTCGAGCCGGTCATAAATGGCTAGCATGTTCATGTGGGTGTGCTCTGGGTGCAGTGGTGAAAGGGTAAAAGGTTGGTCGGGCGGCAGAATGCGCCTAGGCTGAGCAGGGCGTGCAAGGTCTGAGCCGGGTCGGGGCTGGGGGCCGCTTGCAGCGCTGCCCCCAAGGTCAAGCCTTGGGCGCATGCGTTGAGCAAGGCGGCGGCGGCCTGGCTCAGCGGCTGCCACTGCACCGCGCCGTCTGGGCTGCGCGTGAGCAGCAGGCCGTCGCCTTGCCAGTGCGGCGGGTTCGGGTCGTCCCAGTGCTCGCGCGCGGCGCGCCAAAGGCTGGCTATGGGCAGATCGGCAAACCAGGCCCAGCGCGTGGCCGGGTGCAACGGCAGCCGCAGCGCAGCCAGCTCGTGCGCAGCCAGGCCGCCCAAATCCTCGGGCCATAGGCGCTCTGCCTCAGCGGCGCTGTGGCTTTGGTTCCAGAGCCAGTCCAGCCGCGCCACACCGGGCAGGTAGGGCAAGCTGCGCAAGGCTTCGCACTGCCCCAAAAAATCGGCAAAACCGTCGCCGTAGCGCAGCAGGCGGCTGTCGCTGGGCGGCTGGGCGTGCACGTAGTCGAGGGCGCAAGCACGAAAACAGTCCTCACCCACCAGGGTCGCAACGGCCGGGAAATTGGCTTGCAGCGCATCCACACAGCCCTTGAGCACGGTGTTGCGATAGACCCGCCAGCCGGGCTGGGTTTGCCATTCGGGCCGGGTTGGGGGCGGGGCTTGGGGCTGCTGCGCCTCCTTGCCTGGCAGTGGCTCCGGGGCCCACAGCGCGGCCCAGAAGGCGTGTTGAAAGCCGTTCAAATCTGGGCTAGGCTTCATGGCATGCCCCCGACGGCCGCCAACCGGCGCGCTCCAAGCCACGCTGGGCGCGCTCGCGCTCTTGCAGCAGTTCCTCAAAAGGCGGAATGTCGCCATCGCGCTCGATCAGGGTTGGGCGCGGCCCGATGCGCTCGATCAGGCGCTGGTAGAGCCGCCACACACCTTCCGACACCGCCGCTGCGTGCGAATCAATCAGCAAGCCGTTGCCCAACTGCGGGTCAGCGTGGTGCCCGGCCAGGTGAATTTCTAGCACCGCGTCGGCATCAAAAGCGCACAACACCGGCCACGGATCAAAACCCAGGTTGTGCGCCGACACCTGCACATTGTTCACATCCAGCAGCAGCCCGCAACCGCTGCGCCGCGCCAGCGTGTTGAGAAAATCGGCCTCCTCCCACTCGTGCCCCGGCAGCGCCAGGTAGTGGGAAGGGTTTTCGATCGCGATGCGCCGCCGCAAGCGCTCCTGCACCTGGTCGATGCGCCGCTCCAGCCGCGCCAGCGCCTGGCGGTTGCGAATGATCGGCAGCAGATCGGGCGCGTAATGCCCATCCAGCACCGACCACGCCAGATGCTCCGACACCAGCGCCGGCTGCACCCGATCACACAGCGCGGCCAGGCGCTCCAGGTGCAGCGGATCGGGCTCGTCGGGGCCAGCAAGGGACATCGACACCCCGTGCAACGAAAGCGGATGCCGCGCGCGCACCGCCTCCAGCCACGCCAGCCGCGGCCCGCCCTCGACCAGGTAGTTCTCGGGGTGCACCTCGAACCACAGGCCGCTGGTGCGGCCGACAGGCAGGGCACAGGCTGCGTCGTAATGCTGCGGCTTGAGGCCCAGCCCGGCCCCAAGCCCGGCCCCCGCTGTGGCCAGCGCACCCGGTGCGGCATCCTGTTTCAGATCCATAACAGCCACTTGCAGCGTGCGGGTTTCAGGACCGGATCGGGCTCAAAGAACCCATGCCAGTGGGCGTTTTGATCGAGGTGCAGGTGACCGCCGGCACGTACTTCCAGGCGTTGCCCTGGTAGTCCACGCGCGAGCTGCCGGCGCAACTGGTGCCGGGGCCGGCGGCGCAGTCGTTCTTGCCCGCCATCGAAACGCCAAAGCAGCGCTCCTGCGCCACGCGCTGGCCGGTGTTGCTGCGATCTTGCGCCACCACGGCGGTGGCGGCCAAGGCCGTCAAAGCGGCCAGAGTGGCCACGGCGGCCAGCGATTGTCCAAGGGTACGGGTGTTCATGAAAAGCTCCAAAAGTGAAAGTTTGCATTGCCCGGCGGCTGCAACCATTGCAGTGCCGTGGCACCTGCTAGTTCGCTCGCCCGCAGCGAATGGTTACAGTGCGCAGCAGAAAATATATTTTTTGACCACGCTGTAACCTTGGCCTCCCATGCAACGAACTAGCGATGTGACCGCAACTGAGCACGAGCTGCGCGCCTCATTCCTGCTGGGGCTGGACGGGGATGCCCGCGCCTACCACCGCTTCCTGGAACGGCTGACGCCGTTGCTGCGCGGATATTTCCGTCATCGCTTAAACAAGTTACCCGATGAAGTTGAAGATTTGGTTCAGGAAACTTTGATGGCCCTGCACGCCCAACGCCACACCTACCGACGCGATCAGCCGCTCACGGCCTGGGTGCACGCGCTGGCGCGCTACAAGCTGGTGGATTTGTGGCGCCGCCGCTCGCGGCACGAGGCGCTCAACGAACCGCTAGACGAAGATCTGGAAGTTTTCGGCCACACCGACGACCACGTACACGAAACCCAGCGCGATCTGGCGCTGCTGCTCGACGCCCTGCCCGACAACCAGCGCCTGCCGATCGTGCGCACCAAAATCGACGGCCTGTCGGTGCGCGAGGCGGCGCTGGCCACGGGCATGTCGGAATCGGCCGTCAAGGTCGGGGTACACCGAGGCCTGAAAGCCCTAGCCCGCGCCTGGAAGGAGATGACATGAAAACCGACGAACTGCTGCGCCTATTGGCCGCCGACACCCAAGCCGTGCCCCGGCACGCGGCGGAAAAACGCTTCGCGCTGGCCTTGCTGGCAGGGTTGGGCGTGGCCCTGCTCTGGACCGTGTGGGGCTTGGGCGTGCGCCCCGACCTGTTCGAGGTGGTCGGCAGCGGCCCGTTTTGGAGCAAGTTGCTGATGCCGGCGCTGGTGAGCGCCCTCGGTGCCGCCTTGCTGTGGCGCCTGGCGCACCCCGGCATGCGACCGGGCGCGCTGGCCTGGGCGGTGCTGCTGCCGGTGGCGCTGCTGTGGCTGTGGGCGGCTTGGGTGCTGTGGCAAGCCGCGCCAGCGCAGCGGCTCGATCTGCTGCTGGGCCAAACCTGGCGCGTGTGCAGCCTCAACATCGTGCTCACCGCCCTGCCCTTGGGGCTGGGGCTGTTTTGGGCCCTGCGCGGCTTGGCCCCGACGCAGCCAGGCTGGAGCGGTGCTGCTGCTGGCTGGCTGGCAGGCGCCTTGGCGGCGCTGGTGTATTCGTTGCACTGCGCCGAAATGGCGCCACCATTTTTGGCTGTTTGGTATGTGCTGGGCATGGCAGCCTGCGCCGGCTTGGGGGCTGCTTTGGGTGCGCGCAGCTTGCGCTGGTGAGGCGCTAAACTCAGGCGGTCGGTGCACCCAATGGCGGCAGGCACCGCCTGCACTTTGGAGCCCCCATGCCCCCAACCCCTTTCAACACCGACCCCGCCGCCGCACCGCCGCGCCCTCTCGAAGGCGTGCGCGTGCTCGACCTCTCACGCGTGCTCGCCGGCCCTTGGGCGGCGCAGATACTGGCCGACTACGGCGCCGACGTGATCAAGGTCGAGCGCCCCGTCTGCGGCGACGACACCCGCGCCTGGGGCCCGCCCTGGTGGGGCGAAGGCGAGCAGCGCCAATCGGCCTACTTCATCTGTGCCAACCGCGGCAAGCGCTCGGTCGCCATCGACCTGACCCAGCCCGAGGGCATCGAGCAGGTGCGCCAGCTCGCACGCGAGGCCGACGTGCTGATCGAAAACTACAAAGTCGGCCAACTGGCGCGCTATGGGCTCGATGCGCCCAATCTGCAAGCCCTCAACCCGCGCCTGATCTACTGCTCCATCACCGGCTACGGCCAGAGCGGGCCGCTGTCGCCCAATGCGGGTTACGACTTCGCCATCCAGGCCGAAGGCGGGCTCATGAGCATCACCGGCACGCCCGAGGGCGAACCGCAAAAGGTCGGCGTGGCCGTGACCGACTTGCTCACCGGCGTCTATGCCTGCAGCGCCATTCTGGCCGCGCTGCACGAGCGCGGACGCACCGGGCGCGGGCGCGTGATCGACGCCGCCTTGTTCGACGTGCAAGTCGCCATGCTGGCCAACCAGGCCAGCAACCAGCTCGTGGGCGCCACCCGGCCCAGCCGCATGGGCAACGCGCACCCCAACATCGTGCCCTACCAGGTTTTTGCCACCCGCGACGGCCACCTGGTGCTGGCCGTGGGCAACGACGCCCAGTTCAACCGCCTGTGCGAGGCCATAGCCCAGCCGGCGCTGGCGCGCGATGCGCGGTTTTCCACCAACCCGGCGCGGGTGCAACACCGCCAGGCGCTGATCGAGCTCATCAGCCCGGCGCTGCGCCAGCGCGTCACCGCCGACTGGCGCCCCCTGTTCGACACGCTGGGCATTCCCTGCGCCCCGATTCTGGACGTGGCGCAGGTGCTGGAACACCCCCAAGTGGCGGCGCGCGGCCTGATCATCCCCGGCCAAGCGCCTGCAGAGGACGGCACACCGGGCACCCCGCCCGCGCTGGCGCACCCGATCCTGCTCGATGGCCAGCGCCCGCGCGCGCCCCTGCCCCCGCCCGCGCTCGACTCCGGTCAGGCGCACTGGCAGCCGCTGCGCGATGCCTGAGCCGTGTGGCGCCCCGCCGCCTAGCCTTATGCTGCAGCTTGTCCATATCCAAACCCCGAGCAAGACAGAGTGAGACCCCAAACATGAACACCCCCACCAGCCCCTTAAGCCTGCTGCGCGACCCCAGCCTGCTCAAAACCGACGCCCTGATCGACGGCCGCTGGGTGCCGGGCAGCCAGCGTTTCGACGTTTTCGACCCCGCCACCGGGGCCAAGCTGGCCGATGTGGCCAACCTAGGGGCCACCGAGGCACAGCAAGCCATTGCCGCCGCTGAGGCCGCCTGGCCCGCCTGGCGCAGCCAAACCGCCAAGCAGCGCAGCCAGATTTTGCGGCGCTGGTTCGATCTGCTGCTGGCCAACCAAGAAGACCTGGCGCGGCTCATGACCGCCGAGCAAGGCAAGCCGCTGGCCGAAACCCGTGGCGAAGTCGCCTACGGGGCCAGCTTCGTGGAATGGTTTGCCGAAGAAGCCAAGCGCATGAACGGCGAAACCCTGCCGCAGTTCGACAACAACCGGCGGCTGCTGGTGCTCAAGCAGCCCATCGGCGTCTGCGCCGCCATCACGCCGTGGAACTTCCCGCTGGCCATGATCACGCGCAAAGTGGCCCCGGCGCTGGCGGCGGGCTGCCCGGTGATCGTCAAGCCGGCCGAGCTCACACCCCTGACCGCGCTCGCCGCCGCCGAACTGGCGCTGCGCGCCGGCCTGCCGCCCGGTGTGCTCAACGTGCTCAGCGCCGACAGCGCCCAATCCATCGCCATCGGCCAGGTGCTGTGCGCCAGCGACGCGGTGCGCCACCTGAGCTTCACCGGCTCCACCGAAGTCGGGCGCATCCTGATGGCGCAATGCGCGCCCACGGTAAAAAAACTCGCGCTCGAACTCGGCGGCAACGCGCCCTTCATCGTCTTTGACGACGCCGACCTCGACAGCGCCGTCGAAGGCGCCCTGGCCAGCAAGTACCGCAACGCCGGCCAGACCTGCGTCTGCGCCAACCGGCTCTACGTGCAGGCCGGCGTCTATGAAGCGTTTTTGCACAAATTCGCGGCCAAGGTCGGCGCGCTGCAAGTGGGCAACGGCTTTGCCGAAGGCGTGGGCATCGGGCCGCTGATCGAGCCCGCCGCGCTCGACAAGGTGCAGCGCCACCTCGACGACGCCTTGGCCCAAGGAGCGCGGGTGCTGGTCGGCGGGCAGCACCTAAGTGAGATCGGCAGCGGCCAGTTCTTTGCCCCCACCGTACTCGCCGACTGCACCGCCACCATGCTGTGTGCGCGCGAAGAAACCTTCGGCCCGCTGGCCCCGGTGTTCAAGTTCCACACCGAGCAAGAGGCCATAGACGCCGCCAACGCCACCGAGTTTGGCCTAGCGAGCTACTTCTACAGCCGCGACATGGGGCGCATCTGGCGCGTGAGCGAAGCGCTCGAATACGGCATGGTGGGCGTCAACGTCGGCATTTTGGCCACCGAGCACGTGCCCTTTGGCGGCGTCAAACAATCCGGCCTGGGCCGCGAAGGCTCGCACCACGGAATCGACGAATACTTGGAGATGAAGTACGTTTGCGTGGGCGATGTGCTGCGTTGAACACGCGGGCTGAACTGCAGCACCTGCAGGGCAGGCAAATCCAGCTTCAGGTGTTGGCCGCCGTGCGCCACCCGTCTTACAGGCAAAATCACGACAAAATGCACCCATAAAAACATTTAGCGCGACAATTCGCCTCATGCCACACCCTTTCCAGTCACCCGGCGCGACAAACGACCCCACCCAAGGGCCGTTGGTGCTCTATGCCGAGCTCAGTCCGGCGCAAAAGCGCGCGGTGCAGCGTGCGCTGCAGACCGGCAAGCTCCAGCGCGTCGTCACCGGAGTGGCCAGCACGCTAGCACCTGCCGAATGGCCTGCACTGGTGGCACGCGAGCGCTTGCGCGTGCTGGCCGCACTGTTTCCGGGGGCTGTGCTCAGCCACCGCAGCGCACTCAACGGCGGCCAGCCTGAGGGGGGAGTCATTCACCTGAGCGCCCATTCCACGCGCAGCGTTCAATTGCCGGGCTTGAAGGTGATGCTCTGGAAAAGCCCTCCCCCAGCGCCGGGCGATGCCCCCATGCTGGGCCGCGAGTTGTACTTTCCCTCTTTGCCCCGCTTGCTGCTCGAAAACCTGCAACCCGCGCGCGGCCCCCAGCGCCGGGCCGCAGGCCGCGAAGCGGTAGAACAGCGCTTGCTCGACACCTGCAACGCTCGGGGCGAAGAAGCCCTGGCGCAACTGCGTGAACAAGCCCGCCAACTGGCCCCCGCCTTGCACATGCAGGCCCAATTCGACGTGCTCGACGAACTCATAGGCGCCATCCTGGGCACCCGGGCTGCAGACCTGAGCACGCCCGAGGGCCGAGCCCGCACCGCCGCCATGCCCTACGACGCCCATCGCATGGCCCTGTTTGAACACTTGGCGGCCCAATTGCGTGCCACACCTCTGGTGCAGCCGGCCGCCGTGGTGCAAACCGAATCCGCCCGCGCCCACTTTGCGTTTCTGGAGTCGTATTTCAGCAATTTCATCGAAGGCACCGAATTTGAGGTGCAGCACGCCCGCGCCTTTGTGTTGCAGGGCCGGCCCATTGCCGAACGCCCCAAAGACTCGCACGACATTCTGGGCGTTTTCCGCCAGGCGCTGCAGCCCAGTTGGGCGCTGCAAACCTTGGCCAGTGGCGAGCCGGTGCTGGCCCAACTGCGCGCCCGCCATGCCGACCAGATGCGCGAGCGCCCCGAGGTGGGGCCAGGCGAATTCAAAGTGCTGGCCAACCGGGCCGGCAACACCGAATTTGTAGCCCCGCAGCGGGTCAGGGGCACCTTGGTACAGGCCTCACAACTGCTGCCCAGCGTGCCTGCGGGCACCGCCCGCGCTTTGTTGGCCATGTTCATCGTGACCGAAGTCCATCCCTTCAGCGATGGAAATGGTCGTTTGGCGCGCCTGGTCATGAACGCCGAACTCTCGGCCGTAGGGGCCTGCCGCATCATCGTGCCCACCCTATTTCGCGAGGAATACCTCGACAGCCTGCGCGCCCTGAGCCGCCAGGGCGATGCCGCCCCCTTCATTGCCGCCATGCAAAAAATCCACCGCTGGAGCGCCGCTTTCCGTTACGTCGACCTGGACGCCACCATCGCCCTCATGGCCCGCTGCAACGCCTTCGAGCGCTCGCCCGTGCAGTTCAAGCTGCTCACCCCCACCGCCGGAGCTTGACCATACCCGTACTGCAAGCCGTCATGAGCAAGTCCGATCCGACCATTCGGATTCTGCCCCCCCGATTGAAGCTTTGACATCAGCCAGGCGCACCGACCAGTGCCCCCCTAGCTCTTGCCCCCGGCGGCCACCCAAACTGCTCCACCCCGGCCCGGGCGACATGACGCATTGAACATGCGGGGTGGTCACCTGATGATCGACAGGCAGGACCTTACTTTCACACCCTGCCAGCTTCCGGCGCGTGGTCTGGAAGTCCGGCCAACAGATCTGGGTGAGCTGCACGAGCAGGCCCTGCGCTACTTCGGCGGCTGCCCGCAGTACGTGGTGCTGGATAACCTCAAGGAAGGCGTTTTGAAGCCCGATCTGTACGAGCCCGAGCTCAACCCGGTCTATGCCGCTACCCTGGCGCACTACGGTGTGGTGGCCGACCCGGCGCGGGTGCGCGACCCCAACCGCAAGGGCACGGTGGAGCATGCCATTGGCCACACCCAGGCCACGGCCTTGAAGGGCCGGCGCTTTGAGTCCATCGAGGCACAGAACGAGTTCCTGGCGCAATGGGAGAAGAACTGGGCGGCCAAACGCATCCACGGCACCGAACGGCGCCAGGTGCAGGCCATGTTCGAGGAAGAACGCGCTCACCTCAAAGCGCTGCCGCTCTTGGGCATGCAGTACTTCAGCGAGGCTGAGCGCACGGTCTGCGATGACAGCTGTGCATGGATTCAATCCACGCCCACCATTACTGGCGGGCGATTCGTTTCTGCTTCGGTTACGGTTACGGTTACGGGTAGTTTCAATCCACGCCCACCATTACTGGCGGGCGATTCGGGAGCCGAGTCCATTCTGTTCGTGTGTAGCGATGGTTTCAATCCACGCCCACCATTACTGGCGGGCGATTCCTGCAAAACGCCAACGACGAGCCGCTACTGGATGCCGTTTCAATCCACGCCCACCATTACTGGCGGGCG
>JGI24124J20360_1000102_pt1 | contig 21282 bp, 17 predicted proteins | sample Subbio12Aug_8Aab_FD_20360 | JGI IMG/M metagenome (IMG submission 20360) | reverse complement strand
ACCGACCCTGCCCTCGATAAGATTCTGCTGCACGAAAAGGCCCATGTTCGGATGCTTCACTCCCTCGACCTGGTTTTCGTTGAGGCGCTGAGTGTCTTTTTCTGGTTTCATCCGGCGATCTGGTACCTGCGTCGCCAATTAAAGCAACAGCACGAATTCGAGGCAGATCGCTATGTGCTTGGTCAAATGGTTGACAAAGCCGCTTACCAGCAACTGATGATAAATTATCCTTTTCAGGGCTACCACTGGCCCATAACCAACCCTTTTAATGTTTCACCTTTAAAAAAACGAATCATGATGATGAATCAACCTTCAAGAAAACCCGTTCTGGGTAATCTTTTCGGAATTGCTGCCACAGTAGTGCTGTTTGCAGGAATTACGATGTTGCAAACCGCAGCACTTAAAGCCATCGGGCCAATGGAAAACAAAATTTCGGATGTTCAGACAGTTTCAAATGTTGAACTTACAATTGCCGAAGCTGCTTCTCAGGCTCCAGTCCGGCGCAGGGAACCCGTGAGACATCAGGATGATGAAACGCTCTATGTTGTGGTGGAGGAACTACCTCAGTTTCCCGGAGGTGAAGAAGCCAGGATGAGTTTTATCCGCGACAACGTAGTTTATCCGACTGAAGCCCGCGATGCCGGCATCCAGGGAACAGTGTTTGTAACCTTCGTGATTGAAAAAGACGGCAGCATTTCCGACCCGCGTATAATAAGGGGTATAGGCTATGGTTGCGACGAGGAGGTTCTGCGTGTAGTAGGGGCTATGCCCAATTGGATACCAGGTCGAAATCGTGGTCAACCGGTCAGGGTACAGTTTACTATGCCCTTTCGTTTTGCTCTTGATGAAAACAGTAGAAAACCAGCGCCCGCACCTACTGATGAACCAGCGAGGATAACAAGAATAGAAGGCTTTGGTTATATAAATGGTAAAAGGTTTAAAATCGACCTTGAAAGCCTCGGATTAAGAAGCGAGCCAAGGACGGTAGAGCCTGTCATATTTATTGATGGGAAAAAGGTCGATGCTGAACTGGCAAACCTGGATGAAATCATTCCTCTAGCCGAAATTGACAGCATTAGGGTATTCAAAGGCGAGAAAGCCCGCAGAATATATCAGCACGATAATGTACTTTCCATCTCAACCAGAAGGGCCAGGATTGAATAAGGATTCTGGCAATGAACCTGAGAAGAATTCGTTTGCTCCACGAATGGGCCATCCGAAAAGTGAGCATCCGTTATCTGCTTACAAAAGGACCCTGAGCGAAGTCGAACCGGTCATTGAGCGAAGTCGAACCGGTCATTGAGCGAAGTCGAAATGCCGGTTCATCTAATCCTCTCATCATCTAATCTGCCTCAGAAATTCTCCCTGCCTGAAATGGCCTGAAAGTTCCCCGTTTTCAACCACCACCGCTCCACGGCATACAACATATTCGGGTCGGCCGGTGGTTTTCATGCCTTCGTAAACATTGATGTCGCTGTTCTGATGGTGGGTTTTTGCTGAAATGATCTGTTCGGTGTTTGGGTTCCAGATTACCAGGTCGGCATCGGCGCCTGGTTCGAGGCTTCCTTTGCGTGGGTACAGCCCGAATATCTTGGCCGCAGCAGTGGAAGTAATGCTTACCCACTGATTCAGAGTGATGCGGTTTTTGAGAACTCCGTAGGTGTAAAGCATCGAAAGGCGGTGTTCGATGCTGCCTGCACCATTGGGGATTTTCCTGAAATCGGCAAGGCCAAGTCTTTTTTGCTCAAGTTGAAAGGGGCAATGGTCGGTTGCCGTGGTTTGGATTGTACCTCCGGCCAGTGCTGCCCATAATGCTTCATTATCGTTTTTTTTGCGCAAAGGCGGACTGATGATATACCCTGAAGCTTTGTCGAATTCCTGATCGTAAACCGAGTCGTCGAGAAGTAGATAATGCGGGCAGGTTTCTCCAAATACCAGCTCTCCGGCCTGTTGCGCCTGGGCTATAGGGTGCAGCGAGTTGCCTGCCGACAAGTGCATCAGGTAAAGCGGGCAGCCGGCCTGGCGCGCGAGGGCAATAAGGTTTCGAACTGCATTTTCCTCAGTTTCGGGAGGGCGGGTTGCCGGGTGGTATCTTGGCGCAGTAAAGCCATTCCTAAAGTATTCATTGCGCAATCGTTCAATTTCTTTGCCCTGTTCGGCATGTACGGCAACCCTTCCACCATGCTTCCCGACCAGATTAAGGATTTTGCCCGCAACCTCCTCATTCAGCCCAATGGTTCCCAGATATGCCAGGTTTAGTTTGAACGACCGAATCCCCATATCCATAACCGCCCTGATTTCCTTTTCCAGGCCGGGGTAAAAACCCGCCGGTCGAGCATGAAGCGAATAATCAAGTACCGAGGCTTTGGCTTCCAGCATCCTTTCGGCTACTGCTTCGGGTAATGTCTGACTGGGTTTTGGCGTGGCAAAATCGATGAACGTAGTTGTTCCACCCATAAGGGCAGCAATGCTTCCGCTACGGAAGTCGTCGCCCGTCATGCCCGCCTGGGTCTCCATCTGCAGGTGCACATGGGGGTCAATGCCTCCGGGAATCACAAGCATTCCTTCGGCATCAATCACCTGCAAGGCATTTGTTGTAATGGCAGTATCGGCGGCTGAAACCCAACGGTCAATTTTGCCGTCAACGATCAACAGGCCTGCTTTTTCAGTTTTCTCTGCCGTTACGAGGGTTCCGTTTTTTATATATAGAGCCATGGGGGTGATTGCAAGGTGTATTTTTTTTACAAACGCATATGTCAATTCTCATTCCATTTTGCCGGGTTGCTGACAATATACTCCGAAATCTTTTGAAATGATTTGTCATCACGTATAATATGGTCATAAAAACGGTTTTGCCATTCAAAATCATATCCCAACCTGCGGACATGCCTGGTTACTGCCGATTTATACGAACGAACAATCGCCGAAACAGACCCGCGTTTGGGGGATATTTTCGACATGAATTGGTTTGGCGTCGGTAGATGCGTTGCATGCTCATCATCGTGGTCAATTCCGGTTAAAATTAAAATTCCATGTATATGGTCCGGCATTACGACAAATGCGCCCAATTCCACATTGTTGGTATGGTTTTTTATTTCGTGCCATAAATTGTCGGCAATTACACCAACGGGCGATAATTCCATCCGTTGAGATATTATTTCCCCGAAAAAATGTTGGCGGTTGTGGGTGCAGACGGTAATAAAATATGATGCTGTATTGCGATAATCCCAATTTGGGAGTCGTAAGGAAGAACTGCGATATTTGTTGCGATATTTTTGCATGTGTCGTGCCAAATAATTTTTCGAAACATTACACTCACTTTCGCATTAATCTTTACCCCAAAGCCTTCCACAACCTCGCTGCCTGCTCCCGGGTAAATGCGAGAGCGGCCTGCTCATCTATGGTTTGCAAAACCCTGTCGTGCAGGATGAGGCGGCCGTTGGAGATCACATGTCTGACATGGTTTGAGCGCATTCCGAAAATAAAATGCCCAAGGAAATTGTCGCTGGTAAGCGGAGTTGGCGAGTCGTAATCGAGCACTACCAGGTTGTTGTCGCCATCACCTTTAAACCCATTCCCAGCCAGGTAGCGGTGCACATTTCTGAACCTTTCGTAAATAATGGCAGGCGATACGATGTCGGTTTTCTGACCTCCAAAAAATGCGGCTTTAGAACTTTGCAACATATCGCTGTGCATGCCATCGGTGCCCAGCAGAATCCGGCTGTTGGGCAGGCCTTGCCCGTTGAACGACCCGACCTTGTTTTTCAGATTGCTTTCCATGTTTTGGGCAATCCATGCTTTACCGGCCGAAAGGAGTTCACGTTCCGACTCATCCAGGTGAAGCCCGTGCACGAGTATGCTTTTTGGGTTATCTGTAAAACCGAATGACTTTAACCTTTGAGCCACTCTCATGCCGTACTGTTCCAGGCAATGCTGCTGGTCGTACAGGTCTTCGGCCAGGTGCATGTGAATACCGGCTCCGGTGTCCTGCATCATCCTGGCGGCTTTGGTTAAGATGCCATCGCCCACGGTAAAGGAAGCGTGCAGCCCGATGAGACCCTGGCTTGTTTGGATATGGTGCAGGTTTTCCTCGAGTCCTTCATCTGAAAGATGCGCCCCGTCGCGGTCGGTAACTTCGTAGCACAGCAAATGGCCAACGCCCACCTTGTCGAATGCCTTGGCGATTACCTCCAGTGAACCTTTTATGAAACCCGGCGAGGCATGATGGTCAATGGCAAATGTAGCGCCCGACTTGGCGCAGGCCATAGCGCTTGCAAGGGCGCTGGCTTCAATGCTCTCGCGGTCGAGTTTCTTGTCTAGGTTCCACCAGATATACTGAAGTATCTCCCGGAAATTTTTTGGCACATGTGCCGGTGCGGGCATCCCCCGTGCCAATGCCGAATAAACATGGTGATGGCCCACCCCAAACGACTTGGTAACCAGAAAATCTGTGCAATCTATTTCTTTTGGATTGAGCCCTATGGGGATTTCTTCATTTCCCGCTAAGAATTTCAGGGGCTTATCTTTTCCTTCTTCAACAAGAATATGGGTTTTGGTAAACTGAAAGGTTTCCCAATGAATGAAGGTTGCGTTTTTTAATAAAATGGCCATAAATGAAATGAGTTGTGATTTGTGCGGTTATTTTTCAGTGTTCTTAGGGAACAGCGGGAGTTTCGTTCTTTTTTTGCCATCGAAAGCGTAATAGGCTGTAGCAATGGATGAAGCGGTGGGAATCATCCCGATTTCTCCAATGCCTTTGACGCCATAAGGCCCGATGGGGTCTTTGACTTCCACTCCCTTCACCACGATTTCGGGGGTTTCGTGGGCGCGGAGAATGCCCAATTTGCCCATTTTGTCGTTCACAAGGAACCCGTTTACCATAGGCAGGTCTTCGCGCAGGGCATATCCCAGACCCATGTGAACGCCGCCATGTATCTGCCCTTCGAACAGCATGGGATTCATGATTTTTCCGGCATCGTGGGCGGCAACCATTTTTTCGATCTCGCCCTTTTCGTTCAGCACGCAAAGCTGAGCTGCATACCCGTAAGAGTAGTGCGTAATTTGCTCCACGCCGGGCGTTCCGGGCTTGGTAGTCCAGTCGCACACAAACTGCCCACGGTACGATTTTCCTGCAAGCTCTTTGAGCGAATGTTTTTTTAAATCTTCTTTCATCGCCGTGGATGCATTGATAACTGCCAGTCCAAGCAAGGCCGTACCGCGCGAAGAGGTGGTCATGCCCGTCGGGATGTCGTCGGCTGTATCGGTTCTCACATCCATGATTTCAGGCTTGAGTCCGGTTTCCTGGCACAGGGTCTGAATGGCCATGGAATGCACTCCCTGACCCATTTCGGTCCAGCCGTGCTTAATGAGCACTCTTTCGCCGGGGAGTATTTCGATGACCACTTTCGATTCATCGATCATGCCGTTTCCAACCCCCGAATTTTTAATAGCCACGGCCAATCCGCCGTAAGGTGCCTTATAGAATTCTTCTTTAAGTGCTTCAAGACATGCCTGTATTCCGGCTCCCTGCACTTTCTGTCCGGTGGAAGTACTCAGGCCATCGGTAAGGGCATTGTCGAAGCGGAATTGCCAGCGGTCGAACCCGGCCTGGTAGCAGATCTCGTCAATGCTCGTTTCCAGCGCAAAGCTCACCTGGTTTGCCCCGAAGCCCCGCATGGCTCCGCTGGGGAGGTTATTGGTGTAAACCGTCCGTGCTTCGATGCTCACATTGGGGATGTAGTAACCTGCGGCTGCATGACCGGCAACCCTTTCCATCACCTTGGTCCCGACGGAGGCATAGGCCCCGGTGTCGCCGGTGGCCAACAGTTTCATCCCTAAGATTTTTCCATGCTCATCGGCAGCAAGTTCCATGTCAATAAAAATCGGATGCCTTTTGGGGTGCAGCCTTATGGATTCGCTGCGGCTCAGGGTAAGTTTTACAGGCTTTTGCAGAAGGAATGCAAACAGGGTAGCCTGGGCCTGCACGCTCAGGTCTTCCTTGCCGCCAAAGGCGCCGCCGTTCTCGACCTGCACAACCCTAAGCTTTTCTTCCGCAATGCCCAGCACCAGGGCTACCTGCTTCCGGTCAACATACACACCCTGACTCTGGCTGTAAAGAATCATCTCACCGTTTTCGCCCGGCAAAGCAACAGCCGATTCCTTTTCCAGGAAAGCATGTTCAACCCTTTGGGTTTCGAAGCGTCCTTTAGAAAAATATTTTGCCTTTTCAAAAGCCTCTTCAATATTTCCTACGGTGAACTTTGTGGTATTGAACCAGTTTGGCTTCGATGGATGCACCCTTTCGCCTTCCAGGGCTTCAAAAACATCGGTTACAGGTCGAAGCGCTTCGTATTCCACTTCGATCAGGTCAACAGCCTTGCGGGCAATGGCCTCGGTATCGGCAACCACTCCTGCAATCACATCGCCAATAAAATTTGTGGTTTCTCCCAAGCCAATCATCACAGGCCAATCAAGGTAAATCAGCCCGACATGGGTTTTGCCGGGAATATCTGCAGCAGTGAATATGCGGTGTACTCCGGCCACTTTTTGGGCTTCGGCGGTGTGAATTTTTTTTACGATGGCTTTTGGGTGGTCGCTGAATTTGAGGGCAGAGAACAGCATCCCATCGAAAAACAGGTCATCCGTAAATGCCCTTTTTCCGGCTGCGGTTTCGGCAGCCTGATACTTTGGCTGAGGAGTGCCTACGCAACCGCAGGTGTGGTTCAGTTCCACCACCCTGTTTTCACGCAGTGCTGAGGCGGCTTCAAGGATTCCTTCCTCAATCTTTTTGTAGCCCGTGCAACGGCACAAATGGGGTTTGATGGCCAGGCGGATTGCTTCAATGGTCGGGCTGGGATTGTTTTGCAGCAGCACTTTAGTACGGCTGATAAAACCGGGAATACAAAAGCCGCATTGCACCGCGCCCTTGTTTACGAAGGAGTTTACCAAAACATCTTTTACATACCCCGGAAAGCCTTCGAGGGTCAATACCTCTGCCCCTTGAAGCTTTTCCATAGGTATCATGCATGCCAGACGCGCCTTGCCGTCAATTTCTACCGTGCAGGCGCCGCACACACCTTGCCCTGAACAACCATCCTTTGCGGCGGTGAGGCGGCGGTCGTTGCGCAGGTAATCCAGAAGGGTTCGGCGGGGGTCGCCGGCAAAATTTACTTCGGCGCCGTTAAGAACTAACCTGATCATTTCAAAAATGCTTTTAGAGATTCAATATCGGGATTCACCGGTTCGGGAATGCGGGCTTTGGTGGCAAACGATTTCAGGTCTTTCAGGCCGCTGCCGGTGAGAAGCACCAGGTTTTCGGAACCCGGCTGTATTCTGTTCTCCCTTGAATAAACCTGATACCCGGCAAACGACGCTGCCGATGCCGGCTCTGTAAAAATGCCGGTATTGCTTGCCAATTCAGCAGCAGCCTCAATAATCTGTTCATCGCTTACGGAGATGATGTTGCCTTTGTATTTCTTTACGAAATTTTTTGCCATGAAGAAATTCCGGGGAATATCAACCGAGATGCTGTCGGCCAATGTATGGCTTGGTGTTGCCTTGAAAATGTCTGTGTGCAGATGTCGGACCAGGTTGTCGCTTCCGCTCGATTGCACGCCAACAATCACGGGCATGTGGTCAATGAATCCCAGCTTCATCAGATCCTCGTACCCTTTGTAAACTCCGGCTATTACTACGCCATCGCCCACCGGCAGGAAAATATGGTCAGGAACCCGCCCTTCGAACTGGTCTAAAAGCTCAAGGGCTACTGTTTTCTTTCCTTCGATGGTCAGGGGGTTGAATCCTGTGTTGCGGTTGTACCACCCGAAATGGTTTGTGGCTTCCACACTCAGGTCGAAGGCGTCATCGTAGGTTCCTTTTACCGGAACCAGGGTTGCGCCATACATGATCACCTGGGTGAGTTTTGCCACCGGGGCGCTCTGGGGCACCATTATGATGGCTTTCTGCCCCTGGGCCGCGCATATTCCGGCTAACGACGACCCGGCATTTCCGGTGGTTGCTGCCACTAAGGTTTTTACTCCCCGTTCGCGGGCAAAAGCCGATACCACTGCCGAAGCCCTGTCTTTGAACGAAAAGGTTGGGTTTTGTGAATCGTCCTTGAGATACAGTTTGTAAGGAAGGTTGCTGCCGCCCCAATGCGTTTGAAGATACAAAGGGGTTTGCCCGATTTTTAATCCGGGCAGACTCTGGTTGCTCTCGTAGGGAAGTATTTCCAAAAACCGGTTTTTTTTCAGGTCGGCATAGCTCCCAACCCGTTTCTTAACCTCATTGTAATCGTACAAGACCCTCAGTATCCCTGCAGGAGGCTGCCCGGGAATTTGCGATGCCCGGCACGAATGACACAGATAGATGATCTGGTCAGAACCATACTGCTTCCCACAGGTGATGCATTCGTAAATAAACTTTCCTTCCATTGTTGTGTTGTTGCTGAATATCAATGGTTTAAAATCGTTTTCTATCAAAGGTACGCATTTATTACGCCTGTTTCCCTGTTAAAGGCTTCGATCTGCTCATCCAGGGCGTCGGCCCGGTTGAGTTGTTTTTTCCAGTAATCTGCATCGTACCATTGGGCGTTCAGTTCCTCAACAGTCTTGCCTTGCTGTTCGATCCAGGTAAAATACTTCAGGTTGTGCATCCGCTTTTTCTGATAATAGGTCATCTCGATCATGTGGTCGGTAGCTACAGCCTTCAGGTCGGCCTCAAAGCTGACGGCTGCATGCACCGCGTTGAATGTGCCGTGTTTGCCGGTTTCCTCGGCCAGACGCGACTGGTACATTTCCATCGAGTCGGTTGCTACTGTGAAGAGCACCTCGTCAGAGGTCATTTCGAAATATTTTGCCAACTTGATGCAGCCCAACATATTGGAAATGCCGGAAATACCCAGCAGATTTAGATTTGCGACCAGTTCGGGGTCTATTTTTGCTTCTTTAATAAGGAATTCCTTGCCGGCAGGCTCATTGAACAGGCGCATCAGGCGGATGCTGGGGTTGTCGTCAATTCCTGCCACCAGGTCCATATTGCGGATGTTATGCACCCAAGGTATGTGTTTGTCGCCGATTCCCTCAATGCGGTGGTCGCCATAGCCGTTGTAGAGCAGGGTAGGGCACTGGAGGGCCTCTCCGGCGCATACCTTTAGGTGCGGGTGCTTTTCGCGCAGGAAATCGGTGCTCGCCAGCGTACCTGCCGAGCCTTGTGTGAGGAACACACCGCTCAGCTTCTTTTTGCCGGGCAACGACCGGAACACCTCTTCCATAGCCGGGCCGGTTACCGAGTAATGCCAGAGCGGATTGTTCATGTCCTCAAACTGGTTGAGATTCACTATCTCGTCGCCCCTAAGTGCGAGCAGTTCCTTCACTTTGTCGTAAATCTCCTTCACATTGCTCTCGGTGCCGTGGGTGGCAAAAATCTCAGCGCCCATCTTGTGGAGCCAATCGAACCTTTCCTTCGACATGCCTTCGGGCAAAACTGCGATGGACTCGCAACCCAGCAGGTAGGAGTCATAGGCCCCGCCCCGGCAATAGTTTCCGGTTGACGGCCAAAGGGCTTTCTGCCATGTGGGGTCGAACTGCCCGTTAATGAGTTTTTCTACTAAAGGACCGAAGGTAGCCCCAACCTTGTGGGCGCCTGTGGGGAAATATTTCCCAACCAGAACCACAATGCGCACCGGAACGCCGGTAAGCGCAGGGGGTAAAACCAGATGGTTTACCTCGCCAAAACTTCCACCATGGGCTATAGGCTCGTTTTTCCAGGTGATGCGAAACATGTTCAATGGGTTTAATTCCCACAAACCCATGGTTTTCAGTTCTTTTCTGATTTTTTCGGGAATCAGTTCCGGCTGACGCATCTGTTTGAATGTGGGCAGGATTACTTTCTTTTCCCTGCAACGCTTAATGGCGTTTTCGAGGGCAATCTTGTTCTTTTGCATGACTGTATTTTGAGGATTATTGTTTAAAACCCGTTTCATTTCCATTAAAAAAGCGCTTGGCGCCCTCCAGCAGGATGGTCATTTCGGCGGCCTGCCACAGGGATATTTCTCCTTGTTGCTCTTTTGCGCATTCAAAACTTTTTACCTTAAGGTTGTTCTTATCTAGTGTAATCTTATTGTTGCCAATGATGTACTCGAAGCTGGTGTTGGTTTCGTGCAAATGCGACAGGGTGCCCTGTTCTTTTCGGTACAGGGTGAAGCGTCCTTCATCATGTTGCAGGAACAGCCCTTCGGTATTGGCATCGAAAGCCGCACGGTTAATGAAAAGGTGGGGTTTCTTTTCATAGGGTCTGTCGGCCGAGGGGCAGAAGGTCTGGCAGTTTCCGCACTGGTTGCACCAATCGGCGATATGCAGTACCTGAAACCGTTGGTCTATGCTGAATTTCTTATCCGCTACAACAGCGAAACTGCCGTTTTCCGGTACTAATTTTTCCAACACCGTTTGTACCGGTTTTATGCTGTAGGTGAAAAACGCCATGTTTGGGCACACGGTGGAGCAGATGCTGCACACCTCATCGCACAACAGGCATCGCCCGGCCTCGTATTTTACTTCTCCCGGCATGAGGGTGTTTGCCACAAGGTTGAAATTAAATCTGTCGGTAATGGATGTTTCCGTTACATTTATGGCAAAGCTCCGTCGGGCGCGCTGCTCCATGTGCCATTCCAATGTCTGAAACGGGCGTTCGTTCAGCGGCCTGGTCTGAAAGCTTAGTTCTTCTTTGTCAATAATGGCCTGGGCTATCTTTCGCCCGTCGCCGATAGCGTTTATGGCGGTTGAAGCTCCACGGTGGGCATCCCCCCCGATGTAAACCCCCTCTATTTGAGTTTCATAACTTCCGGCTTTGGCTTTTAACAAGTCGCCGGTTCCAAAATCGAAGGCCATATCCTGCCCAACTGCCGGAATGATGGTGTCGGCCAACAACCCGAATTCCGAGCCGGGCATGGCTACAGGTCTTCGCCTTCCCGAAGCGTCTTTTTCGCCAAGCATCATCTTGTTGCAAATAAGACCTGCGACTTTGCCATTTTCGACGTTCACCCTGAGCGGAGCGGTAAGCTCCATAATCTCAATGCCTTCTTCCTTCACGGCTTTAATCTCGCCCAGGTCGGCCGGCATCTCCTTGATGGTGCGACGGTAAACGATGATTACTTTCCCATCTTTTCCTACCAGGCGAAGCGCTGTTCGTGCCGCATCCATTGCGGTATTGCCACCGCCGATGATAGCCACTACGGGTCCTATGGCAGCCTTTTTACCTTTCCTTACCTCATGGAGCATTTCCAAAGGGTCGCAAACACCAGCGGCATCAATGCCGGGTATGTCGAGCCTGCTGGTGTTCTGTGCCCCTGCAGCTACAACCACATAGCGGAACCGTTCTCTTAGGTCTGCAAACGATTTGGTATTTACATCAAAGGAATAATGAACTTTTACTCCGGCTTTTTCTATGCGTTTCAAATCGGCAAAAATGGCTTCATCAGTAAGCCTGAATGGTGGAATAACCCCGGAAACCATTCCTCCCGGCTGTTTTTTCGATTCGAAAACCTCCACCTCAAAACCTGCCTGGGCAAGAAACCTTGCTGCCGAAAGGCCCGCCGGCCCGGCACCGACGATGGCAACCTTTTTGCCTGATTCCATGTCCGGGCGGATGGCTGTTTTCTGATTGTTCATTCCGTTTTCTGCCACAAAGCGCTTGATTTCCCTGATGCGAACGGCCTGGTCGTAATTGATACGGGTGCATTTTTGCTGACACAGGTGGTCGCATATCATCCCGGTGGTGCGAGGAAACGGATTGGTCTGCAGTACGATAGATGCCGCCTTTTGAAAATCGCCCGCCGCGGTGTAATGGTTATAGGCAGGAATGTCCTGTCCGGTCGGGCAGGTATCAACGCAGGGCGCATGGATGCAATCGAAAAATCCGAGTGGGCGCCGGGTCTTGATGTTGGGATCGTGGATTTCCTGCCTCCGGTAAAATGGATGGGTAAGGGTTTCGGCTGCATAAGCCCTGAGGTTGGCTAAAATTTGTTCGCTGAAAGGTTTTTCCGGAACCCCGCTCTGCCGGGCAACAAGTTCTTCTGTGCCGGCTGCATTGTTTTCAGCAAATGCCTCGCGCAGCGTTTCGATGGTTTGGTGCATCCTGCCGTAACCGCCCGGCTTGAGCAAATCGGTGCAGATGGTAATGGGCGAAAGCCCGCAACCTGTCAGATCGGCCACATTGAAAGCGTGCGCACCGCCAGAGAAGGACAAATCGAGCGTGCCGCCAAACTCCTCCTGAAGCTTCAGTGCAACATTCACCGAAATGGGGTGAAGCGATCGCCCGCTATTGTACATCATGCCGGATTGATCGGTAAATACGCTCTTGTGGTTTACGCTTTCTAAGGTGTTGGTAAGCTTCAGGCTGAAATGGACATTGTGCTCACCGGACACCTTTTGAAGGTTACGAATAATTTGTAATGCGTCAGGGAATTTCAAATCGTGTTCAAATGCCTGATCAGGAACCTGGGTTTCGAAGCCGGATTCTTGCATGATTTTTATGAGGGCTTCCTTGCCGAGCAGGGTGGGGTTGAGCTTTACGGCCGTGTTCAATTTCCTTTCGGACAAAAGGTAGCGGGCTATCTTTTCGATTTCTTGCGGCGGACACCCGTGCATGGTCGAAAGGGTAACATTGTCGGACAGGCAGGCTCCGATTTCAAGTTGTTGAACCCTTGGATAAATGTCCCAGATGCTTTCGATCTTCTCACGAAGCTCGGCAGATGCATCAACCATCTTTTCTAAAAACCATTGTACATTGGGCTGCATGATCCCTTCCATGTTGTAGCCTACACTCATATTGAAGATGAACCCGGGCTCTTTATGGAGGTTCAATCCAAGCCTGTCGCGCAAGATATGGATGATTATCCATGCATCGAGGTATTGATCGAACGAGTCGTGAATTTTCAGCTCCTGCGACCATTCGCAGTTGTAGCCCTCGTCCTGCATATCAATGCACGGCTTGGAGATTTCAAGTTCGTCTAAAGCTTGAATGGTTTTCAATTCAATGAATCGGGAGCCTGTTAGCCAGGCAGCCACAATATTCTGGCTTAGCTGCGTGTGCGGCCCGGCGGCAACCCCCAGGGGAGTTTCCAGCAATTGGCCGAAACGATAGGTCTTGAACGGATCTCCGGGTAATGGCCTGAAAAACAAGGAAGGCGGAATGCCGAAAAAGTTGTTTTTTTCAAGATGGTTCAGCGTGATTCTAAGAAGCTGTGGTAGTGGTGTGGGAAAAAACTTGTCGTGAAGCATAAACGGAAAATTTCGGCAAGGTAAACAAAAATTTCCTATTAGATGGCGAGATTGTCAATGTGTGGAAAAACTTTCGAACCCATTAAGAATACACCAGTTTGCCGGTAGTCTTTTTCTGTTGCCTGAGCTTGTCGATGGCAACATTAGTAGGTGGTTTCGACAGGCTCAACCACCCCCAGGTTGCCTGAGCTTGTCGTTTTGCTGTTGCCTGAGCTTGTCGTTTTGCTGTTGCCTGAGCTTGTCGTTTTGCTGTTGCCTGAGCTTGTCGTTTTGCTGTTGCCTGAGCTTGTCGAAGGCAACATTATATGCTTTTGCTAACATCGGAAGGCTGTCAACATCGCCTTTTATCAGGGCTTCTTTTTTTTCTCTACGCCAACCCTGAACTTGTTTTTCGCGGTAGAATGCTTGTTGTACCTTTTGATATTCTTCATAATATACTAATGTCACAGGTAGTCTTTTTTTTGTATGATTGGCCCCCTCACCGGCTTGGTGTTGGGCTAAACGAAGTTCAAGGTTATTAGTGCTACCCACATAGTAGCTGCCATCGGAGCATTCTAATATGTACATGTACCCTTTCATTTCGCGAACTTTATTGCGGTGGTTTCGACAGGCTCAACCACCTTTAGATTACCTGAGTTTGTCGATTTGCTGTTGCCTGAGCTTGTCGCTTTGCTGTTGCCTGAGCTTGTCGATTTGCTGTTGCCTGAGCTTGTCGAAGGCAACGTTATATGCTTTTGCTAGCAGCGGTAGGCTATCCAAATCGCCTTTTATCAGGGCTTTTTTTTTCTCTACGCCACCCCTGAACTTGTTTTTCACGGTAGAATGCTTGTTGAACTTTTTGATATTCTTCATAATATACTAATGTTACTGGTAGTCTTTTTCTTGTGTGATTGGCTCCATTACCAGCCTGGTGTTGGGCTAAACGAAGTTCAAGGTTATTAGTGCTACCCACATAGTAGCTGCCATCGGAACATTCTAATATGTACATGTATCCTTTCATTGCGCGAGTTCTGTTGCGGTGGTTTCGGCAGGCTCAACCACCCCTAAGTTGCCTGAGCTTGTTGGTTTGCTGTTGCCTGAGCTTGTCGAAGGCAACCGTTTTGAAGAAAGAAAATGATGTTATTGCGCATTTGTACTTTCAAATGTTGCACAAGAATGAAATATTATCCTTAAAAACTGATTTTCAATTTCAGCCCATATCCCGGGTTTGAATTGGGGTTTAAGGTGATTACCTCGGGTGATAGTTTTAAGGAGAGTCTGTTTTGCTGATGAGCCGAATTTTTCAATCTTGCAATTCTTACAACATCGTAAATACTCCACAAATAAATTAAGCCTGTGGCTATTGCGCCTGTAGTCATCCACACACGAGCGCCTCTTGGTGCCTCCCCTGTTTCTATATCAACACTCATGGTTTGAGTCATTCCATAGACAAAAACCCCCATAGATGCGATACCACTACCAAGCACTATTGCGCCCCTTACAGGTTCACCAACATAAAAATACCCTGACGAAAACAACAAATAATTGGCTAATCCTGCGATCCATGGGGTATATTTTCGATCCGACTTTTCTTGACGATTCATACTTGGCAAGGTTTCATCATAAGAAACTGGGGAACCTATGGTTTGCCCAAAAGAAATTAAAGTGTTGTTTAATACGAGGAAAATCAGAATTATCAGTTTTTTATTCATGTACTACCTGTTTACATTTCTATTCAGCCTGGCATTATTATTAGAAGCCCATGCGAAACCTGTGCCTAATTTACTTAAAAAATTAATTCTTTTCAAAATCTACAGATTTTCTGAGCTTGTCGCTTTGCTGTTGCCTGAGCTAGTCGAAGGCAACATTAGTAGGTGGTTTCGACAGGCTCAACCACCTGGACAGGCTCAACCACCCGGACAGGCTCAACCACCCGGACAGGCTCAACCACCCCAAGAAATTTAAAGTAAATCGATTTGGAGTTGAGCGCTTTCCAGATCGAGCAGGTGCTTCTTTCGCCACAGTCCGCCGCGATAGCCTGTAAGGTTGCCCTTGGAGCCCACTACCCTATGACAGGGAAAAACTATGGCAATTTTGTTGGCCCCATTGGCGGCTGCCACAGCCCTGATGGCTTTCTGGTTGCCCATAGCAACGGCCTGCTCCATATAGGTAACCGTTTTGCCATACCCGATGCGGGGCAATTGATTCCAGACCTTTTTCTGAAAATCGGATCCCATCGGACATAACGGAACCGAAAAGGATTTTCTCCTGCCTGTAAAGTATTCCCCTAACTGAACTTCGAGCAATGCTATCGCCGCATTGCTATGTTCGGCTATCTCTGCTCCAATCTCCTCTTTCAGGTTCTTTTTCTCCTGATCCAGATCAGGGTTATCGCAATAATCGAGCAGACAAATACCATCTTCCACGGCACAGGCTAACATTGAGCCGATCGGGGTTTGTATTTGTTTGGAAAAAATCATTGGAGAAAAATTCCGGATAATTCAAAGTGGATTTTGACTACCCCGTATGGCAGGTAAAATCCTATTGTTGCTTTTCGTTGAAGCCCACCATCCAGTTTACGTCAAATTTGTCAGTCAGCATTCCAAAGTAGTCGCCCCAAAAAGTATTGGTTAAAGGCATGGTAATGACACCCCCTTCAGCAAGCCGGTTGAACAGGATATCTGCTTCATCTTTGGTGGCGGCTGTTACCGAAACCGAAAAATTATTGCCCTGTACAAACCTGGGTTCAAATTCTTCGCCACAATCGCTGCCCATCAGAAAAGAATTCCCAATTGGTAAAGAAACATGCATGATTTGGTTTTTGTAGGCAGCCGACACCTTGCGTTTTTCTCCGGAAGGTATATCGCAGAAGCGACTCAAGTAGTCAAACTCTACACCAAATGCTGATTTGTAAAAATTGAAGGCTTCTTCGCAGTTGCCTTTAAAAAGCAGGTAAATATTGGTTGTTGCCATTTTTGAAAAAGATTTGAAAGTTGTTTTACACCTTATTTCTTGGACACTTTTATCAACGATTTGGTTTAACACGGGCTCCCCGCCGGGCCTTTTAGAGCGCTCAGAGTCCTATTTGCTACCTGTGGGTTTTCTTTCTTCGACGTTAAGTTTTATTGGGTCTTGTTTTGTGTCAAAAATGTCGGTAATAAGAAGTCCTTCTGGTATCTCTTTGTAAATAATCTTGTAATTTCCTTTTACTATATATCGGGATCCTTCATTCAACTTTTCAAGATTCAATTCAATTTGTCCCGAGGCTGGATACTTTTTCAATTGCTTTGTTGCAGTCAAAATATCAGACTTAATTTTCTTGGCAACTGAAGGACTGGCTTTTCCCTTGTAGTAGGTATAGATTTCTAAAAGCATCTTTATTGAAAACTCAGACCAAAGAATTTTCATAAAACTACCAGTTTTCTGATTCTTTCTCCAACTGTTCCTGAGTTTTGAATTTACCGGAATGGTAATCTTTTGTAGACCTGTTTGCTCTGTCCATCAATTGTTCAACAGTAAAGGGTTTCACCTTTCGGTGATCAGTCTGTTGCTTTTGTACTTCAACTATGGTTGATTCAATTATACTAAATATCTTTTCATCGCGAAGTCCGATTAGATATTCGATAGCTTTGAGTTTCCTTGTTTGCAGGTCCATAATTACTTTTTTACAAATATACGTCAGAATTCAAAAAATGTCATCAATACCGATGATTATCCGGTATTTACCTGTCTGGTAACGACTTTGAATATTCCGGCAATCCTGACCCCCTTACCTGAAAAAACTTCAAAAACCGCTGTTAAGTACATAGCTCAAAACATAGTTGGGTGCATGATGCGCTGCACTGAGTATGTCGAAGTGTAGTGCAACATGGACTCCCCGCAGGGTCTTGCGCACCGCTCAGAGGCCTATTTGTTGTGTGGCGTACATTTTATTAATTTGTCGTATAAATCGGTTTTTGTGATATATGTTTTAGAATCAAGTCCTCTACCTTGCTTGTCTATATTAACCAATCCAAAATAATCCAAAAATCTTTCAAAAGTCCGTAGTGAATAACAATTAGTAGAATATCTCTCAAATGTACCATAGTTTGGCGCAACAGTATCCAATAATAATGGAAATGCTTTAAAGTATCTCTCGGCGTAAAAGGAATTCAGTCGATTTTCATGGCCATATTTTGATAATAGAATCAATGAAAATCCGTATCCAAGCTGGCCAATTTGATTCTCACCGTAGCCATCGTAGTAAGCCCAATTGAATTTTGTAGCAAATGTCAAGAAAATCATCTGTAATAATTCGTGATTGTCTCCAAGTATGTTTTTTGAAGTTTTTGTCAGACTCAGTTTACCGTTTCTCTTTTTTACTAATCCTCCAAGTTCAATTAAAATCCTTGTCAGGTTAACAGTCTTTGAATCTGTCTCTTTATACAACTTTGAAATTCCGCTTTCAATATCCTTATCCTTTAAAAATCCTTGTTGATAAAGGTCTGAAACAATTTTTGTTGGTAAAAATCCTTTGCTAGTTAGCTTAACCTCTCCGGTTTTAGAAATCACGTCTGTTAAATACTTAATTTGGTTAAGTATCGGAATCTTTTTGTAATCTGTATCGGATAGTTTTTGCAATTGAATCGGGCTGTCTTTCCCGAATGTGAAATATAAAACTTGGTGCATCTCAAACGGTGAGTATCCCTCGAATTCAGGAATCGAGCGATTGTTCTGCTCGTACATTGATTGGTCAATATGTTTCTGTATTTCTTTTAAATCCATGTTATCTTGTTGTTATGCAGTCTGTTTGTATGCCACACTACGGTCTCGGGATTACCTTAATCGAGACCGCTTTGAGCCGCCTCCCAATCGGGTATTATCGCGCAAATCCTCACGAGGGCCGCTGTTCGCTTTGCTTTCTACATTCAAAGTTCGTAAAATTATCTGAATAAAGCCCGATGATTACCGAACCATCGTTTTGCGGCTTGGCGCAAGTGCAAGATATTCCGGCAATACTGCCCTCCTTTCCTTAAAAAAACTTCAAAAACCGCCTTTAATTAAATAGCTCAAAACGTAGTTGGGTGCATGATGCGCTGCACTGAGTATGTCGAAGTGTAGTTCAACTTGTATTCCCCGCCGGGTGTTGCAGACCGCACAGAGTCCTATTTATTATGCACAGGCTTTTTACGCATTTCCCTTGCAAAAATTTCAGATAAAAAATAATACGAAGTAATATCTTGTGGCTTCTCGGTTTTGGGTTTAAATACAAAGTGAATGTTGTCTTGATTTACTGCTATCAACCCTATGTTGTGTTCTTTCAATAAATCCAAATCAACTCGGTGTATGTGTTTTTCAGGATAAGCCAAATAGGATTTGTGAGAGAAGAATTTGTAACGTAATGCTTGACAAAACCCAGACTTCCAATCTTTGAGTTTGGCCTCTACTGAGAACAAATTTTGAGTGTGGGCTTTGTATTTTCTGTTGCGGATTATTTTATCACCATCAAAGGCAATGAAGTCATCACCTTTCAAACAATTTAATAATTTTTTCAAACGAGTTTTGTCGTAACTGCGTTCATAAAGCAAGTCGGTATTCAGCATTTTGTTTTGCTGAAATAAATTTACAAACAAAGCCATCAGTCCGTAATCATTGAAGAATAAATTTTCTTCGTTCATTTCAGTAGTGAATACCAAATCAGCCACACCATTGCCAGTACTAAACTCGGTAGTGATGTATTCAGTATTGAAAACCTTTGAAAGATTTTCCACTAAAACAGGTATCATTTCGCTTTCGTATCTAAACATTGCTATCTGATGTTTTCAAAAACTTCTTTCCAAACCTGCAAGTGCTTGTAATCATCCCGTTTATAAACGGCAGTCAGCTGCTGATAATTACTGATTGCCTGATTTATTCTTTGCAGGAAGTAAGCATGTTTGTTGGATGTGTTTTTTATTGTTTCTACTTCATTGTGAATTGCATTTAGAAAATGCAATTTATTATTCTGTGCTTTTATTACTTCATCAGCAGCTTTACCTTTACAGTATTCACATTGACAAGCACCAAGAACACTTGAAATTTGATTGAGTCGAGTTGGCAAACTTCTTTGAATTGGAACTGTGCCCAACAGCTCAGGAAAATAATATCTCTCATAAAGATTGTAGGGAGCTGATGCGTCTTTGTGAAGGTCTTCTGAAAATGTTTCAAATCTTGCAGCACCAGAAGAAAAACCTGTTATGCCTAAACACAACAATCCCAAACCTAAGCTGCTCAATCTTCCTGCTATCACAGGCCTGCCAGTAAAGTGTTGAAGTTTACGAATGGTATCAATGTAATGAATTAGAGTTGTTGGTGTCGTCGTTTTGTCTATACCATCAGCATAAACAATGTAGCCATCGCAATCATGAGCAGAGTAGTAGTTTAGCAAGTCGTTTTTATATTGCTCATTCAACAAACTACTTGCATTGATGCAAATGCCAGCATACAATTTTTTATCTGCATAACTAGGTACAGAATTTTTGTAGTCAATTGATTCTCTCAGTAACTTGATGTCTAAGTCGAACCATTGCTCAACGGGGTTTTGCTTGTACGTAGGCAACACATTTGTGTTATGTGTGTAGTGATATGGTGAAACAAATATGTTAGCACCCAGGTTCGCTTCTTCGTCAATTACCAGTTTCACATAATCCTGTTGCTTTTTGTATGTGTTGAGGTAGGCAGGGGTAATGACTTGGTAATTCTCTGGACAATACGGGAGTTTCTTTAATCCTTCCCTATCGGTGTAAGTATCGTAAGCAAAGCGGACTGTTTCAGGGTCAATGATTTTTAAGAATTGACTTTGTTGAATTAATGAATGTAGTGTTTTCTGCCTGAATTGATGAATGGCAGGAAATTCCACAAAAATTGGGTGAGTATGTGTTTCGATATATTTTTTCAACACTGTTCCATCATCATACAAACGAAGCATAAATCTTGGCGTTGTATCATATTCTCTTCTTGAAATAACCTCATCTGATTGAAAAATACTTATGAGCTCATCAATATTAAGGTAACGCTGATAAGGATTTTTTTCAAGCAGTTTAAAAATAATGTTCTCAAACTTATTGGTGATATCAGCAAAATATTTTCGTGGAGGTATAGGGCTTTCGTTTTTTATTTTGTCAATGAGTTCGGGAAGATTGTTGAACTCATACGGCACCTTGGAAGTAAGCATTTCATAAAGGATAACTCCTAAAGTGTAAAGGTCGCTTCGTTTATCAATGTTCTTACTGTCAGTAATTTGTTCAGGTGAAGAATATAGAGGCGAACCCAAAAAATTACCTGTACTTGTGAGTGCAGTATAGTCAATCACCTTGGAAATTCCGTAGTCAAGGATTTTTACCTTGTTGCCATTTACAATAATATTTTCAGGTTTCAAGTCACGGTGAATAATTCCTGTACTTTCATCATCGCCTCTAACCTGATGCAAACCTTTAATGCCCTCCAGAATATTTTTGAAAATGGGAATTATTTGTGCTTCACTTGTGATTGTTTTATTTTTGATGAGTTTTTGAAGAGTTTCTCCTTCTGCAAATTCCATTACCAAAAAGTAAGACGGTACGTTCAAGTCGTTGCTTTTGAAATCATCTACATACTTTACTAAAAACGGATGATTTACCGTTTTCATTATGTCAATCTCTCTTTGAATACGGTTGTTCTGTCCACTTTGCTTGTATTCTTGAAGGATGTATTCTTCTCTGAATACCTTTATGGCATATGTATTACCGTCTTTATTGGCTTTGTAAACAGAGCCAAATCCACCTGCACCAATAAATTCAGTGAAAGTATAGCCGTATATTGTTTGGTTTATAAGTGCCATTTTATTATCAAATATACTTGTTTATTGGGCATCTTAAACTTGTCCATATCGACCTCGGGATTATCCTCGGTGAAACAACTTCGCTGAACTGCATCCTAATCGGGCTTTATTGCACCAACTTAGCGAAGCGATCTCATCGAAGATAATCCTCGTCCTGTCTGCGTGCTTTCGCACTGCACAGGCAGGGAT
>JGI24124J20360_1000039_pt1 | contig 36609 bp, 39 predicted proteins | sample Subbio12Aug_8Aab_FD_20360 | JGI IMG/M metagenome (IMG submission 20360) | reverse complement strand
GGGTTTGCATCCCGGAAGGCCGCAAGCGACAACGGCAGCCACGCGAGTGGCGGCACGGTGCGCAGCACCTGAAAGATCGGATCGAGCCCGCGCATGGCCCAGGTCGACTGCCCGACGATCGCGCCGAGCAGAACGCCGGCGATCGCAGCCAGTCCGAAACCGTAGGCAACTCGTTCCAGCGACGTCAGGATTCTCAGACCAAGACCGATGTCCTGCGGGCCGGCAACGAAAAACGGATCGACGATAAGATCTTTCGAGTCCTGCCAGATCTTCAGGGGAGAAGGCAGAGAAGCCTTGGGGCTGTTGGTCGCGAGCTGCCAGACGACGAGGATGATCGCGAGCACGATCAACGGCGGGACGATCCGCGCTGCGATCTCGCTCATCATCGGCAGCGCCCGCGACAAAAGCGACTTCGCCGGCACTTGCGGCATGGGCAGCACTTCCGCGGAAGCCTGTGTCAGCGCCACAACATTTTCGGTATTTCTGATCGGCATATTCATCCCGAATTCTCCCAAAGAGTTGGGGCTGCGGTACGCCGCAGCCCGTTCGCCTGTTCTGTTCAGACTTCCACCCTCTTGATCGAAAGACTCTTCAAGTAAGCCTGAGGGTTCGCGGGATCGAAGGTCTTTCCGTCGAAGAACTTCTCGACCCCACGCGAGTCGCCGGTCGGATAACCGGAAAGGCCGAGCGATTTCGCGGCTTCGATCCATAGGTCGGAGCGGTTCGTCTTGTTGACGAGCGCCTTGATATCGACCGTCGGCTCGAATTTACCCCAACGAATATTCTCGGTTACGAACCACGCATCGAGACTCTTCCAGGGATAGGAGACTTCGCCCTTGTCGCCCCAGAACTTCATGTAGAGCTTGGTGCCCTTCTCGACGCGGCCGCGCCCGTAGTTGATGTCGCCTTTGATACGGCCGATGATGTCCGGCACCGGCACGTTGAACCATTGCCGCTTGCCGATGATCTCCGCCATCTCTTGCTTGTTCTCGAACTTGTCGCACCACTGCTGCGCTTCCATCACGGCCATCATGATGGCTTTTGCAGCCTTCGGATTCTCGTCGACCCAGTCGGCACGCATGCCGAGTACTTTTTCCGGGTGATTGAACCAGAGCTCCCCGGTCGTCAGCGCAGTGAAGCCGATATCCTGGTTGACGAGCTGCTCGTTCCACGGCTCGCCGACACAGAAGCAATCCATGTTGCCGACTTTCATGTTGGCAACCATCTGCGGCGGCGGCACGACGATGGTGGAGACATCCTTGTCGGGGTCGATGCCGCCGGCGGCGAGCCAGTAGCGAATCCAGACGTCATGCGTGCCGCCCGGATAGGTCATCGCGGCTTTAACTTCTTTGCCTTCGGCCCTCTTCTTCGCGAAAGCCGCCTTCAAGCCCGAAGAGTCGGTCCCGACTTTCAGATCCTTGTATTCGTTCGAAACTGAAATTCCCTGACAGTCGTAGTTCAGGTTCAGCAGCGTATACATCGGCACCGGTTGCTTGTTCTGCATCGTGATGCCGGACGAGTAGAGATGAATTTTCGGGCGAAGAATGTGCGCGCCGTCGATTCCGTTCGCCTTGGTGCCGAGCGCCATGTTGTCGCGCGTGGCACCCCACGACGCCTGCTTGAGAATTTGCATCTCGGTCAGGCCGTACTTTGCGTAGATACCCTTCTCCTGCGCGATGATAAGCGGAGCGGCATCCGTCAGCGCGATATAACCGAGCTTGGTGCCTTTCACTTCCGGGCCGCCGGCCTGCGCAAAGGCACCGCCCGGCAGCGCCAGTTTCGCCGAAGCGAGCAGCGCCGCAGCGCCCGCGGTCGATTTCAGAAATTCGCGCCGATCGACGCCGCGCCGTGCGATGATCTTGCCTGTCTTCTTCATCTCATTTCCCTCTGTTCTCGTTGCTCCGGACCCAAAAACAAAAAAAGCCGCGAACTTTCCCGCGCGTGTCGCGCGGTCAGTTCAGCGGCGTCGCTGTTTCTGGTCCGTCTGTGGACCGGTGCCGACTTCATCGGCGGCACGATTCGAATTGGTTTAATTCAAGCGCTGTGCCACCCGTCGCGGCAAGACGATAAGTTCGTCAGAATCAGAGGGTTAATGCCAAACTTCGCGGCGGGTGAAATGGCGGAGTTCTGCCCTTTCCTGCTCTGGGTTGAGTCATCTGCGCTTTTTTTGTGCACCGCACCTAAGTTCAGCGCCTACGAATGCTCCAGCCCGAGAGGTGCTTTTCGAGGTCGAGCGGATCGAACTCCGGCCCGTCGAATGCGCCGATCCCGTCTTTTGGCTCCTGCTCCGGCGGCAAATCCCCCGCGCCAAGAACCTGATCGTAGATGTCCGGCCGGAATGTTTCGCGCGCCGCGAGCAGCAGTTCCTTCGCAAGCGGCGCCTGTCCCCAACGCACCATTTGCGCGTAAAGCCATGACGCCTGCACGCGGTCGGGCCGCGCTGCGCCGCGCCTGCCGACCATGAGGTAACGGTCGCTCTCCCGATAGTCGCCGCCGGGCGACACCTTCAAGCGGCCGTCAAGGGTGCGCCGCGTGATCTCCGGCGCGACATTCAGCCGGTCGGGCGCCGACAGAATCCGGCTGACTTCGTCGCGGTTGACCTCATTCTCGATGAAGTCGGCTGCTTTCTTGTGTGCGCGCACAAGTGCATGCAGCGCATCCCTATTCTCTGCAGCCCAAGTCACGCGCATGGCCAGCACCTTCTCCGCCGCGCGCTGCAGTATTTCGGATACGAAATGCAGGATATGCGCGATGCCGAGTTCGACTGCGACCGAATTCCAGGGTGCCCCCACGCAGAATGCATCGACATGGCCGTTCTTGATGCTCTCCACCATAAAGGGCGGAGGCAGCACGACCATCTGCACGTCCTCGTCGGGATCGACGCCCGCAGACGCCATCCAGAAGCGAAGCTGGTAATTGTGCGTGGAAAACGGGAAGGTCATGCCGAACTTGAGGAGCGGAAGACCCTTCTGCCTTCGCTCCAGCACGATCTTCGCGAGCGCCTTTGCCGTCACCTTCGGATCGGCCATATCGCCTTCCGCATGGCCGCGAAGCGCCTCATAGAGCGCACTGGTCACCGTGATCGCATTGCCGTTCAGCCCGAGATTGAACGGCGCGATGATCGGCACATGGACGTGGCCGATCCCCATGTTTGAGGCGATCGCGACCGGTGCCAGCAGGTGGGCGGCATCGAACATGCCGATATTGAGCTTGTCGCGGACATTCGACCACGACACCTCGCGCACCAGTTCGACATCGAGCCCCTCTTCTCTGGCGAAGCCCCGGTCCACGGCGACGATCAAGGCCGCAGCATCCGCCAGCGGAATGAAGCCGATACGAAGCTTGCGATTTTCGGTCATTTCAATAGCTCCGCGGCGGTAATGATGGACTGGGCGATCTCGGCGATCTTCTTCTTCTCGTTCTGTGCCGCCGCGCGCAGCAATGTGTAGGCTTCCTCTTCCGAGAGGGATTTCCGCTTCATCAGGATGCCCTTGGCGCGGTCGATCACCTTGCGCTCCTCAAGCGCGGACTTCGTCTGCTCCAACTCGGTTGAGATGCGCGAGAAGGCGTTGAAGCGGGAAATCGAAATATCGAGAATGTGCTTGATGCGGTCTTTCTTCAGCCCGTCGACGATATAGCTCGACACACCGGCATCGACGGCGGCCGCGATGGAAGCGCTGTCGCTCTGGTCCACGAACATGGCGATCGGCCGCTTGACGGCGCGGCTCACGCGGAACATCTGCTCCAGCACGTCGCGGCTCGGGTTCGCGAGGTCGATTAGGATGACGTCGGGATCGATCGCGTAAATCCGCTCGAGAAGGTTGTCGGTACCCTCGACCCGGATCACATGGCGGTGCCCGGCCTCGCGCAGACCTTCCTCCAGGATAGCCGAACGAACCGGGCTATCGTCCACAATGACGATCTTGAGATTGCTTTCGCTGAACACTTGTGACGCCAATGAAATCATCGAACTGGCGAAGATTTATGCAATAGGCAGGCCAGTTTGCCTGACAAGGCGTCGCATGTGACGTGCGGAACGCCGAACCGGCATGGCCGGCAGCTGACCTGGTAAGCTTTGTGTTTCGGCTGCGATCGAGATCGTGCAGGAGGCCGGTGCTGATCCGGTAGATTCAGCCGTCCAGGTTCAGTTCCTGTCCGCGCGCACGACCCATCATCTTTTTACTCAGATTACTCAGACGGACGCGGCCGCCTGCTGCAGCGCGCGCTGAAGACAACCCTTCGCCGGATTGCTGGTGCCGATGCAACTCGAGCAGAAGATGCGGAATCCCCAGAACGCCGGTTTGACGCCGCCGGTCATCGCAATCGACATGCCGTAGCTCTTCGGGATGAAGAAGGCGCCGCAGGCTGCGATCGCGGAGGTGAAGCCGATGATCGCAGCCAATTCCATCTCGATCTGCTTGTTGCGCTCGGTAGCATTCGCGCACGGCATCGGACGCAATAGCTCCTTGCGAATGATCGCGGGGATCATCTGGAAGGTGGACGCGGATATGAACGCGAAGGTTATCGACGCGCCTCAAGCACAACAGACGCGGAGTGGAGAAACTTTCTCTTGGGTGCTCAAAAGTCAGGTTTGGGCTATCCTTTGTTGGAGCATAGAATTGACTATTATCAATCACCGGACTGCGTAAAGGCGAACTGAGAAATGCGGGAATCCGACCTGGAAGCGCTGCGTTCGCTGCATCTCTTCGAGAAAATGTCTGCCCGCCACCTCGAACGGCTCACGCGCCCTGCTTCGCTCCAGCGTTATCCTCAGAACACGCTCCTGATTTCCGAGGGCGACAAGCCGGACTTCCTTCATGTCCTTATTGAAGGTTGCGTCGAGCTATTTGCATCACACAATGAGCGGCACACGACGATCGACGTGATCCGACCGACGACGACATTCATTCTGGCCGCCGTCATTCTCGACCAGCCCTATCTGAAATCGGCGAAGACGCTGCTAGAATCGCGCGTGCTCCTGCTCCCCGCCGAAGCAGTGCGCGCGGTATTCCGCGAGGATTCGCATTTCGCCTATGCGGTGGTCGCCGAACTCTCGGAACGCTACCGCAGCGTCGTAAAACTTCTCAAAGATCAGAAGCTTCGCCTGACGCCGGAACGGCTTGCAAACTGGCTTTTGAAAACCTGCTCCCGCCAGGAAAGCAGCGGCGCCATCACCCTTGATTTCGAGAAGAAAACGCTCGCGTCGCTCCTCGGCACGACACCGGAAAATCTTTCGCGTGCGCTTTCACAGCTTGAGACCGTCGGCGTGATGACTGCCGGCCGCAAGATCACAATAACTGATAAAGACATGCTCGTGACCTTTGCAAAACCTTCGCCCTTGATCGACGACCCGGCCTGCTAGACGAACACAGGACTCAATTGCTTGCAATTGCAGATAAATGCCCCGTGCACCGAACGCTCAAGTCCGAAACCGTTATCAATACAAAACTGGCGGAATAGACTTATTAATTGGAAAGTTCGGCAGGAAAGGTCACGGTAAAGCAGGCTCCCTGTCCTGCTGGATTGGCCCCCGCGGCGACCGAACCTTCGAGCTGGGATGCAAGCGTTACTACCAGCTTCATACCCAGACCATTTCCAGCGGATGCGGGATCGAAGTCCGCAGCAAATCCTGCGCCTTGGTCGCATACGGACAGTTCAAATCGGCCATGTCCGGCGGATTCAAATCGAACCAGAATGTCGCCAGCGCCATGTTTTGCGGCATTGGTGATCAGCTCGTTCACAATCAGTCCGATCGGTTGAATCTTTGTCGTCGGAAAAACAGCCTCCACGCCTTCCACGCTGATTGAGACGCCTAAGACGCCTGAAAGGTCCGCACAGATACGTTGGATGAACTTCAGACAGCCGACGCGCTCGCTGGGCTCAGCGGCATAGAAGTGCTTGTGTACGCGCGCGACCACCATGACTCGATCCGCAGCTTGCTTGAGTTGCGCTGAACTGTCAGCGGATGTCGTGCGCGCTTGCATGGAAAGCATGCTACTCACGAACTGCAGGCTATTCATCACGCGGTGGTCGATTTCACGGGCGAGCATGCGGGCCTGGTTGACCGCGCGTATGGAGGACAGCCTCAGTTCTAGCTGATCCATCACTACCGAAGCGAGGTCAGTCAGATCGTCAATCTGGGCTTGATCGATCGTTCGCGGTTCCTTGTCTATCACGCAGAGGGTGCCGAGGTTGTATCCGTCAGATGTCCGCAGCGGGACACCCGCGTAGAACCGCAAGCCAAAATCGCCAGCAACCAATGGATTAGCGAGCGACCGAACATCTTTCGTCGCGTCCGGCAAAATGTGTGGGGCGACGGAGAGAATTGCCGAGGCGCAAAGACCAGGATCGCGGCCAATCTGTTGGGCGTCCAATCCGTGGTGGGACTTGAACCAGATGCGATCCTCATCGACCACGCTGATGATCGCAATCGGCACCCCGAAGCGTCTTGCAGCGATCGCGGTAATGCGGTCGAACGCGCCGTCAGGCGGGGTATCCAGCACATCGTACCGTCGCACCGCTGCCAGGCGTTGTGGTTCGTCTGCAGGAAGTAAATCACTGGAGGCCGCTACGTTCACTATTTCCTCGTATTACGCTGCGTTAAAGCGCCCACCGGACTTCTAGCTTCCCGTGAGATTCGTCGTAAATCAGCCCTCAAGTAGGGCGAACCATACCCCGTTGGCATACGAATTTCTGCCCCAATTAGCCAGCCAATGTCTGGTAATCACAAGCCGCCAGAAAGATAATGACGAACCGCTAGGAAGGTTCCACTCGCGCTGACGCGCGTTTGTCCGCTTGGGGTCATCTGGACTTCTAGGTTCGATGTAAGCGGCTTGGTTCCAACAGCGGCGATCCATTGGCGAAGAGCAACAGCAACAATTCCGGGCCGTTGTCTGAAGTCATGTGCGCAGGAATGCCTCGCGAGACGAACAGTGCGCGGAGCGCCTCGATCACGTCGGCTGTCTTCAACTTTCGTGCAATACGGATGGTCAGGCTTTCGCGAGTGAACGCGTCGATGATGCAAGGCATCCGGAAGAATATCGAGTGAGACCTTCGGCAGTTTTTTGTGCGAAAACTATCGAGTAGCTAGCGCAAGAGTCTTTATTCAGCAGACGCTGCCGATGAACGGAACAGGTGAGCGGTTCTGTAAACCGCTGAGCCAGGGACGAGATACTACGGCCAAGGATTTGAAAAATTTGGTGGGCGCACCAGGGCTCGAACCTGGGACCCGCTGATTAAGAGTCTTGTTGCTCTCAAATGGAATCAAGCACTTAGCTGTAAACTGCGCCCATTCTAGTGCAGGGAGATCAATGCGTTACGCAGAGAATGTAAACTAGCTTCGGCGGGCCATCATGCGAAGGGGGTTGTACTAACGTCTTTGCACCCAGGATGGCGATTATACAACACGCGATCGGCAATCATAATTGTATGTATTACTCTGCCTCTCGATATGTCCTAGGTTGCACTCGAATTCTGATTCTCTTCGGACGCATGTAAGTCGTCATCCCGAAGAGCGCGATAGCCTGCGCCCTCGAGATCGTCGTACTGACCGCTTCTTACCGACCACAGAAATCCGGCAAGGCCGAGAAGGCCAAGACCGAGAGCGAGCGGCACCAGAATCACGAGTATGTTCATTCGAAACGCTGGCCTGACGGATATTTTGTACCAGCGCGATAGAGAGACTATTGCATTTGTATGATCTGATCCAGCGGTGCGGGGTACGGGTTCATCGTTTGTGGCGCCGGTGGCCGATAGCCGAGCGATGAGTGCGGACGGATGGTGTTGTAGTGCTTTCGCCATTGCTCGATGACGATCTGTGCTTCTCTCAGACTGTAGAAGATTTCGCCGTTGAGAAGTTCGTCCCGTAATTTACCGTTGAAGCTTTCGCAGTAGCCGTTCTCCCATCGACTGCCGGGTTCGATGTAGATCGTCTTCGCCCCCAGCCTTGCAAACCAGCTGCGCACGATCTTCGCCGTCATCTCGGCGCCATTGTCAGACCGGATGTGCTCCGGCACGCCGCGCGTCAGCATGACGTCGGCCATCGTCTCAAGCACAGCGAAGCCGTTGATCCGTCGCGCGACCCGGATCGCCAGGCACTCACGGGTAAATTCATCGATCAAGGTCATCAGCCGGAGCTTGCGGCCATCGTGGGTCTGCGCCTCCACAAAGTCGTAACTCCACACATGATTGCGCTGCTGCGGTCTTAACCGAATGCAGGAGCCGTCATTAAGCCAGAGCCGGCCCCGCGGCCTTTGCTTTTGCGGTACTTTCAGCCCCTCACGACGCCAGATCCGTTGCACCCGATCACAGCCGACGTTCCACCCGGAATCGCAAAGCAGCTTCTGGATCCGCCGATAGCCGTACCGCCCATACTGTGATGCCAGTGCGATAATCGCCCGCGTCAGCGCATCTTCATCGGCCCGAACAATCGTGAAGTAACGCTGCGTTCCGCGGGGCTGGCCGACAATCCGGCAGGCATGACGTTCCGAGAGGCCATACTTCTCGCGAATGCGCTCTACTGCCTGACGCCGTCGTGCGGGGCTTACAAGTTTCCCGAGGCAACGTCCTTCAGCACCTGCTTTTCAAGAGATAGATCGGCAACAAGGCGCTTCAGTCGCACATTCTCGCGCTCGAGATCCTTCATCCGCTTGGCCTGATCAAGCTCAAGGCCGCCGTATTCTTTGCGCCACCGGTAATAGCTCTGCTGCGAAATTCCCGCATCCCGGCAGGCCACCGGCGATGATTTGCCCTGCGCCATCGATACTTCAATCTGACGAAGCAGCGTCACGATCTGCTCTGCACTAAACCTCTTCTTCGGCATCTCCAAGGCTCCTTTCCCAAGACATTCTCTCACAACGCTTGGTACAAAAAAGCCAGGTCAGGTCAATTAATGTGGCATCGACCGTCACAGCATGATGCATACTCAGGCTATTACCATCATGCATGCCGGAATCTCTCCATGAATAGTGCTGCGTTGTTCCTCAATATCAATACTCGTAGCTTAACTCTCACGTGAATGTTGTTGATCTGACTCAATACCGACAAGGACAAGGTCTGACGCTTGAATTGCTTGACCTGCATCAAAGTTCGGGCATCTCCCGCAATTAATAAGGGCTCCTAGTCTATTAGGTTGTGCCGAAATCTATGAGCACAGAGCACCATAAGAGCGATCCTGTCGTTCGTCGGATTTCGGTGACCGATGTCGCTGAAGCCCTCAGCGACGGAATGCGTGACTTTCAGGCAGCTCCGCTCTACGGGCTCATCATTGGTATCATGTTCGCTGCCGGTGGTATTCTGATTGTCTTCAGCATCACCGCGCTCGGCATGAGCTATCTTGGGTATCCGCTTGCGGCTGGTTTCGCACTACTGGGTCCCTTCGCGGCTATTGGGCTTTATGATATCAGCCGGCGGCGCGAAACTGGGCAGCCGATCTCGTTTCTACATATTTGGAGTACGATAAAGAGCCGGAGCGAAATCGCGTGGATGGCGTTTGTCACGCTGTTTGTTTTCATTGTCTGGATGTATCAAGTGCGCCTACTCATGGCAATTTTTCTTGGGCTGAGTTCATCAGTACTGAACTTCAATCAAATCATCGTGCAGGTACTTACGACAAATGAAGGTATCTTGTTCTTATTAGTTGGCAATGCCATCGGCGCGGTCCTGTCACTAATTTTGTTTTCTCTAACCGTGATATCATTTCCGCTGCTACTCGAACGCGAAGTGGATTTTGTCACAGCAATGATCACCAGCATACGAGCGGTCATCGCAAGTCCTACGCCGATGATCGGTTGGGCCGCTGTAGTAGTTGTGCTCCTCATTCTCTCGATGCTGCCCCTATTTCTTGGGCTACTGGTTGTACTACCAGTATTGGCCACTCGACTTGGCATTTGTATCGACGTGTTATCGAGCCACTCTCTCAGCGTTCCCAGTAGGTTTTGACGCTAGTCTCGCCAATGCGGCAAAGCCGCGCCTCCCTATCGCAAAGCCCACGCCAATATTTAGTGTACAAGCAACAGCGGCACTCGAGTTGCATTCGAAAGATACTCGGTTACGCCTCCCAGCACAAACTCTCTGAACCGTGACTTTCCATAACCGCCCATAACAATTAGGTCCGCTCGTTGGTTAGTCGCAAAATCCATGATTGCCTGTCCCGGATTTCCGTCAGCAGGCTCGACATCTATAGAAGCAACAGTGACCTGAACTCCAAGCCTTCTAATATGCGCTGCGAGGTCCGCTCCCGGTACCGTTCCACTTAACTCCTTCTCATTTACAACTGTGAGAACGAATATCTCTTCAAGATCAGGGAAAAGCGAGAGCATAGAGGCAGTAGCGCGAGTTGCCGGGACCGAGCCGTCCCATCCAAGTACCGCCCGCTTGAAACGCTCGACCGACTTGGTTGCCGGGCTCGCAAGCAAAACTGGACGTCCCGATTCGAAGAGAACGGTTTCAAAGATCGCGGCAGAAGAATCGAGAAAGGAGTCCGGCCGTTCGATCAATGTCAAATCATAGGTCTTGGCAGCTTCTCGGACATGAACTGCAATTTCCGCTAGCGACCGAGACTCTTGCGTCACATCTGCATTGATACCGTAGCGGCTAGCACACTCGACAATCCGGTCGCGGACCTTCTGCGCTGTGTCAGCCGCTTCGATTTTTGCGCTTTTGATAAGGCTCGCGACAAGATCGCTGCCGAAGAAGTTCGTCACCGGTGGAGGTGCGGGGGCAGCCGCAACAAACTGGATAGTAACGCCATACCCTTGCGAAAGTGCAAGCGCCTGCAGCAATGAGGCCGAAGCATCATCGCCTGGCTCTACAACTCAGAGAACATCTATTAACATTCTCTTCATCTCCTGCTAGAATTGTTCAGTTCTGGAATACCTGCAAGCAAAGCCCTAAACGCTTTGCAATCATGGATTACGAAGACGACAATAGGCTTGGCTCAACAAACAGATTGTCGTCGACAGCCTTCACTCCATGTACTTTTTCCACGAGCACGCGAATTGCGTTACGCTCCGCATCCGACCGCGTGATACCCCATAGGTCCACGTGTCCTTCATTCACCGTTACATTCAGCCCAACAGGCTTGGCCCAGGATTTCGTCGCCAGAATGCTCTGGATCTTCTCGCGAATTTCATCATCATCCAGCGGCAGATGCTTCTTCTGAGGAGCTGTCGCGACTGCCTGCACTAGATTGGATCGGGTTACGATCCCCACAAGCTTTCCGGATTCCATCACTGGAACACGCTTGATCTGGTTTCGCTCAAATATTCTGGCAATGTCCGATAATGGGGTGTTCGGATCCACGCTTATCACTTTTCGAGTCATGATATCGGCGATTTTCGCCGCATGACTGCGCGCATACTCATCCGCTAAACGCTCGTCGGTAGTGAGAAGGGAAAGCCACCAAGAACGTTGCCGTTGCGTGCCAATTTCAGCACGACGAACCAGATCGCCTTCACTAACGATTCCGACAAGGCTACCGGACTGGTCGACAATCGGAAGTGCGCTAATGCGGCACTCGCTCATGATTTGCGCTGCCTCTCGCACCGTCATTTCAGCTTTTCCGGTTTTTACCGGCGCAGTCATTACGTGTTTGGCTTTCATGAAGTTTTTCTCCGATAACTTTGAGAATCAAACTGCGCTACGTTTCAGTGATCGCTAATTTCCTAATGATGTAGAAACAGCACTGCAGAACTTTCTTTCAGAACTTCTCGCGTAGTTGATCCAAAAATCTCTCGAATTCCGCGATTGCCATACGCGCCCATAACAACCATTCCTGCGCCGAGACTCTTCGTAAGGCCCAGAATGGTTTCCGCAGGAGTGCCTGCTTCTCTATCGCCAAGTCCTATCGGTTTAACGTCAGTCGCTCCGTGGCGTTCAAGAAGTTGGCTGGCCTGTAATGCGATCCGGTCTGCCCTTTCGGATGTTCCTGCAACGGTAATGACATGAATCTCCTTCCCAGCTGCCATTCCCAATAAGGCGAACATGTGCAGAGCACGCGATGAAGCTGGGCTTCCGTCGAATGCCACAATTACCGGATGCTGAGAAATGACGGGTGCGTCGTCATCCGATTCCGGAATAATCAAGACTGGCCGGGGCTCTTCTCGGATTATCTTATCAACACACAGTGGAACTCTTTCGAGTTCGCCATCGACATCAAAAACGCTGTCGCGGCCAAGCGCGACGAGATCGTGTGCCGTCGCCTCTTCCGCGATTATCTGCGCGGGGTCTCCCTCGACTGCGCGGGTCAAGAAGAAAGAGACCCCTTCCTTCACAGCCGTGTCTCTGAAATGCGCTACAACTTCGTCAATCCTGATCTTTGCATAGTTCAATCGGGACTGGGCAAGCGCTGACTTTATCGCTAGACCTCCAATCGGAACGGGTTCAGCTCGTTGAATCCAACCCGAATTTACGATCCCGATACCTTCAACATAGGCGCTGTATTCACGCCCGAGGTGTAGAGCCAACTGCGAGGCCCGCACGCTCGAACTCGAGCCATCGAGAGCGACCAGAATACTTCGAAGCATCAGAAATTTCCTCTTTACCTGTTCTTGATGTCGACAGCTTTCCTTGCATTTCCTGCGACGCATATAGCTATCGCTATGTACAGACCCTTCAGGCGCAATAGCGGTGCTCGCTGATAACGTATCGCGCATAAAGACCGATGCTTCCTTGATCCGCGTCAAAGTAGTTGTTGGGATAGTAGATATTCGGTTGAATGCACCAGAATGCCTCCGCCCACCACGCTAATGCGACGTATCCACCACATTGATCTTGATCAAAGAATACTTTTCTAATTCTGAGATCTTGAAACTATTCGATCGCGCCAGCATTAGAGCCGCTACTTGGCAATATCATTCTGAACGCAGTTTTATCTGCATCGCCATGACTTCGCCGAGCAAGATTTCTTGAAGCGAGTTACGCGAATCTCGATCGGTGTATTGACGATATTTATGGATTAGAACCACATCGTCGCTGAAATTTAAGATGTCTCTTCGCTGGCGTGCTGTTTGTAACCTAAAGGAAGAAGCGCAAATGAAAGATTCTAATGCACCCGGGCAATTTGGCGTCACGCAATACGGGTTTCGACCGCCCCCGGAATTGTTGGAAACAATGCAGAACAATTTTTACTCATTCTGGGAAGGCCAGGACAAGCTTCTTAATGCGATGCAGACGTTTGCGAACAGTTGGTTCGAGCGCCGCCATGCCGGCACACATGCCGCGCTCGAGGCAGCGCAAAGAATGTGCAAAGCCGAAACGCTAGTCGATCTCGTTCGTGAATATCAGGAATGGCTGAACGGCGTTATGCAACGCTTAGCAGCCGACGGACTGGCCGGCCAGCAAGAAGGCGTGGCATTCATCGGTATTGTTGCTGCCGAAATGAGGTCGAGGGGCAGCGAGATGCCAGCCGAAACTTCGCCAGATGAATCGTCCACGAGTGTCCACGCGCACGCTGCTTGAGCGGGCTGTTGAATAGGCTAGACACCCGTAAGCCTATTCTCCGGCTCCCACGCCGAAGGGTAGTGACTTCATTCAGATTACGGACAGTGACCTTAGAAATATAATTATAACAACTGCCGGCGCGACGTAACAGATTGAAATCCGCCATAGTTGTGCCAGCCATGACCGCTGAAAACCTACCGCTTCGAACGCATCAGCCTCGCGCCAGTGCCAACCGGCAAACAACACGATCGCCAAACCGCTCAAGGGTGCGAGAATACTTGATGCGATAAAATCCACTGCGTCTAGGATCGGCATACCCGCGATTCTTACAGCCGATAGCGGACCGAAACCGAGCGAACTTGGTACACCTAGTAAGAACGCGGTTCCTCCAATCAAGAACGTCGCCCGTCCTCTAGGCATCGCCCATCGCTCAATAGCATATGCCACCGGTATTTCGAGCAAAGCAACGGACGAAGTAATTGCTGCAACTACCAAAAGCCCGAAGAATGCAGCCCCCACAATTGAGCCTGCTGTCATCCTTGTGAATATTTCAGGAAGAGTGACGAAGGCCAGACTTGGCCCCTGATCTGGGCTCATTCCAAAACTAAACACGGCGGGAAAGATGATCACCGCCGCGACTATGGCGAATAACGTGTCTCCGACCACAATGATCGATCCAGCTACTGGGAGGCGAAAATTGTTTGGTAAATAGCTTCCGTATGTGACAAGAACCCCCATCGCGAGCCCCAAAGAGAAAAATGCTTGGCCAAGAGCCGCGAGATAAACGCGCGGCTGGGCTAGGATCTCCCAGTTTGGCGCAAACAGGAAAAGCAGCCCACGGTAAGCGTTAGGAAGCGTCAAGCTGTGGACTGCCAGCGCCACGACAATGACCGCAAGGATTGGCATTAAACTCTTATTGGCACGCTCGATACCTTTTTCGATTCCTCTGATAACAACAACTGCCGTTGCCGCCATCACGCAAGCTTGCCACAAGACCGGCTCAACTGGCCCGGAGAGAAACTCGAAAAAGTAGATGGATGCTCCACCCGCTTTGAGCGGATAGATACCAGTCGCGAAAGCAACAAAGAATTTTAACGCCCAACCGGCGATGACAGAATAGTAGGTGAGAATTACGAACGAGACTATGACGCCCAGAATGCCTGCTTGCTGCCAGACAACGCTTCTACCAGTGTAATGAAATGCAGAAGCCGCTTCGCGCTGCGTTGTCCGTCCGATGGAAAGCTCCACGAGCAGTAATGGCAGACCGACCAAAATGATCGCCAGGAAGTATACTAGAAGAAAAGCTGCGCCACCGCTGTCCCCTATCACGTAAGAAAAACGCCAGATATTTCCAAGGCCGATGGCTGCGCCAAGTGCGGCCAGAATAAAGCCGCTTTGCGTTCGCCATTGTCCGCGACTATTCATGATGTCTAACGCGGCCTTCGTCCACGCTACTCGTCTTTGATGAGCACAGAACCTCGATGCTATCCATAGTCCTGCCGTTTCAATGAGAAAGAAGAATGGGCACTGGCGGTTGTGCGATCATGCTTTTTGTTGCACCGCCCAAAACAAAGTCCCGGATGCGAGAGTGGCCAAAAGCTCCCATAACAAGCAGATCAGCGTTTTTTGATTCGACTGAATTTCTCAGGACCTCGCCAATGCTGCGATTGTCCGCGTCAATGGCTTCCAGCACCGTGTTCACACCATGGCACTGCAGATGCTTCACCAGTTCGGCGCCGGAAACGCCGGAATTGAGATCCTTCTCATTGGTCACTATCAGCGCAATAATCCTCTTCGCTTTTATCAATATTGGAAGCGCGTCAGCGACAGCCCTCGCCGCCGGCCGGCTGAAATCCCATGCGATAAGCACGGTATCCAGTGAAAATTGACGCTCTTGGGTTTGTGGTATCACCAACGTGGGGCGACCGGAGCCAAAAATTATGGATTCCGCGTACCATTGATCGAATAGTTCTCCTTCGGGCACCGGCACAATGGTGAGATCTCTTAGTCTGGCATACTCGGTGAGTAGGCCGGGTACTTCATCAATTAGACAGTGCTCAAGTATTCGCTCTTGAAAAATGCCGCGCTTCTTTGCCTTCTCTTCAAATGCCTTCAGAATTGCTTCAGCGTTTTTCGCACTTCTTTGTGCTTCTGCCACCGCCATCGCCGAAAGTCCCAGTAATGAATTGGCTAAGACATTGCCTAGAGGACGCACCTCGACGGCACATGTGATCGCAGAGAGCCGAGCTTCAACTGCAGACGTAAAATTGATCGCTTGATCGATCGCGCCAACAGGCGTGGGATCGGGATATGTTATCAATGTTAGAAGAACATCCTTAAAGGTCATAGGCATTCTCCAAGAAGACGTGTCCAGTAAAGTCACTAGGCGAGCAAACACGCGTTGATTCAAAGCAAGTCATAATGCTTGCTTCAATTAAAATGTTGGATGTTAGTCTTGGAGTCTCTGAAGCCTCAGCTACATATATTGATGTAACCTGCCACTCATTGGAGTCACCCAAATATTACATCCGTACTACTAGTCAGGTGCATCTCTCCGATTTCTCGACTCCTGCCAGAATGATCATCCTTTGTGGTGCTTAGTTTTGGGATAACTGGCGAGGCGTGGATCGAGGGGGAGGTATGATTACCTATGCCGCTGCGCTCCGCTTGGATCGGAGGACATGGCACTGAGCCATAAGAGCAGAAGACACAGCAATCTCGAGGCTTCGGCCGTATCATCATGCCGCACCATGCGCATTCATGGACAATCCGGCACGCGTCAGTGGGCATGCGCTCAGTCTTTGGAGTGCCGCATCCAGGGCATGAGATGACCGATTGATCCATCATGTCACTTCCCTGCTCGCCACCATCAGTTCTGGCTCATGAGCCCGCAGCATCGTGATTGATCCACATCAAAGCAGATTGACAGATCAAGGCTAGTTTGCAGCCGTGTCAATGTCGGCGCAAAAAAGGAGCGATACCATGATGTACGGCTGGTGGGACGGTGCTTCAGCACCTTGGTACGGCATGATTTTTGGTCCGATCATGATGATCGCGTTCATTGTCCTGACCGTACTCATTATCGCCTGGGCGTTCCGCGCTTTTGGTCTTGGCTGGCAATCGAACTCACCGGACAATACCCCGCTTGACACGCTCAAGCGCCGCTTCGCGCGTGGGGAAATTGATCGCACAGAATATGAGGAACGCAAGAAGCTCCTGACTGGTGCTTGAGGCGCGGCGTCTCGCGCGAGCCTGCATCTCAATGCAGCGGGTCGGAATGCTTAAGTCACATCTTCCTTGGATCTTCTGAAGATAATGAACGATCTCGCGACGAATGGCGGGCCTCACCATTTTTTCGCAGGACATCCTGCAGCATCGCTTTGTCCAGCGTCAGATCCGCCAACACTCGCTTCAGCTTTGCGTTCTCATCCTCTAGCTGCCTCAGACGCCGGATCTCGGCGACACCCATGCCGGCATAAACTTTACTCCAGCGATAAAATGTCGGCTCCGACACGCCTAGCTTGCGGCAGATCTCCTCGATCGTCGTGCCGCTCTCAGCCTGACGCAACGCAAAGGCAATCTGCTCCTCGGAAAACCGCTTCCGCTTCATGGCATCCTCCCTCCACGGGGTTCAGAATGCCCAAAATAATTGCCCTCAACATGGACCAGTTTTTAGGGTCAGGATCATCGCTTCCGGCTAGCCGAGCCGCTCGAGAAATTGCAACGACTTATCGCGAATGGTTGCGAGCAAAGGTTCTTACTGGTCGCAAAACCGAATTATTGAATCAGTGCCCTGATACTGACGCAAACGCATGTGGATAAAGTATCTCGTTGTGCAGATTGTGCAGGACGCATTAGCATGGAATAGAAGTTGCTGATGCTCTGTTTTAAAGTGCCCATGTCTGAAAAAGATCCAGGCTGCCGTCATAGGGCGCAACACAACAGGACCAGCAGATTTGAAGCCGTTCTCTTGAATTGTTAGAGCACATGGATAAGCGCATCGCCGGCGATACGATAGCAGCCGCTATTGCCTATTTCATTCTTGTGTTTGCAGTTGGATTTTTGCTAGGCGCTCTACGAACTTTAGTAGTGGTGCCTCGACTGGATAATCCACATGGTAAGACAGTTGGTGTTTTGATCGAATTGCCGCTTATTCTAGCTGTTTCATGGTTCATTTGTCGTTGGCTTACCAGTAGGTTTGAAGTTTCTCCTGACGTAGCGCCAAGACTCCTGATGGGCGCTTTCGCTCTTGCGCTACTTCTGTTAGCCGAGTTCCTACTGGCAACCGCGGTCTTCGGGCGAACCGTTGCAGCGCAAATCCACCAGTATCAGTACGCGCCAGAAATGCTCGGCTTAGCTGGCCAAATCCTATTTTCACTTTTTCCCCTCTTGCAGTCGCGCCGCTGACACTGCTTACCGAGTGAAAACACGCGCGGCTTCCAAAATTTTTTCTCAGTTCGCTCGAAGGAATCGTTAAGTGGCTCTTTAGACGCATCACCCGTGCCAGTGAACCCAGGCTCGCCGAGTGTTCGCCTGCAGCCAAATCGAAAGTGCGGTGCTAAGGCCAACCAATACGAATAGTGTCACCCTCAGAGCCCCGCCCTGATCTGGATTGGTGACTCCGTGCAAAGCAACAAAGATGAAGTTCAGGACTAGATATGAAGCTATCGCAACGATTCCTGTCTTGCTGTCTGCGGTTCCAAATACACTCCAAAGCGCCCACAGCCCAAGAATGATGTTCGATACAATACGAATAGGCTCTGCCTGGCCAATGCTCACGTGTACAGCTACATCAAATAACTGCACTGCAATCAATGCAGCGAGGATACCGAATTTGAGATTCCGCTTTTTCATTCTTCTACGCCTTGCCCGACAACCACCTAAGTGACCACATACAAAGTCTAGGTTAGATTTTGCATGAGCAATACTGGTTTGGTTGCAGCCCATGCCAGTTTGAGATTGCCTTTTCGAATAGGCGATCAGTTGCACTGTCAGCCATATCAAGTTTCCTAGCGCAACGCCAAGATGTCATTTGGGTTCGCGTCGCCATCGCTATTCCAGGGCTTCTCCACCCCTTAGTCCCAGGTCTTGCATCGCGGCAGCAGCTTGCGAAAGAGCTCGGTTATACCGGCGCGCTCGATGGCTCCGCCGAAATGAACATTTGGCTTCACAAACAGGTAATGGCCAAATTTATGGAAGGCGGCGGTAAGGTGCCGGACAGCCTGAAAGACGGAGTATAATAGCGCCTCTAAATCCAGGCGATAGCGATTTCAAAGACTGACACTATTGGTCGTAGGCCAGGTTTCGCTTGATCGAGCGAAACCTGTCCGACCAAGAGTTTTCAACAATTTGTGCGAGATCGTGACTGGAGCACTTACTCGCTAGCTATTGCGCGAAGGCTATAGAGTTGCCGACTTGCTACTACTTCCGCGCCTAAATCAAACGTAGCGAACTCGAAGATTGTTGTGTGAAGATCGAGGTCGCTGGAACAGCTGAGCGGTTCTGTAAACCGCAGCAACACGCCGAAATACTACTGCTAAGTCATTGAAATCTTGATGGGCGCACCAGGGCTCGAACCTGGGACCCGCTGATTAAGAGTCTCATCGCTCACGAAGGATATCAAATACTTAGCTGTAAACTGCGCTCATTCGCTCTCAAGCAGATCAATGCGTTACGCACGAAATGTAAACTGACCCGACTGAACCTCTTCTTCGGGATCTCACAAGCTCCTGCCCCAAAAAATTCTCTCGTAACGTTGGTTCAAAAAAGCCAGGTCAGGTCAACGGCCGCCCGGAAGCGATGGCTGGATTGGCCTCCGTGTCGTTTGGCGAGACCTCTTCGACCAAAAATGAGCGACCAGCAGCCTCGCAGCGCCTCAAAAATTGCCAATTTAGAGCGAGACAATTGCCAAAATAATTGCCAATTTGGGCCGTGCACCGGGTGGTGGGGTCAGCGTAGCGTGGCGTTCAGTCAAAGGGGAGTGCCGACTATGCAGAAGCCGCGAATAACACATCATGCCCGGCAACGGCTCCAGCAGCGAGGTAGCCGGCCAATAGATGTCGCGATCATAATGAGTTACGGGGACATCGAGGTTCCCGCTCGGGACGGCTGCCGCTGGGTGCAGCTATCGCAAAGGGAGGCTGCGCGGCTTCAGAATGAGGGCAGCATCAATGTCTCCGACATTGATCGGGCGCGACGGCTTGTTTTGCTGGTCGGTCCAGATGGGAGTGTTGTCACCATCCTCAAGCGCAGCCCTGACAGGCGCATTTCATCTCGCCGTGGGGGAACCCTCCAATGAGCGGCGACAACGTCGTCCCATTCACCCGCAATCGAAACACCACGCATGCATCATCCCGAGGCACACGGCACGCGCGTGACGCGGACGAGCTGCTCCGCAATCTGCGCGCCACTAAGCGTCTAGAAAAGCCCGACCAGGCGATATTGGTCGACAATCTCGGCCGGCTACTCGTGCAATTCTACCCTGATGGCCCGAAGGCTATAGCCCGAGACCTTCTTGAAGATAATGAACGCGAAAAGCGTAAGCGATACATTCGGATTCCGGGCGAGCGCGTGGGTCCGGCAACACGGCATGCGGCTTCTGGGGGAAGCTTCGCCCGGATCATCGAACGGCTCATCGACTTGCGAGTAAGTGAAAATGTTAGCCGCGATCAGGCAAAAGGCGAGATTGTTCGCAAGACACTTTGGAGAACTTCGTTCAGTCCACCGCCACCCTTTCGCATGCCTGCAAATCCGAATGAGGCAGACGTTGCTCAATTCGCCGCAGACATGCGAGTGATGTGTGACCGACTCGCGGACGAAACCGAGTTGGCTGAGTTCTTTGCGTTGATCGCCAAGCATCCCATATTTCCAAGTGGTCCTTGGTTAAATTGCAACGACAAGCTTGAACTGTATCCTGAGCACGAACCCAATATTCTTTACGACTGGGACGATGATAACGAAGGGGATCTCTTACCGTTATCGATACCGTGGTGGGCTCCGCGGTGCATCGTCGGGCATTTGTATATTCCTTTTACATGCTTTTGCGTGCAGATTCCCGAACGCAGTGCGTCCAAAATCTTCGCACAAGAGGGGAAGCCAAGCCGGTGGGATGAGAGCTACTATCACCGCATCGAGAGTTTCATTCGTGAGGAACATCTGGTCGAGAAGCGACTATTTCACCGCCTACCGCTTTGGCTCGCTGTTCTTCCACTACGCAACAGACTGATTCCCTGTCTCTATGCGGCGATTGATCTCCCGGGTGGCTTCTACCCAAATCAGCAGTACGCCGCACTTAACGACATACTGAATCCGCAGTTTGTCGCAAACTTCGGCACGGATGTCAGCAACGATGCCATACTGATTCCTGAGAGCGACGATGATCCGCAAGATACCTTCTACGTACTTGCGTCGCAGACAGAGATCATTGCAACCGGTACGCGTGTTGACGGCAATATCGTTAATTTCAAATGCGAACGAGGATGCGCAGCGTGGACCGACGACCTACCAGAATGGCTTGCCGAGCAGCCGGTCGCGCGCTTGCTTAGACTTGCAGCCGATTCCGACTTAGCAATGTCTTTCGCGCTCGCTCCCCGAATGTTCTACGGGCGCGAAGGGGAAAGTGGCGATAAAGCGATCTTTCGACCGGCTTTTTCGGACTCCGATACCGCATACACCGGCCTCCGCGACAACACGATTGCTGCATACCTGCTTCGTGATTTCGTAAAGGCTGGCGAATCTTCCATTTTTGAAGCCTTGAAACGGGACGCGCTTATCAAGCGAGATGCAGCGAATTCCATTCTACGCGAGAGAATTTCTAGCTTCCGGAAGACTTTTGAACAGCGCTTTGAAAGCTAGGAGAAACTAAGTTTGGGTTGCCGATTGACTGCCGTTTGCTGATCCCAAGGAGCCAACATGGCTTCAAACGGACCGAGATCGGTCAGCGTCCCGCTTTCCATTGGCCGAAACTCCGGCGCCAGCAATTCGGAATCGCGGCTGCCGACGCGAAACACCCTCAACGTACCTGCCTTGCCGAGCACGGCTGCGATGTCGTGGATCGTGATTGCCATTTTCGCTTCATAGTCTGACAATGTGCTACGAAAAGCAGCGCAACGACATGTGGTCCGGCCTTCATTTCACTCAGGACAATATGAAGATCTGAATGAAACACTTGTCTCTGTTTCTTATACTCGGCGTCGCTGTAGGGTGCTCTGAGCAAAAGCCGGTACAGCTGTCCTGCCAAGGGTACTCAATGTCCGAACCCGAACCCGGTGCAAGAACAGACCTCTTCCACAATCTCTGGGTAGATTATCGAAACAATCAGATATCTGGTTTTCCGTTTACACCCAACAAGCTGCAGATCGTTCTAGTCAAAGATCATGAAATTGTACTGTACGGCATGCACAATGCGGAAGAGCGCAAGGTCGAGTACAAGGGAACGATAAATCGCCAAACAGGATATGTATATATCCGTGCGATGTATTCACCGTCACCTGTGCCTTCTTCTGTGCGCATCGAACTTGTCTGCAAACCGACGGTGGTTCTATTTTGATTGCGGTCTCTGGAATGTTAAGTGGCTGGCGCCGGTGGTATCTGCGCTATTTCACCCGCCAACATGCCATTTAGGCTCGGGTCAATTCGGTCGGCCTGCTGCCGTGCCCATGTGGCCCATTGCGCAACTTGATCGCCGGACATCCCCACCCGATCATCACGCAAAACGATTGAATCGGCGTAGGCGCGGATCCGATCCGCCCGCTCAAGCATTTTCGCCTGACTGAGCAAGCGCCCGACACGCTCACTCGCCAGCCGCTCTTCACGCTCCCTCTCCTCCTGCTCGGCCTGGATCTGCCGCCGAACGAGTTCGGCTTGCGCTTCGGCCTTGCGGTCGATCAGCCATTGCCGCCTTGCAATGAGGCTTCGACGGTACGTCATTTCGGCGGTAACGAGCATTTCGACCGGAATTTCAGTAAGCTGGATCTCGAGCCGACCGTCCTCGTCTGACCACTGCGATTTCACATCAGCGATATCAGGCCGGCTAACCGCCAGCACCGACCGCTGCCGACGATCACCGGGTTTCGGTTTATGAGCTCGATGGTGAAGCAGACATACGACTCACCGATCTGCAGACCGAGCTGCCTGTCGCTGCCGTAGCTTTGTATGTACCTCGACGTGCTCATCGACGCCCGACACCCGAGCCGCCGTGCCGCCAGAAACAGCGTATTGATGATCAACAACCGCCGCCGCTCAATGCCGTCGTCGTATTTTGGTGCGTACAGGCTGATTGGAGACCGCCTGTAATCTGCACGGCGCTCCTCGTCGTGCTCCAAGAGCTTTGCAACGAGTTGATGGCTCGATTGAAAGTCTCGGACGTGCGGCACCTTGCCGACCAGTTTCGCTACGAGTTGCCGCAATGCGGGTAGTTCTTCATCGAAGGTCGGCTCGGGCGGGATCGCCATCCCTGCATATTCTTCGACCCTGTTGAACGAGTAGGTGTGATTAGCATCTCTGCTAGTACGATCCGACGCACCCGGAAACCTGGCAGGCAGCGCCGCCCTATTGGTTGGTCGCCCTGCAGCCTTGCGCGCCCAATACCCGCGGCCAGGCACAGGAATACTGAGTTTCTTGCAATGCTTCGCTAGCGCGACATTCGAAATGCCGAGGTCTACCGCGATTGAGCGGATCGGCTGCGACCATACCAGGTCATAGAGTTGGGATCGGGTGAACACGCGCTCCATAGACTCTCCCCCAGTACCCTAGAGCTATGCTAGGTACGTCCAAATCAGTAGAAGTAGATTGTGAACACCTATACGCGCGCCATCAAAGCCCTAGCCCGTCAGCTGCTGATTGCAAAACCTGACCTCCAATTAAGCGCATCCGGCGCTGTAAGCCATTGGCCTGAGAATCTCTTAGCCGGCATAAATCGGGAGTGGTTTGAGGCCGATCTAAATAGTGGCGACGGAAACGAACTGGCCGGAAAATTCCGAGCAGCACATTCTTCGTCAGCCCTTGCTGTCAACCCATTTGCCCGCTTTCGCCCTGACTGTTCTGCGCTTTCGGTGTTCGGCTCATCCGAGTTTCAAACACTTCAATTAGAGGCAAAGTGTCCGGTAGGCATTGGTCGAGGGACGTCGCCGAATCTTGACCTTTTACTCCGCAGGAAAGGCGTGGTTATCGGAATAGAGTCTAAGTGCACCGAACACATTCGCACTCATGAGCCAAAGTTTGCCGAGGCATACTCGAAAAGAATTGTCGACGAGCGACGCAAATCAGCTTGGTTTTCCTGCATGGAGCAAGCGATTCAGGAACCACTTCGCTATAGATATCTTGACGTGGCGCAGTTGACTAAACATGCCTTTGGGCTGGCATATAATTTCCCGAATGATGAAGTGTGTCTTCTCTACTTATTCTGGGAGCCTAGCAACGCCAGCGATTTCGAAGAGTTTAGGGTACATCGCAACGAAGTCGCACTATTCTCCAGCGAAGTCGCCAATTCTTTCCCTTCTTTCAAAGCGTTCAGCTATCGTGACCTTTGGGCCACCTGGGATTCCTTGACTTCACCCAGTTGGATCAAAGAACATCTGACCAACATTAGAGAAAGATACAATACTGAAATCTAGACCTTTCGAGAGGTAGATTTTGGGCTCGTCAATTCGTTATGAATCAGACGGCATTGATTGGAAAGGATGAGCGCACATTCCTTCCAAATATCATCTTCGCTCGTAAGCACATCGGACAGCAAATTATTGGAGCAATAGCTACTTGCAGAGAAATTTCGACATTGTTGGTGACATACACGGTCACGCCGATGCGCTAGAGCGACTTCTTGGGCGCCTCGGATACGCCGATAGTGGTGACGGTTATGCGCACCCTTCCCGCCAGATGATCTTTGTAGGTGATTTTATTGATCGTGGGCCGGACCAGTCCCGAGTTCTCGCAATCGCCAGAGATATGTGCACGAAGGGCTCAGCACTGGCCGTTCTCGGAAACCACGAATTCAATGCGATAGGCTGGGCGACAGGTGACGGCAACGGAGGTCATCTTCGACCCCATACGCTTAAGAACCACACGCAACATCGCGCGTTTCTTGATCAGCTAAAAGAAGGTTCAGCCGCCTACCTTTCGGCAATAGACTGGTTTCGAACGCTGCCGGTTTATCTGGACCTAGATGGACTTCGGGTAGTCCACGCCTGCTGGCACCAACCCTCATTAGACCTGCTTCGCCCTTACCTCGACAGTCAGAACCGCTTCACGCGCGACGGTTTCTTATTAGCGAATAGGAAGGGATCAGATGTCGCAACGGCTACAGATATTGTCCTCAAGGGACCGGAGATAGCCCTGCCGCCGCCAAACTCCTTCTTTGACAAAGATGGTCACGAACGAAAAGAAGCGCGTATTAGGTGGTGGGATCGTAAAGCAACGACGTTTCGGCTCGCAGCCATCGGAGCCGATCCAGATAATTTGCCTGATACACCAATTGGCTCGGACTACTTTTATAGTGCATCAAAACCAGTCTTATTCGGACATTACTGGCTGCGCGGCACTCCAGAACTGACGTCACCTGGCGCTGCATGTCTTGATTTTAGCGTGGCGCGTGCCGGATATTTGACTGCTTACCGCTGGTCCGGAGAAATGCAGCTGAGCGCCACAAACCTAGTATCGGTGCCGGCGACCCCAGATTAGTTCTCCAAGCACAAACAAGTCCCGTCGAAACTGCGCTTACCGAGCACGAACCCACCCAATTGGGCTAAGAAACGACCAAGATGAAACCTATCTCCAGCTATACAGACCCGAAGCAGCTTCTGACGATCATGGAGAATGCAAAGCGACTTGGGCGCATGGATGTCTACTGGGAAGCATTTCGTCGGCGCTGCGAACTGCTGGGTAAGGAAGCGAAAGACCTTGACCCCTCCGATCCGCTTCACCTCGACTTCGGAGCAACGCTCGCGGCCTACGAGCAGCTTCTTTCGGAGAAGAATAATCGAACAACAATTGCAATGCGAACTCGCAGTAAAATTCAGAACAAAGGCGTCGTACAGTCTCTGATTGACTGGGCGTTGGCCAAGACCCCAACCACGGGGTTCGATCTACTTATGAAAAACGGCATGGAGAGCCTAACCGGCGAAGCGTTGATCGTTAAGTACGCGGACCGCTTCCCTCTGCACGTCGTCGACGCGGCACAGGCGCGAATAGAGAACTACAGACGCACCGCTCAATAGAGGGGCGACGCACACTATCGCCGGACATAGATATTTCGAATTCGGGAGACTTGTTAGCTTATGTATAAAACCTAATAAGTTTGAGAGCGTGAGTTTCGAAGATTTACTGGCTATTTGCGGTCTTGAATTCGTATCTGCGCTGCTTCGATAGCGCGCCGCAGGTGCAGAAAGTCGCTCGGAACCGAACCAGTCCTCACAATTATTCCAATGTCGGAAGTTCGAGAATTGCTAGGAACGCGCGTCCTGGGTCTATTTCGATTTTGCTCTATCCACCCAAGGTTCTCAATTTCTTTGTACAAGTCCATTGATGAAGATAGCAGGTCGGCCTCTACGTCAGGAGAGACTTGAAAGCTCTTTATCCAGGCGCGCAGGCGATTTTCGATCTTTGAAATCTCCGGATAATCCCAACGGAGCCCATCGCTCTTAAAGAGGCTCTTAAATATTATCACAGTAGCTAGCTCTGCCATATTAGTTGGCGGTTTGATTGGTTTGTTCTTCTTCTCGCCCCCGCCAACATCGATGAGACCCAACTTGATCTCGTCTCCAACATAGGACTCTTCTTCGCCATCGCGAATCAAAGAAAGCTCTGCGTCTTCGCTCATAATCGCCGGGTTCTCGTCGAATTTCGCCCCCAGCTGACAGTTGTCTATCTTGATCTTTCCAATTCTAGCTGACTTAAACGAGGTGCCGGTGAGGTTGCATCGCGCAAACGTAACATCATGGAGTTCAGACCTGTCAAAGCTCACCTCCGACAAATCTAGCAGACGCTGCCCTTCCTCTGCGTCAAAAATTACGTTGCTCAATACCCGACCTTCAAAAAGTTTAACCGGAATCTTCATTCCGAAGGCTTTGATGACATTTAACAGGAGCAGACCATCGCTATACTCGCGGGCAAGCGACTCCAGAATTTCTTCGCGGCGCCTATCGTCCTGAGGAATAAGTGCCGCTATCGCTTCGGGCAGAAACTGCCATGCCGGTTCATATATGTGTTGATTCCATAGCTCTCTGAACCTGGGTCCACGATCGCGAAGATTTCTTGCGAGCAATCGGGCGAAAAAGAATCCTGAAAGAATTTCATGCTCAAAGACGAATTGCCCTCCCCTTCCAGTCAAAGGGCCTATTGCCAAGTCCTTGAATAGCGAGTCCGATTGCTGCGAAAAGGCCGCGATAAGCTGATGGGCATCCTCGCCCAGATATAACTCTAGATAGCTTGATACCTCATTCGGATCGATCCGCTGCGAGTCGACGACCGCCGCAGAAATTGCCTCGTACGCGAGCATATATTGTGAGTCGGAAAGCGTCAGCTTGCGGCGCCCGCGCTCGCGCTCCCACATACCCTCGCAAAACTTGGTAATCAGATCGGTGCGGGATTTTACTGAACTATCTTTGATTAAAACCTCAGATAGCATTCGAAGATATACTGGTGTTCTACAAAGATCTCGAAGCCAAGGATTCTTATTGAATGCGTTCAAGACCCGCTGCCAGTGTCTGTCTGCCGACTGTGCACTTGGTTCGTCAGGCGCGTTCTGAATAATCCACTCGTGCTGCTGATCATTGCTGTACGGTTCTATGGAGCGCCGCTCGGGCTTGTCCTCTTCACACGCAGTAGTCAGCTCGGAAAAGATCTTCTCGTGGAGCAAGAACGCAGGACGAGAAGTGAGAATTAGGCGACCGTTAGTGCGTCTGTTAATCTCAAGACTCAGCTTGTCGATGGTTTCTTCTGCACGATGGGCCAGAGCTCTGCTCACCTCGTCGAACCCATCGAGAATGAGAAGAAGCCTGCCTTGCGCCATCAGGTACCTGACTGAATCTACGGTGAGATCAGTAATTCCGGCGTCCTGAAGGGTGAGACCTATTAGCTCCTCGAGATCCGCAATCCGATCCGAAGAAAACCAGACAATAAATGGTGCTGGGTATACAGATGGGTTGCGCTGGAACGATGCATAGACCTCTCGCGCCAATGACAACGCAAGAACGGATTTTCCTGCTCCGGGACCACCCGTGATAAGCATGATTCGAACGTCGCCTTTTCGGAGCCAATTCGTTACATCGTTTAGTGCATCGACACCGTCAGCGAAGAATGGTCGTACCGGCTTCTTGATGAAATGCTTTTCCATGAGCGGCGCGAGGGACTCGATCTGCGCTTTCGCAATCTGATCAGCAAATCTGGAGAGGAATCCCGACCAACTTCCCCAATTAAGATTTCTTTGCTTTGAGGTTTGCTTTTCCAATTGCACTTTTAGTTCATCATTCCACCTCCGGGTTTCGAATACCTTTTCGGTGCCGATGAAGTCCAAAAAGTTATGTTCGCCTGCATTTTCTAGTATTTTCTGCGCGTAGGCGTTGGGCGGCCCCAATTGCGAAAAGGATGAATCGTCCTCGAAATGAAGCGCCCAAGTTAGTTCATGGCCTGCAACTTTCTTAGCAGCGACCAGCGTCTGCGGGTCTTTCTCACGAACAGCCCACCCTAGCTTTGAAAAGAATTGTCGCGCTGAATCCTGGAGCGCTGGCGCAACCTTGCGTACCGTCATCTCTCACCAACTCTTTGTATAAGAGCTTCCCCTTTTCCCGCGAATTTCAGATCCTGCGAGTTAGCCAGCCGATCCCATCAACCCACGCATTCCTAGAAGTTTACAGAGCGGACCACGGCATAGCCAAGGTCTAGGTCGCTCGCTTATCTGAATACCTCCGCAAGCGACGAGCGCCAGGGAGACTGCGTTCAATCTGCTGCTGCCTCCAAAATTGTTGCACCTGGAAACTGTATGTCCCGATGCTGATTCAATCGGGCGATGACCGTGCTTACGCTTCCTGCACGAGGAATCGCACTGACCGCTGGAGTATCAGCCCAAACTTGTTAGCTATGGGATCGATTACTAGGTCGCCGAATTCTGTGCCAACTTCGCGATGTCGCCGGGACCACTCCGTTCAAGCTCGGCTCGATGCGAATCGCATCCTGCTCGATCTATATCTACCGACACACCAGTTCAGCTCTGCGTATCGGCCTTATGATCCATCAGCCATTGCCGCTCTACAATGTGGCTTCGACGGTGCATTATCTCAACGCCGGTTAGTATTTCCATCGAAATTCTGGTGAGCCGACTTCGATGCGAGTTCGCGCTTGCCACTTTTGTATGTGGTGAATATTTTCGGCTTATCGGTCGATACTGCTTTGATCAAACACTGGGAACACCAGTGCGGACTATCGTTGGCTGAGCAACTCTTGCGGTCCAGGCACGCCGCCACATTGACAGTCTATTTTGGTTGGCAGTTCTCCAATCCCACAGTTCCTAGAATCAACCAGCCAATAGCAGCGTTTCGCATTACGCGATTCCCACTTCACTTTGCAGGCGGAACAATCCGCGAGCGCTTGATCACATGATCACCGTAGGCTGTGCCAGCTAGGTGACGAATCCCGAAAAATTCTGATATTATACGAAACGATCGGGGATTGAGGTCTACACTTCAATAACAATAGGTCTAGTGATGCCACTATTTGGTAGAGTAGTGTGGTTTGATGCCAAGAAGAAATATGGATTTATTGCACGCGACGATGGAGGCGGGAGAATCTTCGTGCACCAAACGACTGTCGAGCAGGCAGGCCGGGTGAAATTGGAAGAAAACGAGCGGGTAAGTTTCGATCTCGGCATAGATACGCTCACCGGTAGGACTATTGCTGTCAATCTGGTAATAACAGGCTGACTTAAGCGCGCTCAGACCTCAGTATTTTATTTATTTGATCTTGTCCGGCCCTGTATCGCTCGGCCACGTGAGGCACTCCACCAAGAAGCACGTTAGTCCGGTTATCGAAAATTCTATCTCTATTCTGTGGTGAGAGCCGTCCTATATAATCAACAACTTCCTCTGATGGAGATTGTTTGCCCAACGCACAAGCTCCAAAATACTTTACCACCGTATTTGTTGCAGGCGGACGGAATCCCTCCCTTCGCTTGATTGAGATTCCGGCGGCGGTATTAATAATGCCTCGAAGATATATACCGGACGCACGCGAATGTGCCTTCCAACCCGGAAGACCTCTCATGGGCCGCACGCGATCGCCCAAGATTTCGAACCACTCTTCATCCAGCAAAGCCATCTCCGCCTTGTAATCGCGTGCTATCGCACTCTCCGCATCAAGAAAAAAATGCTCCGCGTCTTTTAGCGGTGCATTCCCTTCCACCATAAACATACACGCCCGCGTTGTCGCGATCGCGTAACGACATGAATTACCCTCCATCGTCCTCGATCCATCAGGCAAGTAATCATATCTGACGCAGGCTCTCAGAGCTTCTTTCAAATATTGCTCGCGTTCTTGAAGGAGAGCAGCATACTTATCTCTACTCTGCGGCGTAGCGTCATTTCGAATTCGACATGCTAATTTCCACACAAAGCGCGCTGCCCAAAGAAGCTCAACTGGATGAGCATCTTTCTTACCGACAGTAGCGTCACCAGATCTAATTTCCAGATGATCCCTTAAAACATCCAGAGTATCGCTACTGTCTTCATTTGACCATTCCGCAGCCCATCGGACTCGTGACCACCCAAAAATTTCTCCCAACCGGGAAAGCCGCTCCAACTCGTGGGACACCGTCGAAATCAAATTCCGATACTCATTCTGTGCTTCACGAGTTGGTTGTTGGAAATGAACACGGGAGTAAAAGAAGCGCGCTTGTCGAAGATGCCATTCAGCCTCGTGCAACAAATCAGGCGCTATCAACGCACGAAAGTTTGAGCGCGCATCTGTGCCGTCCCTATGAAGAAATTCCGCGATTGCGCCAGCCGCACGGTAGTGCGCTTCGGCCATGGCCGCCAAGTCGCTAGTCTCGACCTGAATGGACATGTAGTAGGTTGAGGTTCGCCCTGAGTATCTCAATATTGGTACTCCGCCGACCTCAACTCTCTGCAACACGCGTAACAAATGTAAGAGATCCCAATCGCGCAATTTGTCCGGCGGCAACATGCGGCGCGCTGCTTGCTCGGTGAAGCCATGACGAAACACGGAGAGATACTTGACGCAATCAACTACGTCACTATCGAGTTCACTTTCGTCAACTATAAAGCGTTCATCGTCCCCCTCGATGACGATAATGCGCGTCTTTCCAATGCGATCGCCAATACCTTCGATGGGCGATGGCTTTAGCGATTCTTCCAGCTTCTGCAGAAGCGGTTCCAATTGCAATCTCTCAAACGGGCTATTTGGAATTCCACGACCCGGAGCCGAGACCTGCTTTGCGCCAACAATTACTACAACATCGGGTGCCCGACGGATATCGTAGGTTCCTTGTATTTTCTCCGGCGCAAAACGGTTCAAGGCTTTGGTAAGGATCTGGGCAGGAACATCAGGATCGTTAGAGAGCCGAACTTTCGAGAAGTCGGCAGCGGAAATGTCGAGACAATCAGCGACGACGTGCCAGAAACGTTCATTATTCTCATCTCTTGTCGCACGGACGAACATAAAAGCCCCAACTTTCGCGAACGATCCAGCCACTCCTTCTACCTGTTGGTTCACATTATATAACGCTTTGGCGACGCTAGCCGCTTTGATCGAGGCAGGAATGCGAAGGATCGGGCTGCGTACGTTGTTCGCAAGCAATTCTCCGACCTTATTGACTTCTTCTTCATCATAACAGGGATCGCGGAATGCTATCGCGATGTCAGGACAACGCAAGTACTTGTGGCGCTGAAACTCTGGCATCACCTCCCGAGCAAAATCAGACAGCAGCACATTACCAACTTTTCCTACTTCGCAAATTGCAAGGTGTCCGCTGCGTGGCAGATCCTTTACGCTGCTCTTATCGAAACGCGGCGTTATGAACTTGTCGTAGATGCCGACAGAACTTGCCCATTTAGCCTTGGCGGCAACGTGCAAGGCGGGCTCTACCCAATGGTCGCCGCCAATAAAGTTCTTTTTCGGCCGGGCAAGCGAGCCGGTGGCGCATATCGTCTCGATCGACGGCACGTCCCCTAGGAGCTGAGCGAGGATAGCAAGCGACAAATAGGTTTCAAGACTCGAGTCCTCGAACTTGTAAGCTTTGAGCCAGCCTGTTTTAAGTGACGCCGAATCCGGCTCAACAACGTCTTCCTCAGACTTAAGCTCTCCCGAGTAGTAAGGCGCGACAATTTTCTCTGCGACCCGAAGATCAATCACTGCCCCGGTGTTCTCTACTATGCGGTGATATTCGATGTCCCATGAGCTACGCCCGTCCTGCCAAAGCATCCTTGCGGCCCTCAGTGCGCGCATGGACGCCTTCTTCCAATCCGCATGTCCGATCACCCCGTTTGTCGTCGGATATACCGTTAAATTCCCTGTGCCGTTCAAGGAGATGTGGATCTCAATCGGCAAGGCGAATGCTGCGTTCTGCGCCACGCTTACGTCATACGATTCCCGCGGCCTATGAACAACCAGCGGCCAGAAATAGCTCTGGTGAAGAATGCAATTCTCCACCAGTGGCCACTTGCGCAAATAGGGAACTGCTTCCCGAAACTGAGCAAGGATGCGAAGTCTTTCGTGCGTATGCCGCGCGCTGCTAAGATGGCAAGTTAAGTAGTTGATCGCGTCGTAGACTTCAGAAGTGTCCGGCCATTTCGAGTTCAGCTCCAGTGAAGCAATTCTGACAAGTTGCGGCGCTTTCAGATGTCCCTTCAAAATCAGGTTTGCGAGTAGTTTGGCGCCGGCAATTGGCGAAACTTTTCCTTGCTGACTCCAAAGCATTTCCGACCGCGCGTGACGCCAGAAGCCGTGATGCGTTTCAATTTTCTCACTCAGATTCCAGTCGATCTGACAGAGTGATTCCAGCGTCATTAATGGCCACGAGGCAAGGGTTTCTCGATAACCGCGCTCGTCTTCTTCCAAACTGACGGTCAAACCCTGAACCAAGTCCTCGGCAAACATGCGTCTCTTGTCACCAAGCGGCAAGGAGGCGACCAGTGAAGCGCCGTAAGCGAACTGTTGAGCAGTAATCCATTCTTCGGGCGGCGAGGCCGTGGTGTGGAAGGGCATGTTCACGGCGCAATCCGCAAATAATAGAGACTATTTCCAGATCATGTTAATCCGCATACGACTACGCTTATTCAAGGAGAGAAAATGCTTGAGCAAAGTGAGCGTCAGCTTGTGCACGGTATACAACCCCTGCTTTCTTGCTTCCTCCATTTCCAGTCTTTCGATTCTGAATTCCTCTTTCTCCAAAATCAGAAATTTAGGATCGGAAACAACAAACGCACCAGGGAACTGAATTATCTTCGCGAAAACGACTTCATCGAAAGCATAAAACTTCACTTCGCCTCGCTGCACACCTATCTTACCTATAAAATTGGGCTTGAAAGCAGCCGCATCGACCTCCAAATTCTCGGACATTGAAAGGACCAGTCGCACTGGAGCGCGGCGAGTCTTATTCGATGCACGCTTCGATACCGCGCTAGCAAAGTCGACGATGGTTCCATCAGCTGAAGGAGTTTTCTTACTCTCGACATATTTTTTTGCAGCAGCCATGACGCGCTCGTTAAGCTCCGCTTCGGCAGCAGGATTCGATGCGCGGCTGCGCAGTGCGTTGATTTTATCGAGTTGCCTGTTGTAGAGCGTGCGCTCTGCTTCGAGCCGCTCCGGAGAGTCCTGCTCAAAGCCAAGCTGATCCAGAATAATTTTGATATCGGACATGTTAATCTCCTGAGGTTGCGACTTTAACCAGAAGCGCAGCAGCTTTTTTGACGGGTTTGTCGCTAGTCTCAATTCCAAGTTTGTTAAGCCATGCTTCAATGGCAACCCAATTGGGCGTGCCATTCTTTTTCACGAGACCTTCTGGGATTACTCCCAGATCGATCCCGCAGGGAATGTCGTAGAATATCTCAGCCAACACGCGAGCGATCGTCAGCCGCGTCTCGTATCTCTCGTCCCTCTGCATTGCTTTCGCGAAGTAATTTTTCAACCTTGCGATCTGTTCTGCGCGAGCCTGTTCGAAGGGCGATAGTTCCGTCTGCTCCCTGACGATCTCTGAGACCTTATGCTCAAGTTTCTGTCTCGCGGCCTTCTGCTCGGACGTCTCATTTGGTTTGTCATCGATGCTTATTTCGGTAGGCCCGCCGCGACCGGCATTGTTGGCGATGTGCTCCATGCGCGTCGAAGTATCGTTGTATTGGCTACGGATGAACTTCTTGACTCCGGAGCGCAAATCGCACCCCACGAAGAAGTTAGGCGAAATGACCTCCGAGCCAAACTCGAGTTGATACTCGAGCGCGAGCAGAGTTCCTGCGTCCAGTTCCCTTGACTTCCGGTCAGCAAACGCGTCATCCCGATTTGCCTTGACGACATTGATCAGACCGTGTGCACGGCGGCGAACAGCTGCTAATCTCCTGCCACCGTTTGCCGAGAGCGTCTCAAGCGCGACGTCGATCAGATCCAACCAAACGAAATCTGCCAGCCCTCCGTCACGGGCCATGATGCTATTCAGCGTCAGTAACGGCTCGCCGTCGTCGGGCATTTATGACCTCCCCACCAATCCACTACCGCGGACTTTCAAAGCACAGCGGCAATTGGCGGCCGTTCTCGGAGGGTCGGCGGAAAATAAATTCAATAAATATTGGGGTGATCCTCCCGCAGGAGTTCCCGGCATTCAAGAGGGACTGCGGGAGGACGCCAAAATCAGGTTTACTTCATATTTTCCAACAACTTAGCAGAAAGATAGTGGTCGAGGCCTCCCTCGCTCTTGTGCCAGGTGGCCCTTTCCACGACCCCCCGGGCACGGTCGACGGCACTGCCTACCTTGTGAAGCTCCATATAGGCCAGTTCGGGCTCCAGAATTTCGACATCGCTTGCAAGGTCATAGATCTGGCGAACGAGATCGGACTGGAGGGTCGGCTTCTGCCTCTCGGCAACCACCGGTAGTTCGGCTTGCGCCTCGGGACTGGGAAGCGCCGGAAGATCCTGGACGAGACCGTTCGAACTCGTGCGCCCCTCAGGCGCTCCCTCGATCGCAAAACCGGCCTGTTCGAAGCCATTCCCGTTTTTCGGCAAGACCCACGCGGTCACGGTGTCCTGGCCGTTCGCATTGAAAGTCGTGATCGGCGCCAGGAAGTGATTCCACCGCAGCCCGTCGGAATCGTCGTTTGCGATGATGCGCGAGCAGTAATCGAGATCAGGCCCGCTCGGCATGTTCATGCTGCCGGGGTGCGAGTGCCAGAGCCCGAGCATGTAATTTTTCTTACGCAACAACACGTTATCGATCATGTAGTTGAGCTGGTGATGGCACGGGTAGACATACATGCCTGAAACAACCAGCCCGCGATCGTCGCTCTTCGGAGGCAGGAAAAAGAAGTCGGTGATCAACATCGGATCGTCGAGCGAGCCGCCGAGGAGCGCGAAGGTCTCCGGCGGATTAACGGCGATGCTTTGCTTGTAGGCTTGGTAGGCTTCCGGCGTAATGCGGATCGTGTGCTTGAAGTTGCCGCTTTTGCGGCCGGCGATACTCATGAACATGATTTCTCCTTTCAGTTCACTGGATGACCGAACAAAATGTACTCAGAGGTGCGGGCCGCGAAGTAATTCGCCCAGCTTTGCGCCTCGTTGAAATCCTGCGGCGCAAGGTGATCGTAGATGCAAACGAAGTAGCGGCCCCGCTCTTCGTAGCGATGGGTCGATTGCAGATCGGCCGACCGCGAGCGGTAAGACGGCTGCTCGTTGATGTAGAGCCGGATCGAGCCGTTCCACTGCGGAACGAATTCAAACTCGAACCGGCCTGCTGCGGTTTGCGCCCAGTAAAACTTCGAGCGCGTACCGAAAATTGAGGAGAGAAAGCTCATGCGAACGATCCCCCATTCTGGATGTACTTCACCGTGCATTCGCTCCAAAACGAATACCAAGTCATACATTCGGCCACCGTTCGGGGCTCGAGGTCGGCGTTGATGCAAATGTAGTAGCGGCCATCGCCGTCCCGGTGTCTGTGGGTCGAGTGCGAGCCCGTGTCGCGACCGCGATAGTCCGGCTGCGAGAGAATGTAGATCCTGAACACATTGCCGACCGGCACGAGCTGAAAGCGGAAATGAGACCGCTCGGGATCTTTGGCCCAATAGTCCCAGACATAGATGTCAGTCGGCAGCGCGTCGTAGGTTGTGTACGTAACGCTACCGTCGGTATTCAAAAGCGGTATGGCTTCTTCGACTGAACGCATTTCGATATCCCCTTCGTTTTTGATCTCTCGATGAACGAACCATTTGTTCAACCAACAGCGCGTCCTGGGCTTTGAATTCGGAGGTTCGCAGGAGGATTTCGCGAGCGCGCGTTGATGCGCACGCTCGCGTCCTCCTTAGAGAAATCTTGCGAGGAAGATTTTCCAGATCAGCCCCGGCATCGCGACCGGCCAGGTCAAAACGAACTTGCGCTTCGCCGCCGCCACGTTCTCGATGCTTGCCGCGAAGTTCCACCAGACCATCCGGCGGCCGATGTAGCGTGACAGGCAGATGCCGGTGATCGGGTAGACCAGCAACAAGATCGGAAAGACGACCAGCGCTAAGAGATTGATGAGAACCGCAACCGAATACGCGCCGATGAAGCCGGCGATACTGTAAGGCGGCGGAGCCGGATGAGGCGACGGACGCGGGACGTACTGAGCGAGATTTGCGTGCATGGTGTTTGCCATTTGCATTCGCCCTTCCTGTTTGACCGATACGGCGGCCTCTAACTCGGAGGCCGCCGCCGGCAGTGTTGTGTCAGGAAGTGTGGTGTTCAGCGCGGCTTAGTGGAGGCCGCCCGGAACGACCGGTGCGCGAAGCTTCATGGTCTTATCCCCTTTCTCTGTTTGACGTTCGTGGGATTTTTCTTTCTTGGTCCCCACGTACCTCAGCAGCCTTTACGCACATTTCTCGGAGGGTTATTTTTTTTGGAATTTCGAATTGCTTTTGATCTTCAAGTGACGGCGGCCTCTAACTCGGAGGCCGCCGCCGGTAGTGTCTTGTCAGGAAGTGTTTCGTT